>ERZ1026854.49-NODE-49-length-89907-cov-7.595757_pt1 | contig 89907 bp, 75 predicted proteins | sample MGYA00380157_ERZ1026854 | MGnify/ENA primary metagenome ERZ1026854 (study PRJEB33269, sample SAMEA4719793) | human gut metagenome | biome: human-associated habitat; feature: organic feature; material: feces | place: Cameroon | collected 2013-10 ...
GTGCCGGCGAGCTTCTCCGACAAGGGGTACACGATAAATCCTCCATATAGGAAGCTTTATTTCAGGAGCAAGCCGGACGACGGCGAACTGCTTGTGAAACTCTATGCGAAGTCTAACGGTGTCGCGGAAGAAGATGCCAGAAGGATTCTGACAGAGTTCCTTGCGGAGATGAGGGATATACTTTTTACCCGCAAGGTGATTGTTTTTCCAGGACTCGGGCGTCTTCGCGCCACGAGGGAGAACAATCTTTTCTTTGTCGCGGATGAGGCTCTTGACATCTATCCGGAGGGCTTCGGTCTTGAACCGCTGTCTCTGAAGACTCACAAGGAAACTGAACAGGAACTCTCTGCCACCATGGACGAGCTTGGGGACATTCTTGGTTCCGGTACGGTGGACGAGCCGGTCGCCGAGCCGGTCGCTGAGCCGGTCTCAGAGCCGTCTCCTGTTGCTGAGCCAGTTGCTGAGCCGGTTGCTGAGTCAGTTGTAGAGTCTGTTGCTGAGCCAGTCGCAGAGCCAGTCGCTGCGCCAGTTGCAGAGCCGGTGACCGGAGAGACGAGGAAAATGTCCCCCGGGAAAATCGTCCTCATAACTCTTGCCTCGCTTTTGGGTCTGGCTGCGGTCCTATTCGGCATTTTCGTGCTGTTGGTCAACTGCTTCCCGGACTTCCTCGACTCGCTGCTCTACACGAAAGAAGAACTCTACATAATCAATTATAGGTTGTAAAGCGGAGAATCGATGTTTGAACTGATTTATCCGGTGGACCCGGCTCCCATATTGCCCTCCCTCACGGCAAATTCGCCTCGTGACGGGCGGCTTGACGGTGAGGTTTTCCCTGTCGTCGAGGAGAGCGGACTTGTGGTTGGCCGTGCTTCTCGCTCATATTGTCATGGTGGCTCACGCCTTCTGCATCCTGTGGTCCATCTTCACATAATAGACCACGAGGAGCGGATATATCTCCAGAAACGTTCGATGAAAAAGGACATCCAGCCCGGAAAATGGGACACCGCAGTCGGAGGACATGTCGGCTATGGGGAGAGCCTTGTCGAGGCGTTGTTGAGGGAATCGATGGAAGAACTGCACCTGACGCGCTTCAATCCTGTGTACATAGGGACATATCCGTATGATTCCGAAAGGGAGCGTGAACTCGTCAACATATTCGCAGCTGTGGGCTCATTTGACATAAGTCCGGATCTTGACGAGGTCACGGACGGACGTTTCTGGACCATAGCCGAAATAGACGCTGCCATGGGAAAGAATGTCCTTACCCCTAACTTTGAAATGGAATTCGGAAGAATCCGGAACAAACTGCTGGCATTATTATAAGGTTAGAATACTTGCGAAACGTGAATAAATGGACAGAATATCGGTAATATACGAGAATGCCCCCGGAGCTGCAGACGAACTGCGCCGGATTGCCTCGGCGGTGAGAACGGAATATTTTCTTCTTTGCAACGAGAAATACCGCATCTCAGTGGTGCAGCACGCGCTTGAGCGCTTTGTGCAGATTGCGGACGCCACCGGAGCCGACATGCTCTACTCCGACTGCATCGAGAACGGGGTACGCCACCCTCTGATTGACTGTCAGATGGGCTCACTGCGAAACGACTTTGATTTCGGACCGGCGCTTTTGTTCCGCACATCTTCGTTCAGAAATGCCGTGGAATGTCAGACTGGCGAGGCAAACTACAGATATGCTGCACTTTATGATCTCCGCCTTCGCATGCGAAGCATCTTCCACATAAGGGAGTACCTATATGAATATGCCGAGGATGACTTGCGTCGAAGCGGCGAGAAGCAGTTTGACTATGTCGCCCCGTCCAACCGTGAGGTGCAGAAAGAGATGGAAAAGGCCTGCACAGCCCATCTTAAACGTGTCGGGGCATGGCTTGACGGACCTCTTCCGGATGCCCCTGAACCGGACACCCCTGCACATATTGTGAGTGCACCTGGCAATACGGAGACTGTTGGCAACGCTCCGGAACAGACCGGATTTCCTGTTACTGCCTCTGTAATAATCCCAGTGTTCAATAGGGTCAAGACTATCGGGGATGCTGTCCGGAGTGCCTTGTCGCAGCTGTGTGACTTCGATTTCAATGTCATTGTCATTGACAATCACTCCACCGACGGCACAACAGGCCTTTTGCAAAAGCTCTCCGCGGATGACCCGCGCCTCGTTCATATAATCCCGGAAGACATGAACCTTGGAATCGGTGGCTGTTGGAACTCAGCCATTGACAGTCCCTGCTGTGGACTCTATGCGGTCCAGCTTGACAGTGACGACATTTACTCCACTCCCGACACGCTCTCGAAAATCGTGGACGGCTTTCTCTCGCAACACTGCGCGATGCTCATCGGCTCATACACGATTACTGATTTCGACCTTAATCCCATACCTCCAGGCCTTATCGACCACCGCGAGTGGACGGATGAGAACGGGCACAACAATGCCCTGAGAATCAACGGTCTCGGTGCACCTCGTGCGTTTCGGACCGACATACTGCGACGGATTCATTTTCCAAACACGAGCTATGGTGAGGACTATGCGGTAGGACTGAAGCTTTCCGGGCAGTATCGTCTCGGCAGGATTTACGAATCCCTTTATTTTTGCCGCCGTTGGAGCGGAAACTCGGACGCCGCGCTGAGCATAGAGAGGCAGAACGTCAACAATCTCTACAAGGACAGCCTTCGCACGGTGGAACTTCTCTCGCGAATCAGGCGGAATGCACATCGCGATGCATGCGACAACCTTGACGGCGAAGGTACGAAGAACTGAATGAAAATGAAGGACAACAACGAAATACAGAAATTTGTCAACGATCAGCTCTCCTGCTGGCCGCTTGCCTGCGCAAACTTCAGGGCACTCAAGAACGTAAAGACTAAGACTCTCAACATCGGAGGACTGGACGTCATCGTGCAGCACAACCCGGAGAGGATGATTTCTTCAGCGGCAAAGCTCGACAAGACTTCAGTCGCGAAGCGCCCCTGCTTTTTCTGCAACCGTTTTCCGGAACAGACTTACATCCGCTTCGAGGGACGCAAGGGCAAGAAATACGACATACTGCTCAATCCCTATCCTATTTTTCCGGATCATCTCGTGATTGCGAGCACAAGGCACTGCGACCAGTCCATCTGGAAGCGCTACATAGACATACTTGATCTTTCCAGAAAATATCAGGACTACACTTTCTTCTACAATGGTCCCCATTCCGGAGCCTCCGCACCTGACCACCACCATTTTCAGGCCGCTCCGAACGGACTTATGCCTTTGGAGAACGATGTGCGGAGGATGCTTGCACAGGTGCGGGTCTCTTCAGTGAAGGATGAGGAACCCTCATCGCCCGTTCCGGAGCTGACCTATCTCACATCGGTTCAGGATGCGCAGCTCTTCCACTACAACAAGTTCGTGAACGGTGTCTTCGTCCTTCGCGCGGCGACCTCAAAATCAGCCGCAAAGATTTTCTACAGACTTCTCGACTGTGCCGACACTCCTCAGGGGGAGAGTGAACCGTTGTTTAATCTCATGTCGTGGTATGCCGACGGCGAGTATTGCTCAATCGTTGTGTTCCGCACCGCGCACCGTTCGCATCACTATTTCTCCGACGGCCCCGAACATCTTACGATGAGCCCCGGCTGTGCCGACATGGGAGGCTGCTTCATCGCTCCGGTGCCGGAGGACTTCGAGAAGCTTGACGCGAAGCTCCTCACGGAAATGCTGGATGAAGTGACCCTGAGCAAGGAAGCGCAGCGCAAGATTGTCCGTCGTCTCACACGCACGCAGCCTCATATAAGCGTAGGCATAATGTCAGCGGAACGGATTGAGTTTCAGATGTATCCGGACGGGGGAGGCACGCGCGTCGCAACCTACCGCGAGGGCAAGATTGACTATGACGGCGCTCTCTATGACGAACTTTTTTTCGAGGAACAGACCCCTTCGACTTTCTTTGCCGAGCCGACATTTGAACTTCACGATGTCACAATAGGCAAGGGATTTCACTGGGAACGCCGTGAAACACAGAAGTTTGCTGGGGCTTTGAAAATCATCGTCGAGAACAACGGGCTCACGGCAATCAATGTAATCGGTGTCGAGGACTATCTTCTCAGCGTCATATCCTCCGAGATGAACCAGAACTCTCCGGAGGAGTTCCTGAAAGCCCACGCCGTGATATCCCGTTCATGGGTCATGGCTCAGCTCGCTCATCACGTGAAAATTGCCTGCGATGCTGCCGAACGGGAAAGTTTTCTGAAGTGCAGAAATATAGAGGCAGTTGTCACTTGGCTTGCGATGCACCGCCATTCCGTAGGAAATGAATCGCCTGTTCCGGAAGCTCCGTCTGGTGAAACGGAATATATCCGATGGTACGACCGAAGTGATCACTGCAACTTTGATGTCTGCGCCGATGACCACTGCCAGCGCTATCAGGGACTCACCAGGGCCACCGAGACCTCTGTCCAAAAGGCCATTGACGCAACATGGGGGCAGGTCCTGACCTTCGAAGGTGAATTGTGCGACGCACGTTTCTCGAAATGCTGCGGCGGAACTACAGAACTCTTCTCAACCTGCTGGGCAGCAGATGACAAGGCCTATCTTCCGGCATTGCCCGACACACCGGGACATCTCCCTCTCGATACAGCGAATGCCGATGGCACCATCGTCGCCCCGTTCTGCTCGCTTGCGGACAGTCCGCTTCTCGCGAGGGTCTTCAATAGCTATGATCGTGAAACCACCGACTTCTATCGTTGGACGCAGGTGTATGAACTCCGTGAACTTTCGGCTCTTGTACGCGAAAAGAGCGGTGTCGACATCGGTGAACTCACTGCTCTCGAACCTTTGGCGAAAGGGGCTTCCGGGAGGATATTCAGGCTTCGCGTGGTCGGGACAAAGAACAGTTTCATTGTCGGAAAGGAACTGGAAATAAGACGTATACTCTCCCCGTCACATCTAAGAAGTTCGGCCTTTGACGCTGAGTTTACATCCGACGGCAGGGTAATCCTCCGTGGTCTTGGCTGGGGGCACGGTGTGGGGCTGTGCCAGATTGGTGCGGCTGTCATGGCGGACAGGGGATATGGCTACAGGGCCATTCTCGAACATTATTATCCAGGCACTCAGATTTCAGAATCGCTCTCGAAATGACGACAAACAGCAAGAACATATCCCCATGGCTTTGGGTACCAACGCTCTATTTTGCAGAGGGCATACCCTATTTCGCCGTTAACAGCATATCCGTCACGATGTTCACGAAAATGGGCGTCAGCAACGGCACGATGGCTCTCTTCACGAGCCTTCTCTATCTCCCGTGGGTGATAAAGCCGCTGTGGAGTCCATTTGTAGACATCATTCGCACCAAACGTTGGTGGGTCATGGCGATGCAGGTGGTGATGTCGCTCTGTTTCATTGCCCTCGCCCTGTCACTGCCTTCCAATGCCGGAACGCTTGCCGCGCACCGCGCTCCTGACGGTTCTGCTTCAATCTCGCTTTTCACTGTCACTCTGATAATATTCTGGATAATGGCATTCGCCAGCGCGACTCACGACATCGCAGCCGACGGATTCTACATGCTCGGTCTGACCCCGGGGGAGCAGTCCCTGTTTGTCGGCATCCGCAGCACTTTCTACCGGCTGGCCTCTGTCTTTGGGCAGGGCGTCCTGGTTGTGATTGCCGGTGTCCTTGAGACCCGCCTCGGCGACGTTCCAAAGTCGTGGTTCTGGACAATAGTCCTGACTGCCGCGATCTTCGCGCTTGTCACACTGTGGCACAGTTTCGCGCTTCCACGCCCATTGTCAGACAGGTCCGTAGCGGCTAGTTCTCGCGAGTTTTCATCCGGACAGGGCGACAATACAAAAGAAAATGGTATCGGCTTTATATTCAGAGACTTCGGCAGAACATTCGTGACATTCTTCAAAAAGCCACGCGTCATTCCAGCCCTCGCGTTCCTGCTGCTCTACCGTCTTCCTGAGGCGTTCCTTATCAAGCTGATGAACCCCTTCCTTCTCGCTCCGGCTGAGAATGGCGGGCTCGGGCTCACTACGACTCAGGTCGGCGCCGTCTATGGGACAGCCGGAGTCGTTGCCCTCACTGTGGGCGGCATACTTGGTGGAATGGCCGTAGCGAGGTGGGGACTCAAGCGCTGCCTCTGGCCGATGGCACTCTCTCTTGCGCTTCCGTGTCTTGCATTTGTCTGGCTCAGTATCGCGCAGCCCTCGTCGATTTGGACCGTCGGAGTCTTCGTGTGTCTCGATCAGTTCGGATATGGGTTCGGATTCACGGCCTACATGCTCTACATGATATATTTCTCGCAGGGTGAATTCAAGACATCTCACTACTCTCTCTGCACAGCCTTCATGGCCCTGAGTATGATGCTGCCCGGAATGGTTGCGGGCTACCTCCAGGAGGCTCTTGGCTACACCGGCTTTTTCTGGGCAGTAGGCGTCTGCTGCCTTGTAACTGTTTTTGTGACAACATTCTTGAAAATAGAACCTGAATATGGTAAGAAATAAGAATATATACGTCGTCCTCATCGCCGCATTCACCGCGCTTTCATCACAGGTCCTTGTGGGACAGGAATATCCGGACTCGCTCACCGTTCCTGCGACGGATTCGCTGATTGCGGCTCCTGTTTGTACGAATGTTCATGCGCCATTGGTCCGGACAGGCATAGAGGTGCTCCGCGACTGTGGATTTGACGTTCTTCAGGGAAAACGCATAGGGCTCGTGACCAATCCGAGCGGCGTTGACAGCAAGCTCAATTCCACGATAGACATTCTCTACGGCGCAGAAGGTGTGAAACTGGTCGCTCTCTACGGCCCGGAGCACGGAGTCCGTGGAGACAAGTATGCCGGAGACAAGGTGGGGGAAGAGACGGACCTCACCACGGGGCTTCCGGTCCATTCTCTCTATGGAGCATCACGTAAGCCTACTGCTAAGATGCTGGAGGGGCTTGATGCTGTAGTCTATGACATACAGGACATCGGTGTGCGCTCCTACACTTTCATCAGCACACTTGGCCTTGTCATGGAGGCCTGCGGCGAACTCGGCATAGAGGTCATCGTGCTTGACCGTCCCAATCCTCTTGGCGGTCTCAAGGTTGAGGGTCCGCTCGTTCGTGACGGCTACCACTCGTTCATCAGCCAGTACAAGATACCTTATGTATATGGGCTCACCGTTGGAGAACTGGCCTTGATGCTCAACAGCGAGGGCCTCAATTGCGGACAGCGCGGCACGCAAAAACCTGCTCGCTGCAACCTCACCGTCATTCCCATGGAGGGTTGGACACGGGATATGCTCTACATCGAGACGCGCCTCCCGTGGGTGCTTCCGTCCCCGAACATCCCTTTCTGTGACACTCCGCAGTACTATGCCTCAGCAGGAATCGCGGGCGAACTCTCTAACTTTCTGCAGATTGGCATAGGCTATACCCTTCCGTTCCAGGTCTTTGCCGCGCAGTGGATTGACCCGGCGGCGCTCAAGGCCGAACTTGACAGCTATGAACTTCCCGGCGTTGCGTTCCGTACTATAGTCTACAAGCCGTTCTCCGGCTCTCAGGCGGGAAAACTCGTCAAGGGCGTACAATATTTTTTCACTGACTATGAGAAAGCCTCCATCACAGAGGTGCAATTCCGTGTCCTTCAGGCTATTGCAAAGCTCTACCCGGACCGCCGTGCATTCGAGGCTGCAACTGCTGTCGGTGCATTCGATAAGGTTTGTGGCACAAATTATGTCAGAGAGGCTTTTGGCCGTCGCTATGAGTTTGATGACATTTCGCAGTATTGGCATTCTGACGCGGAAAGATTCAGGGAAATGTCAAAGAAATATTGGCTCTACTGACAGCCGGTGGACACTATGTATAACCATGGAACATAATGCTTCGGGCATATATGTTTCCGCAAAAACTATTTTTATGAGAACATATCGTGCAGCAGTGGCGGCGATGCTCATCGCGCTGGCGGCATTCCAGACAGACGGATATGCCCAAAGCCGCCGTACATCGACATCTTCATCATCCGAAAGACAGTCTTCCTCATCGGCAAGGCAGTCTTCATCGTCCGCGAGGCGCTCGTCCTCTTCTGAAAGACAGTCATCGTCATCGGCAAGACAGTCATCGTCATCGGCAAGACAGTCATCGTCATCTGCAAAACAATCTTCGTCAACGTCAAGACAGTCTTCGTCAACTCCAAGGCAGTCCTCATCGTCTGCGAGGAGTAGTTCTTCGACTTCGCGGAAAACTTCATCGTCAGACAACAGATCATCCGCGAGTCAGACATCAGGCTCAAGGCCATCATCCTCAGTGACGAACAGAAACGTTTCCACATCGCAGGACAGAAGGACCGGAACGACCTCAACAAGACAGGGCACGACGACCTCAACAAGACAGAGTGCGACGACCTCAACAAGACAGAGCACGACGTCTTCAACACGTCAGAGCAGCTCCGCGGCAAGGTCTTCATCATCGACGAGGCAGAGCGCGTCTTCATCATCGACAAGGCAGAGCGCATCTTCATCAGCGCGACAGACTCCGACATCGGACAGGACAACTACCGTCGGACGCCAGACCACAACGCGCCAGCCTGCAGCTTCATCGTCTGTAAGGAAGGCAAAATCCCTTGACGGGGACAACGGAACATCTTCTGTCCGTAACGCCACTACGTCAGAAAGAACCTCTTCAGTGAGGAACCTGCCTCCGACAAGTGCGGCTGCTCGTGCAGACGGCGACCGCCCTGGAGGCAACGTTGGCAACAATCCGCGTCCTGATGACCACCACGGCAGGCCGCAGCCTCCGCGCGACGACTTCCGCCCACAACATCCGCGTGACCGTGGCTACATAGATTTCGACCGCAGGCCGCCTCACCGCTTCTATGACCCGCATCACGACCACTGCTTCGGCTACAGGGTTCACACCCTCCCGGCCGGCTATTGGTACCGCGACTGGCACGGCGTCCGCTACTACTGCTACAACGACATCTACTACCGCTATATTGACGGGTGCTACATCGTTTGCCGTCCGCCTTTCGGCACTTCTCTGGCTGCCGCAATCGTGGCCGACGCGACATGGACTGCCGTTCGTATCAGCTACTACAACACGCTGAACAATACCTACGACAAGATTAACTCCAACAATGCCTACATCGCTGAGCAGAACGAACAGATTGCTCGCAACAACGCGCTTCTGGCGCAGCAGAATTCGACTCTTGCGGCCCAGGCGCAGTACATGCAGGTCCGTTCGAGCAACGCCTACCAGCTCGCGCTTGCAATGGGGCTTGTCCAGAGCTACGCGGCTGCCGGCACGGACTACTTCTGTCAGGATGGGGTGTTCTATCAGAATGTGAATGGCCAGTACTATGTCATTGTTCCGCCTGCCGGAGCCCTCGTGGATACCCTGCCTGAAGACTATGACGTGTTCACCTTCAACGGTCGTGAATACTATCAGGTCGACAACACTGTCTACCGTGTGACTGTGGTCTCAGGCAAAGCCTATTTTGAGGTTCTGGGGCAGAAATATTAATTTAAACAGCTTCTGATTATTCCCCGCCTACTGTCAATGCCTTGACAAGTATGGTGGGGATGCCTACTGACACCGGCACGGACTGCTCTTTTCCGCAGGTCCAGGTGCCGTTGCTTATCTTGAGATCGTTTCCGACCATCGTGATGTCCGCGAGAGCTTCGGGACCATTTCCGATGATATTGATGTCCTTGACCGGTGCAGTCAGGCGGCCGTCCTCGATGAGGAAACCGCTGTTCACATAGAAAGTGAAGTCACCCTCACCGATCTGCACTTGACCATTCGAGAACTCATCGACATATATTCCCTTTTTTACGGAGGCTATGATGTCTGAAGCATCACAGTCTCCGTTTTCCATGTATGTGGCCCTCATACGCGGAATCGGATTGAAGCGGAAATTCTCCCTGCGTCCGTTCCCGGTGGGGGATACCCCGTACCAGGCGGCGCTTATGCGGTCATGAAGATAGCTTGTCAGAACACCGTCCTCGACCATGTATGTCTTCTGTCCTGGAATGCCCTCATCGTCGAATGCGCATGCCCCGCGGTTGCCGGGTATTGTCCCGTCGTCCACAATGCTGATCCCCGGAGCGCAAATTCTCTGACCCATCCTGTCCGAAAAGATAGACTGACCCTTTCTGTTGAAGTCTGCCTCAAAGGCATGTCCCATGGCCTCGTGCAGCAGAATTCCGGATGCTCCGGCGCCCATTACCACCGGCATCCTGCCGCCTTTCGGACGTACGGCCTCAAAACGCGCGTCAAGATTGCGCAGCACGCCGTCCGCGAGTTCCTTCACCAAGTTCTCGGACAGCATCTCCGCCCCTGCCCTGAAACTGCGCGACTCCGATTTCGTGATGTTGGTCATCTTTCCGTCAAGCCCATGTCCGGAGAACACGGCGGACACCGAAACGCTTCCCATCGGACGGGTCTCGAATGTCAGTTCCCCAAGCGAGTTGTACATCATCACCCGGCTCACGCTGTCTGAAATCTGTGCTATGACCTTCACCGTCCTCGGCTCGCGCCTGCGTAGTTCCTCTTCAATTCTCTTTAGCATATCTGCCATCTTCCGGCGGCTGCAACTTTCCCAGCTCTCTGTCATTTCGTAGAGTCCGCTTCGGCACATTCTGCCAGCCGCTGCTTTTTCCAGCGTGTTCCCATACATGTCTGCACAAATGCGGCGCCCATTCTGCCTTCCGGCTCTGACGGCTTGAGAACCGCCTCCGGCCGCGCAAATTGCAGATGCCGCCCGCACTGCTGCCTCCATGTCCCGGCGTTCTGTCGTCTCGCAGTAGGAATAACCTGTCCGCTCACCGCAGAGCACGCGGATTCCGGCTCCGAAATCTTCGTGGTAGCCTCCGGAAGTTACTTGCGAATCCTTCAGCAGCAGATTTGTGTAGCTGGTGCATTCAAAATAGATGTCGGCGAAATCCGCCCCGGAAGACAACGCTCCCGCCATGAGACTTTCAAGATTTGCCCTGCTCACCCCGAAAAGCTCAAGGTAATGATTTTCTTCTTTCTCCATAATATTTATCCGGCAATGGTGCCTCCGTCCCCCTCTTCCTCCGAGAGCCTTGTTTGGCCCTCCTCGCACACTTTCTTTATCCGCTCGAATGTCGCGGCATCCCTGACGATCACTTCTCCGGTCTCCCTGAATCCCTCGGCCACGACCTTAAACGGTGGCTGGGAATTGTCCGCGAGAATCCAGCGATCGCAGATTTTCATATAATCATTGAAAAGATAGTCAAGGCCGACGTAGTAGCGCCTTATTATTGTCTCCACAGGAATGTTGTGCCCGCCTTTCTCGACTCTTGCCTTGACCCTCTCCATTGCCCTTTCCGGAGAGTCGAGCCAAAAATAGATGACTGTTACGAAATAGCCCTCCGCCTGCGCCTTGCGCACCATCTTCAGCAGTGTGCGTGTCGCCAATGTGGTCTCTATTCCGAAATCCTTCTTTTTGCGGAACAGATACTGAATCTTCATCAGCATGTACCTGCTGGCCTGAAGCGGCACTTTTTCCGGTTCGTAAGGCGACAGCCCTTTTGCGAACTCGTCTGAATTCACGAACTGTGCGCATTCGAGCATCTCAGGCAACAGCGTGTACGACGCCGTCGTCTTCCCTGAGCCGTTGCAGCCCGATACGATGTAAAGTTTTGGCATGGACATCCTGTTAATCCTCCAATAGATGCGTTTCTTCCTTCAAATGTCTCAATAAAAATATGTATCAATGAGTTACGCCATATCCGAAAAGAGCGAAGTCCCCCAGACATGGGTCGTCCGGGAATATCTCCCGAAAGCTGTCCGTGATCTCTGTTGCCGTCACGATGTCTTTCTGCCGCCGCTTCGTGAGGCCGAGCTCCGTTGCCTCGTCATAGACATGCACGTCAAGCGGAATTATCAGGTTGCGCCTGTCCGTATGTTTCCATACTCCGAGGTCCACCTTCCCGTCGTCGCGCACCAACCATCTGCGCATCATGTTTATCTTCTTGTTCGGAGCCCTGCGATCTGGTTTTTGTCCATATACCCTCACTCTGAACCCTTCGTCGTCCAGTCCCTCCAGACTCGGCGAAGCCGCCTCCCCGCATTCTGAGTACAGTTCGCGCAGACGGGCGCATATTTGAGCAAACTCGCTCCATTTTACCGTTCTGTGCAGGCTCACGTCATCATTCCGGTATTCCCCGTTCATTACATAATCGTATGGCCTCCAGTTCATTTCATCGAATGCACGTCCGCAGTCACGCACAATCATCGCCCTTCGTCCCCAGGCAAGGTGCGCCGCAATCACGGCTGCAATCTCCACGTCCGCAATCCCGCAGTTTCCCGCCGCATAGTTTTCTGCAAAATGCCTCGGAAACGCAATCGGGTCTTCGGTGAAATATTTCCTGTCATTGTATGTCACGGCCCATTCGATGAGCATGTCCCTTGTTCTTTCGTCCATATATCCGCATTTCGTTTCGGAACGCAAATTTATTAAAAGACGCCCAAACTTGCCATCGGTTTTGCGTAATTATGCAAGTTTTTTGATATATTTGCAGAATATGAAGAATTTTAAGCTGACATTATTGACTGCAGCAGTGCGCTTTCTCGCTATGTTTCCGTTGAAGGTGCACTACTTTTGGGCAGATGTCATCGCATGGGTGCTCCGCAGCGTCGTCGGCTATAGGCGGGACGTCGTAGCGATAAATATGGGACGCTCGTTCCCTTCTACAGCATGCTATTATGATGATATAGAACGCTTTTCAAAACTCTACTACCGTCACATGGCGGAAATCATCGTTGAGGCTATATGGTTCTTCGGGGCGAATCCGAAGAAAATGATGCGCTCCTCTCTCGTCACGGTCACGAACTCGAAAGTGCTCGAAGAGGCGTGGAACTCGGCTCCTTCAGTTGTGATTCTCTACTCCCATTGCGGTAATTGGGAACTGATGGGGGGAATACCGCATTCCGCGTGCGCCGATTCTCCGGCCTTTCCGCTTCCGGAGTCAAGCCTGCGTTGTGTCTACAAGAGGCTGAACAACGCTCTTTGGGACGACTTCTTCAAGGCCAGTCGCACATCTATGAGCGTCAGCGCGGATATGATGCTGGAATCAAGGCAGTTGCTGCGCTACATGCTCACGAACAGGAAAGAGCGTCTTGCCTATTTCCTGAACATTGACCAAAGCCCGTATGTCTCTTCCGTTGAGATTGGAAACTTCATGAACCAGCCGACAAAGGCTTTTCTCGGACCGGCAGAGATTGCCCACAAGCTCGGTTTTGCAGTTCTCTACATGAACTTTGAGCGCATGAGTCGCGGACATTACGACGTTTCCTTCACTCCGATTTGCATGGACGCTTCGAAAATGGAGCCGAAGGAAATCATCCGGAAGTATTATGACTGTCTCGAAGACGAGATCTACCGCCATCCGGACAACTGGCTGTGGTCTCACAAGAGGTGGAAGGACTTTTCATATTCGGACCCGCGCCTGAACCTTGAAAAGTGATTTATGAAATGCGAAATGAAAACAAAATAGTTTTGGATATGAAACGTATATTGCTCTTTATGTTTGCGGGCCTCCTCGGGCTTTCCGCCGCGGCACAGTCTCCGGTTGCCCTGAAAATCAAGGTGAACGCAGTTCAGGAACGGTTCTATGCCGGCCCGTATGCTAAATATTCAGTCAAATATCTCGGGGTCGAAGCTGAACAGGCTTCTTCCGCGTCGACTGTGATGACTGCCGTGAAGGTGGCTTCGGTGCCGGTCGCATCGGATGAGCTGGGATTCACTTCCGGGAAGCCGCTCAAGAAGACGGCCGATTTCTCTGCAATCCCGCTGCTCAAGGCAAATGTTGGACAGCGCAGCATCGAGCTTGCAGCGGCACGTGCTGCCGACCAGATTATGGATATACGACAGAAGCGTTACCAGATTCTCACAGGCGACACGGACATGTCCCTTTCCGGTGAGAGCCTTAAACTCACGCTTGACGAGTTTGCCCGTCAGGAGAATGAACTGCTCAAGCTGTTTCTCGGTTACACGGTCACAAACAACATTGAAGGCGAATTTACTGTGCTTCCGAAAGCCGGCGAGGACAGCCATCTCTATGTGGCGTTCCGCATTTCTGAGAACGGTCTTCTTCCAGCAGAGCATATTGAGGGACGGATGGTCACCCTTGAGTTGATTCCGACAAATCTTCCGGAGCCGTCGGACGAGACTGCCGCTCCTGCAAAGAAGAGGAAGAAGGCTCCGAAAGGCTTCCAATGGGAGTCCAAGACTGAATTTGTCCCGGCGGAATGCGTGCTTAAGATGCGTGACGGGGCGAATGTGCTCCTTCAAGGCAATGTCGTCATTCCTCAGCTCGGCTACGAGCGTGTATATGACGATCTCGTACCGGTGGAAAAGAAATAATTAATATATTATAGCTATGACAATAAAGGATTTGGATCCGCAGATTGTGTGGAAGAACTTTTATGAAATCACCCGTGTCCCGAGACCATCGAAGCACGAGGAAAAAATCGCAAAATATCTCTATGACTGGGGAGTAGAACATGGTTTCGAGACCATTATCGACGGCAATCCTATCGGAAACGTCATCATCCGCAAGAGGGCGACTCCGGGCTGCGAGAATATGAAGGGCGTGATTCTTCAAGGACACATGGATATGGTGCCGCAGAAGAATGCCGACACCGTGCATGATTTTGAAAAAGACCCGATTGAAACGGTAATCGACGGGGATTGGGTTCGCGCGAAGGGTACGACTCTCGGTGCAGATAACGGACTCGGCGTGGCCATGGCGCTTTCTGTTCTTGAATCCGACGACATCAAGCACGGGCCTCTCGAAGTTCTCGTGACGTTTGACGAAGAGACAGGGATGACCGGCGCGCAGGCTCTCAAGCCAGGTGTGCTCAAAGGCGAGATCCTCATCAACCTCGACTCGGAGACGGAAGGTGAGCTCTATGTCGGCTGTGCCGGCGGACTTGACGCTTCAGCGTTTGCGAAATATGCACCGGAAGAGCCTGCAAAGGACTGGAAGTGCTGGTCATTGGCCGTAAAAGGTTTCAAGGGCGGACATTCAGGGATGGATATCATCCTTTACCGCGCCAACGCTAACAAGGTTATGGCGCGGATGCTCTATGCGCTCATCACCAAGGCAGACGTGAAGCTCCTTGACCTTGAAGGGGGCACGCTCCGAAACGCGATTCCGCGTGAGGCCTTTGCTACTGTCTATATTCCTGAGAATAAGGTGGTTGAGGCAAAACGTGTTGCAGAGGAGACTTTTGCGGCAATCAAGGCCGAGTATGCGACGACCGACCCTGACGCGCAGATGGTCTTTGAACCATACAAATGTGAGGAAGGGGAGTGCTGTGACCACAGCGAGTGTCTTTATGTTCCTGAGGAGGACGCGCTCCGTTTCATTCGTGCAGTCCTTGCCTGCCCTGATGGCGTGGAGAGGATGAGCAGCGACATTCCGGGACTTGTGGAGACTTCCAACAACCTGGCTGTCGTCAAGATAGAGAAGGGCGAGTTCGCGCTTAAGACCCTTATGAGGAGCTCCGTCGATTCTGCGAAGGAGGCTCTTGCCGAAAAGTTCGACGCGGTGTTCAAACTCGCGGGGATTTCCACGGAATTCACCGGAGGTTATTCCGGATGGGCTCCAAACCCTTCATCCGCGATTCTCGCCACGATGAAGAAGGTCTATCATAAACTCTACGGCAAGGAACCGGCAGTGATGGCAATCCATGCCGGACTTGAGTGCGGCATTCTCAGCGGCGCCTACCCACACTGGGACATGGTCTCATTCGGACCGACCCTCCTCAGTCCGCATTCTCCTGACGAGCGGGCGAACATCCCGTCTGTGGTTAAGGCTTGGGATTTCCTCAAGGCTGTGCTTGCAGCGATACCTGAGAAATAATAACAAAAAACGAAATAAATATGTTTAAAGGACATCCAAAGGGGCTGCTGGCAGCGGCCCTGAGCAACATGGGTGAGCGTTTCGGCTACTACATAATGAACGCCGTTCTCGTTCTCTTCCTCTGCTCGAAGTTCGGCCTCGGTGAAAGCGCCGCCGGCAGCATCTATTCCGTGTTCTATGCCGGAATCTACATCTTGAGCCTTGTCGGAGGTATCATTGCCGACAAGACTCAGAACTACAAGGGTACAATCCGCACCGGACTCATAGTCATGGCTTCCGGTTATGTGCTCCTATCCATTCCTGTGCTTGCCACTTCCGGCAACATAACCTGGCTTCTTCCTCTGACCTGCTTTGCGCTGTTTCTCATTGCGTTCGGCAACGGCCTCTTCAAGGGTAACCTTCAGGCTATCGTCGGACAGATGTACGACAACTTTGAGGCAGAAGCGGCAAAGAAAGGCCCAGAAGCACTTGCCGAGGCCAAGTCGAAGCGTGATTCCGGCTTCCAGATTTTTTATGTATTCATAAATATCGGTGGTCTCATCGCCCCGTTCGTCGCTCCGCTTCTGCGTGAGTGGTGGTTGAACGCCAACGAGCTTGTGTACAACGCGCAGCTTCCTGCCCTCTGCCATCAGTTCCTCAGTGACTCTTCGGCCATGAGCGCACAGGCTCTCGACAACCTCAACGCCCTCATGACCTCCGCCGGCGGAAGCGTATCCGATATGGCAGTTTCATGCGAGAAGTATCTGAAGGTATTCAACGAGGGCATCCACTACTCGTTTATAGCGTCAGTTGTCGCGATGCTCATTTCCCTTGTGATTTTCATCTGTTCGCAGAAGACTTTCCCTACTCCATCGAAGAAGGAAGCCGTGAAGGGCGTGGAATACACCGCAGAGGAAAAGGCCGCAATGGCGAAGGAAATCAAACAGAGGATGTACGCCCTCTTTGCCGTTCTCGGAATAGTCATTTTCTTCTGGTTCTCGTTCCATCAGAACGGAATGTCGCTCTCTTTCTTTGCCCGTGACTTCGTGGACTCGTCCGCTGTCGCGCCTGAGGTATGGCAGGCCATAAACCCGTTCTTCGTGATTGTTCTCACTCCGGTGATTATGGCGATATTCTCGTTCCTTACAAAAAAGGGCAAGGCTGTCTCCACCCCGAAGAAAATCGGCATAGGCATGGGAATCGCATCTATCGCGTTCATATTCCTTATGGTGTTCTCCATGGTTCACGGATATCCGTCAGCAACGGACTACAAGGCTCTTCCGATTGACGAGCAGATTGCTGGGAAGGCTCACTGGTGGGTTCTCATCGTGACATATTTCTTCCTCACCGTTGCCGAACTCTTTATTTCTCCGCTCGGACTCTCATTCGTTTCCAAAGTGGCTCCTAAGAGTATGCTCGGTCTTTGCCAGGGACTCTGGCTTGGCGCTACTGCCGTCGGTAACCTGCTTCTTTTCCTTGGGCCGAAGATGTATAACGCATGGCCTATTTGGCAGTGCTGGGCGGTGTTCGCTTGCGTCTGCCTGATCTCTATGGGTGTGATGTTTGGGATGGTGAAGTGGCTCGAACGCGTTACCAAATAGGGAGGGGCGCATAAAAGGCGGTCTGCTGCGTTGAATGGTTTTGTGAAGAAAAATTTGCTGAAATAAATATAAAATTGTACATTTGCAGCCCATTTGTGGAGTACCGTACTTACTGGCGGCCCACAGTGGACTGCAAATTATTTATTAACATTTAGTTACAAACAAAAATGATCAAACAGTACGAAACCGTTTTCATTGCAACTCCCGTTTTGTCTGATGTTCAGATGAAGGAAGCGGTTGCCAAGTACACCGGATTCATCAAAGAGAATGGTGGTGAAATCGTGTACGAAGAGGACTGGGGTCTCCGTCAGCTGGCTTATCCTATCCAGAAGAGAACTTCAGGCTTCTATTATCTTATCGAGTTCAAGGCTGAGCCTTCACTGATCGCGAACCTTGAGACACAGTATCGCCGTGACGAGCGCGTCATCCGCTTCCTCACTTTCGCGATGGACAAGCACGCTGTTGCTTACGCAGAGAAGAGAAGGGCAAACAAGGCAGCTAAAAAGGAGGAATAGACCATGGCACAGAACAATGAAATACGTTATCTCAACCCTCCTACAGTAGAGGTGAGAAAGAAGAAGTACTGCCGTTTCAAGAAGGCAGGCATCAAATATGTCGATTACAAGGACGCTGAGTTCCTCAAGAAGTTCCTCAATGAGCAGGGTAAGATTCTCCCTCGCCGCATCACCGGAACTTCACTCAAGTTCCAGAGGAAGGTGGCTCAGGCAGTGAAGCGTGCGCGTCACCTTGCGCTTCTCCCATACGTTACGGACCTTATGAAATAATAGGAGGACAGCTATATGGAAATTATCTTGAAGAAAGATGTGGCCAACCTCGGTCACGCTGACGACATCGTCAAAGTGAAGACAGGGTATGCTGTCAACTATCTTATCCCTCAGGGATATGCAACTCTCGCAACAGAGTCCGCAAAGAAGGTTCACGCTGAGAACCTTCGTCAGAGGGCTCACAAAGAGGCTAAATTCCGCGCTGATGCTGAGGCTCTTGCAGCCAAACTTGCAGAGGTTGTAGTGAAGGTTTCTGCTAAGGTGAGCGAGGCAGGTAAAATCTATGGTTCTGTCACAACAGCTCAGATTGCTGAGGCTCTCGTTGCTCTCGGAATCGAGGTGGACAAGAAAGACATCACTCTCAACGAGGCAGTGAAGGAGCTTGGCTTCTATGAGGCAACAGTGAAGTGCTACAAGGATATCAAGGGTGTAGTTAAATTTGAAGTTGTTCAGGGCGAATAAAGGCGGTCTGCTTCGTTGGATGTCTTGATGAAATCCTCACAACCATTAGGTTGCTGCGGTGTTCATCTTCACCATCCGCCTTGCATCCCATCCTTTATTCATCCCTTCACTCCAAGTTGTTTACTTGAAGGCTTTATATGGAGATCGGTTTTATACCGGTCTCTTTTTTTTGTTGCCTTTTGCTTGCCTTTTTGCTTGTCTTTATGCTTGTCTTTTTGCTTGCCTGGAGGCAAATTTGGATAATTCAAAATTAATATCTAACTTTGCCGCTCAGCGCTAATCTGAAATGATGATGAAACTATCTGAAACAATGTCTTTTAGAAAGACTTTGGGTGGGTGCGAGGCTCTCCTGCTCTTCTTTTAAAAGTCATCTTCAGACTCGCTGAAGAACAGAATTAACCATATACTAAAATTGATGCAAAACGTATTATGAAGAAAAACTATGAACAGCCTGTATGCCTTGTTCTCGAAGTGGAGTCTCAGGGCGTCTTCTGCACGAGTGGAACTGCCACTTATTCCTCCAGCGAAATTGAAGGGTGGGGCGATGTTAAAACGATTCAATGGTAAAAGGAGAACTTGATTATGAAAAAAGGATTATTCTATGCTTTGTGCCTTGGAGCACTTGCAATGTCAGCGTCTTGCCAGAAAACTCAGCAGAACTCGACTGAAAAAGGAAATAGCGTCGTTTTTACGGCTAAGTTCGATAATGAGAAGAATGTGGATGTCAGGACTGTCTTGGACGAAACCGGGAAAAAATCTCTTTGGAATAAGGACGAGATTCGCGTTTTGAATGAGGAGGGTGCCTCAGCTGTTTACAAAACGGATGCAATGGGCCAGGCCAGTGCTACCTTTACAATTCTTGAAGAGGGCGCGACTTTCTCAGGAAATCGTTTTATGGCTGCTTGCCCGGCGGAGCCTGCCGGCAGAGCATCTTGGGATGCTGGTGGTAAGACAATTAAATGGCTTTGGCTTAAAGATGAGCAATCGCCTGTGGCTGGAAGTTATGACCCGGCGGCTCATATTGCTGTTGCCTACACTGAGGGGACCGAACTGAGTTTCAAGAATGCTTGCGCGCTCCTTAAGTTTACGGTTGCCAGCGAGAATGTAAGCGAAGTTGTTGTTTACACCACAGGAGGAGGTGAAAATACATTGTATCTTTCCGGCAATTTTGATGTCGATATGTCAGAACAAAATAATTACAAGTTTTCACGTACATCTGGAGATGGCTCTTGGGGCGGGAATTATGTCAAGATTAAAGCGGCAGACGGCGCGTATTTGGAAAATGGTAAGACCTACTATATGGCTTGCATTCCAGTGACTGCGATTTTGAACTTGGAAGTTGTAGTAAATGGGGTAAGACAGACAATTAGAACAACATCGGCCGCAGTTGAAATCAAGCGCAACGATGTGCTTGATTTGGGAGATGTTGCTCCTGTTGAGAAAACTCTTTATCTTAAGCCACAAGCAGATTTTTGGGATCAGGCGAATGCTCGTTTTGAGGCTTATACATTTGCTGGAGCCGAAAATATGTGGTATGATTTTACACCAGTTAAAGATGGTATCTATAGTGTGTCATTCCCGATGAAGTGGACCGGACTTGTTTTAGTCAGGAGGGGACCTGAGCAGCCATCTCATACTTGGGATGACGGTAGTAGTTGGAACAAGACTTCAGATATTATTCTCAGTAGCTTAGGCGATGATAACCTTATTACCATCACTGGATGGGGTGAAAGCGACTACACGACAAGTGTCTACACAGAATAATTAAAAAGTTTAACTCAGGCTTCCAGGCGAAACCTGAGTTAAATTTTAATAGTCAAACTGCGAATTGCCGTCGAAAAGCGTCCTTTCGCAGTTTTTTCGAGAAAAACACCATCTTTTTTGCAAAAAAGATTTGCGGAGTTGAATTTTATTCGTACCTTTGCAATCCCAAAAAACAAAGCAACCTCTTAGGGTCTTGGGTAATTCCCTAACGTTGCCACAAAAAACTTATTAAAATGAATTTTATTAAGGTTGTCAATGATGCTTTCGCAAATGAGAAAGTCGCATCATACCCGAAGTTCAAGGCAGGTGACACCGTGACTGTCACATACCGCATCAAGGAGGGAGACAAGGAAAGGCTTCAGAAGTTCAGAGGTGTAATCATCCAGATTAAGGGTGCTTCTCCTGCAACAAAGACTTTCACCATCCGCAAGATTTCAAACGGAATCGGTGTTGAGAGAATCTTCCCATTCCAGTCACCGTTCATCGAGTCAATCGAGATTAACAAGGTTGGTAAAGTTCGTCGCGCACGCATCTTCTACCTCCGCGAACTTTCAGGAAAGAAGGCTCGTATCAAGGAAAAGAAACTTGCTCTCGTAAAGAGCGAAGAGTAGCATAAAATAACGAGGCCCGCTAGCTCAACTGAATAGAGCATTTGACTACGGATCAAAAGGTTACAGGTTTGAATCCTGTGCGGGTCACGATTTGAGGAAGCGCTGACCCCAAAGTCCCGAAGGGACCGCGCCGGGGGCGCGAGATTCCCCTAATAGGGGTCGCAGACGTTAGTCTGCGGGGGTTAGGAAGTCCGTAGGATGGTGAACAAAATACTTTTTGGTCACCATCTCCTCAAATCGGTAATTCGTATTTGCCTCATCATACATCGCCCCTCCGTCTTCTCTTTTCGTCTACAATTTTGCACGCCAAGTAGCAGATTCCGGCGAGTACATAGATGGTTTATTTCGAATGGTTGCGTTATTCTACCTTTATGATGTAGTAGTTCTTCTTGCCTTTCTGGGCGAGAATATACTTGCCGTCGAGGACGGATTCTGTGCCGATTTGGGCGTTGACATCCGAGACTTTCTCTTTGTTGATGCTCACTCCGTTGCCCTGAATCATCTTGCGGCATTCGCCCTTTGAAGGGAAAACCGCCGTCTCAACGGAAAGGAGGTCGATGATGTTGCAAGGGAGTTTTTCAGCTGGGATTGAGAAGGTCTGCACTCCGTCGAAAACCTGGAGGAAAGTCTTTTCGTCAAGAGCTTTCAGTTGCTCCGAGGTTGCATTTCCGAAGAGTATGCCGGAGGCAGCCACAGCGTTCTCATATTCCTTTTCTCCGTGGACCATTGTCGTAACTTCTTTTGCAAGAAGCTTTTGGAGCGAACGCGCGCCTGGGTTCTCAGCGTGGGCGGAGATTGCCGCGTCGATGGTCTCTTTGTCGAGCATCGTGAAAATCTTGATGTATTTTACAGCGTCCTCGTCGCTCACATTCAGCCAGAACTGATAGAACTGGTATGGTGAGGTGCGCTCCGGGTCGAGCCAGATGTTGCCTTTTTCGGTTTTTCCGAACTTGCCTCCGTCAGCCTTTGTGATAAGAGGGCAGGTGAGGGCGTAGGCTTCCTTTCCGAGCATACGGCGGATGAGCTCCGAGCCTGTGGTGATGTTGCCCCATTGGTCCGCCCCGCCCATCTGGAGGGTGCAGCCCTTGTGCTCGTAGAGATAGAGGAAATCATAGCCCTGGAGCAACTGGTAGGTGAATTCGGTGAATGACATTCCTTCGCGGGACTCGCTTGAGAGTCTCTTTTTCACGCTGTCTTTAGCCATCATATAGTTGACTGTGATGTGCTTTCCGATATCACGGGTGAAGTCGAGGAAGCTCCATCCCTTCATCCAGTCGTAGTTGTTCACGAGTTCAGCGCAGTTCTCCGCTCCCGAGTCAAAATCCAGAAAGCGTGAAAGCTGTTTTTTGATGCAGGCGACATTGTGTGCGAGCGTCTCTTCGTCGAGAAGGTTGCGTTCCTGAGATTTCATTGAAGGGTCGCCAATCATTCCCGTCGCGCCTCCCACGAGTGCGAAAGGCTTGTGTCCGCAGTTCTGGAAGTGCTTGAGTATCATTATGCTGACCATGTGACCGATGTGCAGCGAATCCGCCGTCGGGTCTATTCCGACGTAGGCTGCTGTCGGACCTTCCAAAAGTTTCTCTTCTGTTCCCGGCATAATGTTCTGAATCATGCCTCTCCACTTCAATTCCTCAACAAAATTCTTCATCGAATGACTTATTTTTCCGTATATTATTAAAATGAGTTGTCTTTCCTTTGATAAAAGGATATCAATATCACAAACCACAAAATTAATAAAAAATTGAGTAATTTTGCGAAAATACGCACCAAATTAAAACAAAATGAGCAGACATAGGCATATCTTTGGAATACTCGTCGCCGTCGCCATATTCCTTTCCATGCAGAACGCTGTGGCTGCCGACACGTTCATCCCCGTCGTGCGGAAATATCTCCCTGGTGACTATCATTCCGCGAATCAGAACTGGGCCATCACGCAGGCTCAGGACGGTTGGATTTACATTGCCAACTCGGGTTCCATGTTAGCTTTCGACGGAACTGAATGGGAGAAGGCGAATATTTCCGGGGTGAGGACGCTCCGCTGTGTGAAGGCGATAGGGGAGAGAATATATGTCGGCGCGCTTGAAGAATTCGGTTGGTTCGAGAGGACACATTCGGGGTACGTATGGCATAGCCTCGTGTCGTGCAGTGGAGTGGATATGAAGCCGAATGATGAGATATGGAACATCGTGGAATACAATGGGATGGTTATATTCCATTCCTTCAACGCGATATTCGTCTATGACGGAACGTCCGTAAGGACAATACGTCTTGCGCAGAATGCCACGTCGGTTTCGGCCTGTTCCGACGGACTTTACTTTAATTTCCAATATGACGGTCTTCGTCGCCTGCGGGACGACCTTTCCGGATTTGAGGAGTGCGGATTCAATGGAACGGATGTGGTAGCCGTGCTTGATATGCCGGACTCCCGGAGGATTATCGTCACGAAATCGGATGGTGTGTTTGTCCGGGCTGACGATGCCTATGTCCAGTTCCGCACCGAAGCCGACAGTAAGATTGCATCCGCTGAGGTGAATAGGGCCATCGCGGCTGGGTGTTCCGACATACTTTTGGGAACCATATCCGACGGGGCATTTCTGATTGCGCCGGACGGCAGGCTTGTCCATCACCTTTCTATGGACACGGGAACGCTCCCCAACAACACTGTGCTCGGACTTCTGATGGACGCGGACAATAATCTGTGGCTTGCTCTAGACCACGGCGTGGTGATGTTCGACCCCGATTCTGGAATGTCCAAGCTCACGTTCGGGAGCGTGCGGGTCGGCACTATATATTCAGTCGTCCCCGAAGGAAACTCGTCTCTGCTGATGGCGACGAATCAGGGACTCTACGATGTCGAGCGCACGGGCGATGGGTTTTCCGCAAGGAAGAGGCTTGGCGGACAGTTCTGGGATATCTACGACAGGGATGGCATTCTGCTGACTGACGGCGTGTGCTATGCGCACGGCTTCATAGGAGAGAAAGAGGTCCTGCTAAAGGGCTCCTACTCGAACATCTCGGTCTATGTCCGGAATCTTCATGGTAAATGGAGCCTGCATGGGGAGGTCGCAGGCTTCTCCAATCCAGTGAGATACATAGAGATAGACCATTACGGGCGGGTGTGGTGCAGCCATTTCCACCGGGGAGTCTATTGCCTCGAACTTAATGATGGTCTTAATGCCGTGACCTCAGTCCGGCGCTTCAGTTCTCCGCAGGAGGCTACCGTGAATGTTTTCAAGGTCAACAATGACGTGATCTTTCTTGACCGCAGCGGTGTCTCTGTCTTTGACGGCAAGGAACTCGTCCCCGCTGAATCCCTCAACAATGCGCTGGGAATTTATTCGAAGGCCTACCGGGTGACCCGCTGCGGACGAGACAGCTGGTGGTTCATAACCCAGACCGGTGCGGCGCTTGTGCGTGTGAATAACTCCTCCGTTGAACTGCTTGACATCATCGAGTATTCTGCGTTCGACGAGAATTACATTGACGACCAGCAGAACATCGTCCCGCTGAACGACAGCACGAGCCTGCTCTGCTTCGAGAACTCGATGGGACGCTATGTTCGCAGGGCGGGCACGCTGTCCGGACGCAGCTTCTTTCCCGTGCGCATCCGCTCCGTGGATAATACTGACGGGCGCACGACGCGCTTGTGCTGGTCAAGCCCGTATTTCAACGGCTCGGGCGGTGTGCGCTTTGTCTGCAGTCTGGACGGCAGGGAGGTTTCTCCGGGAGGCCTGCGGGAAATTTCCTTTGCCGGACTGCGTCCCGGACGGCACAGTTTTGCCGTGCAGGCCGTTGATTTCGTCGGGAATGTTCTATCCTCCGATAGCGCTGATTTCCGAACAATTCCTCCGGCTGCCCTCAGCTGGTGGGCTGTTTCCTTGTACATACTCGTACTTGCGCTGATTGTCTTGGGCGTCTCCGCCGCCGTGACAAGAGTGAAGGTCCGTGACCGTGAGCGCCGCATTCTGACCCTCGAAAAGGAAAACCTGCGGCAGGAGGTCGCCTACAAGAGCAAGGAACTGGCCGGCTCGACTATGTCGATAATACGTAAGAACGAGATTCTGACCCGCCTGCGTTCGGAAATATGTGCCCAGAAGGAAGCTCTTGGAACCCATTATCCTGACAAATACTACAGCCGTGTTCTGAAGATGATTGACGACAATATTTCCTCAGACTCCGACTGGGAGATTTTCCGGACGAACTTTGACCGGATTCATGAGAACTTCTTCCGCAACTTGATGGAAAGATATCCTTCCCTTACACAGTCCGATCTGCGCCTGTGCGCTTTTCTGCGTCTTAATATGTCCACCAAGGACATCGCGAATATGCTGAACATCAGTCTTAAGGGAGTGGAGGCGGCAAGGTACAGACTTCGCAAAAAGCTCAGGCTAGGCAGCGGCATAAGTCTCGGAGAGTTCCTGATAGGCTTCAAATAGATGACTGCGCGATTGCTGTCATGTCTCCTTTCTATGAATTATTTTTGAAAAGCCAAATTGTCAGAAAGTGTTGATTATAAGTTTTATATATCTTGTATTAATGGCGTGCGAGTGGTAAAATAGGGCTGCATTTTTTCTTTGCAGTGTTTTTGTTGTGATGGAAGTTTTGCCGGAATTATTATTTGGTGATACTTTTGTGGCGATGTGAGAAAATAGACATCCTCGGTTTGAGGATGATTTGAGGGTTTCTTACAAAACCACTGGCTATATGATTCGGAAAACATTAAGACTTTTTTTTATTCTCTGCGCCGTGTCGTCGTTTGTTTCTTGCGGAGGATGCGAGAACGGAGGCGACCAGGAAATCGCCTCTAAGGTCAATTCGCTTCTCGTCAAGATGACCGTTGAGGAAAAGGTGGGACAGCTCGTCCTGCTCACTTCAGATTGGGACGTTACCGGGCCGACCATGAAGGCCGACTACCTTGACGACATACGTAGCGGACGCTGCGGCAACATCTTTAACGCCCACACGGCCGAATATGTGCGCTCCATTCAGGATATCGCAGTGAACGAGACCCGTCTCGGTATCCCGATTCTTTTTGGATATGACGTCATTCACGGCTACAAGACGGAATTTCCAATTTCTCTGGGCGAATCGGCCAGTTGGAACCTCGGGCTAATTCAGGAGGCTGCCTCTGTGGCGGCGGCAGAATCTGCCGCTGCTGGACTTAAATGGACGTTCGCTCCAATGTGTGATGTTTGTGTGGATCCGCGGTGGGGGCGCGTCTCCGAGGGCGCCGGAGAAGACCCATTCCTTGCCTCGGAGATTTCTGCAGCAAGAGTGCGCGGATTTCAGGGCAGTTCGCTCGACGATACCCTCAGCGTGCTTGCCTGCGTAAAGCATTTTGCTGCCTACGGCGCAGTACAGGCCGGGCGTGACTATCACACGATGGATATGTCCGAGCGCCGTCTCCGGGAGATGTACCTTCCACCATATAAGGCTGCCGTTGATGCGGGAGCGCTGAGCGTCATGAACTCCTTCAATGAACTTGACGGTGTCCCCGCAACGGCCAATACGCATCTGCTCCGGGATATACTTCGTGGCGAATGGGGGTTTAAGGGCTTTGTGGTCACGGACTACACTTCCATAAATGAGATGGTCCCCCACGGATACGCCCGCGATGAGAAGCAGGCCGGAGAACTTGCGATGCACGCCGGTGTGGATATGGATCTCCAGGGCACTGTGTACTATAATTATCTGAAGGAACTCATCGACGAGGGTAGGATTTCCATAGACGAACTCGACAGTGCCGTCCGTCGCGTCCTGACACTTAAATACAGACTGGGGCTCTTCGACGACCCTTTCAGGTATTGCTCTCCGGAACGTGAGAAGGCGGTTGTCTATAGCGCGGCCAACCTTGACGCTGCCCTGCGCATGGCCTGCGAATCATTCGTACTGCTCAAGAACGATAATGCCGCTCTTCCTCTCGAAAGGGGGCGTAAAGTTGCTGTGATAGGTTCACTCGCGGCTTCAGCGGATGACCTGCTCGGGTCTTGGCGTGCCGCGAGCGAGGCCGACAGGACACAATCGCTGCTTGACGCGCTTAGGGAATATAACGGGAAGGAAAACATTATCTATGCGCCGGGCTACGACTATTTTAAGTCTGATTCCGAGGCTCTCTTCCCGGAGGCGCTTTCCGCCGCACGCCACGCCGACCGCATAGTTCTGGTGCTCGGCGAGAAGTGTACATGGTCGGGTGAGGCCAAGTCCCGTGCCGACATACGCCTTCCGAAGGTGCAGACGAGTCTGCTCGAAGCCGTGTGCAGACTCGGCAGGCCAGTTTCAGTCGTTCTCATGAGCGGTCGTCCGGTCGAGATTACACGCGAGAGCGTCCTTGCCGACGCCATTCTCGAATGTTGGTATCCCGGCTCAATGGGCGGCAAGGCCATAGCGATGACCCTTTTCGGTGAGAACAACCCGTCGGGAAAGCTTCCCGCGACGTTCCCCCGTTCGGTCGGACAGATTCCTATATATTATTATATGAAGAATACCGGTCGTCCGACTACCGTACCCAACATCGAGGAGAAAGACATCTATGCTCCTGCTCCGGAAGAATACAAATCAATGTATATTGACTGTCCGAACAAGCCTCTCTATGCTTTCGGGCATGGCCTTAGTTACACCGACTTCAAATATTCGGGCATACGGCTCTCTTCGGGCAAAATGACCGGAGACGGTTCCCTCACTGCTTCCGTGACAGTAAGTAACAATGGGAAGGTGGCAGGAAGTGAAGTCGTGCAACTCTACATCCGGGACCTTGTGGGAAGTGTGACCCGTCCGGTCAAGGAACTCAAGGCCTTCAAGAAAATCTCTTTGGCACCGGGCGAGAGTGCTGACGTGGAGTTTGAAATTACTCCGGAAATGCTTTCTTTCTGGCGTGCGGACATGACTTTCGGCACTGAATCCGGGATGTTTCGCCTATTTATCGGAACGTCGTCTGACGATGTCCGGGAAGCCGAATTTGAACTTGAATAACCAATGTATAACACCATGTTTCGTCATACTGACATAGCAAAACGCCTTTTTGCCGCGTTTCTTATGGCTGCTGCGGTCTCAGTCTCCGGACTGAATGCACAGGAGAAGGTTCAGACGGGTGGCAGAGTTCTTGACTCGGCTACTTCCGAGCCGCTTGTTGGGGCTACCGTCGTTGAACTTGGTACCTATAATGCCGTGCTGACCGACACAGACGGCTCTTTCACCATCACTACGGCATCCGATGCCGTGTTGAATTTTTCCTACCTCATGTACAAGGAACAGAACATTCCTGTCAGGGGTGGGCAAGAACTTAGGGTTTTTCTTGAGGAGGACCTGAATCAGATAGAGGAGACCGTTGTCGTCGGTTACGGCACTCAGCGGGCCAAGGACCTGACCGCTCCGATTGCTTCGGTCAGGGGCAGCGAACTCTCGAAGCAGATTTCTGCAAATCCGATGTCAGCCCTTCAGGGAATGGTCAGCGGGGTTCAGATTGTCCAAAGCGGCACTCCTGGAACCGGCCCTACGGTGAAGGTGAGGGGAGTGGGGTCAATCGGTGACTATGCAAACCCTCTCTATGTCGTCGATGGGGTCTTCGTTGATAACATAGATTTCCTCTCGAACGGGGACATCGAATCGCTCACAGTTCTCAAGGATGCTTCTGCCGCTGCCATTTACGGCGTTAGGGCGGCCAACGGCGTCATACTCGTCACCACGAGGAAGGGGACACGTGGGAGGACGAACATTTCCTACGATGGATATGCCGGAGTTCAGGTTCCGACGAACATAATGAAACTGGCGAACGCAGAGCAGTATGTCGAGCTTCTTAACCTTGCGAACGCGAACAATGAAAAGTGGACTCCTCTTTCTGTGTCCGACTATAGAGGCGACACCGACTGGTATGCCGCCCTTGTCCGCCCGGCTATGACTCACAACCACTCCATCGACCTTTCGGGGGCCAACGACAGGACCAATTGGTCTGTGGGAATGAACTACTACTATCAGAACGGCATAATGAACTACAGCACGAACGACTACCGCCGTCTCAACTTCCGCGTGAGGCTGGATCAGGAACTCAATTCGTGGTTCAAGGTAGGGGTGAACAGCGTGCTTTCGCGCTATTGGAAGAACAACCCTAATTCCGGAGCATATTTCCAGGCTTATGTGAACCCTCCGGTTTATGGGATATACAACGATAGCAATACGTCTGCATTTCCCGAATCCTTTGACTCTCCACAGCTCTACGGATTCGGCAACAGCTACGGCAATCCTGTCGCGAACGCATATTACTATGACAATACGGACAATGGTCTCAAGGAGGTCTTTTCGGCCTATGCCGAGTTCACTATTGTCCCGGAGCGCCTCAAGTTCAAGACTTCATATAATCTCGACTTCACAAACTGGGATCAGCGGAGCTACACTCCGGCCTATTTTGTCGGAGGCTCGCAAGGTAATGGAACTTCGTCTTTTACAAAGACTTTCGGCTACGGCATGAATCAGATTATCGACAATGTCCTCACATGGTCGGACACCCGTGACCGCCACCGCTACAGCATCATGCTCGGCCAGTCAACGAGAATGAACTATAGCACATGGCTCAATGGCATGGCGCAGAATGTTCCCGACTATGACGACCAGTCGAAATATCTCGTGAACGGCTCCTATAAGAACCAGCGCACTTCAGACGGGGCATCGCGCTACAATGGTCTTTCGGCTTTTGCGAGAGGAACCTATAACTACGACGACCGCTACCTCGCTACTCTCACCTTCCGTGCGGACGCGAGTTCCAAGTATCAAGAAAAGTGGGGCTTTTTCCCGTCCGTGGGACTTGCCTGGAATATCACCGGAGAGGATTTTATGGCCTCGCAGAGCGCGTTCCAGAACTTGAAGCTGCGCGCGAGCTGGGGAATGCTCGGAAACGACAATGTCCCTTCGAACTCGATGGTGACCGTAGGCACGAGCGGCGTCGGATCCTCCGGAGTTTTCGGAGAAACACTTGTCGATGGGGTAGGCTCCCAGACCGTCTATCAGAACTGGCTGCGATGGGAGGTCGTGAACGAGACTAACGTTGGTGCTGAGTTCGCCGCCGTCGGAGGCCGCCTTACTGGAGACATTGACTGGTATTGGAGGGTGACCTCCAACGTTGTGTTCAATGCCCCGATTGCCACGGGAGGAGGCACGAGCTACCTTCTCGCCAACAACGGAAAGGTCCGCAACACGGGAGTTGAGTTGTCCTTGAACTGGGCCGAGTCGCTCTCATCCGGATTTTCCTACAATATTGGTATCAATGCCACTACCAATTTCAACAAGGTGCTTGAACTCAACGGACGCGACTACATCCCGGGCGGATATGTGCGCGGCAACTATTCAACAAAAACTCAGGTCGGCTATCCTATCGGCGCGTTCTGGGGCTATAAGATAGACAGCGTCTATGCTTCCGAGAGCGAGGCACTGAAGGATCCGCTCTCCCAGGCCATTAAGGACGCCGGCTACTTCAAGTACAGCGACATCGACGGCAACGGAGTCATTGATGAGAATGACAAGACCTATCTCGGCTCACCGATTCCGTGGTTTACTCTCGGGCTCAATTTCGGCTTCTCCTACAAGGGTTTTGACTTCTCCATGCTGCTCGCTGCGCAGGTTGGCAACAAGATTCTGAACGCGAAGAGAATGAACCGAGACGTTTTCGTGGATGGAAACTATGACCTTGACTTCTATAAAAACGCATGGCGTTCCGACGCAAAGTCGAAGAAATATCCTTCTCCTGAGGCATATAACTCCAGCTTCATCCAGCAGGCGAACACATTTTTTGTCGAGGACGGGTCATATTTCCGCATCCAGAACATTCAAGCGGGATATACCTTCCGCAAAATCAAAGGAATGAAGAACCTGCGTGTCTATCTTTCCGCCCAACGTCCCCTAACCATCTTCGGCTACAACGGCTACACTACGGAAATCGGAGGAAGCCCGATAGAGTCGGGGATCGACAATTCCGTCTATCCTATGCAGGCGATTTATACTCTGGGTCTGAACCTTAATTTTTAGAGAGTTATGAAAAGAATATATGTATATATGACAGCCGTCCTTCTTTTCAGTGCAATGACGGCCTCGTGCTCAAAGTTCCTTGATTTCCGTCCGGAGGCTACCATGCCTTCGACAGGGACGGACTACGGCAAGAGCGAAAACATATTCAGTTCAGTCAGCGCGGCCTACGCCTCGCTTCGCGGAGGTCATTCCTTCAACTATATCGCCCTTTTTGAGATAACCTCCGATGACGCCGACAAAGGCAGCACCGATGCTGACAGCCCGGAGGCAAAGGAGATGGACCGTTTTACCTACACCCCGTCCAACAGCCTGATTAACAGCGTGTGGGTCGAGTTCTACAATATGGCCTCGGCCGCCAACTTCGCGATTGAGCAGATGCCGAAGTTCGAGGAGCAGATGAATACGGACTCCGACAAGGAATATACGCGACAGTGTGCCGGAGAGGCTAGAATAATACGGGCTTATGCCTACTTCAACCTTGTGCGTTGCTTTGGACGTGTGCCTATTATTGACAGGACGATGACTTCCGATGAACTTGCCTCCATGAAGCAGTCTTCCGTCGATGATGTCTATAAGTTCATATACGATGATCTTGACTATGCGATAGAGAACATCCCCGCTTCCTACGACGCTTCATGGAGCGGGCGGTTTACGAAATACACGGCGATGGCCTTGAAGGCGAAGGCCGCGCTATATCACGGGGACTGGGAGGAATGCGCGAAGCAGACCGATGCTGTCATGGCCTCCGGCAGGTTTACCCTTCTCCCTTCATTCCGCGAAGTCTTTTCAATTGAGGGTGAAAATTCCCGCGAGTCGCTGATGGAGGTGCAGTCATCGACGCTCGGACAATCGACGGGCGCCGCCCCATACATCGAGTATGCGTATGTCCAAGGACCGCGGAACAACACCCCGAGTAATATGCAGGGCTGGGGCTTCAATGTCCCGAGCAACGCTCTTATCGCCTTCCTGACGGAAAGAGGGGAGAGCGTGAGGATGGCGACAACTCTGCTCTACCGTGGCGCGACCACTCCGGAGGGGGACTATATCTCCGACAAGTGCACCAATCCTGTCTATAACGGAAAGGTCTATACTCCTTCGGCATATAACAAATGGTCCTACAACGGATATGGCTTCGACCACAATGTCCGCCTGCTCCGCTACTCCGACGTGCTTCTTATGTTCGCAGAAGCGAGGCTCAACGGCGCGGCCTCGGGCACGGAGTCGGGCTACACCGCTGATTCGGCTCTCAATGAGGTTCGTTCACGTGCGGGGTTGCCTTCTGTCTCCGCGACCCTCGAAGCTGTTTATGACGAGAGACGCGCCGAGTTCGCTATGGAGGAGAGCCGCTTCTTCGACCTCGTGAGAACAGGTCGTGCACCATCCGTTCTCGGACCGCGCGGTTTCAAGGCTGGCCGGAATGAGTTCTTTCCAGTTCCATCGGCGCAGATTCAGCTGAACAATAATCTGGAGCGCACGGCCGGGTATTCTTACTAAGCGAAAAGGCTTTCATCGATGCTCCTGAACTATTACGGATGCCTGAATTTTTGAAAAGTAGTTTAAATATATAAACCACTATTATTAACAATTTATTATTCAAGTTATTATGAAAAAGTTATTTTATTTTGCCTGTGCGGCGGCGTTCACTCTTTCGCTCGCCTCATGCAACAGCGACAACAACGGCAACGGCACCGACAACGGTAAGACCGACCCTTCTGGAGTTGCAAAGGAAAGTCTCGTGGCTTACTTCCCGTTTGACGGGGACGGCGTGGAGAAAATCGCGAACATAACCCCTAAGGTCGAAAAGGTCACTTTCGCTGAAGGCCGTCGTGGCAAGGGTCTCAAGGGGGCAGAGGGAGGCTATCTCCTCTATGACCTTCCTGCGGGCAGTGTGATTCGTGACCTCAAGGGCTACAGCCTGGCCTTCTGGCTCAAGCAGGCTGCTATTCCTTACGAGCAGGCTCCTGTTCCTATGTATTTCCAGATTACCGGTGCTGACCACACGTGGGGGAATGTTTCCGTCTCTGGCGACCGTCTTGATGCAGCGGCTGATTCCCTGAATTTCAAGAACACTTTCCGCAAGGCCGGCGTGGAGTGGGAAAACCAGTTTGTAGGTGTTGCGAAACCGGTATTTGTTGCGGGCAAGTGGAGTCACTATGTAATTCAGTACGACAATGCGAAGTCGGAGTTCAAGATGTATGTCAATGGTGTCTGCCCACTTGACGAGACTAAGGACGAGGGAATCATCAAGCGTTATGAGAATGCCAGTCAGGTGGCTCTCGGAGATCTTAAGTTTGTTGATGCTGACAAGATTATCATCGGTGGATGGCTTCCTAAGGTTGTCGACGGCTCAAACGACGAGTGGATGGGGTCATTTACCGGCAATATGGACGAGCTTCGTGTCTATAGCCGTGCGCTTACCGATGCGGAGGTGAAGGCTCTCTATGATGCCGAGGTTGAGAACCTTAATTAAGGGCAAACTGCAAAAAATCGGATTGCTCTGCCAATGCTTTTATATCAGTTTGGCTAAGCTGCTGAAATAATGCGATTATAATACTGGTGTCGGCGGAGTGATACCCGCCGGCACTGCAAATTGAAAATATATTTTTATGAAACGATGTCTTCTTTTCTCCATACTTATGTGTGTGGCGCTTTTTTCATGCTGCAAGCCAAAGCAAGACAACTCCGTCAGCGGAGGGGCTGGCACCGAGCCTGAAATCCCGGTCGAGCAGCCGTGGCATGACATGACCGACAAGTTTGAAAGAATTTCAGATGACGAACTGCTGACACTTGTACAGAAGCATGCTTTCGGCTATTTCTACGATTATGCGCACCCTGTCAGCGGACTTGCTCGCGAACGCCTCGGTAGCGGTGACACGGTGACTTCTGGAGGCAGCGGCTTCGGCATAGGGGCAATTCCTGTGGCCGTGGAGCGCGGGTTCATATCCCGTGAGGAAGGATATTCCCATTTGAGAAAGATTGTCGATTTTCTTTCGGCGGAATCGACGGAGCGCTTCCATGGTGCATGGCCCCACTGGCTCAACGGCTCTACTGGGAAGGCCATCGCGTTTAGTCCCAAAGATAACGGAGCGGATCTCGTTGAGACGGCCTTCCTTGTGCAGGGACTGCTGATTTCTCGCGCATATTTCATGAAGGATGCATCTGATGCTGAGAAAAAGCTGTGCGACGACATCGAAAAGCTCTACGAAGAGGTGGAGTGGTCGTGGTTCGAGCGCAACGATGCGCTCTATTGGCACTGGTCGCAGGACTACGGCTGGGAGATGAACATGAAGATAACCGGGTGGAACGAGGGACTGATTGTCTATGTGCTCGCGGCTTCATCTCCGACTTACCCGATTAAGACTGAGACCTACGACAAGGGATGGGCGCGTGAGGGGGCGATGCGGAACGGAAACAAATTCTATGATGTCGTGCTTCCGCTCGGAGAGGCGAAGGGAGGCCCGCTGTTTTTCTCGCACTATTCCTTTCTCGGGCTTGACCCTCGCAATCTTTCGGACAGATATGCCTCATATTGGGAGCAGAACTGTTCGCACGCGAAGATAAATTACTTACACTGCGTGAATAATCCGCGTATGCACACGGGGTATTCCGCGGATTGCTGGGGACTCACGGCGAGCGACATTCCGAACGGCTACACGGCCTCATCTCCGACAAACGACGTAGGGGTGATTGCCCCTACGGCTGCAGTATCTTCGCTCCCATATACTCCGGACGAGTCCATGGCGGCGATTCGCTTCTTCTATTATATTCTCGGTGATTCGCTCTGGGGACAGTACGGTTTCCGGGATTCGTTCAAGCCGTCCTCAAAATGGTTCGCATCCTCGTATCTCGCGATAGACCAGGGACCTGAAATCATAATGATAGAGAACTACCGGACTGGACTGTGCTGGAATCTCTTTATGTCCGACGAAAATATTCGAGGCGGTCTCACGCGGCTCGGATTCACATACTGATTCCCGTCCGTGCCTATTTCCAGATAAATCTTCTTCAGAGAGCGCAAGATTTGCGGCGGACATATTTCTTGAAAAAGAGATATGTCCGCTGTTTTTCTTCATATTTTCAAAACAGATTTGTAAATTTGCAAGGATTTGGCATTCCCGGATTCGGGAGGCTGTGAATCGGGAAAAGTACAACATTTAAATATTTCAGAATATGAGAAAACACATCGTTGCAGGAAACTGGAAAATGAACACCACGGTTCCTGAGGGCGTAGAGCTCGCAAAGGCAGTTGTTGCAAAGTCGGCTGAGGTTTCGGCAGACGTGAAACTTATCATTGCACCTCCGTTCGTGCATCTCGCACCTGTCGCAGAGGTTGTGAAAGGATCTGCAGTAGGCCTTTCCGCACAGAATTGCGCAGACAAGGAAAAGGGCGCCTACACAGGCGAGGTCTCTGTGAGCATGCTCGCCTCTGTCGGATGCGAATACACTATTCTCGGCCACTCTGAGCGTCGTCAGTACTACGGTGAGACTGATGCAAAGCTCGTCGACAAGATTCACCTTGCACTTGCTGCAGGTCTTTCTCCTATCTTCTGCATCGGTGAGAACCTTGAGCAGCGTGAGGCCGGAAAGCACTTCGATGTCGTGACTGAGCAGGTTAAGAATGTGCTCTATACTCTCTCAGCCGAGGAAATGGCAAAGGTCATCGTGGCTTACGAACCGGTTTGGGCCATCGGAACAGGTAAGACTGCAACTGCAGAGCAGGCTCAGGAAATCCACGCATGCGTGCGCAAGGTGCTTGCTGAGAAGTTCGGAGCCCTTGCTGAGGACATCACCATTCTTTATGGCGGAAGCTGCAAGCCTTCAAATGCGAAGGAGCTTTTCGCACAGCCTGACATCGACGGCGGTCTCATCGGAGGCGCTGCGCTCAAGGCTGATGACTTCATTGCCATAGCACAATCGTTCTGAGCATGAAAAATGATGTTAAGAATATGAATAGAGCCGCTGACAACATCCGTGTGTTGGCGGCTTCTATGGTTGAAAAGGCGAAGTCAGGGCATCCGGGCGGTGCTATGGGTGGTGCTGACTTTATGAATGTGCTCTATTCGGAGTACCTCGTGTATGACCCTGAGAATCCTTTCTGGGAGGGACGCGACCGTTTCTTCCTCGACCCGGGACATATGAGCACAATGCTCTATTCCACCCTGGCTTTCACAGGCAAGTTCACGATGGACGAACTCGCTCAGTTCCGCCAGTGGGACAGCCCGACACCGGGACATCCGGAGCGCTGCGTAGAAAGGGGAATTGAGAACACATCAGGACCTCTCGGACAGGGACATACTTTCGCAGTTGGCGCTGCGATTGCCGCGAAGTTCCTCAAGGCGCGTCTTGGAGATGTGATGAATCAGAGGATTTATGCCTACATCTCGGACGGAGGCATCCAGGAGGAGATTTCGCAGGGCTCGGGCCGTATTGCGGGAACTCTCGGACTGGACAACTTGGTGATGTTCTACGACTCCAACCGCATACAGCTCTCGACAGAGACCGCTGCCGTTGACAATGAGGATGTTGCTGCAAAATATCGCGCGTGGAACTGGAAGGTGATTGAAATTGACGGTAACGATGTCGTTCAGATTCGTGCCGCCCTTGACGAGGCTCTCACGGTTGTGGGACAGCCTGTGCTCATCATCGGAAACACTGTGATGGGCAAGGGAGCCCTTCGCGCTGACGGCTCAAGCTACGAAAACTGCTGCGCCACTCACGGTGCTCCTCTCGGAGGCGAGGCATATACAAACACCATAAAGGTTCTTGGCGGTGATGTGGAGAATCCATTCGCGATTTTCCCTGAAACTGAGGCAATCTACTCTTCCCGTCGCGAAGAACTCAAGGGCATTGTTGCTGCCCGTAAGGCTGCTGAGGCTCAGTGGGCTGCGGAAAATCCGGAACTCGCCGCAAAGAAGGCGAAGTGGTTCTCGGGTGAGGCTCCTGAAGTGGACTGGAGGTCAATTCAGCAAAAGAGGGACGACTCCACCCGTGGAGCTTCTGCAACTGTGCTCGGAACGCTCGCACAGGAGGTTGAGAATATGATTGTTTCATCAGCGGACCTTTCGAATTCCGACAAGACTGACGGATTTCTCAAGAAGACACACGCCTTCACGGCGGGAGATTTTTCGGGTGCATTCCTTCAGGCTGGTGTTTCGGAACTTACGATGGCGTGCTGTTGCATTGGAATGGCTCTTCACGGAGGTGTCATTCCGGCTTGTGCGACATTCTTTGTGTTCTCGGATTATATGAAGCCTGCTGTGAGAATGGCTGCCCTTATGGAGGTGCCTGTGAAGTTCATCTGGTCTCACGATGCATTCCGTGTCGGGGAGGACGGACCTACCCACGAGCCTGTTGAGCAGGAGGCGCAGATTCGTCTGATGGAGAAACTTAAGAACCACCACGGCGAGAACTCTATGCTGGTGCTTCGTCCTGCGGATTCGGAGGAAACTACTCAGGCTTGGAAACTTGCGATGGAGAATGTGAAGACTCCTTCTGCGCTGATTCTTTCCCGTCAGAACATCAAGAGCCTTCCGGAGGCGAATGATTATTCTCAGGTTGCGAAAGGTGCGTACATCGTGGCAGGTTCCGACAAACTTTTGGACTATGGGCTCGGTGGAAATGAGGTGGTGCTTGTGGCTTCGGGTTCCGAGGTTGCAACTCTCGTCGCAGGAGCGGCTCTTCTTCGCGAGAAGGGAATACGTTGCCGCATAGTTTCGGCTCCGTCTGAGGGCTTGTTCCGCAGTCAGAGTGAGGAATATCAGGATGAGGTGATTCCTGCAGGAGCGAATGTTTTCGGCCTCACAGCCGGACTTCCTGTCACCCTTCAGGGACTCGTGGGCTCCAACGGCACAGTCTTCGGCCTGGAGAGCTTCGGCTTCTCCGCCCCATACAAAGTGCTCGACGAGAAACTGGGCTTCACCGCAGAGAATGTTTACAACCAGGTCCTGGACCAGTTGTTCTAAAACAACTCTCTTCATCCGACGAAGCAGACCGCTAATTCCCATATCCGGATAAGCCGCAGAGCAGGAGGGGCGAAGAAATAGATGGGATGCAAGGCGGACGGTGAAGATGAATACCGCAGCAACCTATCGGTTGTGAGGATTTCATCAAGCCGCCCAACGAAGCAGGCCGCTATTTCTTCGCCCCTCCCCCTGCAAGGTAGCCGGTGCAGAATGCAATCTGCAAGTTATACCCGCCAGTATCAGCATCAAGATTAAGCAGTTCCCCTGCAAAGAAAAGACCTGGAGTCAATTTTGACTCCAGTGTTTTTTTATTCACCTCGTCCAGCGAAACACCTCCGGCAGTGATGACACATCTCTCATATCCGACATATCCCGCAATAGGCAATCTCCAGTCTTTCAGAGCCTTGCCGACACTGCGGCTGTCAAGCGGAGGATTTGAAGCAACAAACGGGCGAATCAGTTCCTTTGGCAGAAGTTTGGAAAGAAGCACTGCAAAACGCTCCTTGTAGGGACGTAGAGTCCGTTTTCCGCGAATGACCACATAGCTGCGTTTGTCTTCGCTGATTTCCTTCCAAAGCTCGTCAACACGGCGTTCCAGCTGCTGGGATTCCACAGCCGGTTTCAAATCGATATGGGCGGCAAGCTTCGCACCGTTAAGCACGGCTTTCACCGCTTTGCGACTGAGCTTGAACCCAATCGGACCCTCGATACCCCCGTCTGTGAAGTCCATATCCCCGAATTCGGAATCTGTGATATTTCCATCAGTCTCAATAGAGAGCCGGACATTTTTAAGCTGTATTCCTGCAAGCATACGTCCCCATTCCGTGAGCGGAGTGGACCTGTCGATATGCCCTTTCAGTTCTCTGTATTCTCCGGATGTTGGAAGCGCAAATGTTTCTACTTCAGGCATTTCAGATGCTCTGCTATTGTCGGTCTTATATCCTTTGGGAACTAATGCGGTCAGTGAGGGAAAACAAGTTTCAATCTTGTGTCCGAACTCCCTTGCCCAACGGTAGCCGTCTCCGGTGGAGCCTGTAGCAGGGTAGGAGAGTCCTCCGGTGGTGATTATGAGTTTGTTCGAAATGAATTCACCCCGGGTGGTTGAGACAATAAACTCTCCGTTGGCATTGCGGTCTACATCAGCCACTTCGCAGTCTGTCACAATCTCTGCACCGCTGTCCTTCGCAAGAAAAAACAATGTGTCGACGACATCTGTGGATTTGTGGGATTGCGGGAATACTCTCTCGCCCCTTTCCACCACGCAGGGACAGCCTCTGTCTTCGACCAGTTGCATCATCTTTTGAGGCGGGAGCGTGAAGAATGCCGGCTTGAGGAAATCAGCTTTCGGATGCACATGCTTCGAAAACTCGTCCCACTGCGACATATTCGTAAAATTGCAGCGTCCTTTTCCGCTAATCATTATTTTGCGGCCCACTTTCGGCATTTTTTCCAGAACGACTACCTTGGACCGCGATGCTGAGTTTTCTGCAGAATCGTTGCCCGAACACGCTCCGATGGCAGCCATGAGCCCCGCCGCTCCACCGCCGACAATCAGTATGTCACAGAATCTTTCCTTTCCCATAATTGTAAAGAAATCTTGTGCAATATTCAGAAATTTACTATCTTTGCAGTCCTTTCTTCGGGCATGAGCCCGTGGATTGAGGTCAAAGCCAGTTTAGCTTAGTTGGTAGAGCATCGCATTCGTAACGCGAAGGTCGTGGGTTCGACTCCCATAGCTGGCTCACAGAATTGTATCGTGAGAGAGTTCCGCCGCCTCAATGTTCGGGAGGCATTCCATCGCCCAAACCGGAACTTCAGCCAAAACATCAGAAATATAGTTGCAGACTGCGTCTGAGGTTTCTTCTGTGTAGTTCAGTACAGGAGGAGCAGAAGGAAGCAATGCCCCTATTGCTTTGATTGGATTCAAGCGTTGAATCTTGTTGTAGGGAGCCTGGCTAAGGCGCACTATTGCACGAAGAGGATAGGCCTCAGCCTTGTAGCAAGGCGTTTTTCCACTCCAAGGTGCTCCGTAGACCATAACTTTTCCATCCTCGAGCACTCTGATGAAAGGGCTGTCATCGTTCAAAAGGAACGAGTCGGGGTATCTTTCGCGAAGGAGTCTGGTGTGAGTGCTCTTTCCGGTTCCTGATTCGCCGAGAAATATGGCGGTCTGTCCGTCGAAAACATTGGCCGAGCAATGAATCGCAAGGCATTTGTGCATGCAGGTCAGGAAGTTCACGGCCGTCCAAAGCGCATAGCGATACATTGTCGCCGTCGCTCTCACTATGGATGTCCTGACGATGTCTGAGCCAATTTCCCAAATTTCCCAGAGTTCCTTTCCCGAATGTTCCTCGTGGGTGTGGAAAATTAATTCATTTCCTACCCTATAGAATTGACAGTCAATATCTTCGAAATCTACCTGAAAATATGGCTCCACACCATTGCAGTTCTCTCTAAGACGGGTAACCTCCCTTTCGTCAAGTTCTTCGGAGACAGTGAAGTCGTTTTCTGTTGATGATTCTGTAACGAAGGGCTGGAAAAAAGGCATTGCCCCGATGAAATCGCAAAGATTCTGTCCTTCGAATTTGAAGACAAAGTCCGCAATTGAAAGTTTTACAGGCATAGGCGTCTTCTTATTCGTTCTTTCCGTTGCTAAGGAGAGGCTCATCTTCTTCTTTTTCCAGAAGTCCACATTCCGCAATCTTGTCGCACCACGCCTGGGCGTCTTTACGTGCGAGATTCTCATCAATTTCGTATTCTTCGACAAGGGCAGCAGCGACATCGTCGATTGTAAATTCAGCCTCGTGGAATTTGTTCCAAAGGAAGACTGAACTGTCGTTGAGTGATATGATTTTGGTCATATCGCCGCCGTATTTGCCCTGCATTATGATGACATTCTGCCCCACGATGGAGCGGAGTTTGAATTTCGGAGAAATTTTCATAAAATAACTTGAATTTTGTTAGTGCAAATGTCGTTAATTTGCTTCTAATATGCAAAAAATGCACGCAGATTGAGAAAAATATGCCCTTAATACTTGCAAGTTAGTGTTTTTCTGTCTATCTTGCAGCGTTTTTGAAAGAAGTTTCAATTACTAATTTAAAATTAAATAACATGAAAGAGCTCGTAGCTAAAATCAATGCTGAAATCGCAGAATTTCAGGCAAATGCTGAGGCACAGGTAGTTAAGGGAAACAAGGCTGCCGGTGCACGTGCACGTAAGAACGCTTTGGAACTTATGAAGGATCTTAAAGAATTCCGCAAGGTTTCAGTTGAAGCTTCAAAGTAAGTCGCTAAACAAGCAAAAAGAAAGGTCGCTGATTTTTCGGCGACCTTTCTTGTATAAACCTTCAAAAAATAACCTACATCATCTTATTTTAGAAACCTTCAAAAAATAACCTGCATCATCTTTTTCATTCTTTTCGGTCTATCTTTATTTTCTCATCAGTCGTGTACCTCCAGTACACTCCTTCTTCCAAAAGAAATCTATACTTGAAAATAATTGACAAATCTGAAGCAGTTTATTTTTTTCATGTTTCTTAAATCCACACTTCTGAAGAACTTTGAGATGTGGATGAAAAAGATTCTTCGCCACGTCAGAAATATATCTGGTGGCGGAACGTCTCTGTTTCCAAAAAATCTCCTGTCAGCAGACAATCTTGTTCCGCATTTTCCTCAGGCATCCTTTCAACCAACAGCAGCGGCTCCTGCAGCTCAACTGCTACTATGTCACCGATTCTGAGCGAAACGACTTCCGACACCTCAGCAATGGCGTTCTCGACCATCTCTCGGCTGCCTTCCACAGTGCTGAAGATGACTTTTCCGTTTTTTCGCAGCACAAATTCGTTTTCATCGTTGTCGAGCACGAGGGGATTGTAGAGCGGGAAGGGGAGTATTGAACTATGGTCAAGGCATGCGGACCAAGTCAGTTCACTCTTCGCAGAGGAAGCATCTACAGTCTCGGTCTCCAGGGCATTTCCATCAACGGCGGTGCCTGGACGTATGCCGCCGTAGAGCAGGACTCCGAAGTTGAATCCGTCATAGTAGCGATCCGCGAACTTGTAGCCGATGCATTTACCGGCCTTGCTCACTCTCACGAAGAGTACGGGGGTGAACCTGTAGCCTTCTACGGCGGGGATTGCATAGATGTCCTTGTTCTCGCGCTCCCATGTTGTGTCAGGCCTGCATGTGCAGATCCCTTCCATCGGTTTGACTATGATATTCATGGCTCTAAAATAACTTTCCTGTGCCGAACCTCTCCTGGAGCGCAGCTGCCGCAGAAGCTGTCTCACTTTCATTGAGAGGTTTCTTTGATGCCTCGCGTCTCTCTTTCTCGAACTGCTCCTTCAGTCTTGCAAACTGATGTTTGGTGTCGAGCATGAAGTCACCGCGATCAATCCAACTGAAATAGGACGGATCGTTTTCGTAGACCCATTTTGCCGGCTTTCCCTTGTATTTTCCGAAATTCACCTCCACGACTCCTTTGTCATTTAGAATGAGCCGTCCGGCGAAGTCTACATACCTGTTCTTGACGAATCCGGCGAGGGCATTGAGATCGTTCTTCAGCACCGGGAAGCCCTTGTCCGGGTCGACTGTCGAGTATTTGTCAAGCTGCGCCTCCACCACTTCAACCGTCGCCAGCACATCGGCTTCCGCGGCATGTGCGTTCTCGAAGTCGCAACCGCAGTAGAATCGGTGGGCAGCCTTGAGATTACGCGGCTCATAGGCGAAATAAATCAGCTGGGCGTCAATCATTTTCTTCGAATGCAGGTCGAGGTCGAAAGACTTGTGCCTATAGCAGCGTGTCCTTTCGATTTCCTCCGCAAGCATAGGGAGGTCAAACTTCTGCGAGTTGTAGCCGCCGAGCTCGGAGTCTTTCAGCCACTCTACTACCTCGTCGACAATTTCCCAGAACTTCGGCTCGTCCTTGAGTTCCTCATTTGTGATTCCATGCACGGCCATCGCACTCGGATCAATCGGCCTCTGGCAGTTGTTCACATAGTCCCACGGGCAGACCCGCCATGTCTTTACACGCCTTTCTCCGTCGGGAAAGACCTTTACGAAGCAGAGCTCGATGATCGAGTCCGTCGGTATATTCAATCCGGTGCTCTCAATGTCAAAGAAAACGACCGGTTTCTCCAAATTAAGTTTCATTTATCAAAAATTATCGAAGTCCAACGCCGCAAAAACCAAGTTAAGCGCGGGTAGGCGTAATTGTATAAAATGGTCAGATGCAAGGCGGACGAGAAAACCAAACCGGAGCAACCTAATGGTTGTGAGGATTTGATTTATCGAAGTCCAACGAAGTCAGATGGCCGTTTTAGGCAATTACGCAATCATTATTGGCATAATAATGCCGCAAAGCTTTTCGCGCTCAGGCTCATTCTCCCCAGGCTGAATAAGCGCAGCCCGCTTATCATCCAAGAATCTCATCTCAAGTTCGCCACAGCTGAAGTTGGAGAGGATCTCAATCAAGAACGGAGACTTGAACCCGATGGTGAGAGGTGCACCCTCGTAGTCGCAGGCAATCTTCTCGTGGGCTGCAATCGAGAATCCGAGATCCTGGGCCGAAACCTCTATGGCTCCCTCCGAGAGGTCGAACTTCACGTGGTTGGACGCCCTGTTAGCGCAGACTGACACACGCCTGATGGTGTTGAGGAATTGCACTCTGTCAATCTTGAGCACGTTTGAGTTGTTCTGCGGGATGACTTCGCGGTATTTCGGATATTTCCCGACAATCAGACGGCAGATGACTATGGTCTGTCCGAACTTGAATTCGGCATTCTTTGCGTCAAAAGAGATTTCAACCTCGTCTACGTCCTTCCCGATGATGGTCTTGAGGATGGACGCAGGTTTCTTGTGGAGGATGAACGAGGCCTTCTCCGATGCCTTGACATCCTTTGCCGTGTAGCAGATGAGCTTGTGCGCGTCTGATGCCACAAGTGTTGTGGATGCGGTGTCGATGTCGAAGAATATGCCGTTCATCGCGGGACGGATTTCATCATCGGCCGTGGCGTAGATTGTGCTTGTGATGCCTTCCACGAGCGACTGTGCCGGAAATGTCAGCTTTACAGCCGTCTCGTCCGTGCCTGTAATCTGAGGGTAGTCATCGGCCGGTCTGTAGGGGAGAGTAGATGCACCGCTTGCCCAACTGCACTCGAATGCGCTGTCTCCTACGGTCTTGATTGTCAGAGGCTGATCCGGAAGTTCCTTGAGCAAGTCCATAAGGTGTTTTGCCGGCACTGTCATCCGTCCTGTCTCGGTGATACCTTCCGGTTCAACTTCCGTTCTCAGAGTGAGTTCGGAGTCGGAGGCCGTAATCCGCAGGACTTTGGAGTCGAGTTCGAAGAGGAAGTCCTCGAGAATTGGGAGAGCCGATTTCGTTGGAATTGCCTTTGAAACGGCCATGACCGCCTTCTGCAGGTCAGAACTTGATATGATGAAATCCATGTCGTTAAAAATTTGTTTGTCGTATTTATGTCCATGTGCTGTCACGATGTCAATCGGTGTGGAACGTGCAAGGCACATATAACTGACAAATATAGCCAAAAAACTTCAGAAAAATCCATTTTGACTGACAAAATGAAAGAAAATGGCCAAAAGGAACTTCACTTTGTACGATTATTGTAGTATGCGACAATGTGCAGGCGCTACGGTGCAAGACTCCGTTGTGCCCTGATGTACGAATAATATAAAATATAACAATATGAAAAAGGGAATATTATATGCCATTATTTCTGCCCTGTGTGGGGCTGTAGCGGCCTTTATCGTCGTAAAGTGCAGTGGAAATTCAGAGGAACCGGCCCGGCAGGCGACTGTAGCCGAGTCTGATGTCAAGTTCAGGACTGTGGATCTCTCGAACGATAATTGGCCGGACTTTACATTTGCAGCAGAAACCTGCGTCGATGCCGTGGTCTATGTCAGGGTTACAGCCACCCAGCAGGTCGTGAGCAACGCCGGTCCACTCTTCCGCTTCTTCTTCGGCTATGAGGGCATCCCTCATTCCCGTGAGGTCCAGGGCAGCGGCTCCGGAGTCATCATCCGCGAGGACGGCTACATCGTGACGAACAACCATGTGATTGCCGGCGCCAAGTCAATTGAGGTCACGCTGAACGACAATCACACCTATCCTGCGAAACTCATCGGCACCGACCCGGCCACGGATGTCGCCCTTATCAAGATTGAAGAGCACGGGCTTCCTGTCATCCCTCTTGCGGATTCGGACAAGCTCCGTCTCGGCGAGTGGGTGATTGCGATAGGTAGTCCGTATGACCTCCGTTCGACCATCACGGCCGGAATTGTCAGCGCCAAGGGACGCACGATGCCTAACTATTCCGGTGAGTTTAAGATTGAATCATTCATCCAGACAGATGCTGCGGTGAATCCTGGAAATAGTGGCGGCGCACTCGTGAACAAGGAAGGACAGCTTGTGGGCGTGAATACGGCAATCATTTCACAGACAGGATCATACGCGGGTTATTCTTTCGCAGTTCCTTCCAACATCGTCAAGCGTATCACAGACGACCTTATGAACTACGGAACGGTTCACCGCGCCATGCTCGGCATTTCAATGGCCCCGGTGGATGAGGAAATTGCAAGGAATTTGAAACTTTCGTCAGTAAACGGCGTATATATAGCAGATGTGGTGAAAGGCAGTGCTGCGGAGAATGCCGGTCTGAAGGTGGGCGACGTTCTCGTTGAAATCGGCAATGTGAAGATTACGGGCTCCGCTTCGGTTCAGGAAGCTGTGAATAGTTTCCATCCGGGCGAGAAGACTGCTGTCAAGGTTATCCGTGACGGCTCAGAACTGTCTTTCGATGTGGTGTTTAAATAATCGTAACAGATGAGACAGCTAAAGATTACAAAATCAATTACTAACCGAGAGTCGGCCTCGCTCGACAAGTACCTCCAGGAGATCGGTAAGGAAGATTTGATTACAGTAGAGGAGGAGGTTGAACTTGCGCAGCGAATCAGAAAAGGCGACCAGGCTGCCCTTGAAAAACTTACCAGAGCGAACCTTAGGTTTGTCGTTTCTGTGGCAAAACAATACCAGAACCAGGGTCTCAGTCTCCCGGACCTTATTAACGAGGGTAACCTCGGGCTTATCAAGGCGGCAGAGAAATTCGATGAGACAAGAGGCTTTAAGTTCATTTCGTACGCCGTATGGTGGATTCGTCAGTCAATTCTCCAGGCTCTTGCCGAGCAGTCGAGAATCGTGCGCCTTCCTCTTAACCAGGTGGGCTCTCTGAACAAAATCAACAAGGCTCTCCAGAAGTTCGAGCAGGAGAACGAGCGCCAGCCGTCCAACGAGGAACTTGCGGAGATGATTGACGTTCCGAAAGACAAGATTGCCGATACGATGCGCGTGTCCGGTCGTCATGTCTCCGTTGACGCTCCGTTCGTCGAGGGCGAGGACAATAGCCTGCTTGACGTGCTTATTAACCCGGATTCCCCGAATGCCGACCGTGGACTTGTGAATGAGTCGCTCAACAAGGAAATCGAGCGTGCGCTTTCTACTCTTGCACCGCGTGAGCGTGAAATCATCAAGTCATTCTTCGGCATAGGATGCCAGGAGATGACCCTTGAGGAAATCGGTGAGCGCTTCGGCCTCACACGCGAGCGTGTGCGTCAGATTAAGGAAAAGGCCATCCGCAAGCTCAAGAACAATTCCCGCAGCAAGCTTCTGAAAGGCTATCTCGGATAATTTTGAATGTTTCTCACTTCGTTCAACGGGCGGACTGCAGTTCGGCTTTATGGATGGGGTGAGTTTGTTTTGTAAATAATATACTTATATAATGATTTTGACACCGGAAAAACTTATCGCCGGCAGCGCGGCTGAGGCGGTCAGGCAGTTGTGGGGCGCTGAGGTTGATGCATCGCTCCTGCAGGTGCAGATTACGAGAAAGGAGTTTGACGGAGACTACACTCTTGTTGTGTTTCCGCTTTTGAAAATGTCTCACCTTGCGCCGGAGGCTACCGGCAATGCGATTGGGCAGTGGATGCTCGAGAATGTTCCCGAAGTCGGTGGATACAACACCGTGAAGGGGTTTCTGAATATTTCGCTTTCAAACGTTTATTGGAACGAGGTGTTTGCCGAGGCGTTTAGGAATGAGGATTTTGGCCAGCTTTCGGCAACCGGAAAGACCATTATGGTCGAATTCTCGTCACCGAACACCAACAAGCCTCTTCACCTCGGTCATGTGCGCAACAATCTTCTCGGATGGTCCGTTTCCCGCCTTCTTGAGGCGAACGGTCATAAGGTCCTGAAGGTCAATCTTGTGAACGATAGAGGAATACACATCTGCAAGTCAATGCTTGCATGGCTAAAGACCGCAAACGGCGAGACTCCAGAGACCTCCGGCAAGAAGGGAGACCACCTCGTGGGTGACTGCTATGTGGCTTTCAACGACATCTACAAGAAAGAGGTGGAAGAACTTGTCGCCGGCGGAATGTCGAAGGAGGAGGCCGAAAAGAATGCTCCGAGTTTGAAGGAGGCTCAAGAAATGCTGCTCAAATGGGAGCAGGGAGACCCGGAAGTCCGCGCTCTTTGGGAGAAGATGAATTCTTGGGTGTATGACGGCTTCAACAAGACTTATGCCGACCTTGGAATCTCTTTTGACAGAATATATTACGAGTCTCAGACCTATCTGCTCGGCAAGGCCCTGGTGCAGAAGGGACTGGAGATGGGCGTTTTCGAAAGACACGAAGACGGCTCAGTCTGGTGTGACCTCACTGCCGACGGACTCGACCAGAAACTTCTTTTGCGTAGCGACGGCACTTCGGTTTATATGACCCAGGATCTCGGCACGGCAGAGCGCCGTTTCGAGGAGTATAGTCTTGACGAACTCATCTATGTGGTCGGCAACGAGCAGAACTATCATTTCCAGGTGCTCAAGCTCATACTCAAGAAACTCGGTTTCGACTGGTCCGACAACATCTACCACCTTTCCTATGGTATGGTGGAACTTCCGGAAGGAAAAATGAAATCCCGCGAGGGAACTGTTGTGGATGCGGACGACCTTCTCGAGAAGATGTACAACACCGCGAAGGAGACTTCCCTCGAACTTGGAAAACTTGACGATATGTCAGAGGCGGAGCAGGACGAACTTTTCAGAATGCTTTCTCTCGGAGCACTCAAGTACTTCATAATCAAGGTTGACCCTCGCAAGACAATGCTTTTCGACCCTAAGGAGAGCATCGACTTCAACGGCAACACTGGTCCGTTCATTCAATATACCCACGCGAGGATCAAGTCCATTCTCCGCAAGGCCCAAGCCCAGGGCATCGACTGGACTTCCGTTTCCGAGAATGTTGAATTGAACCCGAAGGAAGTCAGGATCATCAAGATCCTCAACAACTTCCCGAACAAGATCGCGGAAGCCGGCGAGGCTCACTCTCCTGCAATTGTGGCGAACTACGCTTACGAGCTTGCCAAGGAGTTCAACCAGTACTATCACGACACCCCGATTCTGCGTGAGGAAAACAAGGCTGTCCTTGCCTTCCGCCTCCAGCTTATCGAACTGATTGCGCGTGTCCTCACAAAGGCCATGGATATTCTGGGCATCAAACTTCCGGAGAGGATGTAGTCGTTCCTCCTTTCTCAGCTGATAGAGCAATGGGCTGGTAAAGGATTTCTTTGCCAGCCCTTATTATGTCCTCTTGTAATGACTACAGATAGTCGTCGAAGTAGGTCGTCACTTTGTCCATCAGGTGGATGCGGTTGCGTCCGAATACATTGTGTTTGGCCGTAGGATAGGGGAAGTAGTCGACAGGGATTTCGAGGTCGATGCAGCGTTGGATGAAGCTGAGGCTGTGTTCCCAGACCACTGTGTCGTCGATTGCCCCCTGACAGATTAGCAGTTTGCCCTTGAGATTAGCCGCTTTTGTAATCAGACTTGTGCTTTCGTAACCTTCCGGATTATCGGCAGGATTGTCCATATACCTTTCGCCATACATCACCTCATACCATTTCCAGTCAATCACTGGTCCTCCTGCGACACCGACTTTGAATACTTCGGGATATGTCGTCATCAGCGATATGGTCATAAATCCGCCGTAACTCCAGCCGTGCACGCCGATTCGCTCGCCATCGACATAGGGGAGGCTTTTCAGCATCTTGATTCCTTCCATCTGGTCTGCCATTTCCGCTTTTCCGCAGTTTCTCCAGATTGCTTTTTCAAACTCCGCTCCCCGGTAGGACGTGCCGCGATTGTCTTGAACATAAACAAGATAGCCTTTCTGAGCCATCAGCATTTCCCAGTAGCGCAGCCCCCCGAGCCAAAAGTTGTTGACCATCTGGGAGTGAGGGCCGCCATAGACATAGACTATGACAGGATATTTTTTCCATGGGTCGAAGTCCTTGGGTTTCAGAAGCCTGTAGTAGTTGTCGAACTGTCCGTCCGCGCTTTTTACTGTGCCGAGGTCTATTTCACAGAATCCGAATGGCCGGGTGCTGTCTTCGGCGCGGAAAAGCACTTCCTTCGCCCCGTTGAACCTGCCGTCTTTCCCGATTTTGCCTGTCGTGCTGCATTTCTGCACTGTCGGAGGAACATCAAGACTGCTGTACATTTCGTAAAATGCGCTGCAATCCTGCTCCATCTTCAAAATCTTGTGCCAACCCGGCTCCGACGTGAGCCTCTGGGAGCTGAATCCTGCCGGTAAGCTGAACCTGCCCTTTCTGTCCCTGCGAAGCGGTGTTCTGAAGACATGTCTTTCGATCGGACTGACCTCGTAGGAATAGTAGTAAACCCATTTCCCGTCGTTGGCGATATACTCGACGTCCGCATCAACTTTTGTCAGACGCTCCACTTTGCCCCCGAGGTCGCAGAGGTAGAGATTGCGGAATCCGTCGCGGTTGTTTGTGCGGTAGATAAATTGGGTGGAGGAGTGTCCCAGGGGAGCCTTGCTGTCCTTTATGAAAAAGACCGGGTCTGAAGGCTCGACATATTTTTCGTCTGTTTCGCTGAAAATTGTCCCGAGAAATTCTCCGCTTGAAGCGTCGTAGCGGTTGAAGTGCATCTCTTTCTGGCTTCTGGAGAGCACTTGAATCAATATGCTCCCGGAATCCGGAGTCCAGCTGATGTTGCTGAGATAGCGTTCCTCCGTGAAATCCGTGACGTCCATATAGACTGTCTTTTCGCTGCAAAGGTCATATACTCCGAGACTTATCTTTTCCGAGCTCATTCCTGCCATAGGATATTTTATGCTCGTGAGCGTTCCTGTCCGGGTGGTGATGTCCAGAAGAGGGAAGTCGGTGACCGCAGTTTCGTCCTTGCGGTAAAAAGCGAGTTTCAGACTGTCCGGTGACCAGAAAAGACCGCCGTCGATTCCGAATTCGTTGCGGCTGACAGTCTCTCCATAGATAATCCCCGGATTCTCTGCCCGAACAATCACCTTCCCATCCAAACGAATCTGTGAAATCCCATCAATCCGCTCACTGACAGCGCGTTTCGTCTTATTCCCGCCTGCCATCCATTCAAATCGCGGAAACCGGGTCCGCAAACCTTTCCCCGACACAGCCTCCTCCATCGTAAGGTCCCGTCCCGATTGTGCCTCCCGCACCGCAAAAACCCCAGGTTGAGCGCTCAGACCCCAGCCAAGACAAAGGCTGAGAAGCATAGATGTTATAACTTTTCTCATAATCATTTATTTCTTAGAATTTGATTCCTCTGTTGTGGTTTCAGCATGTCAAAGATAAAGAATTTGAAAGCAATTTACAACATATTGTCAAATAGTTCTCTTGAAGAGAGTGTCTACACGATTCATTCTCTGGTCGACTATGCAATTTATAGGTGGCGAATTGAAAAAAAACGCTATTTGTTGCATTTTGAGGGAGTAAACGGATAGCAGCAGAGGCGATTCATTTCCAATTATGTTTTTACGGAAAAACGGACGGGAGAGATTGCATCTCCGACAATTTCAATTATCTTTGTGGAATTGGAACGGTTTACTAAAAGGCTTGATATTACGAACTGAATATGATGCGCGAACGTGACATAATCGCACAGCGCGAATATGCTGTGCAGAACGGCTTCAACAATGGTCGAAAAGAAGGGCGTGCTGAAGGATTGGAAGAAGGCAAGAAGATGACTCAGATTGAAACCGCCAAGAATTTGCTCAAGGCTGGGGTAGCACCGGAAGTGATTGCCGAGTGTGTCGGTCTCAGTTTGGATTTTGTTAAATCACTATAGAATATAGCTACCTACTCAACGGAGAGGATGCGGTCAACTATGTATTTTTGTTGGCCTCGCCACGGGAGGGCGCCGAGGTATTCGCGGTAGTGGAGCTGGACGTTTCTTCCGCTGCAACGCATCAGAGTGTCGGCAATCGCCTCGTCTTCAACGGAGAAGTCGAATTCGTAGGACTGGATTGCTGTGGTGGCGCCTCGGCTGCCTTTCTGGAAGCCTGCCTGAATGGCCCTGCCCTCGTAGGTTTTCCAGACATATCCCTTGTAAACCACAAAATTGAGCTCTCCGGCCTTCACCCCCTCGCCGAAGACATAGTAGAACTTGAAATAAAAGAATGCGGCGGCAAGCAGCAGAAGCGCCACCGTCGTCCAGGCAATAATTTTCTTCTTAACTGTCATTTTTCTCTTTTGTTGAAAACAACCTCTAAAGGTACAAAAAATCTCGTATTATTGTTCACCTTCTGTCCAATAGACGTACTATTTGATCAGGTATTCGTATCAAAACGTCAAATGTTCTGCCTGATTTTGGCAGTATAATGCTTTTTCTTTGTACCTATGGTACAATCGGCTCGGCAAACCTCACAGGCGCGGGCCTATGGATGAAAAGTACACGAAACCGCAACTATTATGAAGAAAAAACTAAAAAGACTTGCCCCAAATCAAATCACTGAACTTTCTCAGTGCGAGATTTTCGTTTTCGGAAGTAATCTTGAAGGGCAGCATATGGGTGGTGCTGCACGCTATGCCTATGACCATTTTGGTGCAGAATGGGGTAATGGAGTGGGGCCGCAGGGGCGGTGCTACGCAATTCCGACTATGCACGGGAGTCTGTCCGACATCAAACCTTATGTGGACGATTTCATCGAGTATGCCAGGCAGCATCCGATGAACCGTTTCCTTCTCACCAGAATCGGCTGTGGTATTGCCGGCTTCAAAGACAAGGATATGGCACCGCTTTTTGCGGAGGCTATGAAGTTACCGAATGTCTCTTTTCCAAAAGAATGGGTTTCCCGGCTTCTATACTACGTCGAGCCAAAGGAAAGAATGAAGCAACTTGCTCCTCCGGTCATTAATATGGAAGTGCTACAACGACTTTGTGAGGAGCATTTGTATACGATTGGTGCCGGCATCCCTTGGAATGAACCGGATGATATCATGATTCGCTATGTCATTGATGAAGACAAGTTCGGTTATAAGGCTATGGGGAACTTCTTTTTCTTTGCCGACACTCTTTATGTATGGGACTTGGACGATGCCTGGGCTCCTAATCATAATGACGACATTGTCGACGTAATCTTCCACGATGAGTGTGAGGGGAGAGGATATGCCCATAGGGCACTTTTCGCCGGTGTCGAGACTCCGTACGAAGATTCAAAAGGTGAGAAAATCTTCACGGGCGATGTTTGTCATATCAAATTCCACGGCGTCGAGTATGATTTCCCGCTGACCACACTGGGCTCGGAGAAGAATCCGGAACATTTCTGCTATGCATTTGTTCTGGACAATCACTGCATTTATCCTGAAGAATGCGAGAGCATCACTCGTGTCGGCACCGTATTCTATATGCTTGAGCCGAATGATGACGGCAATCTGGTCGATGAAAAAAGTGCAGAATTTACTGACATCTATGGCCAGAACCCGGAACCGATTGAGCACCGCCTGGAAATGGCAAAGTACACGCCCAGTTTCTTCAAGGATTATTGGAAATATGTCGTCTTGACGACTATGGAAATAGAGTACGATTGGTGCTACTATCCGGGTCTTCCTAAACCGGAATAGAGATTGTTAGCAGTTGGTCGATTTAAACCACAATGCACAGTTATGGAAAATATCTATATCAAAAATCAATTACAGGAACTATTGAATAGGATTCCTGACTATTTTGAACCTAACGAGCTTGCTTATTATAGCGCTCATTGTAAAAACGAGCAACAGATTCGAGACAAGATTGCTTGGAAATTACATTTGGCCATTACCCAAGACAAAAAATATGGGGATAAGTTTGTTGTACGTAGGGAGTGGGCTCCGGAAGAACATCGCGAGTTCAGAGTAGATATAGCTATCCTAGAAATGGACGATAATCGAGAGAAGGTAAAGAAGGTAATAGCATTAATTGAGTTCAAAGCCCATTCTATCGCCAGACCAGAACCTTCGTTCTACTGCTCCGAGTTCAAGCGAGATGTAGAAAAAATGCTCAAATTGAAAGATACCGTTGATATATGCAGGAGTGCAGAATTGTATTTTGCCTTTTTGGAGACGGGACAGGATAGGAAAGCCGACAAATACCAATCGGTTTTAGGATTCTCGCAGTATCAAACCTCTAAATGTGTTTACTGTAAGGGTGCACGAGACAAAAAATATCTAGATGCAATAAAGTCGCACTGGACGGCGTTCAATGAGGGAAATTATAGGGCTGATTATGAAAAAAAGTGCTTACAACCAATAAGCATCCCCGAGCCTGAAGTAATTAAAATAGGAGAAGCCTTTGGCTATACGCAATATGTTTCACCATTCTTAATAGGACCACTAGATACTGTTTCGAAAAGTCGTCTGAAGTGAGATAAAAAGAAAGTCTATGGATTTCTTTTGTTGTCAGTATGAATTTACTAATTTTGTAATTATGAACCTTGGTGCAGAAAACTACGCTGCAAATTTAAACTTTGTGCAAATATGAATTGCTTATGAAGTCGTTCGAAGACATAACACAAGCTCGGCCGTTCATCAAATGGGTTGGAGGGAAGACACAGTTGCTGGATGAGGTTAGTAAATCGCTTCCTCGTGATTTCGCATCCCGTCAGCACGTTACGTATGTGGAGCCGTTTGTTGGAGGTGGTGCTGTTTTGTTTTGGATTCTTCAGGAGTATCCCAACATTGAGAAAGCTGTTATCAACGACATAAACCCGGAACTCATTTGCACCTATCGTGTTATTAAGGAGAACGTGGAAGAGTTAATCGCGGAACTTGCTCATATCCAAGAGGAGTATATCCCCCTCGGCGCAGAAGAGCGCAAAGCGTATTTCCTTGAGAAAAGAGTCCGTTTCAATACGAAGCAGACAACTCCGGTAGAGACGGAAGCTCTCTTCATTTTCCTCAATAGGACCTGCTTCAATGGTCTGTATAGAGTGAATTCCAAAGGCGAATTCAACGTTCCTCACGGGAAATATGCCAATCCTCGTATTTGCGATGCTGCCAATCTTAGAGCTTGCTCTTCGATTCTCCAGAGAGTCGAAATCCTTTGCGGTGACTTTTCTGAGACCGGTCGTTTCGCCGGTCCTGACACATTGTTCTATTTTGATCCTCCGTACAAACCCATCACTGAAACTTCCTCATTCACTTCCTACGCAAAAGAGGGCTTCAATGATGATGAGCAACTCCGTCTTCGTGACTTCTGTGACCAAATAAGCAAGGAAAAGGCGCTCTTTGTCGCCAGCAACTCTGACCCGAAAGACGTGAATCCCAAGGAGAATTTCTTCGACACCATATATCAAAACTTCTTCATTAAGAGAGTATCCGCCTCCAGAAGGATTAACTCTGACGCTTCCGGCCGTGGAGCCATCTCTGAATTGATGATTTCTAATGTAGTTTAACGTATAAGTATGAGAGATTTTATGACTTGGTTGGCTGGCTTTCGTACCGCCATAGCCGGTTATAAGTATTACACCGACTTTGATAAGATTTACAGGAATGTAAATGCCATCAGAGTTGAGCTTAATATTATGAATTCCTTGGTTGGATGCCAGGACATCGAGAAAGAATTTGTGGCGCTGTGCAGGCGTTATCCGGAGATTCTAAAGTGTATCCCCATTCTGCTGGCAAAGCGCGAATCCGACATCCTTACAGTGGACTTTGACGGTGAACACGTTTGGAACTTCAGACGGGCCAATTACCGCATTGAGGAATACGTGGTATTTATGCGTGAAACAGGGTTATTTGACCTTATGCAGCAGAAGCACATCCACAATCTTGTGGACTACGTTACCGGTGTGGAGACTGGACTGGACTCCAACGCTCGCAAAAACCGTGGTGGTCACGTGATGGAAGACCTTGTGGAAGGGTATCTTGTAAAAGCCGGTTTGGTCAAGGATACATCATATTTTAAGGAGATGTACATTCACGAGATTGAACAGAAATGGGGCATCGACCTGTCTTGCATCTCCAATGAGGGCGGCACTGAAAAGCGCTTCGATTTCGTTATCAAGCGCCCGGATATGATTTATGGCATCGAGACCAATTTCTACGCAAGTGGCGGCTCTAAATTGAATGAGACAGCCCGCAGTTACAAAACTATCGCGCTTGAGACCAAGAATCATCCCAAATTCAAATTCGTCTGGATTACCGATGGTCAGGGCTGGGGTTCTGCTCGCAACAATCTAAAGGAGACCTTCGACGTTTTGGAGAACCTTTACAACATAATGGATCTTGATGAAGGTGTGATCGAAAAGAAACTGATATAGTATCGTATCTATGCCCACTGCCTACTACAAATCACAGAATAAAAATTTTACGCTTCTGCAAGGAGATTGTATCGAACTTCTGAATTCTTTTGATTTCAAGTTTGATATGATTTTCGCTGATCCTCCGTATCATTTGTCGAACGGCGGCATCAGTATTCAGAGCGGAGTTCCTGTCTCAGTGAATAAAGGTAATTGGGATAAATCCAGAGGCTTTGAGGAGGACTACAAGTTTGATAAAACGTGGCTGACTGCCTGCCGTGAACATTTGAAATCAGATGGCACCATTTGGGTCAGCGGAACGTATCACAATATCTTTTCTGTGGCTCGCTGCCTTACTGAGCTGGATTTCAAGATACTGAACTGTATCACCTGGGTGAAGACCAATCCTCCGCCCAATCTTTCCTGCCGATACTTCACCTATTCGGCGGAGTATATTCTGTGGGCTCGAAAGGAGCAGAAAGTGGCTCATTACTACAATTATGAGTTGATGAAGGAGATTAACGGTGGCACCCAGATGCGTGATGTCTGGACGTTGCCGGCCATTGCTCCGTGGGAGAAATCCTGCGGTAAGCATCCCACTCAGAAACCGTTGTGCGTCCTGTCGAGAATCATTCAAGCTTCCACCAGGCCTAGTGCATGGATACTTGACCCGTTCACAGGAAGCAGCACCACCGGTATTGCGGCAAACCTTCTTGGACGCCGTTTCCTCGGAATTGACCAGGAAGAAAAATTCCTCGAGATGAGCAAGTCCCGTCGCGAGGAACTGAACAATACCAATCGTAGATGGGAGATTCTGGAGAAATTGGAGAAGCAAGCTAAACTCTTTCCGGACAGCGACATCCGCGTTCTGTGTGAGCCAGAGGCGTACTATGGGCCGGAACTCCCGTTCTAATACTCTCTATGTTGAGTGTGCACATACGATGCTTACGAGAACCGACTTCAAACTGCAAAGGTTTTGCTGATTTCGTATGCCACATTTTAGCAACAAAATCCACTATCTTTGCAATACGGGAAACAACAAATCGCTCGATGTGGCTAAGAATTGTTAGCAATGAGAAGAGGAGTGAAAATATATTTATTATGAAAGATTTTGCAGCAATTGATTTTGAGACGGCTAACGAGTGTCGTTCCAGTGTGTGCAGTGTTGGCGTGGTAATCGTTCGAGAGGGCAATATTGTGGACTCATTTTATAGCCTGATTCATCCGGAACCGGAATACTATCAATGGTTTTGTCAGCAAGTTCACGGTCTTACGGAGGAGGATACGGATGACGCTCCGGTGTTCCCTTATGTTTGGGAGAAAATTGCGCCGAAAATAGAAGGCTTGCCGCTTGTTGCGCACAACAGCACTTTCGATGAAGGATGCTTGAAAGAAGTTTTTAGGGTATATCAGATGGATTACCCGGACTATGAGTTTTATGATACGCTTTCTGCTTCTCGTAGGCATTACGGATGCCGTTTGCCGAATCACCAGTTGCAAACAGTGGCAGCGGCCTGTGGTTATGACCTGACCAATCATCACCACGCCTTGGCCGATGCTGAGGCTTGCGCCCATATCGCTATTAAAATTTTATAATCTAAAAATTGTGCTATATTTGCACTTACTTTGAAAAGACATCTCGAATATTTGAGCGCACTGGCGCTGGTGTTGTTCGCGTTCTTCTTTGCATCAACCAACCTCTTCACCCACGTCCACGAGGGTCCTGAGGGACGGATTGTGCACTCCCATCCTTGGAGCGGGAAGCCGCACAGCCACAGTCAATCGGAGTTTCAACTTCTGCAACTCATTTCGCTCAATATCTATCGGGCAGCCGAACAGGTCGGGGTCACTTCTTTGCCGCGCCCCGTTCTCTATGAACTCCCGATGCGGAAACTGCCTGAAGTGATTCAGACAGTTTTCCACCACGTTCTCGGTTTGAGGGCTCCGCCCGTCTTAATAGTCTTAACTTAAACTTCTGATCTACAGAAGACTACGAATTGCGTAGCCTTAGGAGGGCTATGCCTATACTTAACTATATTATTCGAAACAAATGAAATCAATACATATTATCGCCACTCTCATTGTGGCTACACTTGCTGTGTCCTTCGGAGGACAGAGCTATGCGCAAAAGAAAAAAACAGACGCCACCGTCACCGGACACGTCATCGACGCCAAGACCGGAGAACATCTCCCTTATGTGACAGTGATGGTCGGCGGCACCCAAATCGGCATCCAGACCTCATCGTCCGGACACTATACAATCCGGAATCTCCCTTTGGGAAAGCACGATATTGTCGCTTCCTTTGTGGGGTATAAAGATGCGTCCGTTTCACTTGAACTGGAAGAAGGAAAGTCTTACGAAGTGAATTTAACCCTTGAGCCGGAGGCTCTCTCCCTGGACGGAGTTGTGGTGAGCGCAACCAGAAACCACTCGTCACGTAAGATGGCCCCGACGCTTGTCAATGTCGTGGACAGCCGCCTTTTCGCCGGCACTTCGTCACCCACACTTGCAGAGGGACTGAGCTTCCAACCGGGGGTCAGAGTGGAGAACGACTGTCAGAATTGTGGCTTTACCCAGGCGCGCATCAACGGTCTGGACGGTCACTATTCACAGGTCCTCATTGACTCCCGACCCGTATTCTCGGCTCTTGCCGGCGTGTATGGCCTGGAACAGATTCCAGCATCGATGATTGATCGTGTCGAGGTGGTTCGCGGTGGCGGTTCTGCGCTTTTCGGTGCTTCCGCCATTGGAGGAACAATCAACATCATCACCAAGGAAGCCCTGCGTTCGAGTGCGGGAGTAAGCCACGAGCTCACTTCCATCGGGATAAGCCGGGCTCTTGACAACAACACGAGCCTTAACGCTTCGATGGTTACCGACGACGGCAGGGGAGGGCTTTTCGTCTTTGGACAGAGGCGTAGTCGAAACGGCTACGATGCTGACGGAGACGGATTTACGGAAATTCCTACGATAAACTCCATCACGGTCGGTACAAGAGGACATATCCGGGTGAGCCCATTTTCGAAAATCCGGCTTGAGTATCACGCCATCAAAGAGGATAGGCGAGGAGGAGACCGTCTGGACCGTCCGGCACACGAGGCGCTCATCGCCGAGCAGACGCAGCACACAAACAACAGCGGTTCCCTCAGTTATGACGGCCAGAGTCAGGACGGCAAGCACCTGTGGAACGCATACATCTCGGCACAGCACATCAGTCGCAACAGTTACTATGGCTCTGGGATGGATCCGAAGGCTTATGGAAGAACGAGGGACCTCACCGCAGTATGCGGAGGGCAATATTCCTATAAATTCGACCGTCTTCTTTTTATGCCCGCGCAGCTCACCGCCGGACTGGAGTATAATTTCGACGACCTGAAAGATGTTTCTCTCGGGTATGATTACAGGACAGATCAGCGAATCCACATCGTCGGCACATATCTTCAGAACGAATGGAAAAACGCGCATTGGGGGCTTCTCGCCGGAGTCCGTATGGATAAGCACAATCTTATCTCGCGACCGATATTCTCTCCAAGGGTCAATCTTCGTTACAGTCCGTTCAGAGACCTGAGCTTCAGGGCCATATATGCAGGAGGCTTCCGTGCACCGCAGGCCTTTGACGAGGACCTTCACATCTCAGTCGCCGGCGGGGAACGAATAAGAATCCGACTTGCCGACAAACTCCGGGAGGAGCGTTCGCATTCATTCAGCGCTTCGACCGACTGGTATCGCAGTTTCGGGAAAGTCTCACTCAACCTTATGGCGGAGGGATTCTTCACCTTATTGAAGAATACATACGCCCTGCGGAAGACCGGTGAAAAGGCGGACGAGGGAAAGAGCAGCATTATGGAGCGTTACAACGGGCCCGGTGCGAAAGTTTATGGCTGTACGATGGAGGGAAGGCTCGCCGTTGCGAGGATTTTCAGCTTCCAGGGAGGTCTGACTTTGCAGAGAAGCCGCTATGATGTGGCTAAATCTTGGAGTGACGACGATAAGGTCGCTCCGGAGAGGGAGATGTTCCGTTCGCCGAATTTTTACGGTTATATGGTCGCCCGTTACACACCGTTCAGAAATTTCGATATTGACCTTTCAGGCACCTACACCGGCTCTATGCTCACTCCGCACATGAAGGGAAGCGGTACGGATGTCGATGTTGCCGTCCGCACTCCGTCGTTCTGGGATATGGGTTGCAAGATCGGCTACGAATTCAATATAATGGGTATTTGTCGTCTGAAACTGTACACCGGAGTAAAGAATATTTTCAATTCCTATCAGAAAGACTTCGACAAAGGAGAGGGACGGGATTCGGGATATATCTACGGCCCGTCGCTCCCGCGCTCGCTCTTTTTCGGAATGGGTATGAATTTCTAAAGAAGAAGAGGGCGTATTCCTTGGAAACGTCTTGGAATACAAACTCAATCTATGCAAAAATGCCGACACCGGATATCTCCGATGTCGGCATCGAACCGTTTATGTTGCTTGTTTAGAAACCTTCAAAAAATAACCTGCATCATCTTTCTCATTCTTTTCGGTCTATCTTTATTTTCTCATCAGTCGTGTACCTCCAGTACACTCCTTCTTCCAAAAGAAATCTATACTCGAAAATAATTGACAAATCTGAAGCAGTTTATTTTTTTCATGTTTCTTATTTAATTTCAATTGCCCTGTTGCTCGGAACTTCCTTCACAACCTCTTTCTTAGGCAACTCGATTTTCAGCACGCCGTGCTCCATCTTTGCTGCAATCTTCTCGGCATTGACAGACTCAGGGAGCGTAAAACTCTGACGGAATGACGTGTATGAGAACTCATGACGCAGGTACTGTCCATGCTTTTTCCCGTTCTCTTTCTTCTCTCCTTCCTTGTTCTCAGCCTCGTTGTTCTTTTCGGACTTTTTCTCAAGGCTGATTACCAACTCGTTGTCCGGGGTAAGGTTGATTTTGAAGTCATCCTTGGTCATACCAGGAGCGGCAACTTCAACTTCATACTCATTATCGCGTTCAATTACATTGATGGCCGGCGTTGATGATGCGTGTCTGTACTGAGGTACAAAAACTCTGTCGTCAATGTCAAACAGGTCATTGAACAATTCAGGCAACCAGTTCTGTGATTTCATAATAGGCATCATAATTTATAAATTTTAATTTTCGTTCAACTTTATCCGTCTTCCGCATCCCCTCGTTTCCGAGTTTCAGTTTCGGACGAACCTCTGTCGTGTTCCTCGGTCCCTTGGGACTTACCCGAACACGACAGAGGTTTTTTCAAATCCGATGCCGTAGCTATAATGTGCTGATAATCAGACAATTTGTCAGTAAATAAAGACAACTTGACCGATTTTTCTGACTTTTTGACAGAATGAAAGTCTTATTTACAGAAGGATATACTTTGCGACGAAGATTGCGGCGAGTATATATGCCGCCGGTGAAATCTTCTTGAAGTTGCAGCAAAGGAGGTTGATGAGAACGTAAGAAATCATACCAAGCATAATACCGTCTGAAATGGAGTAGCAGAGCGGCATCGCTATGAGAGTGATGAATGCAGGGATGGCCTCAGAGTAATTCTCGAAATCGATGTCGCGGATAGGTGACATCATGAACACGCCGACTATCACAAGGATAGGAGCTGTCGCTGCACCCGGGATGGCGAGGAAAATAGGGGAGAAGAAGAGAGCCACTGCGAAGCATACGGCTGCCGTGAATGCGGTGAGACCGCTGCGTCCGCCCTGTGCGATTCCGGATGCGCTCTCGACGTAAGTGGTGGTGGTTGAAGTACCGAGGCAAGCACCTGCTACTGTTGCGATTGCGTCAGACATGAGGGTCTTGTTGATGTCAGGAATGTTGCCTTTCTCGTCAATCATCTTTGCCTTTGTGCTGACGCCGACAACTGTTCCGATGGTGTCGAACATGTCGATGAACATGAAAGTGAAGACAACCACGAACATGTCGAGAGAGAATACCTGACTCCATTCGAACTTGCAGAAGATAGGGCTGACAGAATCAGGAACTGACGCGATGCCGTTGAACTTGGTGATGTGCTCACCTGTTGCAGGATCCTTCATTACAAGTCCGAGGGCAGCTGTCGCAATCATACCGATGAGGAGTGCTCCAGGAACCTTCTTCACAACGAGGAAAGAAGTGAGGATGAGACCGATGATGGCAAGCAGGGCTGTTCCGTGAGTGATGTCACCGAGAGCGACGGTGGTGGCATCGTTTGATACGATTACGCCGGCGTTCTTCAGACCGATGAAGGCGATGAAGAGACCGATGCCGCAGCCGATGGCCTTCTTGATGGATACTGGGATGGAATCAACAATCCACTTGCGTACGTTGGTTACTGTAAGAAGGATGAAGATGATGCCTTCGAGAAGGACAGCGGTGAGGGCGAACTGCCAGCTGTAGCCCATTCCGAGGCAGACTGTGAATACGAAGAATGCGTTCAGACCCATTCCCGGAGCGAGCGCGAAAGGCTTCTTTGCGTAGAATGCCATTACGAGAGTACCGATGATGGCAGCAAGGGCCGTTGCAGTGAAGACAGAGCCGGTAGGCATTTCCGGAAGTGCGGAAAATATGCCTGGGTTGACTGCCAGAATGTAGGACATCGTGAGGAATGTCGTGATGCCGGCAAGAATTTCAGTCTTGATGGTGGTTACTTTCGGATCCAATCCGAAAGCCTTCTGTATGAACTTGTTCATTTTATTTTTTAGATATAGTTGTTTTTGTTTTTCATGTTTTCGGACACACCATTTCCGAAACAAGAATCTGCGGGTTTATATGGTCTCCGCCGACCGTATCGAAAAGAAAAACACCGGCCATTCCGGCATGCGAACCGGAATGACAACGGTAAAATATCAATTACGTAGCTAAGAACAGCGACTATGTTAGAAAGACCATTTAGCGGCCAGTGTCGGAACGCAATAGAATCCTGTGCCCGCGAAGTTGTAGGAGAGCTCGACCTCACCGCCGAGGCTGAGGTTAACTTTCTCCATGCCCTTGATTTGGTTGAGGTTAACCCAGAACTGAGGCTCTGAAAGGGCGATGAATTGCGTTCCAGTAGGAACTCCTGCCTCATTCAGTTTGCCCTGCCAAGGCCTGTGCTCCCTCCAGAAATCCACGAATCCGGAGAATGTGCACCATCCGTGAGCGAAATTGATGCCCCACACACCGGTGAGCTGAAAGTTGTGTACCTGTTTCTTGCCCGCGCCGTCAACGGTGCCCGGAATGAGCTTGTACATTGCGCTGATGGACCAAGTCTTGCTGAAGTCCTTTGAGTGTCCGCTGTAGGTGAGACCTGCGAGCCAAGAGTTGTTGAAGGACATTTTGTTGGTGAGACCGCCGTTGTACTCAACGTGGAGTGAAAGCCAGTCCATTTTTGTGTTCTGCCAGAAGCAGAGTTCGCGGGAAATCTCCCAGTAAGCGCCGAGAACACCGGCTGTTTTGGTTGCGCCTTCAGCCTTGCTGTTGCTCATGTAGTCCATGTCCACGAAGAAGTAGGTGCTTCCCCAAGAGTCCGGCTTGAACATTTCGACGGTGGTGGTGAGATAACCGCGTGACCGGAGATCCTTTCCGTCCTTACCTTTGTACATGTTGTGACCGAAGTCGTAGTGGAGTTGGACATTCTGCGCGAATGCGCCGAGTGAGAGGAGGGCGAGAGCGCCCGTAAGAATTAATTTCTTCATACCTGAAATTGAATTATTTAATAAAATTGGTGTGTCTATTGTGTCGGGTCTGCAAAAAAGGCACTTGCTTCGTTATACTCGTCATCCAAATCCTCACAACCGTGAGGTTGCTGCGGTTTGAACCCCTCGCAAGCCTCGCAATTGCACTTTTTATCAGCCCCTCCAATCCTGAATTTTTATTCTCTAAATTTTCTCTTTTATTCTTCAATCAAATATTCTTCAATCAAATATTCTTCAATCAAACTTCCTTGGAGGTTGTTGAAGAAAGTGGTGCGGATGCAAGGCGCACGGCGCGGAAGAACCGGAGCAACCTGTCGGTTGTGAGGATTCTGACAAGCCGCGCAACGAAGCAGACGTGCCGCTTTATTCGACAACCCTGTTAGTGTTGGCGTCAAAGTTCACCGCAGTATCCCCCTGCGGATCCTTACCGAACTCATAATCCTTGCCTGGAAGTATCGCATTGAGGATTATACCCACCAGTGCCGCAACTGCAAGACCCGAAAGCTTCGTAAATCCGAGGTCTATGCTTCCTCCCGGAATGCCGTAGTTGATGCCGATGCCGAGTACGAGTATGATTGCTGCGATGATGACGTTGCGTGAGGATGTGAAGTCCACTTTGTTCTCAACCACATTGCGCACGCCGACCGCCGAAATCATTCCGTAGAGAATCAGGGAAACTCCGCCGATTGTCGCTGCAGGCATAGCGCTTACGATTGCCGAGAATTTCGGACAGAAGGAGAAGAGTATTGCGAAGACCGCAGCGATTCTGATGACGCGCGGGTCGTAAACCTTTGTCAGATTGAGCACTCCGGTATTCTCTCCGTAAGTTGTGTTGGCAGGCGCTCCGAAAAGGGAGGCGAGCGTTGTTGCCAGACCGTCACCGATGAGAGTGCGGTGCAGACCCGGTTTTTCGAGATAGTTCTTGCCGGTTGTGGATGAAATCGCACACATGTCGCCGATGTGTTCAATCATCGTCGCGAGTGCAATCGGCATAATGGTGATAATCGCGCTTGAGAGCAGTTCCCAATTCTTTGTATCTGCGATTGCGAGTGCAGTGCTCTCACGATGGACAGGAAGACCAATCCAAGCGGCTTCCTTGACAGCCGTGAAGTCCACAAGCCCGCAGCAGGCCGCTACGAAATAGGAACCGAGCACTCCGAGAAGAATCGGGATGATGCGAATCATACCTCGTCCCCAAATGTTGCAGACAATGATGATGACGATTGCAAGAAGTGCTATCCACCAGTTGCTCTGGCAGTTGCTGATTGCTGAGCCGGAGAGGATGAGACCGATGCAGATGATTATTGGGCCTGTCACCACAGGCGGGAAGAATCTCATCACTTTCTTTGTTCCGAAAGCGGCGATGAGCCCGGCGAGGATGAAATACAAAAAACCTGCACAGGCGACGCCGATGCAGGCATAAGGCAGTGATTGTTCAGCTGAGAGTCCGAAACCGCTTCCCATTTCGACTACGGAGAGGTAACCTCCGATGAAAGCGAAAGATGAGCCGAGAAATGCCGGGACTTGTAATTTGGTGATGAAGTGGAAAAGTAGTGTACCGAGTCCTGCGAAGAGGAGGGTGGTGGATACCGGAAGACCTGTGATTGCAGGTACCAGGACGGTAGCGCCGAACATCGCAAACATGTGCTGTAACCCGAGAGTAAGCATCTTTGGTTTGCCCAATGTCCTGGCATCATAAACCGGCTGTTGGGTGGTTGGTGCTTTTGACATAATTAAAACAAGATTACTAAACTTCGGGCTACAAAGTTATCTTCTTTCTCCTTTGTGGCAAAATAAAAATGCACAATATGCCTTACAAATTATTAACATTGTATTGTTGATAAATTCGTGATTTTGTGCCAATATATTGATGTTTATGGAGATATGTGCCTTTATGGACCATTCGGAATGCTTAAGAATTGTAAGGTAAAAAATACGGCATAAAAAATATATTTCGGAATATGGAAATGTTGTTGTAACTTTGCGCTCTGTTTTCAACATCACGACAGACTATCAGTGGTGTTGTATCGAAGGACTATTAGTGGTATTATATTGTATTAGTGTTTAACGCGCGGCTTTGGTACGCCGCAATTTTTTTGTGCCCAATGAAGTACACAAGGGTATTCCGTCCTAAATTTTTCCATCTTTTCCAGAAGGGACGGTACAGCAAGGAGAGATTCGTCTCCGACCTTATCGCGGGAATAATTGTCGGCATCATCGCCCTCCCGCTTGCAATCGCATTCGGAATCGCCAGCGGTGTGACTCCACAACAGGGCCTCATAACGGCAATAGTGGCAGGATTCCTTGTCTCAGTTTTCGGCGGTTCGCGTTTTTTGATCGGCGGCCCTACGGGTGCGTTCATCGTCATTGTCGCCGGTATAGTCGGGCAGTACGGGATGGCGGGGCTCACGGTGGCGACGATTATGGCGGGAATCATTCTGATTGTGATGGGGCTCTGTCGTATGGGAACCATATTCCATTTCATTCCATATCCGATTGTCGTGGGTTTCACGAGCGGTATCGCACTCACCATTTTCTCGACTCAGATGAAAGATTTCTTCGGGCTTACGGATGTTTCCGTTCCGGCAGGATTCATTCCAGAGTGGATTTGCTATTTCCAGAACATTCCGAATATCAATTGGCTGGAGACTGCTCTGAGTTTCGGTTGCCTTGCCGTAATCATACTTTGGAACAAATTTGGCAGCAAAAAAATCCCGGGTGCCTTGATTGCGCTACTTTTGGGAACGGCCGCGTCAGTGCTTCTGGACCGCTTCTGCGGCATTGAATTCGCTACCATCGGCTCGAAATTCCCTGAGCTTGCAAACGGGATTCCGCTTCCTAAACCAACTATGCCTCAGCTGAGTTTCGACGATGTGAAAAACTTGGTTTCACCGGCATTTACAATTGCAATTCTCTGTGCAATAGAATCTTTGCTTGCAGCCATGGTCGCTGACGGTGTGACTGGAAAGCAGCACGACTCCAACACAGAACTCATCGGGCAGGGAATTGCCAACATCGTCACACCGCTTTTCGGCGGTATTCCTGCAACAGGTGCGCTTGCAAGAACTATGGCGAGCATCAACAACGGTGCGAGAACTTCGGTCGCCGGAATAGTTCACGCCGTGGTGCTCCTTCTGATTTATCTGTTCCTGATGCCGTATGCAGTCTACATCCCGCTTGCCTGTCTCGCTGCGATTTTGGTCGTGGTGGCCTACAATATGAGCGAATGGCGCACATTCCGCTATCTTCTCAAAGGTGACGGAGCCGATGTGGCTGTGCTTCTGATAACATTCTTCCTTACAGTCATAATTGACCTTACGGTTGCGATCGAGGTGGGAGTTCTTCTTGCCATCGTGCTCTTCGTCAGACGAATGATGCAGACTTCAAGCATTGAGGTTCTGGATCAGGCGAAGCTTGCAGCAACCGAGGATGACGAAAAGGCGGATTTGGAGGATACCGAATATCTCGATGTCCACAAGGGAGTTGAGGTTTATGAAATCAACGGTCCGTATTTCTTCGGTCTCGCCGCACAGTCGGAGGAGTTTGAGAAGAGGAAAAATGCCGGAACTTGCGTGCGTATAATAAGGATGAGAAAGGTGCCGTTCATTGATTCGACAGGAGTGAAGAACCTCAGGAATCTCTGCGATATGGCGAAAAAAAGGGGCGTGCAGGTCATACTTTCGGGCGTACAGCCGCGTGTGATGCATACTCTTGAAAAATTCGGTGTGGACAAGGAACTCGGCAGCGAGAACATCTATGACCACATCATCCCGGCTCTTGCCGCCGCAAACAGCATCGCCGACCGCAATGCGGAGAGACGCCTTTGTGCTTCCGAAGGTCATCAGTAACAGCGGAGTTTTCGTCGCCGTGGCGCTACTATTTTTTCTCCGCCTTGGCCATCCGCCGCATTGTGCTACGATTTTTGCAGGCTGTCACTCCTGCACACTGACGGAAGTAGCACTTCTGTCCGGTAAACGGCGTAATGTATGGCAAATTGGAACATTTTTGACAATTCTCATGGGATACACTGGGCTGTGAGCCAGTCCGAAATGATTTTGAGGGCGCACCTGCTGAATTGGTTCTGGCGTCCGCGTGAAGAACGGCGTGTTGTACGCACTAGTGTGACAGCCAGCTGCATAGACAAATACCTCGATATCTATCTCCCGCTCATAAGGGCTTTGGAACCTGACAGCGCTCCCGCTGCCGCCGAACCTGAAAGACTCTGGTCAATCTGGCTTCAGGGTGAGGAGTCGGCGCCTCCTCTTGTGAAGGCGTGCTGGAGGAGCGTACGTCACAACTGCCCTTCGCACAACCTTGTGGTTCTTGATTCAGAGACAGTATTTGACTACATAACTCTGCCTGCGGAAATCAAAGCCAAGTGGCGTTCCGGAAAAATCTCACCGGCACATTTCACTGACATCTGCCGGGTCGAACTTCTTTACGAGCATGGCGGGATTTGGCTCGATGCGACGGATTTTGTCGCGTCCGACTTTCCCGAATGGTTGTGGAACGAGGAGTTCTTCCTCTATCTTGCCGGTCACATCAATGACTACACCTTCGTTCAGAACTGCTTCATACGGGCCCGAAAGGGAAATTTCCTCGTCAAGGCGTGGCGTGAACTCATGTTTGCCTACTGGAAGGAGAATAGCCGTCATTTCCACTACTTCCAGCATCAGATGATGTTCAAAAAGATTGTCGAAAGCAACGACTATGCAGCCGCTCTGTTCGCGAAGATGCCAAAGATTCTGCAGGATCCGACCCATTGTCTGTGGTGGGACTATAGGGACTTACCATTTGATAAGGATACGTTTGACGCTGTCACGTCCAGGGCGATGTTCCAGAAAACGGCCTACAGATACGAATCTGCCCAGAACCCACTCCCGGGAAGCTTTGCAGATGAGATGATAAACCGGATGTTTCTGTGAGATTAAGGCGGATGCGGACTTGCAGATTTAAAATATATGTGTAACTTTGCAGTCCCTTGGAATTATGAGGCGGATGTGTTGTAATTGGTAGCCAAGCCAGACTTAGGATCTGGTGCCGTGAGGCGTATGGGTTCGAGTCCCTTCATCCGCACAAGAAAGGCTCTCTTAATCATTTGATTTTGAGAGCCTTTTCTTTGGGTATGCTCGGCACGAACATACTCTGATGTTTGCAAGTCCCTTTCCCTCCTACTCGATTTGCTGGTTTACCTCATGTTCTTCAAGTTCTTTCTTTTCCTCCTCGCTTAATGGAACCACGTCCTCGTCCACAGCGGCGACATAGCCCGTCTCTTCTTTCTGGCGGCGGATTGCATCCTGTCTTTCGGTGATTGCAATCGCCTGCTCGACACCGGTCTCGAATACGTTGCGGATTGTGTTCGAGAGGTTGAGCTTCGACTCGTCGATGGTCTTGGTGAACACCGGTATGCTCTGCGCATTGCGGTACTTAGCCTTTCCGATGCGGAACTTGAGATGGTCAAAGTCATTGCCGAAGAGGTCCACACCGAAGCGGAATACGAGCGGAGACTTTATGACGGAAACGTGGTAGCGGAACGACATATCGAGATTCTGGATGCCGCTCATTGCGAGTTCGTAGCGGTCCACGTCCACGAGGAAAGGGAAAACCTCAAGCCTGCTGTCGCTTATCTGGCCCTCCACGGACATCGAACTTATCTTCAGATCTCCCTTGTTTTTGAACTTCAGCAGCTTCGTTATCTTCCTTAGGCTCTCGTCCTGTGCAAGCGTGAGGTCCTTGCCTCCTATGCGCATGATCCCCCTCATCGTCGGCATTATGAAGTTCATGTTCGTGTCAAGGGCGGCTGTGCCGGCTATCTCGCAGTTGAGCAGACCGTCGAACGAACTTAACATAGGCACGATTTCCTTTACTTGCGGCACCATGTTGAAGACTTCACCCGCAGTCAAGTCAACAAGGCTGAGGTTGAACCCGGTCTTTATGTTCGTCTTGCTGCGCGTTGCGTAGAAACCCTCGAAGAAAAGGTTGCCCATGTTTGCCGCAGCCACTGTGTTGTAAATCTGGATACAGCGCTCTTTCATCATCACGTTGCAGTTCAGCCAGTCTATGACCATATTTGAGTAACTGATGTCATATCCCTCCACGGTGACGTTCGCAATGATATTTGCCGGAACGATGAAAAGCCCGCCGGCGGTGCTGTCTGTCTTCTCCTTGCTCATCTCGGTTACAGCCGCATCAAGATACTCGCTGTCGCTCTCCTCCAAAGTTCCGTCGGTTGTTCCGGAGACTTTCTGTCCGGCCGCATAAGCCGCAAGTAACTCGTTGCAATCCAATTTATTTGCCACGAGTTTGATGTCGGCCTTGACCGGCCCGCGTCCGAGCACTGCTCTCCTTAGACCCGTGAGGCTTCCGCTGATATCCAGATCGGATTCTCCGGAAGCAAGGCAGATGTTTTTGAGGCTAATGTCATTGTTTGTGAAACTCAACTGAACATCGGAGACTGTGTTACGCAGGGGTAGCAGGGTCGTCACTATTCGTGCCTTGTTCAGTGAAAGTCCTCCGTTTATTCCCCATTCACGGAAATATTTCTTCATTGTCTCGTCGAGGCTGAAACTGAAGTCCTGCCTTCTCCAGTCCTGCTCCTTCAGCCATTCCGGTACGTTTTTGGAACCGAGGCGGCTGCGGTAGGCGACACTGAAAAGGGAATCTCGCGGCACTCCCGGCCAGATGCGGGCAAGAGAGTCGAGCCTCCGTTCTCTCCTTGCCTTTCGGTCGGTGGCGTCGTTCTTCCTGGCTCTTGCGCTGATGCTCACTCCGGTCGCGAGCACCCGTCCTTCGGTACTCTTTGCCCTTATCACTTTGTTCGTGCTGCTGAACGACAGCAGCGGAATCTTCGAGTCTTCGTTTATATGCGTGATTCTGAACGTGTTGTCAGTTTCCTTGAGGTCGAACGACGTGTCGTCGCCGTCCTTGAGCGAAAGGAGGTAACCGGTGAGATGTCCGATCATAGGATAGAATATCGTCGTATCCTTGCGGCTGAGTACACCGGCATCATTTTTCATCGACAACTTAATATTTCGTCCCTTGAAGTCAATCTCCTTTCCATAGACGGCGCGTATGGTGTCCACGCTCGCGTTGAGTTCCATCATCCTCGACTCTCTCTTCTGCTCCTCGTCGATTTTTCCACGCTTTGTGACAAGGCAGAAGTCAAGCGAGTCGACATAGACTTCAATGCTGTCCTTTGCGTCCGCAAGATGTAGCCTGTCAGCGTTCAGATCAATGTCGAGATTGGCCTCCGGAAGCCGGTGGAGATCCAGCTGCGACATCCTTACGCTTCCCTTAGCCTTCCCTCCAAGCATGCCGGAAGCATTGAGCCCGAGACTGTCCGGAAGCATGGCGGAGATGTCGTCAAGCTTTGAACTGAAGACAATGTCAGGCTTCAGCGTGATGTCGTCGCCGAGAATGTCAAGCAGGCCGAGTGAACCATCGAGATGGGTCGTGCCGAGCAGGTAGAGACAGATGTCCGAAAGATTCAGATCGTACCTTCCCTTGTCGTCGGTCGAAATCTCTCCTTCGAGCTCTACTTCCCCGGAGAATCCGGTTCCGGCGAGGCTCACATGGGATTTAGGCATTGAGAAAAGACCGCTCAGCCGCGGTAGGGAGCCACCCGACCAGGCGTAGTTCCAGTCGGCCACCAACATCGCTGAGAACTTCGCGTCGGTCTTGACGACGGATGCGTCCTGGCTGACTAATTTACCATATTGTTCAAGAATCTTCGCGATGTCAAGCTCCATCGTGCTCATAGTTGCGTTCACATACAGGCTGTCCGGCAGAATCCGCATCTTTCCCGAGAGTACGAATGGAATGAATGCCACGTTTCCGTTGATTTCCTTGAAATCGAAGGCCGGGACGCTGTCTTCTGCTATGTCCGCATCTCCGCGTAGGCTGACCGGCACTTCAAGCCGTCCCCATTCCTTTGTCCCGATGTGGGCTTTTGACTCAATATCGAGATGGATATTCTTTCCGTTTCTTCCGTCTATGTGCAGTCTGTCGATTCCGGCGAGCAGCGTGTCGCCGGCCATTCTTCCGGCTGCAAAGAGACTGTCAACTTCCAGCTCAATCTTTTTGCTGTTGCTGAAACTCGAACTGAGCCTGCCCGCGAACGCCATCTCCTTCATGCTTATGAACGCGCTCATCGTGTCCCTGGCGTTCGAGTAAACGATAGTGGGTTTTTCTCCAAGCCTGATTTTCCCGAAGGCAATGCGCGGAAGTTTGAAGTCTCCCTCGGAAACCTGCGTACTGTCATTTCCAGAAGCTGTTTCCGTCCCCTCATCCACCATTATATCCCAGTTTGACGAGCCGTCCCGGTAGGTGTGTGCGAAAACTCTCGGCTTTGAAACGCTTATCTCCGGAATGTCGAGTTTCCAGAAGAGTAGGCCGAACGGGTTGATTTTCAGGTCGAAGCGGTCGAATACGGCGAGCGTGTCGGCAGGAAAGGGCATTTTTGGGACGGAGTCGCTCTCTTGAACTTTTCCGCGTCCCAGAAACTGAACGGGCATATCCATGCAGATGAGGCTGTCAAACTTCTCGTGGCTGTAGGTCACGGCGCAGTCTTCCATCCTCAGCGACACATTCGGGAAGGCACGGAACATAGATACTCCTATCTTCTTGAAACTCAAGTCGGCATCCACATAATTCCCGGCATATTTCTCCACCATTCCGGTCAGCACGGAAGGGGAAAGCGCAATTTGCAGTATGACGAGCAGGATGAGCCAAATTATCAACACCCAGACGACTGTTTTCAAGATTTTTTTCCCGACACCTCCATCTTCTTTTTTTTCGGCGGTTTCCGGGTTCTTTTCAGTATTCATAGCATTCCGACAATTTCGAGATCTTTACAGCAATTTCCCTTTTCAGGATTATAATCCTTTGGGCAAAATGTCCGCAAAAATAAGAAAAATAAAGTAAAACAGCCGGCGAAACCGAGTAATATCTACCATAATGATTCCTGAAACAACAAAAATGTGTTGGATTGACAATAATTGCCTCTGGGTGTAGGAATTTTGTTCGAATTTTCTTTACTTTGCTCTGCTTTAGTAAAGATAAAAACAGCTTAATGAAAGTTTCTATGGAAAGAAAACAAAACGTACATTCATCGAATATAAATGTCGTTTCCCGGATGGTTTCGGTGTTTATGACAATATGCGCCGTATTTGTGGCGACATCGCTGGGTTCCTGCGTCAAGAAAATCCGTTATAACACGTCTCACCCAGATTTCGCTAAGATAAGTCTCTCCCCGGACTGGACGGCACGAGGGGAGGGCGTTCCCGTTCCGGAAAAATGGGCGATTAGCATCGGGGACTACACGGTCAACGAATATATAGGACAAAGCCACGAGGCGCAACGTCTTTTCGAACCGGGCAGTTACTCTCTGGTAGTTTATAACCCCGCTGATGGCATCACGGTGGAAGGTACAACTGCCACGGTGTCCGCATCTTCAGAAGCCGGACAAGACGCCTTTATAAGCGGCAGTCCGGCTTGGTTCTTTACCGCAGTGCAGGATGTGACCATAGAGAAAGACCGGGAATACCTTTTCAGTGTCGTAATGAAGCAGCAAATAAGGCGGCTCACATTGATTGTTGAACCGACAGGCAAAACGGCGGATCTGATAGAAGGCATAGAGGGCAGTCTCTCCGGCGTTGCCGGCAAGATAGATTTTGCCACAGGTTCGCACAGCAGTCCGTCGAAGGTGAAACTTGATTTTACGAAGATAAGCGAGGGCGCAGATGCGGGAAAATGGATGACCTCAGTACTTTTGCTTGGCATCGCGGGCGACAAGCAGCCGCTTTCCGTCAATATGAGATTTCTAAAGGGCACCGCGCTGCGTCCTATCACAATAAACAGTGATCTTTCGGCACCACTTGCCGGATTCAACACCGACAAGCCACATCCGCTTGTGATTGGCGGCACAATGGTGGAAACTCCGACCATGGTAGGAGTCGTCACAAGCATCGACAATTGGGAAGTTGTGGATCTAGGAAACATCGAGGCGAAACAGTAATAACCTAATCAAATAAATAAATGGAAACTAAAATGAAACCATTTGTCGCTGCCGTCCTGTGTCTTGCGACGTTTGCCGGGTGTAGCCGAGAAGAAAATGGAAAGTATGCGAACGGTGACGGGATGTCTCTCCCCAAGTTTACGGCGACAATCGACGGAGTAAAGACGCGCGCATTTGACAGACAGTGGGAAGCGGGCGACGAAATCGGCATCAGCGCCGATAGCTACAGCAATATATGCTATCTGACTAAAGAGGGAGACGGCAAATTCTCCGTAAAAACGCCCGGCTACGAGATTTATTTCAACCCTAATGAAGAAGTGACCTTCACCGCCTACTATCCATGGAACATCGTCGGGGGTGTGACGGCAATCAGCGCTGACACAAGAGAGCAATCAAAGCAGAAGAGTTTCGACTTTCTTTGGGCGCAGGCTTCCAGCAAGAAAGGCTCTCCCGAGGTTGCTTTCAATTTCGCGCACAAGATGGCAAATCTGATTCTGAGAATCCGCTTCGCCTCCGGTGTCAGCTTAGAGAACTTGAAGATACAACGTTTTTGGTTTCTGGGCTTAATGCATAATGGAACTTTCAGTATTTCAGACGGCGGCACATCCGTGGAAGGTGGCAAAAGGGAAATCTGGGCTTTCTTCGATAGTTTCGATCCCACCAACAATGCTCCTGTCACTGTTGATGACGCTTCCGGCGCTATGACATTCTCACTCATCTTCTTTCCGCAGAAATTTGATTCCCCATTATCCTTCTCAGCACAGTCGGTCGGTGAAGGTGAATATAATTGGGATGCAAAGATAGACTTTACAGAGGCAAATCGTCAAAAGGATGGTGCGGACGCCGAAAACGAATTGGTGGGGGGACGTCAGTACATTCTCACGGTGTCGTTCAATGGAAAGGCAATCTCGGTTGAAGATATCCGCTTGGCAGATAAATGGTCTGATGATGGTTTTGAGAATGTGTACTCACAAACAATATAACTATGAAGTGGAAAAGGAGTGAAAATTGAAAAATGACAATGAAACGAAATATCATACATATACTTTGGGTGGCAGCGCTTCTGCTTGTATCCTGCTCGCAGGAAGAATTTCCCCGGCCGGATATGGGCAAAGCCGTTTCGCTATCCATTTCCGTGACAGACAGCGGCTATCGTACCGACTCTGACGCTAAAAACCCGCAAGAACCGCAGACCCGTGCCTTGGAGTCGGGATACAATACTGAGTTTATAGAGGGTGATGCCTTTGGATTTTACCTCGTGCGCTTAGGAGGGTTAGTCTATGAAAACGTCAAACTTACCGCCAGGCGGGGCGAGAGCGGACTCATTTGGCAAGCGGACGAGGGCGTGGAGATTAACGGAGGACTCCATGGCGAGGCCTATTTCCTCTACTATCCCTACAGGGAGAACATTGCAGGTGAAGTGAACGCCTTCGCCGGGGATGATATGGACTTTTTTAAGCAAATTATCGACAATTGGCAGCCTGCTGCCGACCAAAGCGACTATGCATCCTACACGGCCTCCGACTTGATGACAGCAATTGGCCAGGTAATACCGGATGCGGAGGGCAAACCTACGCTCCATTTCTCTATGTCGCACCAAATGGCACTGGCAGAGATCCGGATGCCGACGACGCGTTATAAGTTCACCAATACGACAGGAACAGTGCCTGACTACATTTCGTCGCCCCCGGTTGATTTCAGCAAGGGCGACGTCCTGCCTTGTAACTTTGCAAATGGTGTGTACCGCTACATTGTCAGACCCAATGGCGACCAAGTGCCAGCTATCAAGGGTAGATTTGTCTACAAAGGTCTATTTGTAGAGGTCAATAAGGAATTTGTCATTTCCCCGAATATCAGAGCTTCCCACTACAAAACCTACAAAGTGGATGGTGCGCCTGTCGAGGAAAAGGATCATAACTTGCAGCGGGGAGATTTCCTCCTCTCGGACGGGTCATTGGTCAGCAAGGATAATCAGCTGACCACAAGACAGAAAGCGAAGGTTTCCGCCATTGTTTTCTGGTCGCCCTTTGATACCTCGACAGAAGGCAGATTTACCCCTGCCAGATTGGCGGATGACAAAATTATGTCCACCTACCATCCGTATTGTACCCATGGTCTTGCTCTTGCCATCAAGAGCGTTAATAGTGGTACTCAATGGCAATCGGAAGGTTTTGTCGAATCTGTGAGCGATTGGCAGGCAGGGGCCGGTTTCAGCCATCCAATGAGCTCTGATTTTGTTTCCATAGCTTCCCTCACGGATACTTTTGCTAATATCAACAAAATCTACGGTTATCAGAATACTGTCCTGCTCCGTCTCTACAATGCTCATTGCAACGCCAACGGCAAAGCTAAATATGCAGTTCAACCCGTTGTGGCTCTCGATGAATTTGAGAAAACCAACCGAGCCCCGGCTGGCAGTACCGGTTGGTTTGTCCCGTCAGAGAAAGAATTGCATATCCTATGTTACAAGGATGTGGATAATATTATGAACGTATTTGGCGAATCTTTTAATGATACACGAATTATAGTCAATACTTCCCTCAGTGCAGCAGGTGGTGACCTTGTGGAAAACAATCATTGGTCATCTTCGGAGAGTCACAGGGAGATATATAAAGGCGGAGCCTACCTTATGAACTTCAAAGAGTGCTATGCGGTTCCTGTCGCAAAGGGTAACGATGGTGTTGTGAGGGCAGTCTGTGCCTTCTGATTTCGTTATTTGTTTACGCAGAAAGCATACAACATATTTGTTTTTATACTAAATTTGCACTCCGATGAGGCTTCGGAATGCCCCGTATGCCTTGAAACGATAAACTTATAAAATATGGACGAAGCATTCGTTTTTGACAACTATGTGACAGGACGGGCATTTGTCGGACGGCGTTCTGACTGTACGGCTCTTGGAAACCTTGTCGCAAACCACGAGAATGTGTGTATATATGGTGCTCCGAAAAGCGGAAAGACGTCCCTCGTGCATCAGACTCTGATAAATCTCAAGACATCGGGTGTCGGTGTGGAAGTCCCGTCTTGTGATCTCTCCGGTGTCCGTACCGTCGGTGAGTTTGTCACCTCTCTCGTTTCGTCGCTGATGAGGCAGTTGTGCGACGGCCCTTCCGATTATGCGGATTTTATGGAACATTTTCTCTCCGGCACCGGCTTCGCGTTTGATGAGGCTTTGTACGAAGACTTCGGGAAACTTGCCGTGCTCTCCGGAGACGTTTCAGAAGCAGATGTGACAGAGGTCCTGACGCTTCCGTACCGTGTAGCTTCGGAACGTGCCTGTAATCTGTGCGTTGTTTTTGACGAGTTTCAGAACATAATGGAAATCAACGGCTTCGAATCCATATTGAAAGAAATGGAGCGGGTTGCGGTCGACAATGCGGGTTTAGGAGCGAGCTATATCTTCTGCGGATCTTCTGTGAACGCGATGAAATGGATGTTTGAATACAAGAAATATTTCTTCCGGAATGTTGCCGTTCTCCCGATGTCGCCTATAACGGAACAGGAGGTGATAGACCACGTCGTCGACGGCTTTCGTCCTACAGGAAAGGTGATAGAGAAGGATCTGATACAGGCTCCTTATCGTGTTTTTGGCGGTAATATGTGGTATATCAATCTGATGGCCTCGTTCTGCAATGCGAGGGCAATCGGCTATATCAACGAAAAGACCATACGGGATTCCATTGAGACCGTCATTTCCCTTAACGAACCGCGCTTCAGAATGATTGTCGCGGATCTCACAGTGTTCCAACTGTCTTTTCTCAAGGCGGTGCTGCGCGGGGAAACCCGTTTCAGCGCATTGGATGTCATCGAAAAATATGACCTCCACTCTTCTGCAAATGTGAAGAGAGTGAGGGATGCGTTGATGAAAAAGGAGATATTGACCTTTACGAACAAGGATGAGCCTGTGGTTATTGATCCGTTGTTCGAGTTCTGGTTCAGGAGGAAAATGCTGTGAAAAAAGGTGTTGGTGAGTTTGAAAAAATTTTGAAATAAGAATAATATTCGTATCTTTGCACGCTCAAAAGAAAAAGGGGGTGATTTTTATATGATTATAGTACCTGTTAAGGAAGGCGAGAACATCGAGAAGGCACTCAAGAAGTTCAAGAGGAAATTCGAGAAGACCGGAGCAATCCGTGAGTTGCGTTCAAGAAGAGAGTTCGAGAAACCGTCCGTGAAGGCAAGAAAGGCGAGGATGAAAGCCATCTACGTTCAGCATCTGCAGCTTCAGGACGAGCAGTAATTGCAAATTTTTTATTTTATGGCTGACAAGCTCCTTGAAGAGCCGGTGGGACGAGTCCGGCCGCTTGCAGTTAAAACGCGGAATTTGTCCGGGAGGGCAGTTCCAAAATTTTTACAAACAATATGTACGCAATCGTAGAAATTGCAGGTCAGCAGTTTAAGGTTGAGGCTGGCAAAGAAATTTTTGTGAATCGTCTTGCAGAGGCTACAGGCACTGCAGTCGAGTTCAACAAGGTGCTTCTGCTCGACAATGACGGAGAAGTCAAGGTCGGCGCACCGTATGTGGAGGGCGCAGTTGTGAAAGCTACCGTCCTTGACGATTCTTGCAAGGGCAAGAAGGTTCTTGTCTTCAAGAAGAAGCGTCGCAAGGGTTACCAGAAATGCAATGGTCACCGTCAGTATCTTTCAAAAATCCAGATCAACGAGATCGCTTAATCAGGAGGTTTAATTATGGCACATAAAAAAGGCGTCGGTAGTTCAAAGAACGGTCGTGAGTCAGAAAGCAAACGACTTGGCCTCAAGAAATTCGGTGATCAGGCTGTAAAGGCAGGCAATATCCTCGTACGTCAGAGGGGCACGGTTCACAATCCGGGTCTCAACGTCGGAATGGGTAGGGATCACACTCTTTACGCACTGATTGACGGAAGGGTTAAATTCTGCAAGAAGGCAGAGAACAAGTCATTCGTCTCGGTTATTCCTTTTGAGAACTAACTCGGGGATCGTATGCTTGGATTATAGAAGAGGTTTGTTGCTCCCTGAGTGACAGACCTCTTTTTGAATTTTGCGAGAAAAAGCGGTCTGCTGCGTTGGGCTTCGATAATTGAAATCCTCACAACCATCAGGTTGCTGCGGTTTCAATTTCTTGCCCGCCTTGCATCCCATCTTTTTCTCATCAAAATTCTCTCAGAAAAATATAGATGGAAAAATTTTAAAGATTAACAATATGCTTACACTTAAGTTGCTTCGTGAACAGCCGGAGTATGTGATCAAGAAACTGGCTGTGAAGAATTTCGACGCGAAGGAAATCGTGGAGAAAATCAATGCTCTTGACGCAGACAGGCGTGCGCTGCAGACAGAACTGGACGGTTGCCTTGCCGAACAGAAGAAGATGGCCTCGATGATCGGCTCTCTTATGAAGGAGGGAAAGAAAGAAGAGGCGGACGGCGTGAAGTCCGAAGTCGCTGCTCTTAAGGCACGTTCTTCCGAGATTGACACGAAGGCGCAGAAGACACAGGATGAACTCTACTCACTGATGGTTCTTCTTCCGAACATACCTTGTGATGCGGTGCCGGAGGGCAAGACCGCAGCTGACAATGTGGTAGTCAAGATGGGTAACAAGATTCCTGACCTCGGTCCGGATGCGCTCCCTCACTGGGAACTCGCAAAGAAGCTCGACATCATCGACTTTGACCTCGGAGTGAAGCTTACCGGAGCAGGTTTCCCTGTCTATAAGGGCAAGGGTGCGCGTCTCCAAAGAGCTCTCATCAACTACTTCCTCGACATCAACACCAAGGATGGCTATCTTGAGGTCGAGCCTCCGGTGATGGTCAACGAGGCTTCGGGCTTCGGCACAGGCCAGCTTCCTGACAAGGAGGGGCAGATGTACCACGCGACAGTCGACAATTACTATCTCGTACCGACCGCCGAGGTTCCTGTGACTAACATCTATCGTGACGTGATTCTCGGCAACAACGACTTCCCTGTGAAGATGACGGCATACACCCCTTGCTTCCGCCGCGAGGCCGGCTCTTATGGAAAAGATGTCCGCGGGCTCAACCGTCTCCATCAGTTCGACAAGGTGGAGATTGTCCGTATAGAGAAGCCGGAGAATTCCTATGCAGCTCTGGACGACATGATTGCGCATGTCGAGGGCATCGTGAACAGCCTCGGCCTCCCGTACAGAATTCTTCGTCTGTGCGGCGGCGACATGAGTTTCACATCTGCCATCACCTATGACTTCGAGGTTTATTCCGCTGCTCAGGGACGTTGGCTTGAGATTTCTTCAGTTTCCAATTTCGAATCCTATCAGGCAAATCGTCTGAAGCTTCGCTATAGGACTGAGGACGGTAAGATCGAGCTTGCGCATACTCTGAACGGTTCTTCTCTTGCTCTTCCTCGCGTGGTTGCCGCGCTGCTTGAGAACAACCAGAAGGATGGGAAGATCATAATCCCTGAGGCTCTGCGTCCTTACACCGGTTTTGATGTAATTGACTGACGGAGCGAATAAAGGCGGACGCCTTGCACTCCCTCCTTTTCTTCATCCCCTTTTGGCTGGATTTTTTTCGCTGAAGAAAAATTTTCTCGAAAAAATAGTGTAAGGCATATTGATTGCATATCGTAAGATTGTATGCAAGAATTAGATAAGATAATAATGGGAATTGACCCCGGAACCAACATACTTGGCTTCGGGGTCATTTCTGTGGGTGGAGGACATCGTCCGGAGTACGTGGATATGGGAATCGTGGATTTGAGGAAGGAATCCGACCATTTCAGGAAGCTGGCTGTGATTGCATCGGAGATATCGGTGCTGATGGACAGGTATGCTCCTGATGAATTGGCGATAGAGTCAGCGTTTTATGCAAAGGATGCGCAGGTGATTCAGAAATTGGGGCGTGCGCAGGGGATTGTCATCGCGGAGGCGATAAAGAGGTTCATCCCTGTTCATGAATATGCTCCGAGGAAGGCGAAAATTGCCGTGACCGGAAACGGCGCGGCCTCAAAGGAGCAGGTGGCGCTGATGATTCAGAGGCAGTTAGGATTGCCTGAACTGCCTAAGCATCTTGATGCCACGGACGCTCTTGCCATCGCGCTTTGTCACTATCACGAGTCTCTCAGTCCTCTCGGCAAGCTTTCCGGAGGGGGCGATTGGAAGAAGTTTATTGCGGCTCATCCGGAACGTGTCAAGTGACTTTGTTAATCTTTTGAGGGAAAGGATTGTCTAAGTGATATATTTTCGTCTTGTGAAAGATAATTGGTTATGAATGTGGTTAAAAGGTTATTTTGTGTAGTGGGTTTGGCGGTAGCTGTCATTTTTGCCGCTGTGCCGGCGGCGGCTCAGTCGGGAGTGACGGTGAAGCTGAAACTTGTGGAGGAAAACAGCGGTGAGCCGGTGCCGTTCGCGACGGTGTCATTGACGCCGAAAGGACAGACGAAGGCGAAGCACTATGTGCTTACGGATGCGCAGGGTGCGGCGTCCATCGCGAAGGTTGCGAAGGGGGAGTATCGCCTCAAGGCCGAGATTATGGGCTACAAGAGCTATGAGAAGGATGTCGTGATTGACAAGACTGTGGATTTTGGAGATGTGAAGATGTCTGAGGACATTGAGGTCCTTGATGCAGCGAAGGTTACGGCAGTGGGAAATCCGATTGTCGTGAAAAAGGACACTATCGAGTACAATGCCTCCTCGTTCAAGACCTCGGACAACGACATGCTTGAGGAACTTCTCAAGAAACTTCCTGGCGTCGAGGTTTCCGAAGACGGCTCAATAACCGCAAACGGCCAGACCATATCGAAGATAACCATCGATGGCAAGACATTCTTCCTTGATGACCCGTCGCTTGCCTCGAAGAACATTCCGGCAAAGATAATCCAGAAGGTGAAGGTTGTGGAGAAAAAGTCTGATCAGGCGATGTTTACGGGCATCGACGATGGAAATGAGGAGACTGTGATAGACCTTTCCATCCAACCGGGAATGATGCAGGGCTGGTTCGGAAACATTATGGCCGGTGGCGGACATGACGTGCCGAGCGCAGGCAATGACATGAACGATTGGCGCTATCAGGGCGCTGCTATGGTGGGACGATTCACCGACAAGAGCCAAATCAGTCTCATTCTCAATGGCAACAATACCAATAATCGCGGATTCAACGACCTCGCAGGCTCTATGATGGGCAATATGCGCGGAGGCGGCGGTGGAATGGGACGTGGACAAGGCGGCTGGGGACGCGGAAACGGCATCACTACCTCTTGGATGGGCGGACTCAACGGGGCATTTACTCTTCTTGACGGGAATATGGACCTTGCCGGAAACTACCTCTATAACGGCAGCGACAAATATGTCACCGAAGACAGCAAACTCACCAACTATCTCGACGACGGAAGCAGTCTTATAACCACGAATTCCGGATATAATACCACCCGCACCGACGGACATCGTTTCGGCATTCGTCTGGAGCACAAATTTTCTGAAAATACATCCATACTTTTCGAGCCCCGGGTGAATTTCGGTGGCGGAAACTATGTGGAATACTCTGATTATGAGATAAATAAAGACCTTGGAGACGGCAGCGAGCCTTTAACGACCAACAAGGGTACGACCAGAAATATCGGTGACAACAAGAACTGGACGACTGACGGTTTCCTGCTTTTCCGTCAAAAGCTCGGAAAGCCGGGAAGAACCATATCCCTGAACACACGCTACAGTTTCAGCGGCAACAAACTCGACGGATTCAACCAGTCTCTCACTCAGGTCTTCGGCAGCGCTCCGGGAACGGATTTCGTGAATCAGAGGATTGACCGGAGTTCAAAAGGATATTCCGTAAACACAAGGCTCGTCTACACCGAACCGCTCGGAAAGAATTTCTTTCTTGAGGCGAACTATTCTTATGGATGGAATAAGAATACCTCTGTTAAGAACGCCTACAACAGTGGAGACTATTCTACTTTGACGCCGGGAAGTTTTGACGACATTAAGTATGTTTCTGAAAATGAGGTTCTTGACGAAACATATTCCAACGACATCAGCAATGTCGCGCAAAACCATTCGGCGGGAGCGAACCTTATGTGGCAGAAGGATAAGATTCGGGCGCAGCTCGGAGTTTCTGCGAACCCGACGCTCACGAAGAATGTCACTAACGGAAAGACTTACGAAAGCACGGTCGTGAAATGGTCTCCGCAGGCCTCGTTCAGCTACGATATGTCCGAGAATGCCAATATCCGCTTCTTCTATTTCGGAAGTTCGCAGCAGCCTTCGACCTCGCAGTTGATGCCGGTGCCGGACAATACGGATCCTGTGAACATATCGCTAGGTAACCCATATCTGAACCCTTATTTCAGCCACAGGCTCAGGGGGATGTTCCGCTATTCGAACAAGAAAAATTTCATCTCGGTGAACGGATTTTTCGGCGGAAACTTCGTGCAGGACGCGATCACGAGCGCGACGTGGTATGATGCCAATAGCGTCAAATACAACATTCCTGTGAACACCAAAGGTACGGGCAACCTCGACGCGAGGGTTATGGCGAACATTCCTTTCGGAAAATCGAATTTCTCGATGTCTTCTATGACGTTTGCAAGGTATTCGCAATCAACTTCTTACATCGGAACTTCAGCTTTTGCGACAAAGGCTGCGGACTATTATGACAGCACGACGGCGGAGTTTGACTATGTGCGGTTCAACAATGATTACGGCACTGACCTCTCTCTCCATTCTGATGATTTCACGACGAACAGGACTCAGAGTATGAATTTCACGGAGCGTCTTCGCTTTACCTACAGAAATGATTTTGTGGAACTCATTCTCGGAGGACGCACTCGGATTTCAAAGTCTTGGTACACAATTGCCTCGGCTGCGACAAACGCCACTTTCAACAATCAGGTGAACGGCTCTATGAACTGGACTCTGCCTTGGGGGATGAATCTCATTTCGCAGTTGGACTACAACTGGTATAACGGTTACACGACCCCGCAGTCAGACGAGTTCATCTGGAACGCGGAAATCACCCAGCTTTTCTACAAGAAAAAATTTACGATTGCGCTTAAGGCTTACGATATTCTGAACCAGTCGAAGAATCTTTCTGTGACTGACGAGGCCAACTATCATAAAGAGGTGAGGAACAATACACTCGGGCGCTATATCGTTGTTTCGCTGACTTATCGTTTCGGTAATTTTGACAACGCCAATAAGGGAGCACGTCGTGGTCCTGGCGGTGGTCCTATGGGGCCTCCTCACGGGCGGTAAGCCCGTGAGGAGGCCTCCGGGGTTTCTTAACCCCGGCAGACTAACGTCTGCGACCCCTATTAGGGGTATCTCGCGCCCCCGGCGCGTGTCCCTCCGGGACTTTTCCCGGGCGGTAAGCCGAGAAAATGTAAATGAAAAAAGTCTTTATGTAAATAATTTTGCATGAAGGCTTTTTATTTATTGTCACATATTGACTAAATTTGCATCTTATTATAGGCGCGCTTACTAAGGGCACGCGGTCAATTGCGATAGTTAATATATTAACAATTTAATACTCAATAAATTATGAAGAAAGTATCTTTCGTAGCACTTGCACTCGTTGCAATGCTTTCTGTTGCTTCTTGCAAGAGCGACAAATGCAAATGTACAACTGTTACCACTGTCGGTGACAAAGTTACTACTACTGAGACTGTTTCTGATCGTCCTGACGATAAGAAGTGCTCTGACCTCAACTCTGAGAATAAGGTTGATGCACTTAAGACAAGTGTAGTTATAACTTGCAAGAACCATCACGAGTAGTAAATCATACAAAGTGATTGCGACAGTCCTGAGAATACTCTTGGGACTGTTTTTCTCTGTGTCTGCGGTTCTGAAACTCGTTTCCGTCGATGATTTCGAACTCTATATCTTTTCTTTCGGCTTCGCAAGTTTCGACCTCTGCACCCTTGCGGCACGCCTTGTAATCATTGGGGAACTCATTCTGGGACTGGGACTTGTCAGCGGCTGGTGGCACAATTTCGTGAACTCTGTGACGGCCCTGCTTCTGGTCGGCTTTTCGGGATTTCTCATTTGGAGAATGGCTGTTGGGGACGAAGGTAATTGCCACTGCTTTGGCAACCTTGTGGAGATGAATCCGACTCAGTCGCTCGTGAAAAATGTAGTCGCGCTGGCTGCACTAGCGTTTGCCTGGAGCGCTCCGACAGAAGCAAGAGCCACCGGCTCGGCAGAATCCGTTGGGGATGGTAGGGTAGTGCGCCTTTTCAAATGGACTTATCTCCACCGTGCTGTCATTGCCGCAGTCATTTCAGTTGTTGCAGCTCTGACAATTCTGATAATAAATCCGCCTGACTGTTGGTTTCGCTGGACCAGGGGCGAATCCCACGAACTGAACGAAGCCGAGTTCCGTCCTTACGCCGACAGCACAGGAGTCAGCATTGGCCGTAAGATAGTCTGCTTCTACTCAATAAATTGTGAGCACTGTCGCCACTGTGCTACAAAAATGGCCGGCATCATCCGCCGCCACGCCATCCCGACCGACTCCATTTTCTGCTTCTTTATGCAGGAATATGTCGATATGTCCACTCCCGTCTCCATTTTTTTCGACGAATTCGGTGAGGGACTGCAACTTCCGTTTCATTGGATATATCCCCTCCAATTCATTCCCCTGACCAATGGCTCGATGCCGATAGTCTGTCTTTTCGACGACGGCGCACTCATAAAAGAATATGACCGCCTCACCATTGATGAAGCGGCCATTACGGATTTTCTTTCCGAACGATAATCTCTCAATCTCAAAGCCCCATATTCCCGAAATCTAATCTTCCTCTTCCTCCAGAGGCATATTTTCGGAATATTTCCTCCATTTTTCAATCAGTTCCTGCATATCCGATGGGATTGGAGAGTCGAAATGGACGAGTTCTCCGCTGCGTGGATGTACGAATCCGAGAGTCTTCGCGTGCAGGGCCTGGCGGGGGAGAAGTTTGAAACAATTGCGGATGAATTGGGTGTATTTTGCGTAAATCGTCCCCTTTCGGATTTCGGAGCCACCGTAGCGTTCGTCGTTGAAGAGGGGATGACCGATGTAGTTCATGTGGACACGAATCTGATGAGTACGTCCGGTCTCCAAAATGCACTCGACCACTGTCACAAATCCGAATCGCTCAATCACCTTGTAGTGTGTGACAGCGTGCTTTCCGTGGTCTCCGTCCGGGAAAACTCGGAATTTCATCCTGTCGGAAGGGTCACGGCCGATGTTGCCGACTATCGTGCCCTCATCTTCGCGGATGTTGCCCCAAACTATTGCAATATATTTTCTTTCAATGGAATGGACAAAAAACTGTTTGGCAAGGTCAAGCTGCGCCTCGTCATTTTTTGCCACCACCAACAGTCCTGATGTGTCCTTGTCAATCCTGTGCACAAGCACGCCCATCCTTTCGTCTTTGGCGTCAGGGCCTTGTGAAATTCCGAGATAGTAGGCGAGGGCGTTAACGAGTGTGCCGTTGAAATGCCCGTGACCCGGGTGCACAACCATTCCGGCAGGCTTGTTTATCACAAGGACGTCATCGTCTTCATAAACTATGTCAAGCGGAATATTTTCCGGCAGAATCTCCAGTCCGCGCCTTTGATATGGCATCACGAACTGAATTACATCCCCCGGCTTGACGATGCAGTTCGCCTTTGCGACTCTTTCGTTTACGCGGATATATTCCTTCTTTATTGCAAGTTGAATACGGTGGCGTGAGGTGTACTCCATGTGAGAGGCGAGGTACTTGTCCACTCTGACAGGAGTCTGCCCCTTGTCAACGTCAAAGCGGTAGTGCTCGAACATTTCCTCAGATCCTTCGGTGGTGTCAAGTTCCGCCGCAGTGTCTGTGTCATCGAGGAATTCCTCACGCAGTTCATCGTCGAATACGCTCATGTTATTTAGAATTTTGCCGGTTTTTTCGCGAGGTCTGTTGTAAGGTATATCGAGACGTCGCCTCCCATCAGACAAGGCAGCTCTGAAGGTTCCGGGGCCTGCCTCCACACGAATGCCTTTGTGCTGTCCTCGTATGTCTTGACAGTCTTGTCGTAGACTATCTTCTTGACATTTAGCGAATTCTCCTGTATGAGATCTATTGCGCTGCTGCGCTTGAGACCCCTCGTGTCCGGAACGCTCGTCATGTTGTCTTCTGGACTGAGACCCACCACGAGGTCGATCACTGACTCGCTCTCAATCGGGGTGCCTGGTTCGATTTCCATATTGCCGTGCAGCTGACGTAGCACATTGTTTGTGGCAATGTCGTTGACATACACGAGCTTGCCGAGAACCAGACCTCTCGTTCCGAGTTCTGCCTTTGCTTGCCTCATCGAATATCCCACAAGGTTGGGCATACTCACCTTTTTAGGAGTCACGGCGTTGATTGTCAGAGCGATCCGACGTCCTTTCTTGACTTTTGAGCCCGGCACCGGATTCTGCTTGTACACATATCCTCTCTTGAGTCTCTTGACATAGACTGAGTCCACTATTTCCGTCCGCATCCCGGCCTGGTGTGCCTCGAATTCGGCATCTTTCACCCTCATGTCCGTGAGGTCCGGCACAATGAGTTCCTTATTGTGCCCTGTGAGCAGGTTAAGTGACACTGACGCCACGATGACGAGCACCGCCACCACGACAACTGCCCCGAGGAGGTTCTTTACTATCCAGTTTCCGAAAAAAGATTTTATCTTGCCCATGTTATCAAATATTCAAGTTTCTAACCTCAAACTCTCAAATCCTATGCTTTGATTCAGAAGAATTTAGCACCCTGGAAAAGAACCCTGAAGAGTCCTTCGCTCAAGAGGGCGAGTCCGAGGATGGTGATGACCGCTCCGGTTATCCTTGTGATCCAGATCAGCGTGCGCATTTTTACGTATTTCCTGAAATGGCTGACTCCCCAGCTGAAAAAGAACCAGTAGAAGATGGTTCCTGCTGCGACTGCGAGGATTGTAGGTGCAGCCGTCCAGTCTTGGCTGTTTGTCGTGTCAATTCCAAATGCTGTGAAAAGAGCAAAGAGCACGAGTATGCCGCCCGGGTTTGCAAGTCCCATGAGCAGAGACTTGATGAAGTCATTGACTGTCACGCGGTTGTTCTTACTCGCGAGTTTCGTGATGCGCTCGTTTCCTTTACTCAGGCGTGCTTCTCGTTCAATCGGGTTGGTGAAAATCATTATCACTCCGATGATTGCGACGGTGATTCCGCCCGCCACGAGTAGAAACTCGCTGTGCCTGTCCATAAACTCCTGCGCGTAGGCGAGGGCGAAAATGGATATGCATGCGAATACGGTGTCGACAATCGTTGCGCCCAGCCCGGTGATGAATCCGGCCTTGTGTCCCTTGCTGAGGCTCTGCTGGATTACATAGACGGCAATCGGCCCTATTGGAGCCGAAGAGCACAGCCCGATGCAGAACCCTTTTATCATGTTCAACAGCTGAAGATCCAGTTGCATTGTTCCTATTTTAATTTTGCGTTGCTTCCGTTATGCTATAGTCTGAGTCATCGCATAATCGTACAAAGATAGCAATTTTATTTATAACTTTGCGACGTCGCGCCATACGTGGCGGACATTCCGTCCGAAGCGCGGGCGATTACTTAGTAATCGTTAAAAAATAACTTGAACAATTTGCATATCTTTATGGTCTATATTTATTTTCTCATCAGTCGTGTACCTCCAGTACACTCCTTCTTCCAAAAGAAATCTATCCTCATAAATCTGATACAAATTTAGTTCAACTTATTTTTTAACGCTTACTTAAATACTGCCGGTTTATGAATATGAAGATTTCGCGTGAAACGTTGCTGATATGGGGGCTGATTGTCCTTTTTGCCGTAATGATGTCGATGCCGTTCCTGCTGCCTCATTGCAGCTGGATGGCCCTTGTAGGCTTTGTTCCTCTGCTCTGTGCGGAGAGGATGCTGACATTGACAGGGAGGCGGCATGTCTGGCTCTATCTCTATTGCGCATTTGTCCTGTGGAACGCATTCACGACATTCTGGGTGTGCAACGCTACAATTGGAGGCGGAATTGCCGCCGTTCTTCTGAATTCGCTTCAGATGCTGGTCGTGTTTCTTCTGTTCAGAGGTTCTCGCAGGGCTTTCGGCGGCGCGTTACCGTATATATTTCTCGCAGTCACATGGATAGCCTGGGAAAAGGCCTATTTCGGCTGGGACATTTCTTGGCCGTGGCTTGTTCTCGGCAATGCGTTCGCACGCACTCCGGCCTTGGTCCAGTGGTACGACGTCACCGGCACTCTGGGCGGTTCACTTTGGGTCTGGGCCTGCAATCTTGGAGTTTTCGGACTGCTAGTGTGGCTCTCCGATGGCAAATGGCTCGGACGGAGACTCCCTGACGGAAGTTGGGCGGGATTCTCGCCAAAGGCTCGCGCCGTCTACTTGCTGTGTCTTTTTCTTGTCTTCTTCGGACCGGTGACGTGGTCGCTCTGCAAGTGGTTCACTCCTGAGCGTGAGCCGTCCGAAACTATGGATGTGCTGGTTGCCCAACCGAACATAGACCCCTACCACAAGTTCGAGGCAATGTCGCAGGCGCAGCAGAATGCTCTTTTGGAGCAGTTGATCAAGCCCGGGCTGATTGATTACAGACGGGCATTTGAGAGTGACTCTACATGGTGCGGAAATGCTTCCGTTCCAGGACTTCTCGTGCTTGTTCCGGAAACCTTCACTTCTGACGTGACGACAAACTTTCTCGGGGCAAGCCCGACGCTCAACCGCTTCAAAACTCTATTGGAGAACTATCCGGAGGTGAATATGCTGCTTGGTGCATCCACATATACGCGAATTGAGTCGAGGGAGCGTCCGTCACTGACTTCCAGACAGATTATGGACGGTCTCTGGTATGAATCGCATAATTCAGCCATTATGATTGACGGCAGCGGACGTGACGAGCTCTTTCACAAGACAAAATTGGTCGTTGCTGTGGAAAAGCTGCCATATCCTGTTGTGTTTGACCCGATTGACCGTGCACTCGGCGGTGTGATGGGGCGCTGCGTAGGGCAGGACGAGATTTCGCTTCTTCATTTCCGTGCAGCAGACAGGCAGGGAGCCGTCCATGACGTGCCTTTGGGATGCGCGGTCTGCTATGAGTCTGTCTATGGGGATTATTGCCGGGGATATGTGCTCAAGGGGGCTCGTGCCCTGACTATCATAACCAACGATGCGTGGTGGGGCAACACCCCTGGTTACCGTCAGCATCTTAGCTATGCGTCCCTAAGGGCTATAGAGACCCGCCGCGCCATCGCCCGCTGCGGTAACACCGGCATCTCCGCTATGATTGACAACAAGGGACGTATTGTGGAACAAAGTCCATGGTGGCAGCCTGCCACCCTTCATTTCCGGCTTCCCCTCAATGACGAACTGACTTTCTTCGTCAGCCACGGTGACATCACCGGCCGCCTCTGCACCTTCACATTTCTATTGCTTCTTGCTGCCGCTTTTGTCAAAGGTATAGTTAATCATGGGTACAACAGGGCGCATCAGCGCCGTGCGTAGCGCAACGAAGCGTGGAATTGTGGGATGGCGTTCCGTGTAGCACCACTTCCCCCACAAAAGGGGGGAGGGCACTGAAAAAGTCCTTGGCTATAGCGTAATTATCCAATGAATTATCGAT
>ERZ1026854.50-NODE-50-length-88012-cov-9.286708_pt1 | contig 88012 bp, 87 predicted proteins | sample MGYA00380157_ERZ1026854 | MGnify/ENA primary metagenome ERZ1026854 (study PRJEB33269, sample SAMEA4719793) | human gut metagenome | biome: human-associated habitat; feature: organic feature; material: feces | place: Cameroon | collected 2013-10 ...
CGGCGATCGCAGCTTTTATCGCAGATATCTGTTGCTTGCAGTCCCGATGATCTTACAGAATGCGATCACGAACCTTGTGAGTTTTCTGGATAATATTATGGTCGGACAGCTGGGAACGGAGCAGATGTCGGGAGTTGCCATTGTCAATCAGTTGATTTTTGTGTACAATCTTGCGATTTTTGGTGCGGTGTCTGCGGCAAGTATTTTTGGTGCACAGTATTTCGGACAGGGAAATCATAAGGGGCATATGCATTCATTTCGCTTTAAGCTGTATGCGGCACTTTTTGTAACCATTCTGACCATTGCATTGTTTGTGACAAAGGGCGCGGATCTGATTTCACTGTATTTGACGGATACTGCCGGAAACGGTGCGACGGAGCTTGCTTTGCAGTATGGACAGAAGTATCTGGCGATTATGATGATTGGTCTGATTCCGTTTGCGGTCAATCAGGCGTACGCGACGAATATCAAAGAGACCGGTCAGACGTTTGTTCCGATGATCGCGAGTTTTGTTGCGGTAGGAAGCAATGCGCTGTTGGATTATCTGTTGATCTTTGGTGTGGGTCCGATTCCGAAACTTGGTGTGGAAGGAGCGGCGATTGCTACCGTGATGGCGCGTTATATTGAGGCGGCAATCGTTATCATCTGGGCGCATGTGAAGCGGGAACAGAACAGGTATCTGGAAGGGGCTTATGCAGGATTTGGTATTCCCTTGCAGGAGTTGAAAGCGATTATCATCAAGGGACTTCCGCTGATGCTGAATGAAGTGCTGTGGGCGGCAGGAATGACAACGGTTACGCAGTGCTATTCGGTGCGCGGACTTGATGTTGTGGCGGGCCTGAATATTGCAACGACTATTACGAATCTGTTCAATATTGTTTACATACAGCTTGGCGCATGCATCAGTATTGTGGTTGGACAGTATCTGGGTGCAGGACAGTTAGAAGAGGCAAAAGATGCGGACAACAAAATGATTGTGTTCAGCGTATTCTGTTGTGTGATCATGGCGTTGATCATGCTTCTTGTGGGAGGCTTTTTCCCATCTATTTACAATACTTCGGAGGAGATCAAGACGCTGGCGACAAGCTTTATTGCAGTGTCGGCAATCATTATGCCGTTCTGTTCGTTCAGCCATGCTTCGTATTTTACATTGCGTTCGGGCGGAAAAACACTGGTGACGTTCCTGTTTGATTCCGTGTTTACATGGATTATTGTGGTACCGACAGCTTTTTTACTGGCGCATTATACGGGGCTTGGAATTGTAAGCATTTACTTTTTGGTGCAGGCGACGGAACTGATCAAAGTTGTGATCGGGTATTGCATGGTGCGCAGTAATGTATGGGTTGTTAAAATTGTATGATATGTCTATTGACAAAGCCACAATGGAAATATATGATATAGGTATCAATTGATACCTATACTGGAGGGCATTCATTTGGCAAACAAAACAAATGCACGCATTGAAAGCGAATTAGAAGTTAAAACCTATATACAAGATTTAAAATTTGCTCTTAATAATGGGGCACAAATTAATTTTCAGGCTAGGAGACGTGTAGATGAAAATAGAGAAGAAAAATATACAAATCAGTATACAATAAATACATTATTTCCAAATGAAAATCCTGTAGATGCAATAAAGCGGGAGTTATTAACTCTTTCTGTAGAAGATTATATGCAGACGGTAAAAGATATGCGCTTTCCAAAAAGAAGTGAAATGCGAGAGTTTGGGAAGGTTTATAATGGTACGGATGATGTATATATAAAAATAAGAGTTGAACTTTTAGGAATATATGGAAATACTACTACATTTGTAATGTCTTTTCATTATGCTGAACGGGCATTCATGCCAGAAATGTTTCCGTATAGAAAGAAATAGGAGGTGTTTTCATGGACATGAAGACTATAAAAAGTGAAAAGCGTTTATGCACGTGTTGCATGGAAGAACATGAAGTGAAAACAGTTCTTGTCAGGGAGTATGCGACTTTTAAAAATGTGAAAGTTATGTATGATGCGTCCTATTTATATTGTGATATAGCAGATGAATTGTATATGGATGAGCAACAGATGCAGGAAAATGATATAAAACTTAAAGATGCATACAGAAGAGAAGAAGGTCTTTTAACGTCAACACAAATTAGCGGAATCAGAGAAAAATATAATATAAGTCAAAGGGACTTGTGTATATTGCTTGGCTGGGGAGGAAAGACAATTACCAGATATGAGAGTCATCAGGTACAAGATAAAGCACATGATACAATTTTGAAAAAAATTTATCAGGATCCGGAGTGGTTTTTAGCTTTATTAAGTGATGCAAAAAACAATTTGCCTATGGAATTTTATCAGAAGTATCATTCGGCTGCAATCAACTTGTATGAAGAAGACCAGGATGCTTATTTGAGAAAAGCGATTCAGGCCAGTTATGCAAAGTTTCAGGATAATGAACTTTATCATGGAAATACACCATTAGCACTTGACAAAGTTGTGGATGTGATCCGATATTTTGCAGCATCAAAAAATGTTACAAATCTTTATAAGGTTAAATTGATGAAACTTATGTGGTATGCAGATGCTTTATCTTACAAAAAACGAGGGCATGCAATTACAGGATTGGTGTATCAGGCATTACCGATGGGAGCTGTTCCAGTAGGGCACAACTCGATTATAGATTTAAAAGATATACCTTGCGAAGAAGTTGATATGGGGGAGACAAACGCATATCATTTTTCTTTAAAGGGAAAACAAAAATTTTTAACATTATCAGATGATGACAAGAAGATTTTAGATATCGTAATTGAAAAGCTTGGAAAGTTGACAAAAAATGAAATTGTTTCATTTATGCACAAAGAACAGGCATATCAGAAAACTACACTAAGAGATGTGATTCCGTTTAAGTACGCCAAAAACTTACAAATATAATACTATTTTACCGATTTTATGATATAATCTATACATTGCGCTGACTTTTAGCAGCGCGCGAAACCAATGAGAAAGGGATTAGAATTATGTTATCTTGGATTGAAACCGTCAACAGTGCGGTGAACAATTTCATCTGGGGTGTACCTGCCATGATCTGTATTATCGGTGTGGGGCTGGTATTGAGCTTTCGTACCGGATTTTTGCAGATTCGCAAGTTTCCGTATGCAATGAAAGTAACCCTGGGACGTATGTTAAAAAAGAGAGAGGCGTCCGACGGTGCACTGACTCCGTTTCAGGCGGTATGTACAGCGCTTGCCGCGACGGTAGGAACGGGAAATGTTGCCGGAGTTGCCGGAGCAATCGCGATCGGAGGACCCGGGGCGGTGTTCTGGATGTGGATTTCTGCGATTCTTGGTATGTGTACCAAATTCTCGGAAGTAACACTGGCGGTACATTTTCGTGAGAAGAACAAAGATGGCGAGCTTGTGGGAGGCCCGATGTATTACATCAAGAACGGTTTGAAGAAACACTGGCACTGGCTGGCGTATCTGTTTTCCGCATTTGGTGTGCTTACGGTATTCGGAACCGGTAATGCCACACAGGTAAATACCATTACCACGGCGATCGACTCTGCTTTATTTAATTATAACCTGATTTCGAAGGATTCGGTTTCTACGTTGAATCTGATCATCGGAATCGCACTGGCTGCACTGATCGCGTTGATTCTGCTGGGAGGAATCAAGCGTATCGGACAGGTGACGGAGAAACTGGTGCCGTTTATGGCATTAATGTATATCGTGCTTGCACTTGGTGTTGTGGTATTGAATATTGGAACGATTCCGCATGTATTTGCTTCGATTTTCAAGGGTGCTTTCTCGCCGGCATCTGTGACAGGTGGTGCGGTAGGAAGTTTCTTTATGAGTATGAAAAAAGGTGTGTCCCGTGGAATCTTTTCTAATGAGGCAGGCCTTGGAACCGGTTCGATCGCACATGCCTGTGCAGATACAAGAAAGCCGGTCAAGCAGGGATTCTTTGGAATCTTTGAAGTGTTTGTGGATACGATCGTGATCTGTACACTGACCGCACTTGTTATTTTGTGCAGCGGTGTTTCTATCGGATATGGAGATGCTGCAGGAGCGGAACTTACCATCAGCGGATTTACTTCGGTATATGGTGGATGGGTATCTGTTTTTACAGCAATTGCGATGTGCTGTTTTGCATTTTCTACGATCATCGGCTGGGGACTTTACGGTACCCGTTGTATTGAGTTCCTGTTTGGCTACCGCGCCAACAAGCCGTTTATGCTGGTATATGCGCTGGTAGCCATTGTCGGTGCAACCATGAATTTAGGACTCATGTGGAGCATCGCAGAAACGTTCAACGGTCTTATGGCCATTCCGAACCTGATCGCAGTATTCCTGCTATCCGGTGTTGTTGTAAAACTCGTAAAAGAGTACTTTGCAGGAGAGGGCAAAAAGCAGTAATTGCATGGCAATTACAAGGCTTTGGTTGTCCATTCCTCACAATTCCAGACATCCGTTACGATGTCTTCATAGAACTCAGGCTCATGGCAGACAAGAAGGATACTTCCCTTGTAGGCCATGAGTGCACGTTTTAATTCGTCTTTGGCATCGACGTCGAGATGGTTTGTCGGCTCATCTAAAAGAAGCAGGTTTGTTTCATGGTTGATGAGCTTGCACAGACGTACTTTTGCCTGTTCCCCACCACTTAATACTTTCATCAGACTTTCAATATGTTTGGTCATCAGTCCGCATTTTGCTAAAGCGGAACGTACTTCATACTGGCTCATGGATGGAAATTCTTCCCAGATTTCTTCGATACAGGTGATATTTGTCTCGTATTTTTTCTCCTGTTCAAAATAGCCCGGGTACAGGTAATCGCCCAGATGCGATTTGCCAGAGTATGGCTTGATGTACCCCATAATGCTTTTTAGCAGTGTGGTTTTACCGATTCCGTTCGCACCGACCAAAGCGATTTTCTGTCCGCGTTCCATCACGAGATTTAATGGGCGGGAGAGTGGTTCATCGTAGCCAATCACAAGGTCTGTGGTTTCAAAAATAAATTTTCCCGGGGTGCGGGCTTCTAAGAACTGGAATTCCGGCTTTGGTTTTTCCTGCGCCAGTTCGATGACATCCATCTTGTCTAGTTTTTTCTGGCGGGACATCGCCATATTTCTTGTCGCAACTCTTGCCTTGTTTCGGGCAACGAAATCCTTCAGTTCGCTGATTTCCTGCTGCTGCTTTTTGTATGCTGCTTCAAGCTGCGCTTTTTTCACCTCATAAACACGCATGAAATCGTCATAGTTGCCGACATAGCGGGTCAGTTCACCGTTGTCGATATGATAGATCAGGTTGATGACACTGTTGAGGAACGGAATATCATGTGAGATTAAGATAAAAGCATTTTCATAATCATTTAAGTAGCGTTTCAGCCATTCGATATGGGATTCGTCCAGGTAGTTGGTCGGCTCGTCGAGCAATAGAATATCTGGTTTTTCCAGAAGCAGTTTGCCGAGCAGGACCTTAGTTCGCTGTCCACCGGAGAGTTCCGTGACATCACGTTCCAGTCCGATATCTGTCAGACCGAGTGCGCGCGCCACTTCCTCGATTTTTGTATCGATAATATAAAAATCATGGGAGTCTAAGGTATCCTGGATCTCGCCAAGTTCTGTCATCATGGCATCGAGTTCTTCCGGTGTGGCATCGCCCATATTGTCGCAGATGAGATTCATTTTTTCTTCAAGTAAAAAGAGACTGGAAAAAGCACTCTTTAACACATCATAGATGGTCTGGCCTTTTTCGAGGACGGCATGCTGGTCAAGGTAGCCGACATGGATGTTTTTGGCCCATTCGATTTTGCCCTCGTCCGGCTGCAGATGTCCGGTGATGATGTTCATAAAAGTTGATTTTCCCTCGCCATTGGCACCGACGAATCCGACATGTTCGCCTTTTAACAGGCGGAAAGTGACATCCTTTAAGATGGCGCGGTCACCGAAACCGTGATTTAAATGTTCTACGTTTAATATACTCATAATTACCTCATTCATTCTGGATTTGTGTAAAAGTCTGCAAAGCATGCAAACAGCAGTATTTTACCATGAGAGAACGGTTTTGAAAAGAAAAAAGAAAGCATAGGTTTTGAAATGGTTTTGTGGTATAATAAATTGGCTTATACTGACAAAAGGCAGAAAGAGGAAAACAGTTTTAATGAGTATCAGCAATGGTATACCAAAGGATTTTTATAAATTATTTAACAGTAAATATATGGAGTATTACCAGAAGTCGTTGGTAATGCTTTATGAGGAATCCAGTCAGGCGTACTCCCTGTTGGGACTGACCGAGGAAGAGTGTCAGGCAATCATCAATGAGATGGTCGCGGACAATACGTTAGACTGGAGCGAGGAACAGTACGAGGACGAAGGAAAACTGATCACCAAGTCCAATATGGCATCCATCATGCTTGGCAATCTGGAGAACTGGGGCTGGCTGCGAAGAGATTACGATGAACAGCTGAACAGTTATGTGGTATCATTTCCGGATTACAGTCAGATGTATGTGGACTTGTTTCAGAGATTGTACAGTGAGGCGGACAGTCAGGAGCGCGAAAGCCTGCTGTCGGTGTACAGTTATCTCTTTACGTACCGTTCCGCAAGAGAGAAGGACAATGACATTTTAAAAAGCGCATTACAGACTTCCAAAGCCCTATTACAGATGCTTTCCAACATGCAGGAGGGCATTCGTGGGTATTTTGAGGAACTATCCAAAAAGAAAACGTTCCTTGGAATTCAGGAAGTCCTTGTGGAGGAAATTAATAATACAGACAGCAAAAAATATGCGATCCTCACGACGACGGACAGCTTTTACCGCTATAAGGAAGAAGTCAAAGAGTTATTAGACGCCAATCTTACAGAGGCGCAGGAGCGGCAGCAGATGTATGAGGCAAAACGCGCAGAAATCCAGAAAGACACAATTTTCTGGCACCGCAATGAGCGCCTGATCCAAAGCTGTGTAGATGCGCTTGATTTATTGTATCTGATCAACCGCGAGTTCGATGGAATCGAGCGCAGATACAACCGTCTGATTGAACAAAAGAAGATTTTCGCAAAGCGTGCAGCGGCGCGTATCCGCTATATTCTTGTGGAGGGAGATATCGAGGAAGACCGCGCAAAGGTGCTGGTGAAGTTACTCAATGTTTCTTCACACAAGGATGAGATCATCGAAAAGCTTGGTGAGGGAATGCGGTTTTCCTCAAGTCCGCGTGTGATCAAGGATCGCAGCTTTATGCGGCCACGAAACAGTGGAAGACGTGAATTTATGCCGCAGCTTCCGCCGGGAGAAGCAGAAGAGAATGGAAGGCTGGATGACTTTGTTGTAAAACCACTTTACACGAAGGGCGAAATCCGGGCATTCCGGGAGCAGAACGAGAAGGATGGTGTGTTCCATGTGACGGAAGATACGGTACACTCGGTGGAAGATTTAGAGAAGCTTCTGTTCGTATGGCAGGAAGAAACGGAAAAATATGATCCGAAGACTGAGATTGCCATCGACGAGGAATTTACCACAGACGATGGATTCCGGTATTCAGGATTTACAATATCAAAAAAGTAGCATGGATGATGTTCAATTAACAAGGGGAACTTATGGAAAATTATTTGGAAACGCTCTCCACCACGGAAGCGGATAAATTAAAGAAAACCATTGCGGCACTGTTCCGGCAGACCTGTATTTTACAGGAAAAATACGATCCGGTCACATTGGTACCGCGGGATAACGAACAATACGAAATCTGTGTGCGCCATCGCGTATTTATTGAAGAATATCTTTCTATCATGGGATGCGAACTGGTGCATGACAGTGAGGAACACATTTTCCGTCTGGTCGGTGAAGGTGTGGATGTGGAGAATCTCTCGAAGACGACCACGATCATTGTGCTTCTGACAAAGATGATCTACCGTGACAAAATCATGGGACACGGGCTGGCAGCGACTGTCACCTGTCTTGAAGAACTACGCGAATACGGAAAGAACGCGAATCTGCTGAATCAGAGACTGACGGAGGCCGAGTGGAATGAGGCGATTTCCGTGATGAAAAAGCACCAGATCATTGATTATCCGGGGGCTTTACGTGATTTAGAGGATCGGACACCGATTTATATTTACAGTACGATCAATTTGTACTGCAGTTCAGCAATGATGAACGAATTATTAGATGCATACAGAGAGGAGCTTGCGGCAGATGAAACAATCGAAGAAGATATTCACCCGGATGGTGCTCAATAACTGGGGTGGAATGAATCATGAAGTCATTTATTTCCATGAATTCGTCAACCTTTTCAGTGGAAAAAGCGGTTCCGGAAAATCGACTGCGATGGATGCCATGCAGGTGGTACTCTATGGAAGCGTTGCAAGTGACTTTTTAAATAAAGCGGCAGATGATACAAAGAACAAGCGAAGTGTTTTAAGCTATCTGCGAGGTGAGCAGAAAGATGGTTCTGCCAACCGTGAAAATCAGGATTTCTACGCACAGATCGTACTGGAGCTGGAAGACACTGGAACGCAGAGGCACAGCTGTATCGGTGTCACGTTCGAAGTGGGGCATGCCGATCAGGACTTACGTAAATACTATTTCTTTAGCCATGCTGGACAATTCCCGGAAGATGATTACCTGGGATCGGATGGACTGCCGTATTCGACCGCGCAGATCCGCCAGCTTGTGCAGTCCCGTGTGGGATCCGGGGAAAAAGCCGGACGCATGAACATCAATCGTATTTATCCGACGAAAGAAGCATACATCAGTACCGTCAACGAAGTGATTTTCGGTTCAGTGAATGCGAGCCGTTTCAAGACAATGGAAAAAAGTGCGATTGCACTCCGCATGGCAAACGGTACGGGACAGTTCATCAAAGATTATATGTTCCCAAAGAGTGAAGAGAACACGATTTCCGCCATCAGTGACCAGCTGGCGGCATACCGAGAGATTAAGGAACGTGTGGAGACACTGGAGAATCAGATCACGTTGCTGGATGAAATCCAGCAGCATGACCGTGCACTGACAACGGCGCGGGCAGATCTCGTCCGTGTGGAAGCAACGCTTCGCATTGTGGATATCGAAGATAAAAAAGTACAGTTAAAAGTTCGCCACGAAGAACTGGCAGAGATACAGAATGCTATCGAAGAACTTTGTACACAGACGAAAGAAATCCAGATTAAGCTTTCCGGAAAACGTGAGGAACTTTCCAAGGTTCAGGCAGAACTGATCGCTACCGATTTTAAGAAAAAAGAACAGCAGTTAAAACAGATCGAGGATACTATCCGGCTGTGTGAGCGTGAGGCGGATGACTGGCAGAGCCTGACACTCCGATTACAGAAATGGATCGATACAGACGGCATCACGGATTACGTGAGCAATTCCATCTATCACCTCATCGAGGATTTCGGGAAAGAGGAAGTCTCACAGGAGATGATAGAAAAACTGCGCAACGGCTTAAAAGATATCTATGACATGATCAGCGAGGAACTGGAAGATCAGAAGTCGCAGTGCCGGAAAATTGAACAGGAACACAAAGAAAAGAAAGAATACTTAGAAGATTTAAAGAGCGACAAGAAGCATTACAAGAGTGCCTTAAAAGAAGTGCGCAGACGTTTACAGGAAGAACTGTCGACCCGTTATCAGCAGACAGTACATGTACATGTGCTGGCAGATTTGTTTGATATTACGGATGATGAGTGGCGAAATGCCATCGAAGGCCGTATGGGGCGCAGCAAGTACAGCCTTGTCGTGGAACCGCAGTATGCACTTGCTGCGGCAAAACTTTTTCGCAATATGAAAAAAGCGGAGTACGAAGTTGTCGACTTATTGGATACGGCAGCAATTGAGCGGGATCAGCCGAAGGCACAGGAAGGAACGTTATATGATTGTGTGGAAACCGATCTGGATTATGTGGATCTGTGCCTGAAACGTTATCTCGGCCACATCGTAAAATGTGATTCCGTGGAAGAACTCCATGATGTCAAAGACGGTGTCACAGCGGACTGCTATTCGTACAGTAATTATATGTACCGGCATCTGCGTCAGAAAGATTACCGTTACCAGACAATCGGACGTAAGGTATCCATGTCACAGATCCGCAAGCTTGAGGAAGAGACTGCAGAGCTCGAGGAACAGCTGATCGCATTGCGACAGGAAGTCGCAGCATTGCAGCCGGTCAATGAATTAGAACGTCTGCAGAATCTGACGTTTGAGCGTATTGCGCAGATGGCAGGAGCGCAACAGCGATTACAGGAATATCAAACACAGGCAGAACAGTTAAAGCATGAAATTGCGGATATGAAGGAAGGCACCTATATCAAACAGTTGCAGGAGCAGGAGCGCGGCTTAAAAGATGCAATTCGGGAACTGGAAACCCAAAGCGGAGAGATTCAGGAAAAACATAATGAGAAGGAACGAAATCTCGGTGGCAAGGAGCGGGACATTGAGGACCGCACCAAAGAGTTAAAATCGTTGCAGGAGGGTTTTGTTCCGAATGACGAACTGCAGGCCAAGGTGCTCGAAGAGATTGAAAATGGCCGCACATACGCACTGAAAAAAGAATCGCTAGTAAAGAAAGCGCAGCTGGAAAATACACAGGAAACAGAAGAAGAGGCTAGAGGAAGAGCGCGTACGAATTTCAATAAAACTTATCCATCCTTCAATTTCGGAGGAATGGAAAAAGATAACCGTGTCTATGATGAACTGCTTGAACAGTCAAGAAACAATTTTGAGCCGGAGTACAAGAAACAGTTTGATGACCAGTACCAGCTCGTATATAAGATGTTGCGTGAAAATGTTATCGCAACGATTCACAGTGAAATCAAAGGTGCGAAAAGGCACCGCAGGGAGATCAATGCGCTCCTTGCAAAAATCTCATTCTCCGACAGTATTTATCAGATCGATATTTTACCGACGGACGATGAAAATCGCCAGTTCTATGACATGCTTACCGCAGAAGAACTGGATATGAAAGTGATGGATCGTGATCTGGATGGACAGATAAGTTTTGGGGAGGACGCGTTCTACCAGAAATACGAGACACAGATCCGCCGTCTGACGGACAAATTCATGCCACCGGTGGATGAGGATGCATCAAACCGTGATAAGCATCGCAAAGAGATGGAAAAGTACGCTGATTACCGTACCTATCTGAAATTCAGCATGTACGAACAGTCGGAAGACGCGGACGGCAACATCAAGAAAAATTATGTGGATGATATGGCAGGAAGAGATTCCGGCGGTGAGGGACAGAACCCGAAATACGTTGCATTGTTTGCAGGTTTTGCCATGCTTTATATGCAGCAGAGCAACCGCGAGTCAAAGATCCGCCTTGTGCTTTTGGATGAGGCTTTTTCCAAGATGGACAAGGAGCGAAGCGAAGTCTGCTTGCATTATGCAAGACAGCTTGGTCTGCAGCTTGTGGTCTGCGTGCCGGATGAGCGTCTGCAGTCACTGATTCAGAACGTGGATTGTGTCTATGCATTCCGCAGACTTAAGAACCGCATTTCTATGATTCATATTAATAAGGGGGATTACCTGAAGATGTTAGAGGGTGACAGCGAGAATTAGGATTTGCTGACGTGAAGATAATAAAAGGAGAAGGTTATGATCAATTATCAGGGAATCTTACAGTTCAAAGGAAAATGGCGCGATTACCAGGCGCGGGTATTGCAGAACGCCGGGAAGTATCTGTCCGATGGAAGAATCCATATTGTGGCGGCACCGGGATCCGGCAAGACCACGCTTGGTATCGAACTGATCCGCAGATTAAATGAAAAGGCACTTGTGCTGACACCATCCATTACTATTCGGGAGCAGTGGGTAGCGCGTATCGCGGAGGCTTTTCTCTGCGAAGGTATCAATCCGGATGATTATCTGTCGCAGAGTCTGAAGGAGCCAAAGGCAATCACAGTTGCAACCTATCAGTCACTGCACAGTGCCATGACCCGCGGAAAAGATAAAGGAGAAGATACAGGAGAAGTATCTGCAGATGGCGATAATGATACGGATGATGCTGCAAATGTAGCGTCCGTTTCCACAGCCGGAGCAAACAGTACCGGTAAAACCGAAGACTACAAGGAGTTTGATCTCGTGGCAACAATGAAAGCTGCGGGCATCGGAGTGCTTTGTCTCGACGAATGCCATCATCTTCGCAGCGAGTGGTGGAAAGCGCTGGAAGATTTCAAAAATCAGCTTGGCAATGTCCGCATTATTGCACTGACCGCGACACCGCCTTACGATTCCACGCCGGCGATGTGGAACCGCTATATGAATATGTGCGGGGAAATAGATGAGGAAATCACAATTCCGGAGCTGGTAAAAGAAGGAAGTCTTTGTCCGCATCAGGACTATGTTTATTTCAACTATCCGACCAAAGAAGAAGAACAGGAAGTAAAAAGTTTCGAGCAGAGAAGCCGCGCAATGGTGGCAGAGTTGAAACAGGATACACAGCTTTGGCAGACCATGCTTGGCAATCCGGTTGCACCGGCGATGACTGTGGATGCGATGGAGCAGCTTCTGCAGGAATTTCTTTATGATGACACGGATGCCTATCCATGTGATAAGGAGTATCGCGAGAGTGTGATTGACCGTCTGAAATCCCAGGGGCTGATCGATAAAAAGAAAGTCATGCTGGCAGCAAATCCGGCGGTCGAAAAGATGCTTACGACATCGCTTGGAAAATGCAACAGTATCCGTGACATTGTTTTCCATGAATATGCCGCGACCGGAAAAGAGTTACGTCTTCTTGTCCTGACTGATTATATCCGCAAAGAGTATGAAAAAAATATTGGAGACTCACAGAAAGATGTGACGGCGCTTGGTGTGCTTCCATTTTTTGAAATGCTGCGCAGAGAAAATGAAGCACAGAAGAAGGATATTCGGCTAGGTGTGCTGTGCGGAACGATTGTGATCATTCCGGCAGAGGCAAGGGAAGCTTTAGAGCAGGAAATTGCAGATGCTGGTAAGGTAAATTTCGCTCCGGTGGGGAATCTCGGAGATAAGGATTACATCAAAGTGACCGCGGTGGGAGATGCACATTTTCTGACGGGAGCCGTGACAAATATCTTTACCAAAGGTTATATGCAGGTACTGATCGGAACAAAATCCCTGTTGGGAGAAGGCTGGGATTCGCCGTGTATCAATTCCCTGATTCTGGCAAGTTTTGTGGGTTCTTTTATGCTCAGCAACCAGATGCGCGGACGCGCGATCCGTGTGTTCAAGGATGTGCCGGACAAGACGAGCAACATCTGGCATCTGGTGTGTCTGCGCCCGTGGAACGAGGCACAGGCGGACAATGAGATCAGCGAGGATTTTTCACTTTTGTCCCGCCGTATGGAACATTTTCTTGGACTACATTACACCGAGGACGTGATCGAAAGCGGCATCAGCCGTATGGCGATTATCCGGCCACCGTTCGATGAGACGCATGTACGGTCAATGAACCAGCAGATGCTGGCACTTTCCGGACAGCGGCAGACGTTAAAGCAACGTTGGCAGAGAGCATTGACAATCACAAAGAAGATGCAGATTGCGGACGAGACACAGGTGGATGCAGCCGTTGTGCCGACGACGGTATATGATCAGGAGAAAAAAGAAGAGAAAAAGGCGGCAGCTGTCACACTTGCGGCAGCAGTTGCCACGGGACTTGTCTGGTCGCTTCCGGCAGTATTTCCGCTGGCGTTTGGTGTGGGAGCGCTGGCATTTCTTGGAAAGGCGCTGGCAAAACGAAGAAAAGCCAAAGCCATGGGTACGGCTGTAAAACGTCTGAATGCTTTTGGCGACGGAATTGCAAAGGCGATGAAAGACCAGCATTTGTTTGAAGACGGCAGAGTCAGCGTTGCAGCGGAAGAAAACGGACCGGATGAACAGACGGTATATCTTGTCGGGGGCAGCAGTCGAGACCGCGCGCTTTTTGCCCAGTGTGTTAGCGAGTTTTTCGGTCCGATCAATCAGCAGAGATACCTTATGGTAAAGCCAAAGAAGCATGATGGGGCAGATGGTATCTATGTGGTGCCGGAAATTTTCTCGAAGAAAAAAGAAGATGCACAGCTGTTCGCTTCGTGCATGGAACCTTACATGGGAACCTACGAATTGATGTATACAAAGAATGATCCGGGGAAAAAGGTACTTATGGAGGGGCGCATGAAATCACTTTCAAGTCAGAAAAATAGCTGTATTTGTAAGAAAAAGGTTAAAAATGCGTTAAAATAATAATAATTATACGAAAATTTGCGAAGTAACTAGGAATTTTATCCTACATATGATAGGATAGTTTTATAACAAAAATGTAATATGAAGGGGGATACTTTTATGGCAAAAGAACTAGTTGCAATGTTACTTGCCGGAGGCCAGGGTTCCAGACTCTATGCATTGACACAGAAACTTGCAAAACCAGCAGTACCGTTTGGTGGAAAGTACAGAATTATCGATTTTCCACTTTCTAATTGTGTAAATTCGGGCATTGATACCGTGGGAATTTTAACCCAGTATCAGCCGTTTGTTTTGAATGAGTATATCGGTAATGGTCAGCCGTGGGATCTTGATCGTCTCTATGGTGGTGTACATGTACTTCCACCGTATCAGAAGGCATCCGGATCGGACTGGTACAAGGGAACTGCGAACGCAATTTATCAGAATATCGCATTTATCGAGCGTTATGATCCGCAGTATGTCATCATTTTGTCAGGAGACCAGATTTGTAAGCAGGATTACAGTGATTTTCTTGAATTTCATAAGGAAAAGGGTGCGGAATTCTCCGTTGCGGTCATGGAAGTTCCGTGGGAGGATGCGTCCCGTTTTGGACTGATGGTCGCAGATGAAAATGACCGTATCACAGAATTCCAGGAGAAGCCAAAGAATCCAAAGTCGAATCTTGCTTCTATGGGAATCTACATATTTAACTGGGATATTTTAAAGAAATATCTGATTGAAGATGAAAAAGATCCGAACTCAGAAAATGATTTCGGTAATAATATTATTCCAAACCTTCTTCGCGATAACCGCAAGATGTATGCTTATCACTTTAACGGATACTGGAAAGATGTAGGAACAATCCCATCTCTCTGGGAGGCAAACATGGAAGTCCTCGATCCGGAACACAGTGGAATCAACCTTTTCGATGAAAAATGGAAGATTTACAGCAGAAACAGTGGAATGACCGGTCATCGTATCGGTGAAGATGCAATCGTGGAAGAGTCGATGGTGACCGATGGTTGCAACATTCAGGGAACCGTAAAACATTCTGTTCTGTTTTCCGGTGTAACCGTTGAGAAAGGTGCAGTGGTAGAAGATGCTGTTGTCATGGGTCGGACAACCATTAAGTCCGGCGCAGTAGTAAAGCATTGTATTCTTGCAGAGAATGTAGTGATCGAAGAGAATGCAGTGGTTGGACAGAAGCCGGCGGATGACAGTGTGGGAGAAGTTGCAACTGTAGCTTCAAACGTAACAATCGGAAAGAATGCCAAGATTGGACCGAATGCAATGGTATATGAAGACGTGAAGGAGGGCGAGCAGCATGATTAGTTCAAAGGCAGAGGCATTGGGAATCATTTTCCCAAACAGTTATGATTCCCTGGTACCAGATTTGGTGTCGGAGCGTTTGATGGCCTCCATCCCATTTGCCAGCAGATACCGTATGTGTGATTTTATGATTTCTTCTATGGTACACTGTGGCATTGACAATATTTCTATTTTAGTACGTAAGAATTATCACTCACTGTTGGATCACCTCGGCAATGGCCGCGAGTGGGATCTGGCAAGAAAAAATGGTGGATTGAACATTGTTCCTCCGTTTGCACAAAAACAGATCAAGGTGTTCTCCGGAAGAATCGAAGCGTTAGAGAGTATCCGTGGATATCTGATGAAACAGACAGAAAAATATGTGATTCTCAGTGATGCCAATATGGCGGTGAACTTTGATTTTAATACATTATTGGATGCTCATATTAAGAGTGGCGCGGATGTTACCATGGTATACCGCAAACAGGAGATTCCACAGTCTCTTATCCGCCAGAGCACAGCCGGCATGGATCTGTACTATGCCCTTGGCATCAACGGAGACCGCGTAAGCAAAATTTACATCAATCCAAAAGAGAGCGGAGAGATGAATTTCAGCCTGAATATCTATGTTGTAGAACGTGAACTTCTGATGCGTATGGTAGACGAAGCATATCTGCATGGCGATGTATATTTTGTGCGGGATATTCTCGAAAAGAAGATCGATCAGATGGATGTCAGAGGATTCTGCTATGATGGATATGTGGCACACATTCATGACATGAACAGTTATTTCGAAGAAAATATGCGTCTTCTCAAAGAGGAGAACCTCAATGCACTGTTCTCCGGAAACCAGATATATACAAAGATCCGTGACGATAATCCGACCCGTTATATCAACGGTGCCAAGGCAAAGAATGTCATGGTCGCTGATGGATGTGTGATCGAAGGTGAAGTCGAAAACAGTGTGCTGTTCCGAGGCGTCAAGATTGGAAAAGGCGCAAAGGTCAAGAACTGTGTACTGATGCAGGACACCGTGATTGAGGACAATGCGAGCGTGGAATATGTCATTACGGACAAGAACGTTACGATTTCCGAAGGCAAGTCGCTTACCGGTAACGATTCCTTCCAGGTATATGTAGCAAAGGGACAGGTTGTTTAGCTAATAAAAACAAATTATAGCTTTCCAAATAATACATAGTCTGTTATAATGTACAGAGAAAATTACCGAGGAGGCATTGTATTTATGGCTGATAACAGAAAAACATTTAAGATAAAATCAGACCAGGTTGGCGATGTGCGTGTCGCAGACGAAGTCGTTGCAATTATTGCTGGTCTTGCCACAACGGAAGTAGAAGGCGTAAGCTCTATGGCTGGTAATATTACCAACGAGATTGTGAGCAAGCTTGGTATGAAGAATCTTTCCAAGGGAATCCTTGTAGAAGTGATGGAGAACGAAGTCAAAGTTGACGTCGCAATCAATATTTCTTATGGTTACAGTATTCCGGAAGTGTCTTCGAAGGTGCAGGACAAGGTGAAAACTGCAATTGAGAACATGACAGGTCTGAATGTAGCAGTTGTCAATGTTCGTATCGCAAGCGTTGATATGGCAGGAGACAATTAAAACACACGATAGAATAAAGGATGTCTGTTCATGGACATCCTTTATTATGTTGCACGAGATTCAATAAAGACGTGCGGCGTCAGCAGGGGCTGATGTTGCAGGACGGGGAGAAAAAATGACAAGAAGACAGTTAAGAGAGAACGTATTTAAGATGCTTTTCCGCGTAGAGTTCCACGATGACAAAGAGTTGCCGGAGCAGCTGATTTTGTTTGAGGATGAGGTGGAACCGATCAGCGAAGATGAAAAGATTTATATGACCAATAAATATAAGGATATCTATACGCACATTGAGGAACTGGATGCTGCAATCAATGAAGCATCCAAGGGATGGAAGACGACACGTATGGGAAAGGTAGATCTTACACTGATTCGTCTTGCTGTATATGAGATTCGTTTCGAGGAAGACATTCCGGTCAAAGTGTCCATCAACGAGGCTATTGAACTTGCCAAGAAATATGGAACCGATGATTCACCGGCATTTGTGAACGGAATTCTTGCAAAATTCGCATGATAAAGAATATATATTCCGTAGGGCAGATCAATACTTATATCAAAAATATGTTCGCACAGGACTTCCTGCTGCATGCCATCAGCATCAAAGGAGAAGTGTCCAACTGCAAATACCATTCGACCGGACACATTTATTTTACGTTAAAAGATGGTGCCGGAGCGTTGAAAGCCATCATGTTTGCAGGCAATCGCAAGGGGCTGACGTTTCCGATGAAAGATGGTGACAAAGTTGTTGTTACCGGCTCCGTGGAAGTCTATGAGCGGGATGGGGTATATCAGATTTATGCTCGAAAGATTGAATTGGATGGTGAAGGCAATCTCTATCTCAAATTCGAGCAGCTGAAGAAGGAACTCGAAGAGATGGGAATGTTTGCAGAAGAATATAAGCAGCCGATCCCGAAGTATGCCCGTACCATCGGCGTGGTGACCGCACCGACAGGCGCGGCTGTGCAGGATATCCGCAATATTGCAGGACGCAGAAATCCATATGTGCAATTGATCCTATATCCGGCACTGGTACAGGGAGAAGGCGCAGCCCCATCGATTGTCAATGGAATCCATGCATTAGAACATCTTGGCGTGGATGTGATCATTGTCGGTAGAGGCGGTGGATCCATAGAAGATTTATGGGCTTTTAATGAAGAAATTGTGGCCAGAGCTATTTTTGAATGTTCTGTGCCTGTGATATCAGCGGTTGGCCATCAGACAGATTGGACGATCGCTGATTATGTTGCTGATTTACGGGCACCGACACCTTCCGCAGCAGCGGAACTTGCAGTCTATGATTATGCACAGACGCAGGCAGCGTTCGCGCAGATCCGGCAGCAGCTTGACAGGGAGCTTCGGCGCAAGCTTACATTATCCCGGACAAAGTTAGAGCAACAGAAGATGCGGCTTCGCTATCTGAGTCCCCAGAACCGGCTGAATGAGAACCGGCGAAGGACGCTCGAATATGAAGAGAAACTTGCACAGGCAATGAATGCGCTGCTTAAGGAGCGGAGACATCAGCTTTCCCTTCTGGCAGGAACATTGGAGAGTTATTCCCCAGCGAAAAAGCTGAGTATGGGATATGCATTCGTACAGGCAACTGACGGACAAGCACTGCGCAGTGTGAAACAGGTAGAACCGGAGGATGAGATTACAGTACATCTGCTGGATGGCGAGATTTCAGCCACGGTTTTGAAAAAGAATCCGAAGGAAAGTAAATAAGATGGCAAATAACACGGATAATAAAAATGAAAAGACAGGACTGGAAGAACGTTTTTCCATGATCGAGGATATTTTAGGCAAGATGGAAGATGAAAATGTGACGTTGGACCAGTCGTTTGATTTATATAAGCAGGGAATCGAACAGATCAAAGCGGCCAATGCAGATCTTGACCGTATCGAGAAAGCGATGCTTGTGATGAACGAAGACGGGGAACTGGAGGAATTCTAATGGACATTGCAAAGGAAATTGCGACGCGTGCCGCAGATATTGAACAGAGAATTCAGACATATCTTCCGAAAGTGGAAGGTTATCAGCATACGATTTTTGAGGCGATGGCGTACAGCGTCACGGCAGGCGGCAAGCGGCTTCGTCCGATGCTGATGGAAGCTTCCTATGAAATGTTCGGTGGAACAGATCCGAAGGTTGTTGAACCTTTCATGGCGGCAATCGAATGCATTCACACATATTCACTGGTGCACGATGATCTGCCGGAGATGGATGATGACGCGTACCGTAGAGGCAAGCTGACAACACACAAACAGTTTGGGCAGGCGATGGGCGTGCTCGCAGGAGATGCACTTTTAAATTATGCGTTTGAGATCGTTGCAAAGGCACTTGTAACGCAGGCGGGAGAGGCAAAAGCCGCGAAAGCTTTTGAAGTATTAGCACGCAAAGCCGGTGTCTATGGCATGATTGGCGGTCAGGTCGTCGATGTGGAGAGCGAGAAAAAGAACGAGACCGTAGAGCGGGAACGTTTGGATTTCATATACCGTCTGAAGACCGGAGCACTGCTTGAGGCTTCGCTTATGGTCGGTGCGATTCTTGCCGGAGCAGACGATGCACAGGTTAAGAAAATGGAAGAAGCCGGAACGAAGCTTGGACTGGCATTCCAGATTCAGGACGATATTTTAGATGTCACAAGTACGGTGGAAGTACTCGGTAAGCCGATCGGCAGTGACGAGAAAAATCAGAAGGCAACTTATGTGTCTTTTGAAGGAATGGACAAAGCAAAACAGGACGTGGCGCTTTTTTCAGAGGAAGCGGTAGCCATACTCGAAGAATGCAGTGGAGAGCATGCATTCCTGCGGGAACTGTTTTTATATCTTATACACAGGGAAAAATAAGTGATTTCGAGGTAATAATGGTTTTAGATCAGATACAGAATGTAAATGATATCAAAAATCTAACAGAAGAAGAAATTGATACACTGCGGGATGAAATTCGTACGTTTCTGGTAGAATCGATTGCGAAAACAGGTGGTCATCTGGCATCGAATCTGGGCGTGATTGAACTTACGATGGCACTTCATCTTTCGTTTGATCTGACAAAAGACAAGATTGTCTGGGATGTCGGACACCAGTCGTATACACACAAGATTCTTACCGGACGCAAGGATGGATTTGAACATCTTCGCGAGTACGGTGGAATGAGTGGATTTCCAAAGACCGAGGAATGTGAGGCGGACAGTTTTAATACAGGACACAGCTCCACCTCGATTTCAGCAGGACTGGGACTGGCAGAAGCCAGGGAAATTACAGGAGATAATTATTCAGTCGTATCGGTGATCGGTGATGGAGCTCTGACTGGCGGCATGGCGTTTGAAGCGTTGAACAATGCTTCCCGGATAAAGACGAATTTTATTATCGTGTTGAATGATAATAATATGTCCATTTCGGAGAATGTCGGCGGTCTCAGCAAGTATCTCAATGATTTTCGGACAGCGGATGCATACATGGATCTAAAGGATGGCGTGGTCAATTCTTTAAGCAAGATTCCAGTTTACGGGGATCGTATCGTGCGCAAAATCCGCAATGCCAAAAGTGGCATCAAGCAGTTGCTTGTTCCAGGCATGCTTTTTGAAGAGATGGGGATTACCTATCTTGGACCGGTTGACGGATCGAATATTAAAGCGATGCGCCGTGCCTTTGCGGAGGCGAAGCGTGTAAGAGGACCGGTACTCGTGCATGTCCTTACGAAAAAGGGTGATGGTTATATTCCGGCGGAGCGGCATCCGGCACGTTTTCACGGTATCGCACCGTTTGACATTGAGACAGGTGTACCGCTGCACAAACAGAGCAAAGCACATTATACAGATGTGTTCTCGACCGTTATGAAGAAGATGGGCGAGCGGGAGCCGAAGCTTGTGGCAATCACTGCCGCGATGGCGGATGGAACTGGATTGAAACGGTTTCACAATCTCTATCCGGAGCGTTTCTTTGATGTGGGAATCGCGGAGGAACATGCGGTGACGTTTGCGGCCGGCATAGCCAAAAGCGGACTGAAACCGGTATTTGCAGTATATTCTTCGTTTCTGCAGAGAGCGTATGACCAGGTGCTGCATGATGTATGTCTGCAGAATCTTCCGGTCGTATTTGCCATTGATCGTGCGGGATTAGTTGGAAAGGACGGCGCGACGCATCAGGGAATCTTTGATCTGTCGTATCTGTCAACGATTCCGAACCTGACGATCATGGCACCGAAGAATAAATGGGAACTGTCTGATATGCTCAAGTTTGCCATTGCAGCAGATACGCCGATGGCAATCCGATATCCGCGGGGAGATGCCTGCGACCGGTGGAAAGAGAAGCGGGCACCAATCGAAAAAGGCAAAGCAGAAGTACTCTGTGAGGGAACGGATGTTGCGCTTTTTGCAATCGGATCGATGGTTGAGACAGCCTGGAAGGTGATGGAAAAGTTACAGGAGCGCGGCATTTCAGCGACAGTAGTCAATGCGCGTTTTGTAGCGCCTTTGGATAAAGAATGCATTTGCAGTCTTGCACAAAAGCACAGGCTTTTGGTAACATTAGAAGAAAATGTGGCAAGCGGCGGCATGGGCGAGCATGTGGCAGCACTGCTGATGGAAGAACAGTGTAGAATTAAGCTCCTTCGAATCGCTGTGCCGGATACGTTTGTGGAACACGGAGATGTGGACACGCTTTACCGTGTGCTCGGCATGGATGCGGATACAGTAACGAACAGAATTTGTGAGGGATTATGAAAGAACGTTTGGATGTTTTATTGGTAAGTCGTGGGCTTGCGCCTTCGAGAGAAAAAGCCAAGACAATGATTATGGAAGGCAATGTATTTGTTAATAATAACCGTGAGGACAAAGCGGGCAGCACCTTTGCGGATGACTGCAAAATCGAGATTCACGGAAATACATTAAAATATGTCAGCCGTGGCGGATTAAAGTTAGAGAAAGCCATGACACATTTTGGAATTACATTGGACGGAAAAGTCTGTATGGATATCGGTGCATCGACCGGCGGCTTTACCGACTGCATGTTGCAGAACGGTGCGAGCAAGGTCTATTCCGTGGATGTGGGATATGGACAGTTTGCATGGAAACTCCGCCAGGACCCCCGCGTTGTGTGCATGGAGAAAACGAATATCCGTTATGTGACACCGGAAGATATCGATGATGCGCTGGATTTCGCATCGGTGGATGTATCTTTTATTTCCCTGACGAAAGTTTTAGGACCAGCCAGAGCATTGTTAAAAGACAACGGTCAGATGGTATGTCTGATCAAGCCACAGTTTGAGGCGGGCAGAGAAAAGGTCGGAAAAAAAGGCGTAGTAAGAGACAAGGCAGTTCATGAAGAGGTCATTAATAAAGTCATAGATTTTGCTTTGGAGATCGGTTTTTCCATCCACAATCTGGAGTATTCTCCAATCAAAGGACCGGAAGGAAATATCGAATATCTGGTATACATTGAGAAGACCAGCGAGGCGGTAAAGGAGGAATCCGTGGATGTACACGCAGTGGTGGAAGCTGCCCACGGAGAGTTGGATAAATAATGCGTAATTTTGTACTGATTACAAATATTTATAAAGACCGGGAGCTGCGTCTTTCCCATCGGATCGTATCCTATATTCAGGATCGGGGCGGACGGGCCGGAATCTGTGTCAGCAATATCGAAGGCGTCATGCAAAAAGACTTTGAACTGTCGGAAATCCCTAAGGACACGGAATGCATCATCGTATTGGGGGGTGACGGAACACTGATCCGCGCGGCAACGAAAGTCGAGTCGTTACATATTCCACTCATCGGTGTGAATCTTGGCACACTGGGATATCTGTGTGAACTGGAAGAAACCTCGGTATTTGAGGCGGTGGACCGGCTGATGGCAGATAATTATATGATTGAGGAACGCCTGATGTTGAGCGGTGGTAAAACAGGGGAGACACCGCAACTGGCATTGAATGATGTGGTCATTCACTGGACTGGGGATATGTCCATGCTGCAACTGCATGTGATGGTCAATGGAAAGTTCCTGACGACGTACCATGCGGACGGCATTATTGTTGCGACCCCGACCGGATCGACCGGCTACAATATGTCTGCCGGCGGACCGATTATTGATCCGAAAGCACGGATGATGCTTTTGACACCAATCAATGCACACGACCTGAATGGACAGAGTATTGTACTCAGTGCGGATGATGTGGTGGAAATCGAGATGGGAAGCCGCCGTTTCCAGAAGGATGAGAAGGCGTGCGTCAGTTTCGATGGAGATACTACGGTTCATCTGAAAGTGGGAGACCGTATACGGATCGCCAACAGCAGCAACGTAGTATCCATATGTAAACTCAATGATCAGAGTTTTCTTGAGATTCTTCGAAAGAAGATGCAAAGATAGGAGAGGGAACATGAAGACAAGAAGACAGGCAAAAATACTGGAATTGATTCAGCGAAATGATGTGGAGACACAGGAAGAACTTTCCGCATATCTGGTGCGGGAGGGGTTTCAGGTGACGCAGGCCACAGTATCCCGTGACATCCGGGAACTGAAGCTGACAAAGATTGCCATGGACAATGGAAAGCAGAAATACGCAGTGATCACGGACGCGGATTCCGGCATGATGGAAAAATATGCCAGAGTGCTGCGGGAAGGATTCATTTCCATGGATCTGGCAAAGAATATTGTAGTGATCAAGACAGTCTCCGGCATGGCGGGAGCTGTCTGTGCGGCAATCGATGCAATGAAATTTCAGGAGATGGTCGGTTCCATTGCGGGGGATGACACCATCATTTGCATTATCCGTGATGACGAGGAAGCTATCAAAATTATGAAAAAGCTTCGCAAAATTGTAGGCAAGTAAGCATAGTAAGACTTTGGGAGAGTAGAAGGAGAGCGTATGTTACAAAATCTACATGTGAAGAACCTGGCGTTGATTGATGAGACTGAGGTGGAGTTTGGACCGGGACTTAATATCTTATCCGGAGAGACCGGAGCCGGAAAATCCATTATTATCGGATCAATCAACCTTGCTTTGGGAGAAAAAGTCCAAAAAGAAATGCTGCGTGATAACGGAGAATCCGCTTTGGTGGAACTGATCTTTTTTGTGGAAGATGCAGACACGATCGAAGCCATCCGTGCATTGGATATTGAGATGGAGGATGATACGGTAATTTTGAGCCGTAAAATTACCGGAGGTCGTGCCATCGGCAGAATCAATGGGGAGGCGGTATCCGCTTCCAAGATGAAAGCGGTTGCATCGCTTCTGATTGATATTCACGGACAGCATGAGCATCAGTCGCTGCTTTCGAAGAAAAAGCATTTAGAGATTCTGGACACTTTTGCAAAAGAAGCGTTAGGTAATAAAAAAGAAAAACTTGCACAGTGTTATCAGGAGTACCGCAAATTAAAAGATGAATTGGAACATGCCAATCTCGATGGCGAGGAACGTGCCAGAGAAGTATCATTTTTAGAGTATGAAGTCAAAGAAATCGAAGATGCACAGCTGACGGTCGGCGAGGATGAAGAACTCGAGGCGGTTTTCCGGAAGTATTCTAATGGAAAGAAAATTATGGATGCTGTAGGCGCTGCCAATGCAGCAACTTCCGAAGATGATGAGAGCGCATCGGAGCGCATTGGACGCGCACTTCGAGAGCTTTCATCCGTGTCCGGTTACGATGAGCGCGTGAAGGAGATGGAGGAGCAGCTGACGGAAATCGATAATCTTCTGAGCGATTTTAACCATGAACTTGCTTCTTATCTTTCGGACGAAGAGTTTGATGAAGAGACATTCTACGAGACAGAGAAACGTCTGGATTTGATCAATCATCTCAAATCCAAATACGGAAATACAATTGCAGACATTTTGAAATACTGCGAAGAGAAAGCGGAGAGGATTGCGGTATTAAATGACTACGATGCCTATCTCGCCGGACTGCAGAAAAATGTTTCGGAGAAAGAAAAACAGCTGGAACAATTGAGCAAAAAAATCTCCGATATTCGAAAAAAAGAGAGCAAAAAGCTTACGGAATCCATTAAAAATGCATTGCTGGATCTGAATTTTCTGGATGTGCAGTTTACGATGGAATTTGCGGAGACCGATTATACGGCAAACGGAATCGATGATGCGCAGTTTTTGATTTCCACGAATCCGGGTGAACCGGTCAAACCGCTTGGCAAAGTGGCATCCGGCGGAGAACTATCCCGTATCATGCTGGCAATCAAGACGGTGATGGCATCGGATAAGATCGGTACACTCATTTTTGATGAGATCGACAGTGGAATCAGTGGTCGTACCGCGCAGATGGTTTCCGAGAAGATGAACGTCTTAGGACGCAGTCATCAGATTATCTGCATCACGCATCTGCCACAGATCGCAGCGATGGCAGATTCCCATTTTCTTATTGAGAAGTCTGTGGAGAATCAGGCAACTGTCTCAAAAATCCATAAGCTGACCGACGAGGAGAGTGTCGAAGAACTGGCCCGCATGCTCGGTGGCGTGGAGATTACAGACACCGTTTTGGAAAATGCACGCGAAATGAAACAAATGGCTTACATGAAAAAGTAAATGACACCGCATACTATAACTATCACCGACAGGAGGTAGCATGGTATGCGGTTTTTTTATGCGCACTTGTTCAAAAATATCATAGGAGTCTATTTGTGTGTGCTTGGGTGTTTTGCTTATATTACGATGATGAATGCAATCCCAGGACACGTATATCTCGAAGAAGGGGAGAGTCTTGCTTTGGACCGGATGATTCCGGTATCGCTTGCAGTGCAGGACGATACCAGAAGCGTAATGTCGGATATCGGAGAGAAGACGTACCGTGAACTGAAATCACAGAAGGCCGACGCAGCAGTACAACAGTTGTCAAAAGGAAGTCACGATGTGGTCTGTTATCTTTTTGGTGTTTTCCCAATCAAAGAAGTAGAAGTGTCCGTGGTCGAAAGCCGCCAGGTACAGGCGGCGGGACATGTGGTTGGCATCTATGGAGCGACAAACGGTGTGCTTGTCTTAGGGAGCAGCCCAGTGGAAATCGTAGATGGAAGCTACCGGGAGCCGGCGGAACATATCGTATTTGCAGGCGACTATATCACAGCGGTGAATGGAAAGACAATTTCGGAGAAAGAACAGCTCATAGAACAGGTCAATGAAACCGGTGCGAATAAAATGACACTGACGGTATTAAGAAATGGATCCTCTGTGGATGTGGCACTGACACCGGTCGAGACGAAAGAGGCATATATGCTTGGCCTCTGGGTCAAAGATGACATGGCGGGCATCGGCACACTGACCTATTACGATAAAGATGGAAATTTTGGTGCATTGGGGCATGGAATCGGTGATGGAGAGACCGGAGAGCTGCTTCGCATTTCCAAAGGAAATCTGTATCGTGCAGATATTTTTGGCATTAAAAAAGGAAAACGCGGAGAACCAGGCGAGCTGCAGGGCATGGTCTATTATGGAACATCTGACCGGTTGGGAACCGTGGACTGTAATACGGATATCGGTATATACGGAGCTTTGAATGATGCAGCGTATGAAAATTATTGCGGGACAGATGAGAAATATCCGGTGGGGTACAAACAGGATGTGCAGACGGGGGATGCGATGATCTTGTCGGATGCATCAGGAAAATTAGAAATGTACCATATCGTGATCGATTCGATGGATTATTCACCGGCGGACCGCAACAAGGGACTGCGCTTCCATGTGGATGACAAAAATCTGCTCGAATTGACCGGGGGAATCGTGCAGGGACTGAGTGGAAGTCCAATCATACAGAATGGAAAGATCGTGGGTGGCGTGACGCATGTGCTTGTCAATGATCCGACGAGAGGGTATGGGATTTTTGTGGAGGAGATGCTGGAACATTAGAAAAACGCATTAGAAAAACTCAAGAAAAAATAATGACTTTTAGTAAAAAAAAGGATATACTAAAAAAATAGTTTCAAATTTGGAGGCAGTATATGGGTAAAATAGAAGGCGTAAGTATAAAAAATTTTGGCCCGCTAAAAGATATAGTAATGGGGAAAACACACTCGAAGCAAGATGCAGTAGCTCTTAATAATGTTACGGCGATTATCGGACCTAGTGGAAATGGAAAAAGTACTTTGGCAGATGCGTTTGGCTTTTTGGCCGATTGTCTTGAATTAGGAGTGGAAGCCGCGTGTGATGAGAAAAATAGAGGTGGATTTCAGCAAATACGTTCACAAGGGGGTGTAGAACCTATAAGTTTTGAGTTGTATTACCGTGAGAGTAGTAATACAAGGCCAATAACCTATGAACTTATGATTGATGAAGATACAACAGGTCGGCCTTACGTCAAAGAAGAACGATTACGCCAGCGTGTGGAAAAAAGAGGCTGGCCACTGTCCTTTTTATATTTGCAGAATGGAAAAGGTTATGCATATGAAGGCAAGGAGGGTGGTGCTGATGATGAAGGTCGAAGTGTAAAAGGAGAAAAAGTTGATGTTGAATTAGCGGATATTAGGAAGCTTGGAATTGTTACATTGGGAGCAATGAAACAGTACGAGCGTATAGAAAAGTTCCTTAATTTTTTAAAAAGCTGGTATTTATGTTATTTTTCTCCAGATGCAGCAAGAAATATACAAACTGTTGCACCACAACCTTACTTAAACAGGACCGGAAGTAATATTAATAATGTTGCGCAATATATGTATAGAGAAAATAAAAAAGAGTTTTCAAAGGTTTTGGCAGATATACAAACGAAATTGCCAAATATAGAGAAAATTGAGCCTGTTAAATTTGAAAATGGCCAAATGATGTTGAAATTTTGGGAAAAAGGGTTCAAAGAAGCGTTTTATTCGCAAAAAATGTCAGACGGCACATTGAAATTGTTTGCTTACTATTTGCTTTTACACGAAAGAAGCCCAAGACAGTTAGTGTTTATAGAAGAGCCGGAAAATGGTCTGTATCATCAGTATTTAAAGCTATTGGCAGATGAAATGATACAAAGCGTGGGAACAGGCTTCTCGAAACAACTTTTTGTTACTACTCATAGTCCGTTTTTTGTAAATGCATTAAGCCCTGATAATGTGTGGGTTCTTACGAAAGGCGAGGATGGATTTTCCACTGTGAAAAGAGCGTCAGAATATGAGTTTGTGAAAGAATTATCAGAGGAAGGCGTTGAATTGGGCGATATGTGGTATAGCCATTACTTTGGATAGGAGATGAAAATGTATTTTCAATTTTTGATTGAAGACAGTTCGACGGCAAAATTAATTAAGCATGTAATGGATAAAATGCAAATAAAACATCCAGATAGAGAAATCTTGTACGAAATAAAATATTTTTCGGGTATAGGACATTTAGGGAAAAAAGGAAATCTTATGGAACGAAAAGGAAATAATTTGCTAAATAATCTTCCTCTTTATATGAAAGCGTTTGATAAGGCTCTGAAAAATATAGATGCTTCGTTAGTTGTCGTGGTTGATAATGATAAAAGAGACAATATTCAGTTTAGAAAACAATTAGAACAGGTTGCAGAAACGTTACATCTTGATATAAACTACATATTTTGCATTGCTGTAAAAGAAATGGAAGCGTGGCTGCTAGGAGATGAACAAGCGATTTTAGAAGCTTATCCATATGCAAAAAGAAAGTATTTAAAAAGTTACATTCAGGATGGAATATGCGATACATGGCAAGTGTTAGCTAATATGGTTTATCCTGGGGGATTAAATCAATTGATGAAGATTGCAAAAAATGGATATGGAGAGATTGGAAAAGCAAAAGGAGAGTGGGCTGATAAAATTGGTGAAAGATTGGATTTAGAAAGAAATGTTTTGCCAAGTTTTCAGTACTTACTTGCATTTTTGGAAAATAGTGTATAGATAAAGAAAGCAATATTATATAAATTCAAAAAGGTTGTTCCTATAAGGGCAATCTTTTTGAATTTAAAAGAGAGAATATTCCGTCATCCCATGACGGAATGTGTGACAGGCACATAAATGCAACTCTATTTATCGTCACGAAAGCGATTAATAGTTTGAAAACAATACAAGTTGCGTGAAAAAATAGTGCAAAAGTCACAGATAATTTACGAAAATATTATAAATTAATAGCTTAATTGCTTAAAAAAGTTGCAAAATATATAAACTAATGGTATAGTAAATGAGAAATAAAGGTACAACTTACCAGGGAGTATGGAGTAACAAAATAAGATGGATAAACCAATTGGATTTGGACGTAAAAAACGATTGGGTGACTTGCTTGTTGAAGCCGGGGTGATTACACAGGACCAGCTGACGCAGGCATTGAATGTTCAGAAAACGGAGAGAAAAGGACAGCGTCTCGGCGTAGTTCTGATGGATTTAGGATTCACAGACGAGAAGCAGATCATGAAAGCATTATGCAGTCAGTTGAAGCTTCAGCCGATCGATTTATCCAATGTCCGGATTCCGGAAGAGATTACCAAGCTTACCGAAGAAGCAGTGCTTCGTAAGCATAGCCTGATTCCTTTTCAGTTTCATGAGAAGAATCCGAACGTAATCAAAGTGGCCATGAGTGATCCGCTTGATATCCGTGCGATGGATGATATATCTATCATCACCGGATTGCAGATCGAACGCTACGTTGCGACACCAAGTGATATCGCGGCAGCGATTGACCGGTATTATGGAAACGCAGAGGCTCTCAGGGTAGCTGAACAGTACACCCGTGAACGAGAAGAACAGAATAAAAATAAGAACGTCGAAGCCGAGGATGAATCCAATGTACAGCAGGCGCCTATCGTTAAACTCTTAGGACAGATTATCGAACAGGCAGTACATAAACGTACCAGTGATATTCATATTGAACCAATGGAGAATCAGGTACGTATCCGATTCCGTGTAGATGGTGTGTTACATGAAGCGATGCGACACGATATCAGTCTTCACGCAGCGTTGATCGCAAGAATCAAGATTGTCAGTGGTCTCGATATATCTGAGAAGCGCCGCCCGCAGGACGGACGAGCCACCAGCATCGTAGACCGACAGGAATACGATATCCGAGTATCCATCCTTCCGACCGTCTATGGAGAGAAAGTCGTAATGCGACTTGCCCAGAAAAAGGCATTGACCATGGACAAAAAGGAACTGGGATTCCCGGACGACGAACTGGCAAAGTTTGATAAGATATTAAGCCACCCGAACGGAATGATTCTTGTAACCGGACCGACCGGAAGTGGTAAATCAACAACCTTATATACCGCATTAAACGAACTCAATGGTGAGGGAGTTAACATAATTACCGTAGAGGATCCGGTAGAGGCGAATGTTGTCGGCATCAATCAGGTGCAGGTAAACGAGAAAGCAGGACTTACGTTCAGCAGCGCCTTACGATCCATCTTGCGACAGGATCCGGATATCATCATGATCGGTGAGATTCGAGATCAGGAGACTGCAGCGATTGCCGTTAAGGCATCTATCACAGGACATTTGGTCGTTAGTACACTACATACCAACAGTGCCGCCAGTACAATTACCCGTCTGGCAGACATGGGAGTGGAGAATTACCTGATTGCCGATTCTGTAGTCGGCGTTATCGCCCAGCGACTTGTCCGCCGTGTGTGCCCAAACTGTGGAGTGGTACATGAAGCGTCTCCGGCAGATCTGAAGACCTTAGGACTTCAGGACCTGAATCGCAAGGTTATGCTCCGTTATCCGGGACATAAAGAATGTGTCCGTTGCGGAGGAACCGGATACTTTGGACGAATTGGTATCTATGAAATCATGCCAATTACCAATGATCTCCGTCAGGCAATCAACCAGGGAAAGAATGCAGACGAATTAGAAGCCATCGCCTTAAGACATGGAATGAAGACACTTCGTATGAGTGCAATTGAATATGCACTGAAGGGAATTACAACCATAGAAGAAGTTCGACGCGTTGCCTTTGAAGACGAAGATGAGTAAAAATAAAGAAGGGACTATGTAATGGAAACAACAATGTACGCGCTTCTTGCGACAGCAAAAGCAAATAACGCATCCGATTTACATATTACCGTTGGTGTCCGGCCAAAATGCCGTATCAGTGGTACATTATACGAGATGCAGGGGTTTGATGTCCTGACACCTGAAAAGACCAAAGAACTGGTAGAATCCATGTTCAACGCAAAACAGAAAACAACAATGGAAACTCTCGGTGAAGTCGATTTCGCATACGCGGATCCGGCCATCGGGCGATTCCGTGTTAACGCCTTTCATCAGAGAGGCTCATACGCAGCTGTTCTTCGTATCGTAGGAACAGATATTCCGTCACCGGAAAGCCTCGGTGTACCGCCGGCAGTCATTGAACTGACCAAGAAGCGTAGGGGATTAGTCCTCGTAACCGGACCGACCGGAAGTGGTAAATCAACCACACTGGCATCCCTGATCGATGTCATTAACAAAAATCGAAACGAACATGTAATTACACTTGAGGACCCGATCGAGTACTTACACAAACATAATCATGCGATCATCAACCAGCGAGAGATCGGTATTGATACCGAATCTTATGGCAATGCATTACGTGCAGCACTCCGTGAAGATCCGGATATCATACTCGTAGGAGAGATGCGAGACTTCGATACCATCTCCACTGCCATCACCGCAGCAGAGACCGGACATCTCGTATTTTCAACCTTACATACCATTGGTGCCGCGCCGACGATTGAACGTATCATCGACGTATTCCCGGCACATCAGCAGAACCAGATTCGAAGCCAGCTGGCATCGGTGCTTGAGGCCGTAATTTCCCAGCAGCTTCTGCCAACCGTCGGCGGCAAGTCCCGTGTGGCAGCTTTCGAGGTTATGCTTGGCACGCCGGCAATCAAGAACTTGATTCGTGAGGATAAGGCGCATCAGATTCCGTCGATCATGCAGACGAGCAAAAAGCTTGGTATGCAGACCATGGATGATTCATTGTTTGATCTGTATCTGAAACACAAGATTGACGGCGCGAATGCCGTAGAATTTGCACAGGATACAGCAACGATGCAGGAAAAACTGTTCTAACAGGACAGGAAAGGAAACTATACATATGGCAAGTTATAAGTATGAAGTCATTGGCCCGGATGGAAAGCCACAGACCGGATCGATTGAGGCGAGCAACTTAGAAGTCGCGACCGCCGAACTGAAATCCGGCGGTAACACCATTGTATCGATATCCAAAGCCAATGCATTCAATAAGGATCTGGACATTCATATTGGAAAAGCAGTCAGTGTCCGTGAACTCAGCGTCTTCTGCCGACAGTTCGAAAGTGTATTAAACGCTGGTGTAACAGTCATCGAAGCACTGAATATGCTGGCAGAACAGACAGAGAACAAGACATTTAAAGCTGCGTTGGAAGATATCCGTGACGCCGTACAGAAAGGTGATACGTTATCTGCTGCGATGGCAAACTATCCGAAAATCTTTCCACCTTTGATGGTTCAGATGGTACAGGCGGGAGAGGCTACCGGTGGAATTGATAAGTCGTTCAGCCGAATGGGCGGACAGTTTGAGAAGGAAGCCCATCTGAAGAGCCTGATCATTAAATCTGCAATTTATCCGGTGATTTTGATTCTTGTAATTATTGTAGTTGTTGCAATCATGATGATTAAGATTGTGCCAACGTTTACCGAGTCGTTTGACGAGGTTGGCGGTAAGTTGCCTGGAATTACGGTAGCGGTTATGGCTGTCAGCGATTTTTTTGTCCACAGTTGGTATTTCATGTTAGTGATTATTGCTGGCATAGTTATTTTTTTAAAAGAATTCAAGAAGACAGAAAATGGAGCGCTGATCATGGGACGTTTAGCTTTGAAATTTCCGATGGTTGGCAAATTAAACATCAAGACGGCTTCTGCGAGTATGACAAGAACCTTATCAACACTTATGGGATCTGGTATTCAGCTTGTGGATGCATTGGGACTTGTTACCGATATGATGAAAAATCAGATTGTCAAGAATGCATTGAAGAAAGCGCAGGAGGAAGTCAGCCGAGGCATTCCGTTATCCAAACCATTGGATGAGAGCGGTGTGTTTCCTCCGATGGTCTATCATATGATTGAGATCGGTGAGGAAACCGGTAATATGGAAGATATGTTAGATAAGGTATCTCAGTATTATGATGAAGAAGTAGAGATGGCAACGCAATCGTTACTTGCGGCGATGGAACCATTGATTATCGTTATTATGGCTTGTGTGGTTGTACCAATTGTACTTGCAATTATGATGCCGATGTATAGCTTATACGATAGTATTGGGTAATGCTTATGAAGAGGAGTAAAAAGGATAATAGAGGATTTTCACTGATTGAACTTGTTGTCGTGATGGCAATTATGGCGATGCTTGTAGGAATTGCTGGTATTTATATATTCCCCTATATACGGAAATCTAAAGAACAAAGGGATGTTCAGAAAATAAGCGCGTATTGTACAGACGCTGTGAATGCTTATGCTTCATCGGCAGAAAAGTTGGATGATAAGAAAATCTATACGATTACGGTTACGAAAGGGACTCCTAAATGGAGTGTCGATGCGACAGACAATGACGGTACAGAGGTAGAAATCCTAAAAAATGAATTTGTTGGATTCAATCAGTTGGATACAGATGTTCCAGAGTTTGAATCAAAAGAGGGACAAAAAATTAGAAAAATCACCATTCGATGCAAGAATGGTACGCCTTCTGCAAAGTTAACGGTAGAGGGTCCGGAGGACGCTTCGATGTTTACAGTTGAAGCAAAATAAAGGTTATTATATGCCTGCCATGAGGCATGTGATGATAAATAATTAATACTTAATTAATGCTTAAAGGAGAGAAAAGGTATGAAGATTATGAACAAATTTCAGAAGAAGTTAACAAACAGAAAGGAAGATAACAAAGGTTTCTCACTTGTTGAGTTGATTATCGTTATCGCTATTATGGCAATTCTTGTTGGTATTGTTGGTACTCAGGTTATTCCATACATCAACAAGTCTAAGGTTGCAAAGGATCAGCAGGTATTAAATAGTATTTCTACAGCAGCAGTTGCAGCGTACTCTGAAAACGGAGCAACTAGCGATATGACAATTAATGTGTTTGGTGCTGTACCAGCAGATGCAACTCAAGCAAAAATTCAGGCTGATATTAAAACTGCTTCTGGGTACAGCGATTTAGATGCATTTAAAAAGGCACTCGGTTCAGATGCAGGAAAGGCTGTTATGGACGTAAAAGTTAAATTTGATACATCAACTCATAAAGCTACAACTTCTGTAACGCCAGTTGATGCAAAATATCCAATTAAGGATGTAGAAGCAACATTATAATTATTAAACGATAGGAGCAGTATTATAATATGCAAACCCAACTTACAATTTTTCTTTACATCATTATATTTTTATATGGAATCGTAATTGGCAGTTTCCTTAATGTTTGCATTTTACGAATTCCTCGAAAAGAGAATATCGCAAGTCATTCCCATTGTATGACTTGTGGACGTAAGTTGGGCTGGCGTGATATGGTTCCTGTATTTTCTTACATATTTCTACGAGGCAGATGCCGGCAATGTGGGGCGAAGATATCCATACAGTACCCATTGATTGAGGCTCTGAATGGTGTGCTGTATGTGATCGTTTTCATGGCGAACGGTTTTACTTTCAGCAGCGTTCTGTATTGTCTTATGGCATCTGCGCTCGTAGTAATTACCGTTATTGATGAGAGGACCTATCAGATTCCGGTATCCATGAATCTGTTTATCGGACTGATCGGTGTCATCATGACGGTATATGATTATAAGCATATTTTATCCCATCTCATTGGAATGGTATGTGTCAGTTTGTTTTTGTATGCACTGTACTATTTCTCATCGGGACAGGCCATCGGTGGAGGAGATATCAAGCTCATGACCACAGCCGGACTTGTACTCGGCGCAAAGAATATCATCTTTGCATTCGTACTGGCATGTATCTTAGGTTCTGTCATTCATACAATTCGTATGAAAGTCAGCAAAAAGAATAATTTACTTGCGATGGGTCCGTATCTGTCTGCAGGAATCTTTATCGCAGCTTTATGGGGCAGCCATTTCTGGAACTGGTATATGGGACTGATGGGACTGTAATAAAAAATTGATTTCTGGAGATTTACGAAAGCTATGGAAGAACCATATTTTTCGTAAATCCCTGGAAAATAAGGAGAAGAAAGATGACAAAAAAAGTGATTAGTATTGAGGCCGGTGTCTGGTGGACAAAGGTCTCTTTAGTTGAGTACCGAAAGAAAAATCCACCGGTATATCAGGCATTTGCCTTCCGTACACCGGAGAATGCCGTGGAGGATGGTTACATCCGTGACAAGGACAGTTTTGCCAATGCATTAAAGGATGAGCTGCGCAGACACAACATCCGTGAGAAGGAAGTGGTATTTACCCTGTCTTCTTCCAAGGTTGTTACGCGTGAAGTGTTGATACCTTTTGTGAAGGAGAATAAAATTCGGGGCATTATTGATGCACAGATGCGTGATTATTTCCCGATGGATGTCAGCAGCTATACGGTAAGCTACAGTAAGATGGATGTCGAGGAAGTGGACGGAAAGAAGCAGATTAAGCTGCTTCTTGTAGCAATTCCGGATAATCTGTTAAGCAATTACTGTGCGTTCGCGGATCTGGCAGGATTAAAGGTAGAGACTTTTGATTATATTGGCAATGGTACGGTTCAGCTCATGTGTGACAGTTTCCTGCAGAATGCAGTTGTCGTACAGTTGGAGGAGCAGGCTACCGTTATCAGTATTTTAGAGAACAAGAAGCTCGTATTTCAGCGAGTGACTCCTTATGGATATGGGGCAACACTTTCTGCCATCCTTGATCATCCGATTCTTGGCATCAAGGATGAGTATGAAGCCTTTGATTTCCTCTTAAGCCACAATGTACTGTACAATCGTCCGGTTGTACAGAAGATAGAAGATGAGGAAGAGATGAAGCGCCAGCAGGCGATGGCAGATGAGACTTATGATGATCTGGCAGAGTCTTTGCGCTATCATTTGCGTATTGCAAATACGGCGATTGAATATTATCAGAATCAGGTAAAGCGTGAGTTTACCGGAAACCTTTATCTCGTTGGTGATGGTTCCAGATTTGTCGGCATGCACAAACTGTTTGCACAGGAGATGCCGCTTCCGATTCAGGATATCAACTTTGCATCCATCATTGATTTAAAAAGTGAGAGCCAGAAAGCGGCAGTCGCTCAGACACAGAGTCAGAGCCAGGGAACTTATGAGGCACCTACTCAGCAGGTAAAAGAAAGACCGAAGGCTGCGACTCCGGTTGGCTTCCTTTCCGTAATTGGTGCTGCCGTGCATCCGATTGATGCCAAGCCGAAGGAATTGCGTGAAGCAGATGTGAAGAAGAATGGTGTGCGTAATTCTTATGTGGTTCTTGCGGTTGCAGCTTTGATCAGTGTGCTCCTGATTTTGGGATCGAGCGTCCGGTTACTGGTAGCGACAGCACAGCAGAATAAATTACAGAAACGGATTGAAGAATTGTCCTATGTGCAGGACACTTATGATGAGAGCAGCAAGGTTCAGCAGGAAGAAAAGGTATACGAGGATATTGACCGCGCGACACTTTGTAATAATGAACAGTTACTGCCGTTGATCAATCAGTTGGAGGAACAGTTGCCACGGGAAATTCATGTGGAAAGCATAGAGGCAAATGAAAGCATGGTTGTTTTAAATATGGTGGCAGATAAAAAGATCACGGTTGGACAGATGCTTTTGAATTTCCAGGATGTGACATTGTTGCAGAATTTAGATATTCCACAGATGACTGAAAAAGAGGATGAGGTTGGAAATAAGACTTGGAACTATACACTGAATGCATATTATACACCGATTACATATGAAGGTGATGTGGTAGAAGAAACAACGGAAGGAGAGACTGAGACAAATGAATAAAATTAAGTTATCAGATTCTGACAAGCGTTTGCTCATTATTTTTGTGTCAATCCTTATGGTTGCTGCTTCCTACTTTTTTTTCTTTAATAAAAGTATGAGTAAAGCTTCTGAAGTGGAGGATAGTAATACAAAAAATCAGGCAACGGTGCAACAGATGGAACAGATGGAAGCTGCGTTGCCACAGGTTCGCCAGAATATGAAAGATTTGAAACAGAAACAGGCAGACATTATTGCAAAGTATCCTTCGGATATCAAGACAGAGAAGGTTATCTGGGTTCTGCAGGATATTGAAGATCACAATGATTATCATATTTCAAATATTTCATTTGCAATGGTTAATCCATTACAAATAAATCCAGGTGTAGCTGAAACAGAAGATGCTACAGATACAACGACAGATACTACTACAGATACAACAACAGATGACTCGTCTGCTGATACTTCAGATACGGATGCAGAAACAGCGAATGCAGATGGCAGTACGGACGAAACAACATCATTGGCTACAGTGACAGGATATTATGCGTCGATCGGTGTTACATATGATGCAACATATGAAGGCTTGAAAGATATGCTTGCATATGTAAATGAGTATTCGGATCGTATGACGATTACAGAGTTTACGAGTTCCGTAGACAGTGAAACAGGAAGATTGACAGGTGATATGACTTTTAAGATGTATGTCATCACCAACACAGGCAAGGATTATGTAGAGCCGAAGTTTGATATGATGCTTAAGGGTGTCCAGAATATTTTTGGAAATAACGCTGGAACAGCATCTGGTACCAATTAGGATATAGCAGGAAGATTGTAGCAATAGAAAGGGGTGTCTTATGAAAAGAAAACAGAATAATGCAGGTTTTTCATTGATTGAGGTCGTCCTTTCTATGGCTATCCTTGCAATCATTTCAATTCCGCTTTTGGGTTATTTTACGGAATCCATGAAGTATAATACGAAGATGGCGGACAAGCAGCATGCGACAACGCTGGCACAGGAAGTGTTAGAGGACTTGAAGAACCAGGATGTTCTGGTAAAAGACTCCGGAACAGGAGAGACGATTCAGTATCTTTTGAATCAGGGATACCAGCAGATATCCAATGACCTGGGCAAAAAGGATGCCACGGGAAAATTCCTTGGTGGCAAGGGCGTGTTCTATGGTGCTGGAACTGATATCGGTGAAGATTATGATGTCGTTGTCACGGCAGAGACCACGCCGACAGAGAACACAAAGGAGATTCCGGAGATTGGCGGAATTGATGATACCAGCGATCTGCTGGCGGCAGAGGGGGCACAGATGCAGGAAGCAGTAATGCATTTTCTTGCAATCAATGCCGCTTACGAATCCGATGCGTCTGCACGATGGAGCAGCGATCAGATTCGAAACAAAATGAAACGAACCATAGGCATCGATATCCAGAAGGACGGTGCCTATTACGATGTGAGAGTCAGCTGTACTTATACATGCGAAGGTCTGCAGGGCACTGCTTCGAGTAATACTTATGAATGTGCAGATTATGCAGATGAACGCTTAAAAGAAGTAAAACACATTTTTTTATTGTATAACGTAAATCAGCTTACAGATAAGATTCAGGTTACTATGGGCACAGGTGTTACAGGTCTGAACCCGGAGATTGAAATAATTTGTCAGAATATTGCAAGCGTAGATCCTTCTTATGTGATTACTTTGGATGGAATCAGCATGCCATCCGTTACAACGAACATCGGGAAGAATGGAAATAAGGGATATGTATATAGCGGCGCAATTCCTATGACGAATACGAAGGATTTAGTAGAGAAGAAGTCTCAAATCCGAAAGATTACGCTACAGGTCAGCGTTTATAAAAAGGGAAAGGGAAATACTGCGGGAGCAGAGCCTTACATCACTGTCAATGCAGCGAAAGGAGAGTAGGCCATGAAAAAGTTATCGTTAAAAAATGAAAACCGTGGTGCTTCTTTACTTGCTGTGTTGATTGTACTTGTTGTCATCAGTGCAATTGCTGTGGTAATTACAAAGGTTACAATTACCAACATTCAGATGAAAGAAGTGGAGCGCGGAACGAAGAAGAACTTTTACAGCGCGGAGTCGGTAATGGATGCACTTCATGCGGGTGCTGGTGAGAAATCTGCAGATGCCTTAAAGGATGCTTACACATATGTGATGGAGAATTATGTGGTCAATACAGCCAGCGGCAAGAATCTGCAGGAAGAATTTACAAAGAAATATATTGAAGAGTTGGAAGATACCTTTAATCCGGGTGGCACAAATCCGAAGAATGAAGAGAAAGAAGCAGGTGCCGTCATATACAGTATTGCTGCGTATGATACAGATGTTGTGAAATCATGTATTGGCGATGCGACAGATCAGGCATATTATGTGGCTCCGGCTTCCGGCAAAGCAACCTACGAAGCGGATTATAAGGAAGGTACTTTTACTTTAAAGAATGTTGGAGTTGCATACACAGATACACAAAGTTATAAGACAACGATTACAACGGATCTTGTATTTTCAACACCAAAATTGAATTTCAATGGCGGCGATGAAATCAAGGAATTTATGAAATATGCTTTGATTGCGGATACACAGATTAATGTGAACGCAAGCCTGGTGACTGTTGACGGTAATGCGTATGCCGGAAGTGATGGAATCCTGGCGAACAATAATGGAAGTGGAACATTTAACGGTAAAACGACGATTACCCGTGGGGATATCGTTGCGGATAGCGGAACTTCACTTGTTATGGGAAATGGAAGTTCATCAATCTGGGCATCGAATGTCGAGACAAAGCGTAATCCATCCGGATCTGCAGCATCTTCCATTGAACTGAATGGAAACAGCTATATTGAAGATGACCTGACAATGAATGGTGTGGACAGTACGGTTACTGTCAAGGGAAATTACTGTGGATATAATTTCCAGAAAAATTATGGTTCGCAGGTACAGACCAAAGATGCGGCTTTTAACAGTGCGATGATGGTCAATGCGAAGAATTGTAAACTGGATCTGAGTAATGTGAACTATCTGATGCTTTCCGGCCGCACATTTGTTGCGCGTGGAAGTAATGCAAATAATGATGTGCTGCTTGGTGAGTCTCTTTCAGCAAGAACAAACCAGCTGGCTTATTACGTGCCAAGCGATTATGTGAACGAGGCTACAGGAAAGTTCAAAACACTGTATGCAGATGGAAAGGATGGAGTGACTTTATTCCAGAATTTTTCCGGTGTGGACGATGTTATGTCCTATCTGAATAACAGTAAACCAGTGGTTGCGTATTATTACGTTGACAAGGCAACACATATTACGGTTCATAATTATTATCTGAATTTTGCGTCGGAACAGAAGGCGAATGATTATTTTACCGTTTATTGTAATTCTTCTAAGGCAGCAACATTAAAGAATTATGCGACGGATTACCTGACAGATGATGCCATTGTTTTAGACAGCACTAAGATCTTTACATTGCGTGGCGATATTTTATATCGAAAAGAGGCAGATGCAGGCTTAGAAGAAAAGCATGTGGAGATTAATTATAATGACTGGAAAATTGATGCTGCTGACAGCACAAAGAATGGTATTTATGCAGATTTCAGTGCGAAGCTGGCAACCAAATATAAAGCATTACAGCTTTCTTTAAAGGAATCTTATCCGGGCATTACAGCGGATGATGTGCGAATCACAGACACTGCAGGAGAAGTGGATAAGACAGTAAGTCCAATATTTGATGCTCTGGTAGACCGGACAGCAATGTCTGCTGCGGTAGACAATAACAAATCGGGTTCGAATGAATATTATGTTGCTTACAGAGATGCAATTTCTGGAAGTACCGGTCATACAGGTGTAGTTCTTGCAAAAAATTCTACAAAGTTAACCATTCCTTCGGATATTACACAGGGACTGGTTGTGGCAACAGGAGATGTGTATGTTTCCAGAAACTTCAGGGGTCTGATCATTTCCGGAGGTACCATCAGTTTCGGCACTGGTGTTACTGTGACGAGTGATAAGATGCTGGTTGCTGATTTGTTTAAGAAAGATATGGAATCATCTTCACCGGCATTTTCACAGTTCTTTAAGGAGTGTACGGTTGGTTCTGTGACAGATCATATTGCTGGAAACGTAGATATCAATACATATCTGACTTATGAGAACTGGAAGAAGAATTAAGGGGTGAGCCAATGAAAATACATAAAAGATTGAATCAAAAAGGTGTGACATTGGTAGAAATCATTCTTGTTATTGCAATTATTGGTATTCTGGCAGGAACAACTGTGATGGTAATCGGACATCTGCGGTATGCGGATACAGAAAAAGCAGTAAAGACTGTGGATTCTTCTTTGGACAAGCTTCAGGTGCAGACGATGAGCAAGGCAGATACACCGTATTTGTATATTTATCATCTCAGCGATGGTTATTATCTTAAGATTATGAACGACAATGTGAACAGTTTTGATACATCGAAATTTGATAAGAAGGGTGTCAAGATTGCAAACAATCGTGTCGATATCTATAAGGAGAGCAAAACCGGAACAAAAGTTACGGGCAATACCTTTATTAAGGTCGTTTATAAGAAATCGGCGGCGTTTGATAAAGGAACAGGAATGACAAATGTGTCAAAGATTGTGATTGATGGTGTTGGGACCTATACGGTTAAATTGATTGAAGACACCGGAAAGCATTTTGTTGAATCGTAGTATATTAAGGATTATGTGAGATTTATGAAAGTGAAAGGAAGTGGTTGTGTGCAAAAAGATAATAGGGGAATTACGTTGATAGAGCTGATCATTGCCATTGCAATATCAACTATTGTCGTTGGAGCGGCAACATTCCTTTTGAGTACTGCCCAGAAAAATTACAGCAGCGCTTCGGCTTCCGTTGATTTGCAGTCAGAGGCACAGATTCTCATGGAACAGATGGGAACATGGATTATGGAAGGAAACCGCGTGGAGGTAAATGCAGCTGGTGATAAGCTTACTGTTTACCAGATTCCACGAAAGGTTACAACGACTCGTCCGACAGGAGCGGAAACACTCAAAACCGATACAAGTAAACGTGTCTTCTGGATTTCGAATAAGCTTAAGGGAAAGAAGATGCTTTATATGAAGAAAATTGATGGCATTGCAGATCCCGACAGTGATACTACCGATGTAGTGGATGCGGATGCAATACTGGACAATTGTATTGGTGAGTATGTGACGAGTTTTTCAGCAGTGGAAGATACATCAAAAGCAAAAGTTACGATAACCCTGGAATTCAGACAGGGAACACAAAAATACAGTATTACGAATGAATTTAAGCTGAGAAATGCATTGCAGTAGTGCATGATTTAGAAGGGAGCAATTGCTTTGAAGAATCGAACAGATCATGGAAAAATGGGAAGTAGATTTACCAAAAAATTTAAACGTTGCCTTGCGTCCGTTGTATGTATTGTGGGAATTGCTGCAGTGTGTTTCGGGGTGGCAGGATATCAGAACAAAATACATGCGGAGGGGGATCAGGTTGTTACGCGTGGTATTGTGAATTCTTTAGGGCAGATACCGCAGACGAAGAAGGATATGTATGATCAAGGCAAAAAAAATTATGCCAAGGGTACGAAGGAAAATCCTTTTTTGATTCTTGAGGTGGTGCCTTATCTGGAGTATTCTGAATTCGGATATCAGATCAGTGGATGTGAACCGGTGGATCTTTCCAAGATGTGTGGAGCTATGGCAAGTCTTAGTTCGATGAATACGGCAGAGATTGTCCAGCAGAGTGAGGCATATTTTTTCAAGGATGAACCGGAAAGTAATCCGGATGCCTATACGAAGGCGGCGGATATACCAAAAGAACAAAGTGATTATGGTGCAAGCTATGAGGGATATTATGAGGTTGTACAAGATGGCAAAGGTAATTTCTCTCAAAATAGTGATAATAAAATTGTAAAAGATAACAATGGAAATTTAATATGGCATACGATGTGTGCGACAGAAAAGAAAAAAGAAGAAGTAGAGTTCCTGCCATTAGAAGATCTTAATTATAAGTTGGAGGGTGTCGGAACACGTTTTTATACATCGCGTGTAAGTTCGGCAGAGGATCCGGTTTATAAGACTCCATGTTATTACTATTACAAGAACAAAGATAATTTCTTAAAGAAGACCTTAAGATTGAGTGATGAAGAGGCAGACAATTATTCTGTTATTATCAAGACGATTACTCCGGCAGAATTGAACAGTAATCCGAAGTGGGCAGATTATGCAGATCTGTATATTGTTTCGCACAAGAGCCATGTTACCAATTTAAAGGATGTATGGCAGAAATATCACAGAGATGGTTATGAGGTAACTACAGGTACTTTTACAGATAGTTTTGTTAATACAAGTAGTAATAAGAACAGGGATATTACCTGGGAAGTTACCAGAAAAATGTATGATAAGATTACAGCAGATGACAATTATGCAGCACTTATCATGGATGCAGATACTTATACAACGAATGCAAATGGACCTTTGAAGGGATCTATGAAAACGGGGTATAAGGTAAATGTTTATGACTGGAATTTAAAGAAAACAAAACTTGTTTTCGATTCTTCAGGTCATGCAATCAGCAATAATAATTTTTACAAACTTGCAGTTATGTTGTTATCTATGAAGCCAAATTTGTTTAAGAGTCTTTATTTGGATAATAATTTAATTGATGATCAGGGAAATTTCCTGTTGAGAGATCAAAAGGAAGATTATTGGTCAATCTATACGTTTTTGTTAGTTGATCCGGAAAGTACAGAGGTATCTTCGGCAGAAAACTATTGGACACAAATTGACAAGTGGGAAAATTATGAAACGGTTGGAAATATCGCAACACAGCGTAATATAGTAAATCGACGTTTCTTCTCTTTTAACAGTGATAATGATGTGTCTCAATTATATTTGAAAGATAATCTTGATACAACTGCAGACAATTACAGATACAAAGATTTTCAAAATTTCGTAGAGAAAGATGAACCTGAAAAAGGAGGAAAAGTATCACCGTCTGATGCAGTAAGATATATTCTCGGTTATGACGGAAATGACTCTGATAGCATTACGGGTGAATTAAAGGTTTTGGATATTGAGCCTTGTTATGATAGCAAAGAAGGATATTCGCTGAAAGAGAGCTATATCCGTATGATGGTTCCGAAATTTACCGGAACAGTCAAAATTACGCATATGACGACAGCAGAGTTTATTGGATCTGCAGAAGATTTAAACAGTACCTACAATATGATCTTTATGGGACTGGATGATGGTGCGTATTCAAAAGAAAAGCAAAATTTGTATGATGCGGGCATTAACAAGTGGCAGGAGGAACTCTTCACTACATGGAATGATACATCCATGAATGGTAAGATTTATTTCCATACGGGAGATAAGATGATTGCTGCAAATAATACAGTAGATGGTCGAAGCCGTTCGGTAGAGTTTTTGTATTCTGCTAAGAATAATAGCAATGTAAGTGGACAGGAGCTTCGTTTCTCAGGAAATGATATAACGAAGATTAAACAGACCGAGTTGGAGGATTTCCTGAAAGCTGGTTATCCGATCGTTGCAGTTCCGTACCTTTACGAGACAGATACTTTGCGCATTGATCAGTATTCAAATATTTGTAAGTTTATAAAAGAAAAACGAAATTCTTCATCTGAGGATTCGACGTTGCTTAAGACTTCTGATGTTAGTGGCATTTATTCAGTGGTAAAGAAAAGCCGTGCAGAAGTGGAATTTACAAAATTACCAGAAAAGTATAATGGTGAAACGGGAGATGGAACGACAATTACCAATCCAAACTATTTGGAGCGAGACAGCAGTTTGCGTTCGTTGATGTCATTTAAGTTCAAAGTGGATGACAATGAGAATAAAAAGTATTCTTACCGGGTCTACTTAGACCAGAACCAGGATGGTAAGTTTTCCGCTGATGAATTGTATTACAAAGGTAAGGCTTTCCACGCAAATGATGGCGAACAGTCAGTTACCTGCAAGTTGTCCAAACTTTATTATGGATTGATTCAGTGGAAGATTGAAGTATATGAAGTGAAAGACGATACAAGTGATCGCTCGGTTCGATTTGTCGAGACAGGTTGTTCCGCAGCAAGGAATATGGCTGGTCTTGGAAAGAAAGAGATCAATGTCCTTCAGATCATGCCAAAAGATGGTACGTATGATGGAAAACTGAATTTAAGTAATAACAACTTGTTCTCAAAATATTATTCACAGTTGGAAGACTATAAGATCAACATTAAAACAATTACTTTGGATGAATTTGAGGGCAAATTTAGAAACAAAGCATTTACCTCATATAATTATGCAAAAGATCTGACAGATGACGATTATGACAGGATCAGTAAAGAAATGACAGCCGATCAGCAGGAACTGTACAGTTATCAAATGTATATCATAGGATTTGGTGATGTGTATGGAGCAAGAAATCTGGATAATACATATGGGGCAGTGGATTTCCTTAAGTTCTACATTGCTTCTGGAAAGAGTGTACTTTTCACGCACGATTTGACATCATTATATAATTCAAATTCAGGAGATTTCGGTTATTCTGCAAATACATTGCTTCGTGATACGATGGGAATGAACCGTTATGAGGCAATTAGTAAAAATGTCCCAGACAAATCAAAAATGCAAGAGTATCAGAACAAACTTGAATACGATACAGTAACAGATATTGCAGGTAATACACTGGATCAGACGCATGGATTTACATATTATGCAATGAAGCGTCTTGGCTGGCCGAGTAAGAAAAAGATTTCAGGAACAGACAATAATATGAGAATGCCATATCGTTATATGATTAAGAATTTGGAGGGTGAATCGATTTGTCCGATTAATGAGGCAACACTGACAGGATTCAATAATAACAACGATTTGACAACAAATGTTTCTCAAAGTAACGAGGGACAGATTACGGAATATCCATACAAAATTGATAGTACATTTACAGTTTCTGATACACATGCGCAGTGGTATCAGCTGGATATGGAAGATCCGGAAGTTACGGTATGGTATTGTCTGGCAGATGACAAAAAAGCTTCAGCATGGAATGCAACCGATTCCAATGGTCGGGGAACTGCAGCTACTTATGGCGTTTCACCGAATGATGCAGCAAATAATTATTATATTTACAGTAAAGGAAATGTTTTCTATTCCGGTGTTGGTCATTCAACAATTACGCAGGATATGGAGGCTAAGCTTTTTATCAACACAATGATTGCAGCTTATCGTGCTTCCTATCAGTCGCCAATGATCGAGGTATTGAATCCGGATGCAGAGCTTTTGGATGTCAATACGATGAATTACCAGATGACTGCAAATGATGAATACAATGATGAAATTTCATCATCATCTTCTTCGGAGTCAGGTAAGGTGCAGTTTGAAGGTCAGGGCACAGAAAGCAATGAATATATTAAGGTTCGTTTCAGCCCGGTAGAGTTGAATGCAATCAGTACAACACTTACCTGTGCAATTTATTATGAAGCAGATGGTGCAACACATTATGTACAGCGTATTTATGATGCGGAGACGGATGAGGAAATTGAATGTACTCTTAAAGACGGAAAGTGCGTTTATGAGGGTGTTGAAAACATGAATGAATACTATTTCTATTATCCAAAGAAGTACTTAAATAACTGGAAAGACGGTGATGTAACAAAGTCTGCAAGAAGAAAAATAAACTTCTATATTAAAAATGATAAAGCAAAGTTGCCAAGATATCAGACACTTGATATGTCGGTACGTGCTTTATTCAGACTGGATTAAAAATGGGGGCGGAATCCTTTGGATTCCGCCTTCTTTTTATAAAAAACTTGCGTGGTAGTAGTTTATATGTTATTTTATATATAGAACATACGTTCTGCACGAAGGAAGGTGTTGATAAGGACTAGCACACGGATTATAATGTAGAGGAGCAGAAATATATGAGTGAAATCGAAGACAAGAAGGCAAAGCGGCATCAGGAAGATCTTGAGCGTTATATCATACAGAATATGAATCTGACATTGAATCAGCCGTTTGATGATGGAACACATATTTTATATGTAAATGGTGAATATCGGGATGATACAGATATTGGAAAACTTATGCATGATTTCAATTGTATCTCTCCAGATGAGATGCATTTTGAATTGTTGGCAGAAAAGACACGATATTTGAAAGAAAATCCGAAGGGAGTGAGTGAAATGTGTAAAGTCATGGAAGATTTAAGAAATGAGAGTTATGCAGAGGGTCAAGCAGAAGGTAGAGAACAGCAGGCAAAAGACACTGCAATTCGAATGAATAAAAAGGGACGTTCGGTTGAGGAGATTGCAGATTGTATAGATTTTGATGTTGAGATAGTGAGGAAGTGGCTTGCGCCTCTCAGCTAAAGGAGAGCGTGCTTTGAAAACAGTAGACTTTACTGGTACATAAGTCCTATTGAGCGAACATGCAAGGTGTCGTATACTTGGAACGTAACTACAAATTTTATATAAAAAGGGAGCACAGTATTATGAAAAAATTTATTACATGGATGTTGGTCTGTCTCATTCTGGTAAGTACAATTGCAGGTACTGCAACCAATGCACAGGCGGCAACGGTCAGTCAGAATAATCCGGTAAATGGAGATTACAGTTATTATGCGGTATATGGTACGATTTATCGGGTAAACAATCAGACAGGTAAGGATACAAAGATTAAGGAACTGAAAGATGCATTTGAGATATTTGATCTGACTTATTCCAAAGGTTACCTATACTTTACGGAAAATCTATATTATGGAACTGAAATGGAAAAGAATCAGATTTGCCGAATGAAAACAGATGGAAGTGGATACGAGGTACTTGGCTGGGGACAGACTCTGAGTATTTATAAAGACAAGATTTATTATATTAAAAACAAAGTTGTAACAGATGTGTATGGCAGTTCCACAGAGGCTGTTGGTATTGCAAAGATGGATCTGAATGGAAAAAATAAAAAGGATATCAATAAAATGCCAAGTGACAGCTCTTCCTATTATCGGGATCTGACGGTTGTGAATGGCCGCATCTATTATATCGATTCCAAGTATAGTGGAAAACTTATCAGCACCAATATGAGTGGTAAGGATAAAAAGTTTTATGACGGAATAGACAGCTACTGGTCTGGTTTGAAAGTGGCAGGAAACAAAATATATTATATGGATCAAAAATGTCATATCTATTATTTTGATACGAAGTCAAAGAAAAAGAAACAGGTATGTTCCATTCCAAATGGTGATGGCAATTTTGCCGGTGTGATTGGCAAAAATGTATATTATTACAGCTATGATAAGCAGGCTACCTATTGCTATAATATGTCCGAAAAAAAGACAACAAAACTGATTGAAAAGAATGTTACAATCCTTACAACAAAAGGTAAGTATGTGGTAGTGGATTGCGCTCTGTCTCAGAAGGAATTTGAAAAGACCGGAAAAACCAATGAAATTGCAATTATGAAAAAGACCGGAAAAGGATATAAGAAGCTGGTACGGTATTTTGTATCTTAGTGGAAGAGTTCCACAACAAATACGGCAACGCAGGCTGCGATTGCAACGACGGTCAATCCTTTTTCTTTCAAAGCAAATATGACGGCAACGATCAGTCCGGCAGCGGCACCGGCCCACCAGTTGGTAGCGTAGAAGACGGCCGGAATGGTCATGGCTGTCAGTACTGCATAAGGAATGTATGCCAGAAACGAACGGATGAACCGGTTATTGATTTTATTTTTGATCGCAACGAACGGTATCACACGAATCAGATAAGTGGAACCGGCAAGGATCAGTAAATAAAGAAAGAATACATAATTATTCATGGAAAACCTCCTAAGGTTCGTCAGGTTCTTCGTCTGCAACCGGGAACAGGATTGCTCCAATGACCGCAGAGACGACCGCAACGACAGTGATGGTAATACCGCTTGATATCTTAGAAAGAAGCGGGATATAGTAAAAAGCACAACTTAAAATCAGCGATAAAATCACGACAAAGATCACCGGTCGTGATTTTTTCATTTCCGGGACTACAATTGCCACAAACATACCATAGATGGCAAGACTTAATGCACTCATGAGGCGGTCCGGAAGGATACTTCCAAGGATGGAGCCAATCAGTGTACCGATGGCCCAGCCGATATAGGGAAGCGTTGCAAGACCTGCAAAAAAGCTTCGGGAAACCGATTCTTCCTGACTGGCTACGGCAAAAATTTCGTCTGTCATCATGAATCCTAAAATCCAGCGATAGATGCCTTTAAATTTGCTGTCTGCTTTCTGCGCAATGGATATGGACATAAAAGAGTACCGGATATTGATGGTAATCTGTGAAATCAGCATCTGAAAATACTGACCGGGATGGATCATGATACCGATACCGGCAAATTGTCCGGCAGAAGTGACCGTGGTCATTGATATGATCAGTGCCTGCCACCAGGACAGACCATAGGATACGGCCATAATTCCGAAGGTAAAGGAAACTGACAGATATCCCAAAGCAATCGGGATTCCAGCTGCCAGTCCGCGTTTATAGTTATTCATTATTTTCTCCATAAAATCGTAAAATTTTGAACCAAAAACAGGCTCAAAGGATATTTTATCACAAATAATCAAAAAGTGTTATTTTTTTTTCAAACACAATTGCAAATAGTTTGCAAAATAGGGGATATTATGTTAACTTTTGATTAGTTATGTATTGAAATAAATTATAGAGATAAGAGGAATGTAAATGAGTACGATTAAATTAGGATCTCATGTTGGTATGGCAGGAAAAGAGATGTTTCTCGCCTCCGCAAAAGAGGCAGCATCTTATGGAGCAAATGTTTTTATGCTTTATACAGGAGCTCCGCAGAATACCAGGAGAAAAGAGGTGACAGAATTAAATATAGAAGCAGGATGGGAGTATGCGCACGCGCATGGAATTGATGAGATTGTGGTGCATGCACCTTATATCATCAATCTGGCAAATACAGTGAAGCCGGAGACGTATGAGCTGGCTGTGGAGTTTTTGGAGAAAGAAATTGTGCGTACAGCTGCGATGGGAAGCAAAGTGTTGGTATTGCACCCGGGCAGCCATGTCAATGCAGGAACCGAGGCAGGCACAGCGCAGATTATCAAAGGATTGAACACCGTATTGAATCAGAACGGGGATGATGTCTGCATTGCCTTGGAAACGATGGCGGGAAAAGGCAGTGAAATCGGACGCAGCTTTGAGGAGCTGAAAGCAATCTATGATGGCGTGGAGAAAAAGGAGCGTTTGCGCGTTTGTTTCGACACCTGCCATGTCAATGATGCCGGATACGATCTGGTGAATCATTATGAGGATGTCTTTGCGGAATTTGATCGTATCATTGGTTTGGACCAGATTGCGGTCTTTCATGTGAATGACAGTATGAATCCGCTTGGTGCGCACAAGGACCGTCATGCAAATATCGGAAAGGGAACGATTGGATACGAGACGTTGCATCGGGTAGTGCATGACGAGCGTTTTCTGGAAGTGCCGAAAATCCTTGAGACACCATGGCTTTGCGAAGAGGGATCCACAAAGAAGACAATTCCTCCATATAAGGAAGAAATTGCATGGTTACTGCAGTGAGTTATGTGTTGCGTAAGTTCTTTGCGTTTGATATGATGGAACTTAATGTATAGATTCCATTTACGAAAAGATTTATTATAGGGAGAGGGACGAAGAATGAATAATTGGAAAGATGTAATGATTGTTCCGGAGTTTAATGAGCAGGGAGTCGCCTGTTACAAGCTGGAAGGCGGAGATTATTTAAATGAGTATTATATTGTGTCAGAAGCGGAGTCAAGAAAGCTTTTGAACACGCCGGAGATTGTAGGATATGAGGTATATAACTGCCTGATTCCATCCACCTCACAGATGCTTTATTATCTGAAAGAACAGAAGAAAGTAACGACAGCAAATATTCTTTCGATTCTGCGTGGAGCATTGAATTATCCCTTGGAGGAGAGTTGCTACCGTGAACATATCCGTGTACATGACATCAGCTTTCTGTCAAGTGAGCGTGTGTTTGCAGATGAGGAGATTGCAGGGCTTGAGATCAAGTACAGCAAGCTCACGATGGTTCCGGACAGCACACTTATGATTGGAGATATTATTGCAAGCGGTGAGACTTTGATTCACTGTCTGCGTTATGTGACCGATTTTTACCGCAAAAATGGCGCAAAGCTGCGCAATATTATTGTATTTACAATCGGTGGAACCAAGGGCATTGATATTCTTGAGGAACTGACAAAGGATATCCGCAAATTCTGGCCGGATTTTGAGGGATTTATTACCGTTTACTATGAAGGAATTTTCAGCACTTATCAGGACAAGGGTGTTTCCGGCATCAATCTTCCGGATGTTGATTTCTTCTGGAAGGACGGTATTGTTGCTCCGGAATTTCGTAGAGAGACGTTATCGATGTGCAGCCCGCTTTTTGAAAAATGCATTATTTACGATGGCGGAGCAAGACGTTATGAAATTCATGAGCACGTAGAAGAAGTGCTGGATTTCTGGCAAGGGATGCTTGCGCGTGCAGATCGTATCGATATGGCGGAACTTTTGGCAGAGAAACTCGGTTATCCGCTTCCAATCAGTTATGAAGACTGGATTGCATGCAATCATTGTAAGAATATTCCAGTTGCGGATACCCGCTGGCTGTATCGTCAGGAACAGGGGTATATCGAGAGCATGAAGAATATTACATTGAAAGAACTTGCAACACAGAGAATCGAAGAATTTACGGATGCATTGCGTAAATATATGCTGTAACAGAAAGGATAAATTAAAAAATGAGTAATGAAAAAACAAAAGTAGATGTTGATTATGCAGATTCCGCGGTGCCGGCGAATGGCCGAAAAGGCTTTGTTACCATGTTCATGATTATGCTGGGATTTACCTTTTTCTCAGCGAGTATGTGGGCAGGACAGCAGCTTGCAGCCGGACTTGATTTCAAAGGTTTTCTCGGGGCACTTATTTTAGGTGGTGTGATTCTTGGGGCCTATACAGGACTTCTCGGTTACGTTGGCGCAAAGACAGGCCTTGGCATGGATCTTCTGGCAAAGAAAGCGTTTGGACAAAAAGGTTCGTACCTGTCTTCGGCAATGATTAGTTTTACGCAGATCGGATGGTTCGGTGTAGGTGTTGCAATGTTTGCCATCCCGGTTTCTTCTGAAATTTTTGGTGACAGCACGCTTGCAAAGTGGATTCTTGTTATTGTAGCAGGTGTCTGCATGACAGCTTCTGCGTATTTTGGAATTAAATCATTGACCGTGATTAGTTATATTGCTGTCCCATTGGTTGCAATTCTTGGAACCGTTGCTATGGTAATGGCCGTAAATCAGGGAAACGGAACAATCGTAGATCAGTTTGCAGTATCTAGCGGTACCTTAAGCGTGGTCGGTGGAGCAGGACTTGTAATCGGTTCTTTCGTATCCGGTGGTACAGCGACTCCGAACTTTACCCGTTTTGCTAAGGATGCAAAGTCAGGAACGATTGCTACGGTTGTTGCATTTTTTATTGGTAATTCCCTGATGTTTTTCTTTGGTGCGATTGCATATATTTTCGTAGGTGGAAATGATATTTTTGAAGTTATGATTCGCCTGAATCTGTTTTATATGGCAATTCTCGTTTTGGGATTAAATATCTGGACTACCAATGACAATGCATTGTATTCTGCCGGACTTGGACTTGCAAATATTTTTCATCAGAAGAAAAAGCCGATGGTATTGATTTCCGGAATCATCGGAACCTTATTATCCGTGTGGCTGTATTACAATTTCTGCAACTGGCTGAACATTTTAAACTGTACCCTTCCGCCGGTAGGTATTATTCTCGTGTTATCTTATTTCGTGGATAAGGAAGCTTACAAAGAGGGCGCAGAAGAAAAAGTTGTGGACTGGTTTGCTGTTGCAGGTGTCATTCTTGGTGCAGTCGTTGCAAATATCGTACCATACGGCATTGCTTCCATCAATGGCATGGCAGTGGCAGCGGTATGCTATCTGATTGGCAGAAAAGTGAACAAAAACCGCTAATTGCTGTCATCTTGCATTTTTTGTGCAAATTGTGGTAATATAGGTAGTTGGATTAGAACCTTTTCACATATTTAAAGGAGGATATATAAAATGACAAAGATTGACATTATTTCAGGCTTTTTAGGAGCTGGTAAAACAACATTTATTAAGAAGATGATTGACGAAGCATTCAAGGGTGAGCAGATTGTTCTCATCGAGAATGAGTTCGGTGAAGTTGGTATCGATGGTGGTTTCTTAAAGGATTCCGGCATTGAAATCACAGAGATGAACAGTGGATGTATCTGCTGCTCACTGGTTGGTGATTTTGGCAAGAACTTAAATGAAGTAATCACCAAATATCATCCGGACCGTATTTTGATCGAGCCATCCGGTGTTGGCAAATTATCAGATGTTATGAAATCTGTAATTGATATTGAAAAAGAGCAGGATGTGAAATTAAATGCATTGGTTACTGTTGTCAATGCACTCAAGGCAAGCAAGCAGATGAAAGCTTTCGGTGAGTTCTTCAACAACCAGATTGAGTATGCAACAACAGTAATCTTAAGCCGTAGCCAGAATGCGACTCCTGAGCAGCTGGAGTTCTGTGTAAACCAGATTCAGAAGCTGAATCCTAATGCAGCAATTATTACAACCGACTGGGCTTCCATTCCAGGTGAGCAGATTCTGAAGGTTATGGAAGGACAGGACAACCTTGAAATGAAAGTCCTTGCTGAAGCACGCCATGCGCATGATGAGGAAGAACACGAGCATGAGCATCACCATCATGACCATGATCATGAGGAGCATGAGCATCATCACGATCACGACCATGAGGAGCATGAACATCATCACGAGCATGATCACGAAGAACATGAACATCATCATGAGCATGACGAGAACTGCACCTGTGGATGCCATGACCACGACCACGAACATCATCATCACCATCATGCAGATGATGTATTCACAAGCTGGGGCAAGGAGACACCTCACAAATTCGAGAAGTCAAAGATTGAAGAGATTCTCAAAGGCTTCGTAGATTCTGACAACATCCTTCGTTCCAAGGGTATGGTTGAGAGCGTTGACGGAAGCTGGATCTATTTTGATATGGTTCCGGGCGAGTATGAGATTCGTGAAGGCGAGCCGGATTATACCGGACGTATTGTAGTAATTGGTACTGAAATCCATGAGCATGAGCTTGAGGAACTGTTCGGTCTGGCATAAAGAAAGGAGCAATAATGGCACAGGATATTCCAGTATATTTATTTACCGGATTTATGGACAGTGGTAAGACTTCTTTAGTGGAAGAGACATTGTTCGAAAATGAATTTGGCGACGGAGCCAAAGGCGTCATCATTATGTGTGAAGATGGTGAGAAAGAATACGATGAGGCAAAACTCGCCACCATCAATTTCAAGCTGACAAGTATTGACTCCGAAGAGGAGTTTACCCCACAGAAACTGCAGGAGATTCAGGATACATTCCAGCCGGAGCAGGTTTTCATTGAGTACAATGGAACCTGGGGCATGGACAAGATCCTTGAGGCACAGATGCCGGAGGGATGGGTAATCGTACAGTCTTTGGCAACAGTAGATTCTACGACTTTTGATATGTATATGAACAATATGCGTGCGATGATGCAGGAACAGGTTTTCTCCAGTGATGTAGTTATTTTCAACCGCACCGATGATGATACCGACCGTGGTCATCTGCGCCGTTCCATTAAAGCAATCAACCGTAAGGCACAGATCGTCTATGAACGCAAAGATGGAACAATCGATGAGCGTCCGGAAGAACTTCCGTTTGACATCAACCAGGATGTGATTGAACTTTCCGATGCAGATTATGCCATCTGGTATATGGATGCAATGGAAAATTATAAGAAATATGATCGCAAGAAAGTGAAGTTCCGTGCGCTTGTATATAATCCGGATAAACTGAAAAAGGGCGTTTTCGTGCCGGGCCGTTTTGCAATGACCTGCTGTATCGAGGATGTTACTTTTATCGGATTTAAATGCAAATATGACAAAGAGGATGAGATCCCGCACAAGTCATGGATCGATATTACCGCTGAAATTCGTGTGGAATTTGCCCGCGAGTATAAAGGAAAAGGCCCGGTGTTGTACCCGATTTCTATTGAGAAAGCGCAGAAGCCGGAAGATGAGCTGGTATACTTCTCATAACTGAAAGATATAGCAGAAAAAGGAATATGTTTTGACATATTCATGCTTTTTCTGTATGATTAAAAAAGAGTATTTAACACTAGGAGGAAGATTATGTATCCAATCGTTCGCAAAGAGACATTGGCAGACAATATTATCCTTATGGATATCAAAGCACCTCGCGTTGCTGCAGAGTGCCTGCCGGGACAGTTTATTATCGCTAAAACTGACGAAGTAGGAGAGCGTATCCCGCTCACTATTTGTGATTATGACAGAGAAAAAGAAACAGTTACCATCGTTGTTCAGACAATCGGTGCAGGAACCGAGCGTATGATGAGCCTTAACGAAGGTGATGCCTTAGAGGACTTCGTAGGACCTCTCGGATGTGCATCCGAGTTATGCCTTGAGGAGAATCTCGAGGAGACAAAGAAGAAAAATATCGTATTTATCGCAGGTGGACTTGGTACCGCTCCGGTATATCCGCAGGTTAAGTGGCTTCATGAGCATGGCATTGATGCAGATGTTATCATGGGATCAAGAACCAAGGATCTGCTGTTCTATATCGATGAGATGAAAGCAGTTGCCGGAAATGTATATGTTACAACTGATGATGGTACATATGGATTCCACGGAAACGGATGTCAGCAGTTAGAGGCACTGGTAAACGAAGGCAAGCATTACGATGTATGTGTTGCAATCGGACCAATGATCATGATGAAATTCGTTACAATCCTTACAAAGAAATTAGAGATTCCTACGATTGTATCCATGAACCCGATCATGGTTGATGGAACTGGAATGTGTGGCGCATGTCGTCTGATGGTTGGCGGCGAAGTGAAGTTCGCATGTGTAGACGGCCCTGAGTTCGACGGACATCTGGTTGATTTTGATCAGGCAATGAAGCGTCAGCAGCAGTATAAGACAGAAGAAGGACGTGCAAAGCTTGCATATGAAGAAGGCGACACCCACCACGGTGGCTGTGGTCATTGCGGAGGTGACAAATAATGGATGCATTTGTAAGAGTACCAGTACGTGAACAGGAACCAAAGGTTCGTGCTACGAATTTTGAAGAAGTATGTTATGGATACAACGAGGAAGAGGCAGTCGCAGAGGCTTCCCGTTGTCTGAATTGTAAAAATGCACAGTGTATGAAGGGATGCCCGGTTTCTATCAATATTCCGGCATTTATCGCACAGGTGAAGGAGCGTAACTTCGAGGAAGCTTACCATATTATTTCCGAGTCATCTGCACTTCCTGCTGTCTGCGGTCGTGTGTGTCCGCAGGAGAGCCAGTGTGAAGGTAAATGTATCCGCGGAATCAAAGGCGAGGCAGTTGCTATCGGTAAACTTGAGCGCTTCGTTGCTGACTGGGCAAGAGAGAATGGTATCAAGCCAAAGAAAGCAGAAAAGTTAAACGGACATAAAGTGGCAGTCATCGGTTCCGGCCCTGCAGGTCTTACCTGTGCCGGAGATTTGGCAAAGCTTGGCTATGATGTAACAATTTTCGAAGCATTACATCAGGCCGGTGGTGTATTAAGCTACGGTATTCCTGAGTTCCGTCTTCCAAAGGACAAGGTAGTAGCTGCAGAAGTAGAGAATGTTAAGGCATTGGGTGTTAAGATCGAGACAAACGTTGTCATCGGAAAATCTGTTAAGATTGATGAACTGATGGCACAGGAGGGATTTGAGGCTGTATTTATTGGTTCCGGTGCAGGCCTTCCTAGATTTATGGGAATTCCTGGCGAGCAGGCCAACGGCGTATTCTCTGCAAACGAGTTCCTTACACGTAACAACTTAATGAAAGCCTTCAAGGAAGGTTATGAGACACCAATCTCACATGGAAAGAAAGTTGTTGTTGTCGGTGGTGGAAACGTAGCAATGGACGCTGCCAGAACAGCACTTCGTCTTGGCGCTGAGGTACATGTTGTATATCGTCGTGGTGAGGAAGAACTTCCGGCACGTAAAGAAGAAGTACATCATGCAAAAGAAGAGGGAATCATCTTTGATCTCCTTCAGAATCCGACAGAAATTCTCGTAGATGAGAATGGATGGGTAAAGGGTGTCCGCATCATCAAGATGGAACTTGGTGAGCCGGATGCTTCCGGAAGAAGAAGCCCGATCGAGATTCCAGGTTCTGAGTATGATATGGATTGTGATACTGTGATTATGTCACTTGGTACATCACCAAACCCATTGATTTCTTCTACAACTGCTGGTCTTGATATCAATAAGCGTAAATGTATCGTTGCTTCTGAGGAGAACGGTGCTACAAGTAAGGCTGCAGTATTTGCAGGTGGAGATGCAGTAACAGGTGCTGCAACAGTTATCCTTGCAATGGGAGCTGGTAAGGCTGCTGCAAAGGGTATTGATGAGTATCTTTCAGCAAAATAAATTCGGGGTTGTCGTGATCAGATAGAAATTTGAATCCGGTATCTGTGTATTGGAAGTAACATATCTGATGCACATCAAAAATTTGCCTTATAGTAATTAGAAAATAATTGACGCGCGGTGTTATTTTACAAATAAGTGTAAGATTTCGCCGCGCGTGATTTGTTTTATATAGATTGGGTTGATTTGGAATATTGGATTGTTATATGATAAGTGAAGCAAGGGTTCCGGGATGTGTAAAAAGGGTTTACCAAAATGGAAGAGTAATCAGTAATGGTAATGATGTGTGAAATTGGTGGAGGTGATTCAGTGAATATTCAAATTTTTGGAACGAAGAAATGTAACGATACAAAGAAAGCAGAGCGCTTTTTCAAGGAACGCGGCATCAAGTATCAGTTTATTGATATGAAAGATAAAGGGATGAGTAAGGGCGAATTTAATTCCGTTGCGCAGGTGAATGGTGGTCTTGAAAACATGATCAACTGGGACGGCAAGGACAAGGATCTGCTTGCACTGCTCAAGTATATTGCGGACGAAGACAAACTGGAAAAAGTGCTTGAAAATCCGCAGGTAATTAAGACTCCGGTGGTTCGAAACGGAAAGCAGTCGACGCTTGGTTATCAGCCGGATGTGTGGAAAAAGTGGGAGTGATGCGAATGAAGCGAAAGAAGAAATTATGGTTGTCCGCGGCAGAAAATAGGGAATGTCCAACGATTCGCGGTCTGTGGGAAAGACCAAAATGCTTTGAATTGCTATCATAATCCCGGAGGTGACACAGATGGATTTGATTAAGATTGGAAATTTTATAGCGGAACTCAGAAAAAAACAAAAACTTACGCAGGAACAGCTTGGCGAAAAGCTGGGAGTGACCAACAAGACCGTATCCAGATGGGAGACCGGCACCTATCTGCCACCGGCGGAGGCACTTCTTGCGATGAGTGAGTTGTTTGGTGTAAGTATCAATGAACTGTTAAGTGGAAAGCGGCTTTCGGAAGCGGAATACAACGCGGCTGCGGAAGAAAACTTAAAGCAGACGGTTCGGACAAGCAGTTTTACGTTAAAGGATAGGATTGATTTCTATAAAAGTAAATGGCTCAAAGAACATCGTACAATCATGATACTGATCGGCATCGGTATCGTAGGCGTTTTACTTGTCGGAATCATACTGAAAAATGCATGGCTCATTGGGGCTACTTTCATACTGTTACTTTTGGCACATGCATGGAGAAACAATGCAATGATGGCATATGTGGAAGACAATGCATTTGACGGAAGCGGACAATAGGTAGAGAGAGGGGGAAATAGCATGCTCAAATATCAGATAGCAGCTTTGCTGATCATGGCTTTTTTCTATGCGATTTATCTTGGAAAGATGATTGCACAGAAACGGCAGGGGATCGTAACCAATCAGATCGGGAAGGATCAAAGCGATAAAAAGCGTTTGCAGGTTGAACGCCTGATGAAAATTGCTACATACGGAATGGTTGTTGTCGAACTGATCAGCATTGTATTGGGACATTCTGTTTTGGAATATGCAGGGAAGAATATCGGAATCGTGCTCGGTGTACTTGGTGATGTGATCTTTCTTATGGCAGTCCTTACAATGGGCTCTTCGTGGAGAGCTGGAGTTGCGGCAGACGATCACAGAAAGTTTGTGAGCAATGGCATATTTAAGATCAGTCGTAATCCTGCTTTTCTTGGATTTGATCTTGTTTATATCAGTATTCTGCTGATGTTCTTTAACTGGATTTTATTTGCATGGACACTTTGGGCAATAATTATGCTGCATCTTCAGATTTTGCAGGAAGAGAAGTATTTAAGCGGAGAGTTTGGAGAAACATATTCCGCATATAAGAAACATGTGCATCGATATATTGGAAGAAAAAGTTGTGTATTTTTGAAAGTGGAGAGATAAGAATATGTGCTTAATTTGTGATAGAATTAATATGATTACAAATGGAACAAATCCGGTATCGTCTGTATTAAAACTCTAATCTGATCACGACAAACCCGAATTTGCAGAAATTATAAAAGTTTTGGAAAGAATTCGTAAAAAGAGCAAATTTTGATTAAAAAGAGGGTATAATAACAGAAAATACATAGGAAGTGTGAAGAGATATGGAAAATCGTACAGAGAAGGAAATGGAGCCAAGAATGCCGCTTACACGCGTGCAGGCAGATTCAGGGATCGGTCTTTCTGCGGCGCAGGTGCAGGAACGCTTTGCGGCTCATGCAGACAATTATAAAGTGGAATCATCCACGATGTCGGTATCGGACATCGTGAAGTCGAATGTGTTTACCTATTTTAACCTCGTGTTTTTAATCATTACGATACTGTTGTCGATCGTCGGTGCGTGGTCCGATATGATGTTTTTACCGATCATCATTGCGAATACCTGCATCGGTATCATACAGGAGGTTCATTCCAAGAAAGTACTCGACCGGCTGTCCATTTTAAATACACCACATTGTATGGTAGTGCGGGATGGTCAGGAACATGAAGTTGAGGCGCACAAACTGGTACTTGATGATGTGGTCGTTCTACAGGCAGGAAGCCAGATTCCGGCAGATGCGACTGTGCTTGATGGAGAACTTCAGGTAAACGAATCGCTGATTACCGGTGAATCGGATGAGATTGCAAAACATGCCGGAGATGAACTTTTGTCTGGAAGTTTTGTGGTGTCCGGAAAAGCGCATGCAAGGCTGGAAAAAGTAGGCAAGGATTCTTATATATCCAAACTGACTTTGCAGGCGACACAGAGTAAAAAAGGCGAACAGTCGGAGATGATCCGTTCCCTGAACTACTTGATTATGGTAATGGGAATCATCATTATCCCGATTGGTATCGCTTTGTTTGTGCAATCCTATATTTTTAATGAGGGAACATTAAAAGAGAGTATTACCGGAATGGTAGCTGCAATCATTGGCATGATTCCGGAGGGACTGTATCTGCTTTCAAGTGTTGCGATGGCGGTGTCTTCGGTACGTCTGGCACAGAAAAAAGTTTTGATCCATGATATGAAATGCATTGAGACACTGGCACGTGTCAATGTATTGTGTGTAGATAAAACGGGAACAATCACCGAGCCTGGTATGCATGTGTATGAGACAAAAATTTTAGATGGTTTAGATGAGGCACAGACCGTTGCCACAATCGCAGATGTGGTTGCCGCGCAGGAAAAAGACAATGCGACAATGGAGGCATTGCAGGAATATTTCACGAAGGGAAGCGGACATAAGGCAAAAGAAGTTTTTTCATTTTCTTCGGAGACCAAGTTTTCCGGAGCAGCAATGGATGACGGAAAAGCCTATGTCATTGGTGCACCGGAGTTTGTATTGCGCAGCCAGTTTGAGGAATATCAGGAACAGATTGCAGAATACAGCAGCAAAGGCTATCGTGTGCTCGTTTTTGGAGAATATGAAGGTACATTGTCAAGAAAGCCATTGACGGAGCCGGTGGTTCCGATGGGGCTTGTTATGCTTGCAAATCCGATCCGAAAAGGTGCAAAAGATACGTTCCGTTATTTTGCTGAAAATGATGTAGATATCAAAGTGATTTCCGGAGATAATCCGCTTACCGTGTCTGTGATTGCGACAGAAGCGGGCATTGAAGGGGCGGAACGTTATGTGGATGCTTCCGTTTTGAAGTCAAAGAGTGATTATGATGAGGCAGTCGAAAAGTATACCGTGTTTGGCAGAGTGACACCAAATCAGAAACGGATGCTGGTGCAGGCTTTAAAGGAACACAAGAAGACTGTCGCAATGACGGGAGATGGCGTCAATGATGTATTGGCACTGAAAGATGCGGACTGCAGTGTTGCGATGGCATCCGGAAGTGATGCAGCTTCGAATGTGGCACAACTGGTGCTTTTGGATTCGGATTTTACGCGCATGCCATCCGTTGTGGCAGAAGGACGACGCGTGGTAAACAATATCGAGCGCACGGCTTCACTTTATATTGTAAAGAATATTTTTTCCATGCTGCTTGCTGTCTTTTCCGTAATCTTAATGTTGGATTATCCGCTTGAACCATCGCAGGTGTCACTGATCAGTATGTTTACCATTGGAATACCGTCCTTTATTCTTGCACTTGAGCCGAACAAGAATCCAATTCGGGGAAGATTCCTCACCAATGTTTTGGTAAAAGCACTTCCAGCAGGACTTACAGATTTCCTTGTGGTAAGTGGTCTGGTATTATTTTGCAGGGAGTTTTCTGTGGATCTGGACTGTCTTTCTACATCCTGTACGATTCTTGTGGCAGTCGTTGGATTTATGATTTTGTATCGCATTGCAAAGCCAATGAATATAGGGCATATCATTATGATGATCGGTGTGGTTGCAGGCTGGCTGTTCTGCATGCTGTTTGTAAGTAAATTCTTTGCAATTACCGGCATTTCTAAACAGTGTGCGATGCTTATGGTCGTGTTCGCGATTATTACAGAACCGGCTTTGCGCTACCTCAGTCTGATTGTGGAAGGGTTGCATGACTGGGGAAGCAGAGTGATGCAGAAAGTGAAAAAGGCGTAGCCATTAGTTGACAGTTGCAAGAGATTGTAGAATCGTCTATAATTAATCATTATAGTTAGAGAATAAGATTTTTACAAAAGCAGGTGCAGGTGTGCGTAAACGAATCAGACAGATAGCCAGGGATAAATTCGAATACGATCAGCCATGTATTTCGCTCCCGGAGGAAGAACTGTCGCTTCAAGTGCTGGAAGAGCAGACATACGAAGGCAGTTTTTCCGTTGCCAGCACAAACCGGATTCCGGTCCGGGGAATTGTATATACGACAAATTCCCGGATGGAATGTCTGACAACACAGTTCGAGGGAGAAGAGATTCGTATTCGTTATCAATTTCATAGTAAGGGGCTTGTGGAAGGCGAAGTAGAGAAGGGTGATTTTGTTCTCGTATGTGAGCAGAAGGTATACATCCTTTCTTTTCGTGTGTCCATTTCCCGACTATATATCGAAGCTTCCAATGGAGTAATCCGTAGTCTTTCGGATTTTGCTAATCTGGCGCAGACGAATTGGAATGAAGCATATCAGTTATTCTATCATCATGATTTTTCCAATATATTCAGCTTAAAAGAACAAAAAGAAGCCATGATGTATCGTGGAATTATGGGAGCAAAACCATCGCAGCAGAATATGGAAGAATTCCTCATCGGTATCCATAAAAAGAGCAGAGTATGCTTTACGGTTGCATCGGATGATATTTCTCTGGAGATGACAGAGACGATGCAGCAGGAAGTGGAAATTAAAAAAAGCGAATGGGGCTATATTTCAATTGATGTTGAGACAGATGGTGCATTTGTCCGTTTATCGGACAACCGGATTACAACAGAGGATTTTCTGGGAAGTTCCTATACATTTAACTACTTGCTTGATTATGAGCGGATGCATATGGGATACAATTTTGCACGCATCAAGTTTTCTTCTGCCTATGAAACAAAAATTATAGAAATTGTTGCACATAAGAAGTCACAGAAAGCTGCCGATGCAGTTCGGGCGCAGGTAAAAGAATACAAAGTCGGTATTATGGAACTTTACCAGGCATATCGTCTGAAACGCATTGTTACCGGCGTGTGGGCAAATGAGACCATTGACATTCTGAATCATTTACATGCGGTGGATGGGCAGGAACCAATGTATATGCTGATGAAAGCACAGGCATTGATCATCAACCGGCAAAGACAGGAAGCGGAATGGATTCTGGATGAATTCAAACGCGCATGGAAGGATGAAAAATCTCCTGTTTTTGGATATTATCTGTATCTTCTGACGATTATGGAGCGGGAACCTTCCTATGTGGATCGCATGACAAATGAGATAGAGCTTATCTTTCGGAAATATCCGGAATCGTCGTTGCTTTTCTGGATTTTGCTGTTCCTGAAAGAAGATTATTATAATAACAGTTTTCATAAGCTTAAGGCTATAGAAAACTGGGTTTTGAATGGATGCGCATCTCCATATCTGTATCTGGAAGCATATTACCTTATGATTCAGGAACCATATCTGTTATCGAAGCTTGGACGTTTTGAAATACGGATTCTTCGATGGGCAATCCGCAATCAGGTACTAAGCAAAGAACTTGCTGCACAGATTTTTGAAATTATCGAATTGAATAAGGGATTTCATCCGGCAGAATATGAACTTTTGTGTGCAGCATATGAAGTGGAAAAGAAACCGGAATATCTGGGCTTGATCTGCAGTTATCTCATCCGTGCCCAGCGTTTTGATATCAGGTATCATTGCTGGTTTGAAAGGGGGATTGAAGAGAAACTTCGCATTACCGGATTATATGAGGCATATCTGCTTTCGCTGGATGACCGCGCGATAGGTGCGGTACCAAAAATCATACAGATGTATTTTCAGTATGACAGCAATCTGTCTTACCGTAAGATGGCAATATTATATAATAATATTATTGCTACGAAAAAATCAGATCCGGAGATGTATGACAAATACCAGAAGACCATGGGGCGTTTTGCAATGGAGCAGGCGGAACTTGGGCATATGGATGATAATCTTGCCGTACTTTATGAAGAAATGCTGGATTTAGGCCTGATCGATGAGGAATTATCGCATTGTATGTCGCGTATTTTATTTACGCATAAGCTGAATATCTTTGATGCGCGCATTGTCCGGGTGATCATATACCAGAAACAGTTAAAGGAGCCACAGATCATACCGGTCACAGACCAGACGGCATATTTTCAGTTATATACCAAAGATTATGTGATGCTGTTTGAGGATGAAAAAGGACACAGATACATCAGCAGTATTGCATACCGGATTGAAAACCTTATGAATCTGGACAAATATCTGGAAAGGTGCAGAAAACTGGCAGTCAATGAACTTTCGTACATACTGGCATATTTGGATAGAAAAGAATCGTTATCATTTACAAAAGAAGATGAGGTTTTTTTCCCGATATTATTGTTCTCAAACGATTTGGATAAATCATACCAGTCCGATATGGCACAGGCGATTATGCGCTATGCAGAAAGTGCAAAGGATTATCCGAAAAATGACCTGCACAGATATTTACAGGAAGCAGATTATGAGGCGATGACACAGCCGGTTCGCCAGTATATGATAGAGTCTCTTGTGCTGTACCAGTATTTTGATCTGGCGTATGAGATGGTGCAGAAATTTGGCATGGATCAGATGACACCGGCAACCGGACTGACTTTGGCAAGTGTATTGTTGGGGCGTCACAAAGAAGATCACGATGTCGATGAGACGTTGCTTCGTTTTGTTTCCTATGTTTTTCTGAATAAAAAATATAATGATGCGGTGCTTACTTATCTGTGCCGATTTTATAATGGACCGACCGAGCAGATGCAGAGACTCTGGAGGGCCGCACAGGAATTTGGCATACAGACATTTGAACTCGAAGAGCGAATTCTGGTGCAGATGATGTATGCGGGAGAAGCTTTTGCAGGAGATGAGCTGTTTTTGCATTATTACAGGACCGGTGGCAGAGAACTTGTCGTGCTGGCTTATATTACGCTGCGTGCACGGGCATATTTTGTAGAGAATGAAAAAATTACAGGAAATATTATAGAAATTATACGAGAGCGGTATCAGCATCATATGGATTTGAATGATGCGTGCAAACTGGCACTTTTGAAGACTTTGTCTGCAGAAATGAAAACAGATGAGGCAATTTATGAAATGGAAGATGCATTGCTTGCGGAATATACTGCCCGTGGTATGAATTTTGCTTTTTTCAAAAAGCTGGATAAACATCTTGTATATAAATATCATCTTTATGATAAGGTGTTCCTGGAACATCGCAGTGATCCTCGTACGCATGTGGTTTTGAATTACAGCAGAGATGAGGATGGGGTAAATTTCATTCGCGAAGATATGATCAACGTATATGCAGGCATTTTTGTTAAGACATTTGTATTGTTTTTCGGGGATGTTGTACAGTATTATATTGCGGATGAATTAGATGGTCAGGTGGCAGTGACAGAAAGCAATCATATTTCCAACAACGATGTATTGGCAAAGAATGACACGAGCCGTTTCCATTTGATCAATCAGATGTTGATTTCTGCAACTCTGCAGGATTATAATTCTGAGTTTGTTTCAATGCAACAGTATGCAGAATACGAGGAGACCACAAAACATCTTTTTAAACTCTTATAAAAGGGAAAAACATGGAAAAGAAGAATAGTGCGTATTATCTTGGCATTGATTTGTGTGATACCTATGCCATGGTAAGTTTTTATCAATTGAATATGGAGGAACCGGATACGGTCAGCACCATTGCTGGAAGTGAAAATTACCGGATACCTCTCGTCCTTGCACGGCGGAAGAATGTAGGAATGTGGTATTATGGCGATGAAGCAAGGAAGATGGCCAAAACAAGCGAGGCTCTTTGTGTTGATTGCCTGCTACAGAGGGCAATCAACAGCGAAAAAATTCTTGTGGGGGACACTTCTTATGATGCTGCAGAACTGTTGGCTTTATTTTTAAAAAAAGTCATGGAACTGCCACAGAAACTTGGGGTATCCATGCATGTGGAACGACTGGCGATTACAGTAGAAAAACTGACCAAGGAAAACATGGAAGTTTTTTGGAAAGTGGCAAATAAACTCGAACTTACCGAAGAACGTTTCATGGTCATAGATCACAAAGAGAGTTTTTACTATTTTGCTTTGAACCAACAGAAAGAGTTGTGGAATCATGATGTGTTTTTGTTCTCTTGTGAGGAGGATACACTTTTTTCGTATGATTTAAAGCGTGATGTCCGGACAACACCACAGGTTGTTACAATTCGGGAATCTGCTCCGCAACAGTTGGGAGAGAATCGTGACGCCTCTTTTTCGAATATTATGACAGAGTCGTTTATGAACCGTATAGTTTCGAGTGTGTACCTTGTGGGGGACGGATTCGATGGTGACTGGATGAAAAATTCTGTCAAAATTATGTGCAGTGGCCGAAGAGCTTTTGTTGGGCAGAATCTTTTTTCAAAAGGAGCCTGCTATGCAGCAGCTATCCGGGATCAGCAGAATCTCTGGCCTTATATATACATGGGCGAGAATGAAATGAAATTTAATCTCAGCCTTAAAGTAAAAGACAAAGGGAATGTTGCTTTTTACAATCTGATTTCAGCGGGGAAGAACTGGTTTGAGGCAAAAGGCACCTGCGAGGTGATTTTGTCAGGAACGCCGGAAATTGATTTCTGGAAACAGTTGCCGAACAGCAGAGAGGCGGTCATTGAAACGCTGGAACTTTCTGATCTGCCAAAACGTCCGAATCGTACAACGCGCGTAAGGATTACAGCGACACCGGTTTCGGATGATAAGATAGAAATAGAGATGAAAGATCTTGGTTTTGGAGAATTTTTCCGCGCGACGGATAAAATCTGGAGACACACCATAGTTATGTAGGGGAAACATATGAGTGAATTATTGTTTTGTCATGCACCGATTTCATCATTGCCCTATTATATCGAGGGACTTGGAATTAATATTTATTCGATGGAGGAATTGTGCTATTTTATTGCAGGAAATGTGTTCCTGCTGGACGATTCTTTTATGAACGAAGAATTGTGTACCTGGATAGAGAAGCAGATGAGTGCGTATAAACTTGCAGAAAATTTAAGAAATATCATGCATGCAGGCAGACGATTATCGGTATTCGTGGATCTGATACTGGAAGATACCTGTTACTATTCTAAACCAGAGATCGATAATATTGTTTCTACGCTCGAACAGCTGGAACAGAAAACAGGTTTTGAATGCAGTAAGATGCGTGCGGATCAGTTAATGGAAAAAGAAAAGTATCTTGCCGCAATCTATGCTTACCGGAAATTGCTTGACTCTAGGGAAGCAAAAGAGACAGATGCTTTGCTGAGAGGAAATGCATGGCACAATCTGGGCACGGCATATGCGAGACTATTCCTTTTTGAAGAGGCAGCAGCATGTTATGAGAAAGCCTATGAATTGAATCAGACATATGAATCCGTGCGGGAAGCTTTGTTATGTTCCTGCTATATGGAGGATGAAGAAAATCTCAAGCAGAAATGTGCACAGTATTTTGTAGATGAGAATACGATTGAAGCACTGAAAGAGGAACGTGAGCAGGCAGGAGACAATCCACGTATCCGGGAATTTGATGAGCGGCTGGAACATATCCGCTCCATGCTTGCGGACGGACAGAAAGTCCAGGCAAAAGATGCGTTAAATGATATTATTTTTAACTGGAAGGAAGAATACCGAAGAGGTTGTAAAGTATAGGTATTATGTTTTTATCGAAACTTTTTCATAGAAAAAACACAAAAAAATGGGAAGAGAATGTTACAAAGTATGAGCAGGAGCGCTATGCAGCCCTAGAGACGGAGGACAGTGAGCGGACTCTGCATCTTACGGAGCCGGAGAATGCGGCAAGTTATGTGGTGGATCTGTGTGAGCAGATGATTGATGTATCCAAAAATATCGAAGGTATCCGGCAGGAATATCAGATGGTTACTTCCTATCTGACCGATATACAGATCATCGAAGAGCTTACCGAGGCAGAGCGCACACCGATTGAAACCTGTGCTCAGCATGTATCTCAATTAGAAAAACAAAGAAGCGAATTTTTAAAGATCGAACATAAGCTTTCTGATACACAGTATGGTCAGATGCAGCAGGAGGAGGCTGAACTTCCGGGGGTTATACGCCGGTTAAAGGAAAATGAAAATTATCTTGATAAAATAAAAAAAGATCTTGCTTATCTGGAAGGTGAAAAACTACAGTGGTCTATGCTTCGGACGGAATCTTTACGGACACAGGACATTATGAGAAAAGCATCGTGCATTTTATTGTTTCTATTTGCAGTTTTGTTTGTGGGAGCATTGATCGGTTCCAGGTATTTTCAGGTAGAGGCACAGTTGCCGGTTACAATCGGATGCTTTGTTGCAGCAGTTATCGGAGTGTTTGTTTTTATCAGATACCAGGAAGCTACAAAGAATATCCGTAAGGCGGATGTGAACAAAAATCATGCGATTTCTTTGGAGAATCATGTAAAGATCCGTTTTGTGAATATGAAAAATGCGGTGGATTACACATGCGAAAAATATCATGTGCACAATGCAAATGAATTACAGGCGTTGTATGAGCAGTATCAGAGTGAAGCAAAAGAAAAGGAACAGTTTCGAAAGACAAATGATGAACTGGAATATTACTCAAAATCTCTGATTCATTATCTTTCGAAACAGAAGATGTATGATGCAAAAGTATGGATCCAGCATGCGGATGCAATTATAGATAGCAGGGAACTGGTTGAGTTAAAGCATAATCTTATTGAACGCAGACAGCATTTGCGCGGACGGATTGAAAGTGCATTGCAAAGCATTGAGATTATGAAGAAAGATGCGATGAAGCAGGCACAGCATATGGATGACAATGGCCTGCAGTTACAGAAAATCATTCAGAAAATCGATCAGATGAATCAATACTAAATCTTTCACATTTTATGCATATATTCATAATATATAGCATACGCAAAATGGAAAGGATTTCAGATGATGGATACAAAATTGAATATCACATCCTGCAGAGAGGCAGACACACAGCAGGTACCTGGTATGGCATATGTTCCGTGGCAGCAGTTTACCAAAACCTATGACCCCAACCGGGCACTGAGAGCCGGAACAATCTTCCCGGAACTTGATAAGCCGTTTACTGGAAATTGTGCATGGAACAATGGAGGTAGATGCAGATGAACAGACAAAATCAGGATATGCAGCAAAAGAGAATGAACCAGAAGGAACTGTATGAGTGGATCATGATGCTCGGATTTTGTGCTGTGGATATGATGCTTTATCTGGATACACATCCGGATGATGAAGAAGCATTGAATTATTTTAATCAGTGCAATACGCTTTACAATGCAGCAAAGCAGTCTTATCAGGAACAGTTTGGCCTATTGAATGCATTCTCAGAGCAGGAACGTTTTTCCTGGGATTGGAATACAGCACCGATGCCATGGGAAGGGGGAATGTGATTTATGTGGAGTTATGAAAAACGATTGCAGTATCCGATTCATATTACAACACCGAATGCGAAGATGGCGTCTTATATTATCAGCCAGTATGGCGGTCGGTACTGCAATACCCTATAACGGATAGAAACCGCTAAATTACAAGCTTTAAGAACACATCAAGACTTGTGTTCTTCCTGTCGAATACGATGTGATCTACTACATTCCGCATCATGTTTCCTTTTTGAACATAATCAGCAGATTCATCTTTTAACACCAGAAGCAGATTTTGAATATTCTCCTTCATTTTTTTATCCATATCTTCTTTGGTATATTTGACATTGGAAAGAGTGAGTTTTTCAATTTCTTTTTCAATTGTTCGGCGTTCCTCTTCGAGTGCAGTCTTATTCGCCTTATATTCTTCCAGAGTATCAATTTCATTTAAGTATGCAGCCTTGATACGCTTTTCCTTGGCATCAATTTTCTGAAGCTGTCGTTCACAGTCGGATAGCTTGGATTCGGCATCTGAGGACGCTGCAGATATAATGGTGTATGAAAGCGTAGGAGAGTGCAATACATATTCAAGATACTCCATCACCATTTTTTCAATTGATCCGGTACTGATATAATGAGACTCCGAACAGAATCCCTTGCTATATTTCCAGCATTGGAATCCGCGTGCAGAGTTAGCACCGCCATATGCCAATGTACCACCGCAAGAGGAACAGATCAGCAGACCACTCAGCCAATGCTTGGCAGATGATACATCACGGGATTTTGCTTTGCGCATATTCAACGCAAGTCGTTTCTGGATTTCTTTAAATGTATCTTCATCCCATAAAGCTTCCCAATTGCCATCCGCATAAATCACTTCATCTGACGGTTTAAGCTTGCGACCGCGTTCGGTGTAGTTCCATCTGGATTTGCCAATATAAAACGGATTTTCGAGCACGTAGCGCACACCACGGGCATCCCACAGGTTACCTCGCTTGGTGCGATACCCCATGTCATTTAGTTTACGTGCAATTTGAAGCTGTGTGGACCCGGACAGGAACATATCTTTGATCATAAGCGGAATCTGTACGGTGTCCGGATTGATTACCGGCGGTTTCTTATCGCCTGGTGATATATATCCAATCGGAGCATCGCTCTGATAGTGACCACGCATGGCATTCTGCGTCATTCCACGCATTACCTCGCCGGATAAGCGGATAGAGTAGTATTCGTCCATCCATTCGATAATACGCTCGATCAGAGAGCCAAACGGACCGTCTATGAGTGGCTCTGACACACTCACCACATCAACACTGTTTTTACTGAGCAGGGATTTATATACAATGGATTCTTCCTGATTACGGGCAAATCGTGAGAACTTCCACACGATGATCGTATCAATCGGATGCTCCTTGGACTTGGCAAGTGCAATCATGTTCTGGAAAGCTGGTCGTTTGTTTGCTTTCCGGCCGGAGATACCATTGTCCTGATATATGTATTCTTCGGGAACATCAATGGAATTCTTCTTGGCATAATCCATAAGTAAGCGAAGCTGCGCATCCGGAGAGAGTTCTTCCTGCTTGTCGGTGGATACACGGATGTAGATTGCCCCTGTTTTGCGTTCTGAAACTTTTTCTTTCATAGCACATTACACCTCTTTCTCTATATTGTATTGATTTTTGGATACAAAAATAACAGCCAGCGTGGAACGGGTGTTCCGCTTGCGTAGCTGCTCCGAGAATGATACAATATGCTTGCTTAGGGCTTTCGTATCATTCGGGAGCTTGCCGCCTTGCTTTGGTAGAGCAGGGCGGTTTTAAATTGACAAAAATGTTCGTGTGACATATAATATACTTAACGAGGCAGCCGGAAGGTGAGTGCACTTCACCCGACCCGGCGAATTTAATACTTAGTTATCAAGAGATAGCCGTTCCTAAACTTTGACGAGAGCAGGACGGCTATTTCTTATGTTTTCTGTTGGTATCTATGTAGGTCAATATCGCCACCAACATGATGACGAAAGTAAAAAGGTCATTCCATGAAACCATAATAATCATCCTTTCCGTAAGGCTCGGATCAGATGAGAGCACGTCCTCCAGCTGCCTGGGTAAGTGTATTATATTGTCAAGGTGCTTACTCTGGTGTTGGTAGCACCAGAGCATTTTTGATTATACGATTATAAATACGCGAGGAACTACGCACATTAAAAGCAATACTATGACTACAACGGCAAGTATTATAGGCAGTGTTCTTCGTTCGTCCTCTTCAACTTTTGTTTGTTTCAGATCTTCGTGTGGAAGCCCTTCTTTTACAGTGTTGGAGTATTGTAAATTATTTCCACAGTGAGAACAGAACTTTGTCCCTGGAGCATTTAGTTTCCAACACTGATTGCATTGAATTTTATCTCCATTGAATTTCATGTATGTATTGACATCAAATCCACACTTGGGGCATGTAAATGATTCTGTACTTATTAAGTTTTCACATTCTGGACATTTAAATAGTGCCATACTTAAGATACTTCTTTCGCTATATATTTTTATTGTTCCAAATCGAATTTAAAATCTGAAAGATCTATATCATAGTTATCACTATAACCTTCAAGAATTAATTGAAGCTTTGCTGGTTTCATTTTATCGAAAGTGATAATTCCGGATGAAGATGCTCCAGGCGTGAGATCATCAGATAATTGTGGATAATCATCACTATATGCAGAGTATGATTCTTCATATTGCTTTTTGTTTTGCACAACTTTAGCAGATGATGAGTAAATACTTACATTATCATTGGAATTGTTTGTCACATCAACATAAAATCTTGTTTCGTTCTCTGCAAATTCAACTTTCGTAACCTTAACAGTGATTCCGTGCTGCTCAATTGTCTGATCATCAAATTTCCATGTAGTGTCAGCTTTTCCGAATGAATCGATATAAGTGGTTTCTTTTGCATCGGCTGCTATCATGTAAGCCCACGATGTATCAACACCCATTACGGTCTGCCCAGAATAGGATCCAGTAACTTTTGCATCTACAGATATAAAGCTATCCTCTTTAAACTCTTTTGCAGATACATCTTTTGAAACTTTTAACAAAATACTGTTATTATAGTCCGTATCTGTATAAACTTGATATACATAATAATCATCGTCCTCATCGCATGTCTGGCTTACAATTCCGTAGAATTTAATATATTTACCAGCATAAGAATCAGGGTCTGAAACCACAGTGTTGATATTATCAACGTACTCTCGATCGTTTTTCGGTGCAATATCTTCGGAAACAGTTGTTCCAGATCCCGACATTATAATTCCTAAGAAAATAGCGATACAAGAAAAAACGATTCCGACAATTGGTGCAGCTTTTTTCGTGTACTTTTTACACGCACCAATAATCGAAAGAACCAGTCCAATAATCCCAAGCACGCATCCTAGTCCACCGGCAAAGATCGCAAATAACGTTGCAAGAATTGAAAAAACCAAGCCTATTACACCAATAGTATTCTTCCTTTTAGGTGTAATGTTAGTTTGGAATTGCATAGTCGGTTGAGGTTGCTGAAATTGTTGGTTTTGCATACCTTCGTTCGGTTGGAACAATGGTGCGCCACAGTTTGGGCAAAATTTCGCATTGCCCCCTTCAGTTCCACAGTTTTTACATACCATAAAATCACTCCTTTGTTTTTATTTATATAATTCAAGCACTCCCAAAGGCTCGAAATATATCAAATAATTATCTTGTTTTGTGTATAATCCATATTTTTCCTTGTAGTAAGCAAGGCAATCAATCAGAAATTCCTCTGTAACATTTAAATGCTCTGCAACTTCATATTGACTTTGACATCTGGAATGGTAGCAGTCTACCAGATCTGATAGAGATATCATTTCATGATATGCCCAAACACGAGCACGTCTTTCCTGTTTCCTATTTTCGGATTCTTTCTGATCTATGATATCACCAACAGTTGTGTAATGGTGTCCAAGCTCTTCGGCAAGCACACAAGCTTTTTCGGTTTCTATATACATATCTTTACTAAGAGCAATGGTGCCATCACAATATAATCCTTTGATTCGCTTACTGGTAAAAGGATAATCAATGATATCTACATTTGTATCAGAAGCGGTTTGACATAATTCTTCGAATTTATTCATTATAATCACCTCCACCGCATCTTAAAGTATTTATTGTCCTATAAAAAGGACTACTTCCGTTTGGACTTGACAAATTCTGCAAAGGCTTTGATCTCATCAAGTTCCTCTGGGGTGTACTCATCGCCGTCAAAATGTGCAGCAATGGTAGTTGTTTTTTCTGGCTCATCCCATCCCATAAGCTCTTGTGGAGTGGTTTTTAAGGCTTTAGCAAAATCTCTTATCTTAGATTCTGATATATCAACATCACCCTTTTCAATTTTGGCAATAGATGAGCGGTCCTTATATCCAGTAAGCTCTGCTAATGTATCTTGGGACATTTTTAGAGCTAAACGCCTTTCTTTAATATTTTTATATAGGTCAAGCATAAGCAAAGCCTCCTTGTGATATTGTTTAAATAAATAATAGCACGTTGTGTAAAATTATTCAACAAAATTATTAAAAAGTGTTGACACAAATTCACAACAATGATATAGTGAATGTAGTTCACGGAAGGGAGGCGATAAAACAGTGGCAAATGTTGAACTACTTAGAAAAAAAATTAGTGAATCAGGGATGACAGTGTCAGCTATTGCTGATAAATCTGGCATTTTAAGGGAAACACTTTATAACAGAATGAAAAGTGGAAACTTTTATGCATCAGAAATTGTATCCTTAACTAAGGTGCTTCGTCTCAGCAGAAAAGAAAGAGACGATATTTTTTTACCTTGATACGTGAATATAATTCACACAAAGCAAATCAACCTAATTACAACAGAAAGGAGCGTGAGAACGTGAAATGAATGATTTGGATGTTTTATCAGAGGTTAAAAAGATAATGGATGAGAAGAATGCAACCACTTTTAATGTGAAAGATGTTCAAGAAGCAACCAAACGCATTAAAAGAAAAGAGATACTTAGAATATTGTGGATAGTAAGTATCTCCGTGGCAGTAAGCCTGATTACTGTATATATGATGTAAAGATGGCAGTAAGAAATGCGATTGTGGCAGGAATGAGGATATCAGTTAGTAAAAAGGATTTTAATGATTTTTTTCGGGATTCGAAATAATCAACTAATACAGCATACCCAGAACCGGTCATTTCATAATCTCCGGCATAAAAGAAATCTGAACCTTTTACATGTTTTTTGATATATCCTCTTTGTTCCAAATTGGCAAGTCGAGCATCTGCGGCGATGTCATTTTCGCGATATGTGGACAAAAGTGCCATCGAGCCATTTTCGCTTATGAATTTTAGTAGCTGAAAGTCTTTATCTGACATAAAGTTCTCCTTTCGTTATTATGATAGTCAAATTATAGAACGGAGAACTTGAGAAATCAAGAACCATATACAGGCACAGTTAATAACTTATTAACAGGAGGTGGGGTTATGGCAAGATACCCGAAAAAGGCTACATACCGGACATGGGTGATTGATTCAAAAACTGGTGAATGGAAACGAATCGATCCCAAAGATATACCTCAGAACAAAATTGATGAGCTGTGCGACAAGTTTGCGTTTGGCGCAGGCTATAAGCGCACAGAGTAGCCACTTCGGTGGCGCTGGCGGACAAGCCAAGGAGAAAACATGAAAAACAAGTTATTTATTGTAGGGATTGTGATATTTGCATTTGGAGCAATGGCGATGGATTCAGTCGGTGCAGGAGGAATGGTTGCATGTGTGATGGTAGCACTTGGTATAGTGCTTGCATTTGCAGGCTATGCATCGGAGCAGTTAGAAAAGGAACGTAGGAAAACGGCCCGACGGATTCAGAAACTTAGAAGACAATGAAAGGAGAACTAGTGAACATCAGCGGCGCAATACCATATCCGGAAGACCAGTACAGAAAGCATTACAAAAATCCAACGTACCCGCGTAAGGGAAAAGAGTGTGAAGGGGATTTCCAGAGTGTGCTTGATGCTGAAATGAAAAAGATGGAACCAACCCACCGTCCAAGAGAGTGATTCCATCAAAGAAATAAATTACATTAAAATATTTCTTTTTTAGTGTAATGGATATTATAAGCGTTTGCAAGTGATATTTGAAAATTATGTATTTCCATGTATGTGAGCACTGCGGTGCGTATTTGGATCCGGGAGAGCCGTGTGATTGCTTAGAGAGGTCCAGAAACAAAAAAGATGATTATATGGCCCTTTTTGAAAGTGACAGTAATGGGCAAATAAGAATGAAAGTAGAGGGAGAAAATGAGAATTACAAAAATTAAGATTAGAAATTTGTTTGGAATCAAGGAATATGAGCAGGATGGAAAATCGGTGGAGTTGGCCGGCTCAAATGGAGTTGGAAAAACGTCGGTAATTGATGCAATCCGGTATGCCTTGACAAATAAATCAGATAGAGATTATATCGTGCGGAAAGGCGAGACAGAGGGAGAAATCCTTATCGAGACAGATACAGGACTTCGAATTAACCGTAAATCCAGAACAAATCAGGCTGATTATAAAAGTGTGAAGCAGAATGGAGCTGAGGTTGGTAGTCCGGAAACTTTCCTTAGAGATATTTTTACAACGCTGCAGCTTAATCCAATTGAGTTCATGGAGATGGATAAGAAGAAACAGAACGCAACTATTCTGGACATGATCGAATATGACTGGGATGTAAATAAAATCAAGGAATGGTTCGGGGAGATTCCAAGCTGGGTGTCGTATGATCAGAACATTTTGCAGATTCTTGATGATATTCAGAGCGAAAAGGGCGAGTATTTCACACATCGTCAGGATGTTAACCGTGATATTCGTAATAAGAAGGCTTTTATTGATGAGATCGCACAAGGGATTCCGGCTGGTTATGATGTTGAAAAATGGAAAACCGCTTCTACATCAGATCTTTATCATCAGATCGAGCAGATCAGAAATGATAATCAGATGATTGAAAAGGCGCAAATGCTGAAAGATGCCAGAGACAGCAAGATTCGTTCTTTTGAAGCAGATAAGCAAATTGCAAAATCGGCATTGGATACAGAGTTTTCTAACCGTTCTCATCAGATTGATCAGGACATTTTGAAATTAAACAATGAGATTAAAGCTTTGCAGACGGAAAAGGAAGGTCTTGCTGCACAGAAGCAGGACAAGTTGGAACTGATTAATCAGAAATACGAGACAAATGTTGCCAAGTATGATGCGGAAGTTGCGGAATATGCTCCGTATATCGATAAGGAAAAGAAAGATGTATCTGATCTTGTAAAGGATGCAGAGTACATGGAAAAGATGAAAGGACATATCAATGAGTATAACCGTATGACTGATTTGCAGAATGAGGTAGAAGTACTTTTGGCAGAATCAATGGATCTTACAAATAAGATCGAAAAGGCACGAACTCTTCCAGGAGAAATCTTGCAGAACTGCAATATCCCGATTGAGGGACTTACTGTAGAGAATGGCATTCCTCTGATCAACGGACTTCCGGTATCCAATCTTTCCGAGGGAGAAAAACTGGATCTGTGCATTGATGTATCAATTCAGAAACCGAATGGATTACAGATTATTTTGATTGATGGAACGGAGAAACTTTCCACTGGTTTGAGAGAAAAGCTGTACAAAAAATGTAAAGAAAAAGGATTGCAGTTTATTGCGACAAGAACCACGGATGATACGGCAATGACTGTTGTTGAGTTATAGGAGGCAGGGTATGGACAATATTGTATCAGTAGGGCAGCAGACAGCGGTTGCCCCTAAGACATCACAGACAGAGATGATGGTAAGCAGACAGACACAGGAAGTTCAGGGTGCCATCTTTATGGCCAAGAAGTTCCCGAGAGATGAGAATGAAGCTATAGAAAAAATAAGAAGGAGCTGCCAGAGAGCCACATTAGCAGAACAGGCAATCTATTCATATCCAAGAGGCGGACAGAACGTCAGCGGACCATCGGTCCGTCTGGCGGAGTCATTAGCTCAGAACTGGGGAAACATTGACTATGGGATTATCGAGTTGGAGCAGAAAGATGGAAAATCAGAAATGATGGCGTATGCATGGGATTTAGAGACAAATACCCGTGTGACAAAGATTTTCAGTGTTGAGCACAAAAGAGATACAAAAAAAGGATCATATGTGCTTACTGACAGCAGGGATATTTATGAAGCTACTGCAAACTTTGGGGCAAGAAGAATGAGAGCTTGCATCCTTGGAGTTATTCCGGGAGACGTTGTAGATATGGCCGTTAATGAATGTAAAGAAACACAGAAAAAAAGCTATGGAGAGCTTCCAAGCCAGGAGAAGATAAACAAGATTGAAAAGCTGTTTAAAAAAGATTTCGGGGTTACAAAAGAACAGATTGAAAAATATGCAGGACGGAACATGGGAGATTTTGGCGCTGACGAGTGCACTGATTTATGGGGAGTATACACAGCCCTGAAAAACGGACAGGCAAAAGCAGAGGATTATTTTCCTGTTGAAAAAGAGGTGCCAGATCCGTTTGCCGGATCAAAAGCAGCACAGATCGAAAAGGAAGCATCGGAGGTATTTGACAATGTTATTAACGAGTGAAAACTATTACAGTCAGGAAGCAAACAGAGAGTATCTGTCTGTCAGCCAGTATAAAGATTTTATGGGGACATATGGAAAAACGGGCTGTGAGGAATACGCCCTTGCGAAACTGGAAGGTACATGGGTAGAGAACATGGAAGATTCTGACGCGCTGATGGCCGGCTCCTATGTGGATGCACATTTTGAAGGTACGCTGGATCTGTTCAAGGCACAGCATCCGTGTATGTTCAAAAAGGATGGAAGCCTTATGGCAAAGTACATCAAGGCGAATGAAATGATTAACCGCTGTGAACGTGATCCTTTATTCATGCAGTACATGAGCGGCGAGAAACAGGTCATTATGACCGCGGATATGTTTGGGGCAAAATGGAAAATCAAGATTGACAGCTACCATCCGGGAAAATGCATAGTGGATCTGAAAACCTGTCAGAGCATTACAAAGGAATTTTATCATCCAGATACCGGACATCTCAATTTCCTTGCTGAATGGGGATATTACATTCAGGGCGCAGTATACCAGAAAGTTGTGGAGATCAATACCGGAAAGAAACTGCCATTTTTCATTGCAGCGGTATCGAAAGAAAAAGTGCCGGATATACAGTTGATTGCAGTGGAACAGAGTCTTTTGGATGAAGCAATCACGGAAGTAGAGCGGAATGTGCCTGGTATTGTGGCGTTGAAAAACGGAGAAGTTAATCCAATCCGGTGTGAGCATTGTGATTACTGCAAACATACAAAAATTCTTAAAGTCCCTATCTGGTCCAGTGAACTGATCGGGGAGGTTTAGATGAAAGATTCTATTGTTGTTGATATGAGATATGCCGGGTATGACATGATTGATGGAACACCAAATGTACATCGGCATCATATTTTTGAGGGAACAGCAAACCGTCAGTTATCGGATGAAGACGGATTGTGGGTGCCATTATCCTATGAACATCATGAAGGCAACATGAGTGTGCACAGGAATAAGGAAATGAAAGAGTTGATGCACATCATCGGGCAGCTTGCATGGGAAAAACATTACATTGTAGAGCATAAGGATGTGAGCGAGACGGATGCAAGGGAAGCATTCCGGAAGAGATATGGAAAAAGCTATTTGTAATAATACCGGCTCTTCGGAGCCGGAGAAAGGATATGCCAGTGAATATTGAACAGAAAACATTGACCTCTGTTGAGGTTGCGGAGATGGTGGGGAAACCACATAACGATTTAATGAAAGATATCAGAAGATATACATCTCAGTTTAACGAGGGGAATATTTCCCACGTTGAATTTTTTACAGAGAATACATATCTGGATAAAAAAGGGCAGGAAAGACCGTGTTATCTGGTCACAAAGAAAGGCTGTGAATTTATCGCCCACAAGCTGACCGGAGTAAAGGGTACAGAGTTTACAGCAAAGTATATCAATCGTTTTCATGAGCTTGAGGAACATGTGCAGAAACCACGCACGGCTCTGGAACAGATCGCATTGCTCGCACAGGGAGCCTTGGAACTGGAAGAAAAAGTTGATTCTGTGGAGCAGGAGGTTTACTCAATCAAAAATGACATGCCGTTGTTTGGCGCAGAATCAGACGAATTGTCAGCGCACGTGAAACGTAAGGGCGTGGAGATGCTTGGTGGAAAGAAATCAGAAGCCTATAAGGATAACAAAGTGCGTCAGACAGTATACCGCGATATATACAGCCAGTTGAAACGTGAATTTGGTATTTACGATGATGAGGGCAAGACAAAGAGTTACAAGGCTTTGAAGCGTAAAGATTTGGCAGATGCACATGAGTTTATTGATTGTTATACATTGCCGTCATATCTGCAGGATGTGATTACAAACTGTAATGCACAGATCAGAATGGATGGTGATCTGTGTGGAGTATAGTTTTACAATTCCTGGACGGTTGGATGGCTTGAATGATTATACTGCAGCCAACCGGACGAATCCACATAAAGGCGGAAAAGCAAAAAGGGACAATGAACTTCTTGTGATTAGCTGTATACGGCATCAATTGCGTGGAATACATATCACGGATCCGGTTTTGATCTATTACCATTTTTATGAAAAGGATATGCGCCGTGATGGGGACAATATTGTGTCCTGTGGAGCAAAGTTTATTCAGGACAGTTTAACCAAAACACAGGTGTTGCAGGAAGATAATCGTAAATGTATTCCTAATTTTTACCATGATGTGTCTGTAGATAAAGAAAATCCAAGAATTGAAGTTACTATAACGGAGCTGACCAAAGAACAATCCAGAATGCCACTTGTTGATCTGCTCAAAGATTTGGAAGTGGGGTGATGGCTTGGCAGAAAAGAACAGCTTTGTCATGTATACGGAGTATTTAAAGCATATCCAGAAGATGGACATGGAGCAGCGGGGAAAGCTGTTCACCGCCATCCTCTGTTATGTAGCCGGAGAAGAGATGCCGGAGCTTGATGCGGCAGCAGATATGGCATTCAGCTTTATTCAAGACCGCATAGATCGGGATAATGCAGCATATGTCGAGAAGTGCCGGAAACGTAGTGAAGCCGGGAAATTAGGTGGTAGAAAACCTAAAACAAATGCTTTTGATGAAAAGCAAACGAAAGCAAAAAAAGCAAATGGTTTTTTTGAAAAGCAAAATAACCCTGATATTGATACTCATAATCATATTCATTCTCATACTCATGATGATGAATTAAAAGAAAAGAATAAAGATTCTCTTGTTGAAGCAAATGAATTGTTTGAACGTATTTGGAAGATGTATCCGAACAAAAAAGGCAAAGGTCAGGTGTCGGATGCCCAAAAGAAGCGGCTACTCGCAATCGGGGAAGATAGGCTTGTTAAAGCGATTGATCGCTACAGTCTTGAATTGCAGAAGGACGCCGGCTGGAGAAAACCACAGTACGGGAGCACATTCTTCAACAGTGGCTATGTTGATTATCTGGATGAGAATTATGTACCGGGGAAAGAGGTTAAGCCACTTACACAGGATAAATTCAACAACTTTACTCCAAGAGAACAGGACTTTGAAGCCTTGGAGCGAAAGTTGCTTGGCGGTTGAAACACCGGCCGGAAGGCGAAAGAAACAGCAAGTCGAAAATCGAGATAGTTATCACAAGCCATGATTTTTTACCTTGCAAAACAGGGGCAGAAATGCCCCGTCTACCCAAAGGGGCGATGAATTGAGACACAGAACGAATACGCAGAAGCGTCTTGAGAAAATAAATGCAGAAATATCGGAATCGATTCGAGCGTATGACGGTTCCAAGACAGAAAACAGAGATCCGAAAGTCTATAGCAGATTTAAGGCAAACAGCACCTATTATGGCAGTGGCCGGACTTGCAGCTATGGAGAGAAAACGAAAATATGTGATCCAAGTTGCAGATTCTGGTACACATGCGTAAAGGGGCATCAGATCAGAGAGGAGAACAAATGCACAGAGTAACACAGAGGGAGCGTGTAATACATACAAGCGTATACCGGCAGGAAGTGAACAAGGCGAAGCTTGGAAATAATATCGCAAATCACATGGGATTTATATTTGCACTGGCACTGTACGACAAATTTGGTTTGACATTTAAGCAGATCACGAACTATTACACCAAAACAGTAAATAAGCGCGTTGCCTGGCAGGATGATGATAACGACGATGTTACGAGCGAAAGTATGATGGAGTATTGCCAGAAACGGAAAATTGATGTGATCGGCTGGGTAAAGTCGATACCGATGTCACAGAAGCTGTACATGGCAGATATCCAGAAAGGGCGAGCAGTGCTTGGAGCAGACCGCAATATCGAAAGCGCACTGGCATCCACAATGTACCTGACAATTCCCACACTGAAAGAGTCGTACCGGTTCTCGAATGCCAAGATCGAGGAATTTATGAAGTGGGTTGCCTATTACATTGATTCCTACTGGCGAAAACAACCGAAGAGCAAAGAACACTATTTGTCCGATGCGATTATCCGGCAGACATTTATCGAGGATGAGCATTGGGACATTGTTACCGGGAAGAAGGTTGAATAGCATGGAGAGATTAACAGCAAAAATAAAAAGACCGGATAAAGAGGATTTGATTGTTTATACAAAAGGCGCTTATGAAGATACGATTCCAGCGGAAATGACAAAGAATGATATTAGAGCTGTATTGAAAAAACTTGCCGCTTACGAGGATGCCGAGGAACAGGGATTACCGAACAGATGGATTCCGTGCAGTGAGATATTGCCCGAATGTTGCGGATATCCGGTTTTACTTACCGTTGAAAATGGATTCAACCAAAGGCGTGTGTGCAAGGCGTTCACGAATTACATGAAAGAGGGCAAATTGCTATTCCTTACAAACGAAAAGGAATATTGTGAGGAATTAATTTCAAGCAAATTAAGCAACGCTTGGAAACCAATAGCTTGGATGCCATTACCAGAGCCGTACAGCGCGGAAGTAGAAAAGCCACAGACCAATGCAGATCGTATCCGGAGCATGACGGATGAGGAGCTGGCAGAAGTATTATTTGGAAGTTGCATAGAACGCATGGGCGTAGAGGAATGTTCTCATCCTGTAGAGGACTTAAAAGGCATTCCGGCTTGCAAATCATGTGTTTTGGATTGGCTTAAGGCAGAAAGTGAGGGCGAAGATGCTAGATGAAATTTTCAATGTAATGAAATGCTTTCCGGGCAGTTTTATCAACCGATGCGGAGAAGTTATTTTGTCTAAAAAAGGGAATGTGTATTTTATAGCAAAAGACTGTAAGACACAGAAAGATATTCTTTGCAAACTTTTGGAGTGGTGCTCCAGACCTATTGCAAAGGGAGAACCTTACCGCCAAGAGAAGCGAAATAAAGAATGGAGAGAAGCACTTCTTTCTGGATATAACAAATATCTCGGGACGCAGTTCACGCAAGAGGATATGTACTGGATATACGATAAGCTCGGAAATGGCGTAGACCATGATCTGACGCTGAAATTTATTGCAAGCGGATATGACCTGAATCTTGTATATCCAGAGAGAGGAGAAAATCATGGAAAATAGATTTTTATGCCGTGGAAAGCGGATTGATAACGGTGAATGGGTGAAAGGAAATCGTATTGATTCACCCGATGGTCATGTCGCAATTAGTGAGACAAGCGGGGAGTGGAAACTTTACGAATGTATTCCAACTACCATCTGTCAATGCACCGGCCTTGTGGATAAGAACGGCAAGCTGATCTGGGAGAATGACATTTTGATGTGTCATGGAAACTCGGAAGACCTTGTGAAAGCCGTTTTTGGAGAATTTAATGTAATCAACGCAGAAACACTGGAAGTTATTGACCGTGTTATTGGTTGGTATTATGAGGTTGTTCCAACAGATGCACTAAGCAAGTGTGAGCCGTTCTGCTTTCCAATGCCACTTACAGAGGAATATGTAAAGACATGCGAAATGGAAGTTGTTGACAATCCGGAACTGTTGGAGGTGTAGACATGACGATTGATGAAGCAAAAATATTTATTCAAAATGCTATGGAACAATCAAGAAATGCATTGGCAGAGTTGATGTTGATAATGCCAAAGGTATTTGCGGTTAAAAGGAAGAGCCTTGGTGAGTATTACAGCAATTTAGAGAATTGCAAAAAGGAGATTCAGGCATGTGAAGTAGCTGTAAAGGCATTGGAAGAGATACAGCAGTACAGAAAGCATGGTATTACTGTTGAAAGTGCATTAGATAATATGTGTGACCTTGCAGCCGCAGAAAATCTGATTGAAGAGTACCGCGCGATCGGCACACCGGAAGAATGCTTGCGGAATAAGGATTTCTTGGATTTCCTTGCGGGCAAGATGAAGCCGGGCGATTTTGAAACATACTTGCGCTTATACGATGCGTTAGAAGAAGGGGAGTGAGCAAATGAACGAAGAACTTAAACCATGCCCGTTTTGTGGACGCAGCATAGATATTGAAAAAGATGTGTACGATCCAAGCAAGGATTGGCATCCGACATTCATAGATCCGGACAGTGGCGGTGATCCTATTAACATTCATTGCAAGTGTGGTTTAGAGTTTTGCACTGGTACATATGACTGGGGCGAATTTGTAGAAGCATGGAACAGGAGAGCAAATGATGGGAAAGTAGGTGTGCCAGATGGCAATTAAGCCGATTTTATTCAATACAGAAATGGTTCGGGCAAATTTGGAAGGTAGAAAGAGTTGTACCAGACGAATTGTAAAAGGATTCATTCCAAATGATGCGAAATGGGGATATACCGCTTTTACACCTAAAGGGTGCATATCGTGTAGAGGTACATTTGCAGATGGGTATGGAGAGAAATTCTTTAAGTTGCCTTGCGAGCCGAGAGATATCCTTTATGTGCGTGAAACATGGCAATGTTGGCGAGCGCACCGATACGAAGCAACTGCTGACATAAGATTTAGAGCAGGTGGAGATGATGTGAGGTTGCAATTTGCCAATGGAAATACAGATTCCATAAACCGATTAGAATATGACACATTTGTACATAAGTGGTTCAGCCATAATGGCGAGTGGAAACCATCATTATTTATGCCAAAAGAAGCGGCGCGTATCTGGCTTAAGGTTACGGATGTGAGGGTGGAACGGTTGAAGGACATAACACCAAAGGACGCTGAAAATGAAGGTGTTGGAAATCTTTTCTACGAAGATATAGGGTACAGTGAAAAAAATTATGGAACAGAAGTAGATCCAGAGTATGGGATTGCAAAGGAACAATTTGCTTGGTTGTGGGAGTCAACCATCAAGAAATCCGACATTGACCGCTATGGTTGGAGTGCAAATCCGTGGGTTTGGGTGATTGGATTTGAACGGTGTGAGAAACCGGAAGGAGTGTGAGGCATGGGAAAAAGCAGAGCCAGTAAAATGAACGGATACCGTAGCATGGTAAGCCGTCAGAAGAATGATATTTTTAAGTTTAAGCAGAAACGCAGTAAGAAGAAAGGGTGATTGTATGGCTAAAGCAATTTTAATCATGGATATGCCGGAGTGTTGCGCAGATTGTCAACTGGCCGACGATGATCCAAGTGGATTATATTGTGTGTTTGCTGATGATTATTATGATGGATCAGACAGTTCCGAGGATAGAGCGAGTTTTTGCCCTCTTCGGAAATTGCCAGAGTATAGGCGCACGATCGGTAAAGAAAGTGAGCAGAATAGGATACTGATGAATACAGGCTGGAATGCATGCCTGGATAAAATTTTAAAATAAATCGAAAGGAGTAAGAGGTTTGCTGGCCAGCGTTAAAGAGCTCTTTACTCCAAAAAGAAATGGAATCAGTACAAGATAGGATGAAGCGGCTGGGAGCTTATGAGAAGATTGCTTCATTCATGCAGAAAGAAAAGCAGGATTACAGCTTTAAAAGAAAATATGCACAGATCAGAGCGGAAGAGTTCAGATCAGAATGTGATCGCAGAGGATTGAACTGCCATGTGTCTGTTGGCGGTCTGGACAGCATTATATTGTATATGTTCATTCATGAAGTGTGTAACATCGATGTACCAGGTGTATCAGCATCTACACTCGAGGATGCAAGCATTCAAAGAGTACATAAGGCAATAGGAATTATAAATGTGCCACCGCTCATGCGGGATGATGGTACACGATGGACAAAGCCAAAGGTTATACGGGAGTTTGGATTTCCGGTCATATCCAAGGAGATTGCAGGAAAAATCGAGTTGCTACAGAATCCAACCGAGAAGAATAAGACAGTCAGACACGCGATTATAACGGGAGAGACCGGGGAATATGGTGGCTGGCAGAAGAATTCGAAGATGCAGCTTAATCAGCGGTGGTTAAAGCTGTTCGGTGGATATGAAAACGAAACCGAAGGATCCGACTTCGGAAAACCGGATTTCTCGGTATCAGCGAAATGCTGTTATTACCTCAAAGAAAAGAATTGTGACGACTGGGGCAAGGAACATAATAGCGTCCCTTATCTTGGATTGATGGCATCCGAGGGCGGCAGACGTGCCAAGAGCCTGCGGATGAATGGATGTAATTACTTCGGGGCATCCACGATCAGATCAGCACCGTTTGCAATCTTCCACCGGCAGGATATTCTTACACTTGCCTTGGAGATGGATGATCTTTGGAAGAACGGATTAAAAGAGAAGTATCGTGCTGCTGCAATCAAGGCAGGAATAATATCCGAATGCTTTCAAATGCCGGATTCGTTGATACCAGAGATTTACGGCACAATCGAGAAAAAGCCGGACGGCACGTTATATACGACAAAGGCACAGCGTACCGGATGCAGTATGTGTGGTTTTGGAATCCACATGGAGAAACGACCACATCGGTTTGATCTGTTGTATGAGAGTAACCCGAAAGAGTGGGATTATCTAATGTTCCACATGTGCAAGGACAAGGATGGTAACGACTATGGATGGGCGAAGGTTCTGGACTACATTGGAGTTGGCTGGGATCCTACAACAATCGGTGGTAATTGCAAAGGGCAGATGTCGTTGCCGTTAGATCAGATGATGTGATTGCATATAAAAAGCACCTAACAAAGTAGGTGCGTTGTAATCAATAGCGGGACTCGAACCCGCGACCATGCCCTTCTAAGAGGCGCGCTCTATCCACTGAGCTATATTGCTAAAATATTTAGATTTTAATATTAGCACAAAAACATTATAAATACAAGACATATCAGAAAGGAGCCGAACCTCCGGCCGGGGTAACGATATATCGGGTTCCTTTCATAAAAATGGGAAAAGGAAAGAATTGGACAAAACAAGAGGAAGAGTATCTTGCAGATAATTGGGGAACTCTTTCCGTGGCAACAATTGCAAAAAATCTCGGCAGATCAGAAAATGCCATAGTGGTTAGAAAAGGTAGACTTGGTTTGGGTGCGTTTCTGGATAATGGAGATTATGTGACATGGAATCAGCTATTGGAGACAATTGGTCACGGCCATGCGGATGGATATAAAATGAAGTCATGGGTAAAAAACAGAAATTTCCCAGTACATACAAGGCGCGTAAACAATAATTCATTTAAAATAGTGTATTTACATGAATGGTGGGGATGGGCTGAGAAGAATCGTGATTTGCTAGATTTCTCAAGGTTTGAAGAGAATACTTTGGGAGTTGAACCGACATGGGTAAAGGACAAACGTAAGCATGATTTTGAAAAGAGCCGGAAGTATATAAAAAGTCCTTGGACACAGGCTGAGGATGATAAGTTGCGAAGATTGCTTGAAAGGCAGCAATACACTTATGATGATCTTTCGAAGATGTTGCGAAGGACAAACGGAGCAATTCAGAGAAGAATTTGTGATCTTGGGATAAGAGAGCGCCCTATAAAAGCAGATAACCATAATTTATGGACGCAAGATGATTTTCATAAGCTTGGAGAATTTATAAAAGCTGGATATGGATATGAACTGATAGCTGAAGAAATAGGAAAGAGTTCGAAAGCTTGCCGTGGCAGAGTATACCAAATGTACCTTACTGAAAATCTTGATAAAGTTAGAACTATTATGGGTGATGGAAATTTTGGAGATAACAGACCAGATCGTAGAATCAGACAATGGAATGTTATGAATACAGAAGAACGAATGGAAGCTAAGGATGGCCTGATACGGTTAGCAGCAATATTAGATTACAGCTTTCAACAGAAAGTTAATGAAACTGAATGGGGAGAGTTCTTTCAAAAAGACATGTGCCAAAACTTTTGTAAGGATTGCTTAATTACAGATGGCTGTGACAGCTGCACTAACTATAAGAAAATCGAACCACAGAACTGTAAAATGTGTGGAAAGACATTCTGGGAGAAAAAAGATAATCTGTATTGCCCTATATGCAGAAATATGAGAAAGAGACAGTGGTTGCGGAAAAGATTTGTGTTAGGAAGGTAAAAAATTATGAGTGATTTAGATAAATTCAATTATGAATGTGAAGGACAAATTGAAATGTCCGAGTATTTAGCA
>ERZ1026854.51-NODE-51-length-87767-cov-9.894883_pt1 | contig 87767 bp, 88 predicted proteins | sample MGYA00380157_ERZ1026854 | MGnify/ENA primary metagenome ERZ1026854 (study PRJEB33269, sample SAMEA4719793) | human gut metagenome | biome: human-associated habitat; feature: organic feature; material: feces | place: Cameroon | collected 2013-10 ...
TCTAGACCCTTTTGTCAATAGTTTTTTCTGCGTTCTATGTTTTGTTCGGTTTTTTCAACATTTTTAGACTTTTTATATGCAATTATTACAACGTCGCATTAAATCAATATAGTATTTACACCCATTTTAACTTCTTAACTATATAAAAACACAGATCAAAGCCGCTGCCGCGGCTCTTACCTGCTCTAATACTTCTAATACTAATTCACATATTCCCGCTCAGATTCATTATAATAGCCGTCACTGCAATGGGACAAGTCTCACATCGGAGTATCCTCTCGCCGAGCCATATAGGCACAGCTCCGCTCTCCTCTGCCTTTTCCACCTCAGAATGCTCAAATCCGCCCTCTGAGCCTATCATCACCGCCGCCGTGTCCGCGGCCATAAAATCTATCCCCGAAAGCTTCTGACCGCCATTCTCGTAGCATATAAGCTTTATCTGCGCCGCCGACATATCCTTTACCGCCTCGTCAAAGCTCATCAGCTCCCCTATCTCGGGAATTATCCCCCTGCCCGACTGCTTCGCCGCCTCTTCCGCAATGCGCATAAAACGCTCACGCTTTTTAGCAAAGTCCTTTTTGTCGGGTCGAGAAACACATCTGCGTGAAAGGAACGGCACTATCCGCACCGCACCAAGCTCCGTCACCTTCTGTATTATCTGCTCGAACTTGTCCTGCTTCGGGAAAGCCTGATATATCGTCAGCTTTAAGCTCGGCTCGCACTTCGACTGCACAGTCTCCTTTACACGGCATAAGACCGAACCCTCGGTCATCTCCTCTATCTCGCAGATATAGTCCGTCCCCGTGCGGCAGAAGGTTATCTCGTCCCCGATCTTCATTCGGAGCGAGTAGCCAATGTGCCTCGCGTCCGCCCCCTCAACATTTATATAGTCCGTCGGTTCGTGGTCAATAAAAAATCTCGGCATAGTCTTCCCTCATATTTCTTCAAGCGAAAGCGTCGCAATTGCATTAAGGTCCATTCCCGCGCGCTTGCCCGAAAGATAATCATAATAAGCCTGACAGCCTATCATAGCCGCATTGTCACCGCAAAGATAAAGCGGAGGCATATAAAGCTTCATTCCGTTCTTCTTGCACTCTTTTTCAAGCAAACCACGCACCGCAGAATTCGCCGAAACACCGCCTGCAAGCGCAACCGTTTTGTAATTGTATGCCTTAGCCGCCGCAATAGTCTTTCCCACAAGAATTTCCGATATCGTCTTCTGGAACGAAGCCGCAAGATCGTTCTTGTTTATCTCCTCACCCTTCTGCTCCGCATTGTGGGCAAGGTTTATTACTGCCGTCTTTAATCCGCTGAATGAAAAATCATATTCACTTCCCGTTATCTTCGGGTGTGGAAGCTTGTATGCGTTCGGGTTGCCGCTCTGCGCAGCCTTGTCTATCTGTACACCGCCGGGGTAGCAGAATCCAAGCACTCTCGCCGCCTTGTCGAAAGCCTCGCCTGCCGCATCATCGTGCGTCCTGCCGATAACATGGAACTTAGTGTAGTCCGTTACTTCAATTATGTGCGAATGTCCGCCGCTCGCAACAAGACATAGATACGGCGGCTTCAAAGGCTCGTCTGTTTCCGCACTCGCAAGATAATTCGCCGCAATGTGTCCCGCAATGTGATGTACGGGAATAAGCGGCTTGTCCGCCGCAAGAGCCAATCCCTTTGCAAAGCTTACACCCACAAGGAGCGCACCAATCAGTCCCGGCGCATAAGTAACACCGATAGCATCTATCCCGTCAAGGTCGGTGTCCGCATCTTCAAGTGCCTTTCTCACAACCCCGAGAATGTTCTCACAGTGTCGGCGCGAAGCTATTTCGGGTACAACTCCGCCGTATTTCTTGTGTTCTTCTATCTGCGTCGAAACAACGTTGGAAAGTATCTTTCTTCCGTCCTCAATGACAGCCGCCGCCGTTTCATCGCATGAGGATTCTATTCCGAGTATCTTCATTTCATTCTTCCTTTCTTCAAAGAAATTCTGTCAAAGCAGTACACAAAATGCTCTGCCTACTCTTTAAAATACTTAGTCATAAGCACAGCATTTTCCGTCGGCTTTGCGTAGAAATTTTTGCGCATACCGACCTGCTCAAAGCCGCATTTTTCGTATAAAGCTATCGCCGAAGCGTTGCTCTCCCTTACTTCAAGGTCAATTCTGTAAGGCTTGCTTTTTTCAAGCTCACTTATCAAAGCCGAAGCGATGCCGAGCCGCCTGAAACCCTCTTTTACAGCAATATTGTAAATGCTTATCTCGTCCAGCACAGCATTGGCCGTCACGAAGCCGCAGACCTCACCGCTTTCAGCTTTGGCAACAAGAAATAATGCCCCGTTAGCCGCAAAACTGCTCTCGAACGCCGCCATGCTCCAAGGGTCGGCAATGCAAGCCTGCTCTATCTCAAACATTGCTTCAAGGTCAGCCGAAACCGCCTTTCTTATCGTGTATCTCATAAAGCCGCCCTCAGTATCTCGTCCGTCAGACTGCGCAGGTCATCCATGCAGGTCAGAGTTCCGCACCTGCCTCGGAAACTCGCCGCATTCGGCAAGCCTTTCAGATAGAACGAGCATTGCCTGCGAAGCTCCGCCATAGCCTTTTTCTCACCCTTGAATCCGACCGTCAGCTCCGCCTGATGAAGCATTATCGCAAGCTTCTCTTCAAGCGTAGGCTCGGGCGCATATTCACCCGTTTCCATGTAGCTTTTTATCTGCGAGAAAAGCCACGGCCTCCCATAGCTTCCCCTTCCTATCATAACAAGGTCACACCCCGTCTGTTTGTACATATCCGCCGCACTCTCGGGCGAATCAATGTCGCCGTTGCCGATAACGGGTATCGAAACAGCCTCTTTCACCTGCCGAATTATGTCACGGTCAGCCTTTCCGTGATACATCTGAACACGGGTGCGCCCGTGAACGGCTATCATCGAAGCGCCTGCCTGCTCGATCACCTTTGCGAATTGTACAGCATTGACATTATCATCGTCCCAACCCTTGCGGAACTTCACCGTAACTGGAACATCGCTGTTTTTTACCGCCGCACGAACTATCTCTGCCGCAATTTCGGGCGTTTTCATAAGAGCACTTCCGCTGCCGCTGCCAACTATCTTCGGAACGGGACAACCCATGTTTATATCCAGTATGTCAGGCTTGTATTTCATCAGCATCGAAGCCGCCCTGCCGACGAATTCGGGATCTTCGCCGAAAAGCTGCAAAGCGTAGGGTCTCTCGCTCTCAATGACAGTGCAAAGCTCCTCCGTCTTTCTGTCGGAGTAACATAATCCCTTTGCCGAGATCATCTCCGAAACCATGTAAGCCGCCCCCTGCTCCTTGCAGACCGCACGGTAAGCCCTGTCCGCCACCGAAGCCATCGGAGCGAGCGCAGCGGTTTTTTCTATTTTAACATCGCCTATTGAAATAAAGTCCATAGCAGCCTTCCGTTCCAAAAAACTTTTTATTGTAGCTCTCAATTTTCCCCGAAAGCCACCCAAGGGATATCTTCGCCGCCGAATGAGGTCACAGCGTCCTGACAAATTCCGACATGGCACATAATATGCCGTATTTGAGCGCATATCACACTGAGATAGGTAAAATCCATATCATCGAGGATTTTTCGGCAGAGCATATCATCGGTAAGCGAATCAAAGAATTTATCCTTTTTTACATCGAAAATTTTAAAAAGATCCGTTACCTGCTCCTTTGTCATTGAGCCGTCTTTTTCGCAGCACCACTCGTCCCGATACAGCTTTTCGCCTATTTTTTCGGGCAGGCAAAAGCTTGATCCAAAGTCAGCTTTGTAATCAAACCTGAGCCAAAAATCGCTGCCCATGAGAGCGTGGACAACGTTATTCCAAACAGGCAGACCGTTATTATCCGCCTTCCAAAGCTCATCGGGACAAATCTCAACTATGCTTTTGAGCATTTTATAGCTGTCGTCATACTGCACTTTGAGCATTTTAACAATTTCATTCATATTAATTCCTCTTTACCGAAAATTCGGCTTTTTGATCTGCCATATTAACCGTCAATTATAAGCTCTCCGTGCTTATGCCGTGAGCAAAGCCCTTTCTATCATCTTCATTGTCATAAACATGATATTCTCCGCAAACATCTTCAAGCCTTTTATAGCTTGCCGAAACATAGTCACTGCGGCGCAGACCAACGGCAACTATAAGCGCATTTATAACGCTCATCGGAGCGATAAGCGAATCCGCAAAGGATACCATGTCGCTGCGTGCGATAAGGATATTGTCGGCATATTCCGCAAGCGGCGAGGACATGCTGTCCGTTATGGCAATATTCTTTGCACCCTTTGAGGAAGCGTACCGAAAAGCCTTGACCGTGTGTGTGGAATACCTCGGGAAGCTTATACCGATCATAACATCGTTCTCTCCGATATTCAATATCTGCTCGAACATTTCTGAGGTCGAGGTCGTGTGAACAAGCTTGACATTATCGAACATCATCGTAAAGTAGAACGAAAGGAAACGTGCCAGTACAGCCGCCGAACGTGCGCCGATAACATAGATGTTCTTAGCCTCGCAAAGCACGTCCACCGTGCGGTAAAACTCTTCCTTGTCGCCCTCTTCAAGCGTCTTTTTCAGCTTGTCTATATCCATGCTTATGATCTTTTCGTAAACGTCCTCGTCGGCAAGACGGTCGTTCATAACATCGATTCGCTGAACAGTAGTGAGCATATTGCTCGTGTAATCTTTCAGCGCGCGCTGAAGTTCGGGATAACCCTCATAGCCAAGCTCCGTTGCAAAACGAACCACCGTTGATTCGCTCACCCCGACAATGCCGCCGAGCTTAGATGCCGTCATGAATGCCGCCTTGTCATAATGATTGAGCATATACTCCGCAATTTTCTTGTGACCCTTTGAAAGCTTCGGGAGCCTTTCCCTTAATTCGTCAAACAATAACTTCTGCATAACTTTTACCTTCTTTTTTTATTCCCACAAGCTGTTCTGCAGCTTAATGATATCCTCTCTGCGCTTTTTTGTCGCATTTTTGTCGGCAAAGTAACGCCCGTCCTTTTCCGCAATGACATCGCCCTCGTGCACCGCCCCGTCAAAAAGCGAGATATCCGCGTTGAAGTACCTGTCACCGTCCTCGATAACGACCGTCTTTCCCTCTATCCTGTCAATTATCATCATTTTCCGTTGCTCTCCTTTTCCGTCTGTACACGATAGCTTTCGCCGTCCGAGTAAACGGTTATCGTTCCGCATTCGTCCGTGCGGAAATATTCAATGCCCATTTCCTTGAATTTGTCAATGGTCTCCTTGTGCGGATGTCCGTAGGAATTGTCCGTTCCGCAGCTTATTATCGCCGTCTTTGGCGAAACAGCCTTGAGGAACTTCTTGCTTGAAGAAGTCGAACTTCCGTGATGCCCTGCTTTCAGTACATCTGCCGAAACATCAGCACCGCTCGCAAGAATATCAGCCTCCGCCGCCTTTTCCGCATCACCCGTGAAAAGGAACGCACAGTTCCCGTGCGTGAGCTTTATCACCACAGACCAGTTGTTCAGATCGTCATAATCGTCCCCAACGGGCGCAAGCACCTCAAAAGCCGTGTTGTCGTTTTCCTTGTTTTCGTCAGCGAGCGAGTAAACACTCCCTGCCTGCGCCGCCGTGAGCTTCTGTCCCTTCTTGCTCAGTGCCGTCAGAAAACGCTCATAAACCTTGGTCGTCGGCACAAGATCGTCCTTTACCCTCGGCGCAATGACCGTTCCGATGTCGTATTTCTCAACTATCTTGTCCATCGCACCGATGTGATCGGCGTGAGGGTGAGTTGCTATAACATAATCAAGCTTTGTTATCCCAAGCCCGTCTATCACAGCTTCAATGTCGTCCGCCGCCTCTTTTACGCCCGCATCGATGAGAACATTCTTCCCTGCATAGGAAATAAGCTCGCAGTCGCCCTGTCCGACATCAATGTACCGTATTACAAGGTCAGCGTCCTTTTCGATGAAGTTGCTGACCACAGCCGCAGGCTCTTCCGTCTTTCCCTTTTCAAGATACGAACCGTAAGCGAACGCCGCTATAAAAAGTATCACAACTATCAGCGCAGGGAACGTCAGCCCACGGTGAAAAAGCCGCCTTAAGCTCTGTTCTTCCCTCTGTTCGGCTTTCCGCCGTGCTGCTGATGAGCCTGATGATCTTGATTTTGACGATGATTTTTTCCTTGCTGCCAATTCTTTTCACTTCCGTTTCTGCCGTTAGCCTTGGCATCATTCCTGCCGTGAGTGTTCCCACGGCTGTTTCCGTTTGCTTTTCCGTGCGAAGTTCCGTGTCCCCTGCCCTTTTCAGCCTGCTTCTGCTTGCGCTCGTTGAGTTCTCGCAGATATTGAGCGTCAGGCTTTACAAGACAGTCGGGAGTGCTGCCGATAAGATCGGTTCGGTGCGCTTTCTGCAAAGCTTCAATGCACTTCCGCTGATTCTGCGGACGGAAATACTGCAAAAGCGCCCTCTGCATACCCTTTTCCTCCGCCGTCTTAGGTACATATACCTTTTCAAGCGTGTAAGGGTCGAGTTCAGTGTAAAACATACACGTCGAGAGCGTTCCGGGTGTCGGATAGAAGTCCTGCACCTGCTCGGGACGCATTTTCAGCGACTTTAAGAACAGCGCAAGCTCCACAGCATCGTTCAAGGTGCTGCCGGGGTGTGATGACATCAGATACGGCACAAGATACTGCTCTTTTCCAATCTGATTTGTCATTCTATAAAATTTATCCTGAAATTTCTTATAAGCCTCAATGTGCGGCTTGCCCATTTTGTCAAGTACAGCCGCCGAACAATGCTCGGGCGCAACCTTTAACTGTCCGCTGACGTGATTTTCGATAAGCTCACGCATGAACTCATCGTCCTTGTCCTCGATAAGATAATCATAGCGGATACCACTTCGGATAAATACCTTTTTGACCTTTGGTATCGCCCTTATCTTTCGGAGCATTTCAAGATATTCCGTGTGATCGACAACAAGATTCGGGCAAGGCTCGGGCGCAAGACACTTTTTGCCCTTGCAAAGTCCGTATTTGAGCTGCTTGTCACAGCTTGTCCGTCTGAAATTCGCCGTAGGACCGCCGACATCGTGAATGTAACCCTTGAAGTTCGGCAAAGTCGTCAGAAGCTTCGCCTCACGCAGAACACTCTCCTCACTTCTCACAGCGATTCGCCTGCCCTGATGAAGCGCTATCGAGCAGAAGTTGCAGAATCCGAAACAGCCTCGGTTGTGCGTTATCGAAAATTCAACTTCCTTTATGCCCGGAACACCGCCCTCTTTCTCATAAATAGGGTGATAAGTCCTCATGTAAGGCAGTTCGTAAACAGCGTCAAGCTCCTCCGTCGTAAGTACGGGCGAGGGCGCAAGCTGAACGAGCATCATATCGTCCTGTCGCTGAATTATAGTCTTGCCGTAAACCTCGTCCTGCCAGTCATACTGTATGCGGCAAGCCTTTGCATATTCAGCCTTGTTCTCGCGGCAAGCCTTTAACGACGGACATTCCACCGCACCGTAAGGCGTGTCGACGGGCTTTACAAGATAAGCCGTTCCGCGAATGTCCTTTAAGTCGTGAATGTCCTCACCCTTTGCAAGACGTGTGCATATCTCCGTTATCTGATGCTCACCCATTCCGTACATGAGCAGATCAGCACCGCTGTCATAAAGTATGGACGGACGAACAGCATCGTCCCAGTAATCATAATGCGCAAATCGGCGAAGCGAAGCCTCCAAGCCGCCAATGGCAATGGGGATATCCCCATAAGCCTCGCGCAGCTTCTGACAGTAAACAATGACTGCACGGTCAGGACGCTTTCCAGCCACTCCTCCTGCCGTGTAAGCATCATCGGAACGCTTTCTCTTTGCGCTCGTGTAGTGCGCAACCATGCTGTCAATGTTTCCCGAGGTCACAAGGAACGCGTACTTCGGTCTGCCAAGCTTCTTGAAATCACGGACGCTGTGCCAGTCGGGCTGTGCAATGATCCCAACCGTGAACCCAAGGCTCTCAACAACTCTCGATATAATGGAAATGCCAAAGCTCGGGTGGTCAACATAGCTGTCCCCCGTGATGCAGATAAAGTCAAACTGCTCTATCCCACGCTCCTGCATATCCTCTTTTGATATAGGTAAAAACGGCATAAATACTCCTTTTTATTTTCGTAACATACAGCTCAATTCGGAATTCGGAATGCGGAATGCGGAATTATTATTTTTCCTATAATTCGCAGCAAAACGCAAATTCCCGTAGGGGCGGATTCTATATCCGCCCGGTTATATATCTCACACTAATTACGCATTTCGCATAAAAAACTTAATTCATGTATATAAAACAGAAAGCAAAGCCACTACGCATATCCATATAAATATCTTAAAGATCGCCTTTATGAACACTCCGCCGACAAATTCCCGATTTTCAATATTAACAGCAAGCTCCGCACCGATGATACCTCCGAAAAACGCAGGAATTATCCCTGCCTCATTGTTCCTTTTGACCATTATGTACGCCGTAATATTCATCGCTAAAATTATCGGAATTATCACAAAATAGTCGATCATCAAAAGCAAATATCCAAACAGCAGAAAATAATATATCAATTCCGCAAATTTTTCACTGAAAAACAGCATCATAGTCAGCGCAATGCCGATGAAGTCGATAATGTGCCGCACGAAAAAGCTTTCCGAAAACGGCTCACCGTCCTTATTCTGCTGTACAGCCTCCTCCGAAGCCTCGGTAACGGGCTGCGGCGAACGATAGTTGTTCTTTTTGTCGAATACGGAAAACAAACCATAGTCAACAATGTCATAAAAAGTATCAATTATCCATTTCAGCATAGCATACACCCCAAACCGAGATAACAAACAGACGAGATCACCCAACGCAACGGGCATAACGGGACGGGAAACCCGTCCCCTACGGATACACCCAAACGGCAAATATGTCGACCCCGAACGGGCGGATATGGAATCCGCCCCTACGGAATTACACAAAAAACACGGCTCATATTAATTACGCATTACGCATTAATCCGACTCTTCCATCTGCGAAACCACTTCGTCAAATATCTCCGAACCGCCGTCACCAACGGACTCGGAAACAACGTCCTGATTGATAAGCTTGCGCTTTAACCACATCTCTTTCGTGATAATGACTGCACGGGGCTTTGAACCCTCGTAAGGACCTACAACGCCCAGCTCTTCAAGCTGATCCATTATCCTCGCCGCACGGGCATAGCCAAGCTTCAGCTTTCTCTGTAAGTACGAAACGGAAGCCTGTCCCGCATCGCACAGCACATCAACTGCACGGTCGATGATCTCCTCATCACTGCCGTCACCCGTAGGCACATCGGAAGAATTATCGCCCTTGCCCTCACCCTTAGGCATAGGAGTAGCCTTTTCGATCTCCTCGATGATCTCGCTCGAATATTCGACCTGACCGCCGCTCTTGATGAACGAAACGACCGCCTCGACTTCCTTTGTCGAAACGAAACAGCCCTGAACTCGGACAGGCTTCGGTATTCCCTGCGGATAGTAAAGCATATCACCGTAGCCGAGCAGCTTTTCTGCGCCAGCCGTGTCAATGATAGTTCGGCTGTCTATCTGCGATGAAACCGTCAGCGCGATCCTCGACGGAATGTTCGCCTTGATAAGACCCGTGATAACATCAACTGTCGGCCGCTGCGTTGCGATTATAAGATGCATACCTGCCGCTCTCGCCATCTGCGCAAGTCGGCATATCGAATCTTCAACTTCGTTCGAGCAAGCCATCATAAGGTCAGCCAACTCGTCTATCGCAATGACTATCCTCGGCAAAGGCTCAACGCCCTCGGTCTCGGCAGCCATTTCATTGTATCCGTTAAGGTCACGGACATTGCTGTCCGCAAAAAGCTTGTATCGCTTCAGCATCTCCTGAACCGCCCACGAAAGCGCACCTGCCGCCTTTCTCGGATCGGTTACAACAGGGATAAGCAGATGCGGTATGCCGTCATAAACCTTGAATTCAACCATTTTCGGGTCAATAAGCACAAGACGAACTTCATCGGGCGAAGCATTGTATAAAATACTCATAATTATACTGTTTGTACAAACAGATTTACCCGAACCCGTAGTACCTGCAATGATAACGTGCGGAAGCTTCGCAATATCTCCGACAATAACTTCACCGTCAATGTTCTTTCCGACAACGAACGAAAGCTTGCTCTTCGCGTGTGAAAATTCCTCGCTCTCGATCATCTCACGGATCGAAACCGTGTCTTTTACTCGGTTCGGAACTTCGATTCCGACAGCCGCCTTGCCCGGAATAGGCGCTTCGATACGAACACCTGCCGCCGCAAGGTTGAGCGCAATATCATCAGCGAGCGCAGTTATCTTGGAAATTTTAACGCCCGCGCTCGGCTGAAGCTCATACCTCGTAACGGTCGGGCCACGGTGAATGTCAACAATCCTCGTCTGAACACCGAAGCTCTTCAAAGTGTCAACAAGCGTGTCAGCGTTGTTCTTCATCTCCGCCTCAGCCTGCTCGGAGTTGCTCTCATTATCAGCCTGCTTCAAAAGATCTATCGGTGGGAACGTGTAAACGAAAGTTTCCTGCTTGTTCTCGGTAATTTCGTGCTGAATGTCAGCCGCCGTCGGCGCATCGGGCATATCAAGCTCCTCGGTCGATTCTATCTTCTCCGAAGCAAGAGTTGACTGCTTCGCAACAGCCTTGCGATTTGCCATAGCATTCGCAATGTCCTTTTTCAGCTGCGAATTGTCATCTTCGGACGAAGCCTTAGCCGCACCCGATGAAACAGCCGCCGAAGCATTTCCCGAAACCGTGTTTGACGAAGCCGCAGATGCAGCATTTGAAGCCGCCGAACTTGCTGCACTTGCCACCTTTTTCGGCGCAGCCGCAGCCTTCTTTATAATATCATCAAGCTCGCTCGATGCCGATTTGAGCTGCTCCTTCGCAAGCTCCTTGTCAGCCTCAACAGCCTTGTTTCCGACTATCTTAGGCGTAGCCGCAGGAATAGCCGAACCCTCGTCCGTGAACTCCTTCGGCGGCTCGGTCAAAGTTCCCGTAGCCTTTATCTGCTCAGACTGCGAAAGCTTCTGTCCCGCAGGCATCGGAATATCAACATCAAAGTTCTTCTGCTGCTTTTCTGCGATCTTTTTGGGAACGTCCTCGTTCGGAACAGTCTTTTTGCCGTTTCTTGCCCCCGGAGGAGGTACAAAATCGGGCGTTTCAATATAGCTCTCCGCACGGGCAGCACTCGCCTTTGCGAAACCGTTGCGCACCATTTTGAAAAGGTCAATGACCGTCTTGTTCGCAACTACCATTATATATACGAAGCAAAGCAGCACAACGATTATCGATGCCCCTACCCTCTTGAAAAGTGCAAGCAAAGGTCCTGCAATGATAATGCTCATCACTCCGCCGCCCCGAAGCTTCTTTCCCTCCGCATAAAGCGCAGGAAGTATCTCGTCAAAAAGTCGCTCTCCCTGCAATTCCCCTGCGAAGAATATCTGTACGAATCCCGTCAGAAGCAGTATCGCCGCTCCGCACTGAACGAGCCTCGTGCTTACATAAAGCTCCGTCTTATCCATCGCTATCATTATCGAAGCATAGATCATTACTATCGGCACAAGGAACGCAGTCACGCCGAATAATCCGAGAAAAATATTATGTATCGTGTTCCAGAGCGACTCACCCTTTATCAGCGTGAATGCCGCCGCAAGAACGCCTGCCGCAAACAGCACCGTCGACCATAAAACTCGGTCGTGATGCCTTGCATTCTCATTCTGACGGGCGATCTCCTCTTTGCTCGCCTTTGTCTTGTTCTGTGCCAAATCTATTCCTCCAATTATTTCGCAGCTATCATCTCATAAAGATAATTTCCGCTTACGTCCTCATAAATTCCTATCGAAAGTACAATTATACCAAGTATAAGCGTGTAAAACGCAAAAATTCTGAATTTGTCCGATACAACGAGCAGCTTTATAAGCCTTATTGCCAGATATCCCGATACAGCCGCCACAACAAATCCTACAATAAGCGGCAGTATAAGCTCCGAAGTCGCTCCCCCGTCATAAGAAAGCATCTCCGTCAGCGCACCTGCAAGTATTACGGGAATTCCGAGAATAAAACTGTATTCAACAGCGTCCTCACGCTTTAAGCCTGCAAAAAGTCCTGCCGAAATTGTCGAACCCGACCTCGATATGCCCGGCACAAGCGCAATTCCCTGAAATACACCTATCAAAAGCGCCTTTGGCGTTGTGACTTCGCCGCAGGTCAGCCTGTTCCCATCGCAAAGCTTGCTCGTAGAAAGGAATAACAGCGCCGAAGTGTAAAGAAAACCGATGCCCTCCGCAACAATGCTCCTGTCCGACTGCAATCCCTCGAAGAAATCCTTGAATATGTAAAACCCGAAAAGCGGCAGAATAGAAATTATTATCATAAATATCATTCTACGCTCGGGATTCATTTCTTTCCACTTGAATTTTCCCGTGAAAATATCCTTTAAAAGCTTTAAAAATTCAATTATCAGTGCCTTTATCTTCCCCCAGAACGCAATGAATACCGCAATGAGCGTTCCAAGATGCAGGAAAACATTCACCAGCACAGCACTTTCCCCGTGAATACCGAAGAAATGCTGAAAAACCGATAAATGCCCCGAACTCGATATCGGCAGGAACTCCGATAAGCCTTGAATAAGTCCCTGAATAATGCCCTCAATTACTGTCATAGAAATTTTCCTCCGTTGTCTTATTTAAAGCGCTCCAAACAGCGCATTTTTCACTTATTTAAAACCGAAAAAGCCGTCAAACCGCCCACATCGCAAGGCAGTCTGAGCGTTTCCGCCGAAAGCTTCGTGCAGTCCGCAGAAAACAAAGCTTCATCGTATCCATTAGAACCTTTAGCCGAACGAAGCGCATAAGCAGCCTCGCGTTCCTGCGCATATAAAATATCATATTCGCCGATAATAGAGTGAATGACCATTTTCCGCACCTCCGACTACGATTCTTCATCGGGATAACGAGGTTCGCCCGTTTCGATAAGCCTGTAAAGCTCCTCAATGGCGTCGGATAAACCGCCGAGCCTGTCAATAAGTCCCTCATTGACCGCAGTTTCGCCGTCAATGACAGTTCCCATATCCATAGTGAGCTCACCCGTGTTCATCATAAGCTCCTTGAAACGCTGAGCGGAAATGCCGCTGTTTCGGCAAACGAAATTGCTTATCCTATCCTGCATCTTGTCAAAATAAGATAAGGTCTGCGGAACTCCGAGAACCGTGCCGCTCATTCGCACTGGGTGAATCGTCATAGTCGCACTCGGCACAATGAAAGAACGCTTCGCCGAAACTGCAAGCGGCACACCGATAGAATGACCGCCGCCAACAACAATTGAGACCGTCGGCGTTTTCATTCCCGCAATAAGCTCCGCGATAGCAAGCCCAGCCTCAACATCACCGCCCACCGTGTTCAGGATTATGACCAGACCCTCGATCGAGCGATCCTGCTCAACAGCCACAAGCGCAGGCATAATGTGTTCATACTTGGTCGTCTTGTTCTGCGGCGGAAGAAGATAATGTCCCTCCACCTGCCCGATTATCGTAAGACAGTGAATGAGATGCTTTGCATTCTGTGAAGTGACTTCCCCCGTCTTTTCAATAAGCTCCGCACGGTCAAGCGCCTCATCGGAAGCGGAATCATTGTTTTCGTTGCCGTTATTTTCATCTTTATCTATCATATCTATATCTCCCGAACTGAATTTTCTATATCCCTATTATTTCATTTTCGGGGCATAAATATACAGTATAATTATAAACCAGTTTTCAGAAAAAGTCAACCACGAAGTAAATTCGGAACTTAGTTTAATTCGGAATTCGGAATTCGGAATTATTTACAAAATCCACAAATTTCGGTAAAAGTTAAATCTATATTCATCCAAGTTCAAATATCAAACCAACTTCCAATGCCTCTCAGCATTAATTTTTCCACAATTCAAATGAAATGATGTTAAAAGCATTCGTATACATATCCCCAACATAATATTATAACCCATAGAAAATGTGAAAACTGACGGATATTGAATACAGCCTACATTTCCAACACAAACAATATTTTTACCGTTCTGCACGGCAAATTTTAGCTATGCAATAATTCCGAATTCCGCATTCCGAATTCCGCATTAAACAAAAAACGCTGTCCGAAAATAATCGAACAGCGTTGATTTTATATATCGAAAGAAACTTATACAAGTTCAATGATAGCCATTTCAGCAGCGTCGCCGCGTCTTGGACCTGTCTTGATGATTCTTGTATAACCGCCATTAACATCAGCGTACTTAGGTGCGATCTCGTCAAAAAGCTTCTTGACAACATCTTCCTTTGTAACATAAGCAAGAACCTGACGTCTGGAGTGGAGGTCGTTAGTCTTGGCGATGGTGATCATCTTTTCAGACATAGCGCGAACCTCTTTGGCTCTTGTTACTGTTGTTTCGATCTTGCCGTTTTCGAGCAGGAATGTAACCATAGCTCTGAGCATTGCTTTTCTGTGGTCGCTTGTTCTGCCCAATTTTCTTGTTCCCGGCATTCTAATCACTCCTTACCTATTAAAAGTATCGTATTTTTGCAAAATTATCACTCTTAGTTATCATCTTCAGAGCTGAGTTCAAAACCGAGGGACTGAAGCTTTTCCTTAACTTCGTCAAAGGACTTCTTACCAAGGTTTCTGACTTTCATCATCTCTTCTTCTGACTTGTTGATCAAATCACCTACTGTGTTAATGTTTGCACGTTTAAGGCAATTGAACGAACGTACTGATAAGTCAAGGTCCTCAATGGTCATCTCAAGGACTTTTTCTTTGCCCTTGTCGTCCTTTTCTACCATGATCTCTGTGATAGCGGATTCATCAGAAAGCTCGCTGAAGAGCTTCAGATGCTCAATGAGGAGGTTGGCTGCCTGTGATACAGCTTCCTTGGCTGAAACAACACCGTTGGTCCAGACATCAAGTGTGAGCTTATCATAATCAGTTACCTGTCCAAGACGTGTGTCTTCAACAGTGTAATTTACTTTCAGTACAGGGGTATAAATGGAGTCAACAGCGATAACATCAACACCGAAGTTGAAAAGCTGCTTGTTCTTTTCAGCAGGAACGTATCCGCGTCCTCTGTCGATAGTGATCTCCATATAAAGCTTAGCGTCTTTGCCGAGTGTAGCAATGTGCATATCCGGAACGAGGATATCAACTTCCGAATCCGCCTTGATGTCACCTGCGGTAACTTCGCATTCGTCTTCGGCTTCGATATAGATGGTCTTAGGGCCTTCGCCGTAAAGCTTAGCCGTGAGTCCCTTAAGGTTAAGAACTATTTCAGTAACATCTTCCTTAACGCCCGGAATAGTAGATAATTCGTGGTGTACACCGTCAATCTTCACCGAAGTAACAGCAACACCCGGAAGCGAGGAGAGCAGGACACGTCTGAGGCTGTTGCCAAGAGTATGTCCATAGCCGCGCTCAAGAGGAGCGATAGCAAACTTGCCGTAAGTGCCGTTGGTCTTGAGTTCAACGGTTTCGATTTCCGGCTTTTCGATTTTTTCAAGCATTATAAAACCCTCCTATATTCGCATTGCGGATCATTAACGCATATAAAAAGTTTATACACGATAAACCTATTACTTGGAGTACAACTCGACGATAAGGTGAGTTTCAACCTCATAGTCAAGGTCTTCAGTTGCAGGCATACGAACAACCTTAGCGGAGAAATTGTCCTTGTTGGAATCGAGCCATGTAGGAACTACTCTGCCGTTAGTCTGATCGTAGATCTCCTTGAACTTAGCACTTGAACGGCTGCCTTCGTAAAGAGCAATAACGTCGCCTTCCTTAACTCTGTAAGAAGGAATGTCAACTCTCTCACCGTTTACTGTGAAGTGTCTGTGAGTAACGAGCTGTCTTGCTTCACGTCTTGTGAGAGCGAGACCCATTCTGAAAACTACATTATCAAGTCTGGATTCAAGAATAGTGATGAGCGCGTCACCTGTAGTCTTGTCAGTAGCCTTGCTTGCGAGTTCGTAGTAGTGATAGAAAGGCTTCTCAAGAACGCCGTAGATGAACTTGAGCTTCTGCTTTTCCTTGAGCTGTGTGCCGTATTCGGAAAGCTTCTTTCTGTTGTTGGCACCGGGGTTTCTATTAGAAGTCTTAGAAATACCCATAACCATAGGGCTGATTCCTAAGTATCTGCATTTTTTGAGTATGGGGTCTTTATTAACTGCCATTTAGAATTACACCTCCATTGGTAATTAAAAAACGTATTATTAAGCGGAAACGCTTACCTGTAAAAGAATATCGGTATATCTGTTATACACGACGTCTCTTAGGAGGACGGCATCCGTTGTGAGGAATAGGAGTAACATCCTTGATGAGTCTTACTTCAAGACCAACTGTCTGTAAAGCTCTGATAGCAGCTTCACGGCCGGCACCGGGTCCCTTAACGTAAACTTCAACAGTCTTAAGACCGTGATCCATTGCAGCCTTAGCAGCAGTTTCAGCAGCTGTCTGAGCAGCGAACGGAGTGGACTTCTTAGAACCTCTGAAACCGAGTTCGCCTGCGGAAGCCCATGAAATTGCGTTACCCTGTGTATCAGTAATAGTTACGATTGTGTTGTTGAAAGTGGACTGGATATGAACAGCACCATTTTCAATGTTTTTACGCTCACGACGACGTCTAACGACAGTCTTCTTGCCTTTAACCTGAGCCATTGTTCATTCCCTCCTTACTTCTTCTTGTTAGCGATTGTCTTTACAGGACCCTTGCGAGTTCTTGCGTTAGTCTTGGTTCTCTGACCTCTAACGGGGAGACCCTTTCTGTGACGAACGCCTCTGTAGCAACCGATTTCAACAAGACGCTTGATGTTAAGAGCAACATTTCTGCGAAGGTCACCCTCAACGATGAAATTCTTATCAATATAATCACGGATCTTTGCAAGATCATCCTCGGAAAGGTCCTTAACTCTGATGTCAGGGTTTACGCCTGTTTCCTTGAGGATAATATCAGCAGATTTGCGACCGATGCCATAGATATATGTGAGTCCGATCTCGACTCTCTTATCCTTTGGAAGGTCAACGCCTGCAATACGTGCCATTTACATACACCTCCGAATTGGATTTTTACGTTTTAAAGCAATTATTACGGATCTTTACTGATTAGCCCTGACGCTGCTTGTGCTTAGGGTTCTCGCAGATAACCATAATTTTGCCTTTTCTCTTAATGATTTTGCATTTTTCACAAATTGGTTTTACTGAAGGTCTTACTTTCATGATAAATACCTCCTTTTTCAAGAATTCACTTTGCTCTCCAAGTAATTCTGCCTTTTGAGAGGTCATATGGTGACATCTCAACCGTGACCTTGTCACCCGGAACGATCCTGATGTAGTTCATTCTGAGTTTACCGGAAACGTGAGCGAGAATCTTGTGTCCGTTTGCAAGTTCAACCTGAAACATTGCATTCGGGAGAGCTTCGATTACTGTACCTTCAATCTCAATAACATCCTCTTTAGACAAACATATGCCTCCTTTTAGATTTATGGATCTTGGGTTTCGGTGAACGAAGAAATTATCTTTCTAAGTCCCTTATCTGTCAGATTGTCTGTATCTATAACAGTATTGGTAAGTTTAAGGTGTTTTAAACGCTTTTTCTTCGGTTTTTCGAGCTTTCGCTCTTTTCCGTCAGCAATAAACGCAAAGTCACCCTCAACTGCGGTGATCACAAGGAAATTTCCTCTGTCATGTCCTGCAGCCGATCTGACGATCATTCCGATTTTTGCTTCCACAGCCTTAACTCCTTTCGGGGTTTGCCGTTGTCAGACAATTGTGGGCTTTGTAAGAATTACAGGCCCGTCGGGAGTGATTGCGATAGTGTGCTCAAAATGAGCAGCGGGAGAACCCGATTTGGTCACTACGGTCCAGCCGTCCGAAAGAACTTTAACATCCTCTCCGACCGCATTGATCATCGGTTCAACTGTGATAGTCATACCTGCAACAAGTCTTGGACCGTGTCCCGGACGTCCGTAATTCGGAACTTCGGGAGCTTCGTGCATTTCTCTGCCGATGCCGTGACCTATATACTGTCTGACTACACCATATCCATGAGAAACGCAGTGTTCTTCTACCGCATGACCGATGTCGCCGATACGGTTTCCGATAACAGCCTGCTCGATTCCGAGATACATACTCTCTTTTGTTACCTCAAGCAGTTTGAGCGTTTCTTCGGGAACGTTTCCTACAGGGAAGGTATAAGCCGTGTCCCCGTTGTAACCATCATAAAGTGCGGTAACGTCAATGCTGACAACGTCGCCGTCCTGAATGAACTTCTTCTTGGACGGGATTCCGTGGATTACTTCGTTGTTGATCGAAATGCAGGCCGAACCGGGGAAACCGCAGTAACCGAGGCTCGAAGGCTTTGCACCGTTCTTGACGATGTAATCGTGGATAAGCTTGTCAAGCTCATAAGTTGACATACCGACTTTTATTGACTGTCCGCCGTAGTGAAGAGCGTTAGCGGTGATAACACCTGCTTTACGCATCTTCTCCAATTCGGACTTGGATTTAACATTAATCATTTTTCTCTGCCTTTAAGCATTGAGCGCTTCTAAAACAACCTTTGAAGTTGCTTCAACGCCGTCCAGACCCTTGACTCTTGTGAGCTTGCCCTTTGCTGCATAGAAATCAGCGAGAGGAGCAGTCTGAACATGGTAAGTTTTAAGTCTTTCAATAACAGTTTCGGGAGCGTCGTCCTTTCTCTGTACAGCGTTGCCGCCGCACTTGTCGCAAACGCCGTCTACCTTAGTCGGCTTGAAGTCAACGTGGTAGGAAGCACCGCACTTTTCGCAAACTCTTCTGCCCGAGATACGAGCCTGAATGTCTGCATCGGGAACGTCGATCGAAAGTACCTTGTCAATGTTTACGCCCATAGCCTCAAGAGCTTCTGCCTGAGGAACAGTTCTGGGGAAACCGTCAAGTATGAAACCGTTCTTGCAATCGTCTTCGGCAATTCTGTCTTTAAGAATACCGATCACAACCTCGTCAGGAACTAAAGCGCCGCTTTCCATATAGCTTTTAGCCTTAAGTCCGCATTCCGTACCGTTCTTTACTGCTTCACGCAGAATGTTGCCGGTAGAGATCTGAGGGATACCGAGCTTTGCGCTGATAACCTCTGCCTGTGTGCCCTTGCCTGCACCGGGAGCGCCAAGTAAAATCAAATTCATAACAAATCCTCCTGACGATAAGTGTGTAATGGTTTGTGACGATTATTCGAGGAATCCCTTGTGGTGACGCATCATCATCTGAGATTCGAGTGTTCTGGAAGTTTCAAGAACAACGCTTACCACGATGAGTATCGAAGTACCGCCCATTGCGATATTCAAGTCAGGCATTGCCATATTTGAAAGTATCGGGAAGATAGCGATAACGCCGAGGAAAAATGCACCGACCAAAGTGATCTTTGAAAGAACTTTCTGGATATAGTCGCTGGTAGGCTTACCGGGTCTGATACCGGGGATACCGCCGTTGCTCTGGCGGAGGTTGTTAGCTATTTCAATAGGATTATACTGCATTGCAACATAGAAGTAGTTGAAAGCAATGATAAGAATGAAATAGATGATAGCGTACCAACCGCTGCGGTAGCTGAAGAAGTGAACGAAGCCTGCGTAGAACTTCTGCCAGAATGTGACTGGGTCAGCCTTTACAGGAATGAACATTTCAAGCGTAGCAGGGAGCGACATGATAGCCATCGCGAAGATGATCGGCATAACGCCGCTCATTGCGATCTTTATCGGAATATGAGTGCTCTGACCGCCGTACTGCTTTCTGCCGACAACACGCTTAGCGTACTGGATCGGGATTCTTCTTTCGGATTCATTCATAAATACGATGAATGCGATCATAAGAACAAAAACAACGAGAACGATCGGAACGATCAGGTAGTATTTCTTGTCGTCCTTCGCAAGTTCAAACATACGGAGAATGCTTGCAGGACCTCTCGAAACAATACCGGCGAAAAGTATCATTGAGATACCGTTGCCAATGCCCTTGTCATTGATGCAGTTGCCGAGCCAAACAACAACGCCTGCGCCTGCGGTGAACGCTGCGACAATAACTATCGCTGCAAATACGCCCGAAGCACCGTCTGTAAATCTTACAGCACCGTTGTTGCGCTGAGTAATGAAGTAAGCGTACGACATTACCAAAGCAATTGCCAGTGAAACATACATTGTTATCGTATCGAGTTTCTTTCTTCCCTCTTCGCCTTCCTTCTGAAGATTTTCAAGAGGAGGGAGCGCATACGTCAGAAGCTGAACGATGATCGAAGCATTGATGTATGGCTGGATCGAAAGAGCGAAGATAGTTCCCTTTGAGAGAGCGCCGCCGGAGAGGATATCCATATAGCTCAGGAAGCTTCCGCTGCCCGAAATATCGGATGCCATTACCGAAGCGTCAAGAAAAGGAACAGGGATATGACAGCCTAAACGGAAAATAAAGATGATTAATAATGTGTAAAGGATTTTATTCCTTAACTCTGGAACCTTCCAAGCGTTTCTGAAGGTCGTAAACACATTACATCACCTCAGCCTTTCCGCCTGCCTTTTCAATTTTTTCTTTTGCTGAAGCGGAGAATGCATCAGCCTTAACAGTTAAGTTCTTGGTGATCTCACCATTGCCGAGGATCTTAACGCCGTTGTCGATGTTCTTAACAAGACCTGAAGCGAGAAGAAGCTCTGCATCAACCTCTGTACCTTCCTTGAAGATTTCGAGTGAGGAAACATTAACAGCAGCCATCTTTGCTGCGAAGATGTTGTTGAAACCTCTCTTAGGGATTCTTCTTGCGAGAGGCATCTGACCGCCTTCAAAGCCCGGTCTTACACCGCCGCCGGAACGAGCATTCTGTCCCTTGTGGCCCTTGCCGGAAGTTTTGCCCCAGCCTGAACCGTGACCTCTGCCGACTCTCTTAACGTCCTTCTTGGAACCTTCAGCAGGTGATAATTCGTGAATATACATTGTATCGCACCTCCCTGCAATTATGCTTCGGTAACTTCTACAAGGTGATTGATCTTAGCGATCTTTCCCTTTGTAGCATCATTATCGGGCTGAACCTTTTCAGCACCAACCTTATTGAGGCCGAGAGAATGTGCTACTGCGATCTGCGGCTTTGTGCAGCCGTTAAGGCTTTTAACAAGCTTTACTTTAAGTGCCATTTCAAACGTCCTCCTTAACCTAAGATCTCATTAACGGACTTGCCTCTGATGTCGGCAACGTCCTTAGCGCTGCGGAGAGTTGAAAGGCCCTGGATAGTAGCTCTTACAACATTGCAAGCGTTGTTGGAACGCAGGGACTTAGTTCTGATATCCTTGATACCTGCAATTTCAATAACTGCACGAACAGGACCGCCTGCGATGACACCGGTACCGGGAGCAGCGGGCTTCATAAGAACTCTGCCTGCGCCGTATTCACCGATAACCTCGTGAGGGATTGTTGTTCCTCTGAGGGAAACTTTAATCAAATTCTTCTTTGCATCCTCGATACCCTTACGGATAGCATCAGGAACTTCTCCTGATTTACCGATACCGAAACCAACTGTGCCGTTGCCGTCGCCTACTACAACGAGTGCAGCAAACTTGTAAATACGACCACCCTTAACAGTCTTGGAAACTCTGTTAATAGCAACAACCTTTTCGGAAAGTTCGAGTGCAGAAGCGTCTATCTTAGCATTAGCCAAAAGAATAACCTCCTTATAAGTTACTTGGAAGCCGAACTTAGAAGTTCAGACCGCCCTTTCTTGCGCCCTCGGCAAGTTCTGCAACTCTACCGTGGTAGAGATAACCTGCACGATCGAATACAACGTCCTTGATGCCCTTTTCGGCAGCTCTTGCAGCGATCATCTCGCCAACCTTCATAGCGCCTTCCTTGTTTCCGCCGTTTGCACCGAAGTCCTTCTCTACGGAAGATGCAGCGCAAAGTGTTACGCCTGCAACATCATCGATGAGCTGTGCGTAAATGTGATTTGCAGAACGGAAAACATTGAGTCTTGGGCACTGTGCTGTTCCGCTGATCTTGGAACGTACACGAACCTGTCTCTTAGCTCTTGCAGCCTTTCTGTTGAACTGCTTTACCATTTAAATTCACTCCTTTTCAACAAGGAATAGTAGCCGATCTTTCAGGCTGTCCCATTCCTCCACATAACAGGATAAATATTATCGGATTACTTCTTACCCTTAGCAGCTTTACCTTCCTTGCGGATGATATGCTCGCCCTGGTAACGGATACCCTTGCCCTTATATGGCTCAGGCGGTCTCTTCTCGCGGATCTCAGCAGCGTACTGACCAACCTTCTGCTTGTCGATACCGTTAACAACGATCGTGTTAGGGTTAGGAACATCGAGCTTGATGTCAGCTGTTTCAGGAACAGTGACCTGGTGAGAGAAGCCGAGGTTCATAACAACGTTTGTACCCTGCTTAGCAGCACGGTAACCGATACCCTCGATCTCGAGAGTCTTGGAATAGCCGTTTGTAACGCCTTCGATCATGTTGTGGATAAGTGTTCTTGTAAGGCCGTGGAGGGACTTGTGGAGCTTATCCTCTGTAGGACGCTCAACAATAACTTCATTGCCTTCAAGCTTAATGATCATATCCTTGTTGAATGTTTCAACAAGAGTACCCTTAGGTCCCTTTACAGTAACGGTAGTGCCGTCGATCTTAACATCAACGCCTGCAGGAACACTGATAGGCTTTTTACCAATTCTTGACATTTATGTGTTCCTCCTTACCATACGAATGCAAGAACTTCGCCGCCAACGTTGAGCTCTCTTGCCTTCTTATCTGTAACGATACCCTTAGATGTAGAGATAATAGCAATTCCGAGGCCGTTCATAACCTTTGGCATATCCTCGCAGCTGGAATAGATACGAAGACCGGGCTTTGAAACTCTGCGGAGTCCTGTGATAACCTGTGATTTATTTTCACCGTACTTAAGTGTGATTCTGATGATACCCTGTTTGCCGTCATCAATGATCTGGAAGCTCTTGATATATCCTTCGTCAACGAGGATCTGAGCGATAGACTTCTTCATGTTGGAAGCAGGCACATCAACTGTTGCGTGCTTAGCAGAATTCGCATTACGGATTCTGGTGAGCAAGTCTGCAATTGTATCAGTAATTTGCATACCTTGGTAACCTCCTTATTTTAGTGGGGAAAAGATCCCATTGCCGATTGTTTTTACCAGCTTGCCTTCTTAACGCCGGGGATCTGACCCTTGTGAGCCAGTTCTCTGAAGCAGATACGGCAAATACCGTATTTTCTCATATATGCGTGAGGTCTGCCGCAGATCTTGCATCTGTTGTAAGCTCTTGTGGAAAACTTAGGAGTCTTCTGCTGTTTCAGCTTCATTGCTTTTTTAGCCATTATTAATTAACCCTCCTAAATGATTACTTGATGAATGGAGCGCCCATAAGCTCAAGAAGAGCCTTAGCTTCTTCATCTGTGTTTGCAGTAGTGATGATGTTGATATCCATACCGCGAACCTTGTCGATCTTATCGTATTCGATTTCAGGGAAAATGAGCTGTTCCTTGATACCGGTAGAGTAGTTGCCTCTGCCGTCGAAGGAGTTAGCGCTGATGCCTCTGAAGTCACGAACACGTGGGAATGCTACATTGAAAAGTCTGTCGAGGAATTCGTACATCTTTTCGCTTCTGAGAGTAACCTTAACACCGATAGGCATGCCTTCACGGATCTTAAAGTTAGCTACCGACTTCTTAGCGCGGCATACAACAGGCTTCTGACCTGTGATAGCAGCGAGATCAGTCATGATAGCATCGATAACCTTAGCGTTATCCTTTGCTTCACCTGCACCGACGTTGATAACAACCTTGTCGATCTTAGGGATCTGCATAACACTCTTGTACTCGAACTTTTTCATTAAAGCAGGAGCAACTGTGCTGACATAAAGTTCTTTTAAATTAGATGCCATATCAATTTCTCCTTTCCTTAATATGTCTTGCCGCAGTCTGCATTCTTGCAAACTCTTGACTTAGTACCGTCAGCCTCGATCTTGTGGCCGATTCTTGTTGGCTTGCCGCAGTGTGGGCAAACAACCATTACCTTTGAAGCGTACATAGGAGCTTCGCACTTTACGATGCCGCCCTGCTGTCCCATCTGTCTGGGCTTAACGTGCTTTGTAGCGATGTTAAGACCTTCAACGATAACCTTTTTCTCCTTGGGGGATACTTCCAAAACCTTGCCGCGCTCGCCCTTGTCGTTACCTGAGATAATAACAACGGTGTCGCCGGTTTTAACGTGAAGTTTATTCATTTCAGGACACCTCCTTAAAGTACTTCAGGAGCAAGTGAAAGGATCTTAGTATAGTCCTTGTCTCTGAGCTCACGAGCAACAGGTCCAAAGATACGAGTACCCTTCGGGTTCTTGTCTTCCTTGATAATAACAGCAGCATTCTCATCGAATCTGATGTAGGTTCCGTCTTCACGGCGAACACCCTTAGCAGAACGAACGATTACTGCCTTAACAACGTCGCCTTTTTTAACAACGCCGCCTGGTGTTGCTTTCTTAACCGAAGCAACAACAACGTCACCGATATTAGCATATCTTCTGCGTGTGCCGCCGAGAACTCTGATACACATAAGTTCCTTAGCACCCGTATTATCAGCGACTTTTAAATAAGTCTGCATCTGTACCACAGTGCACTACTCCTTCCCGTTTTTACAGAGCATCGCGGCAGAAAGACCCGATTTTCGCTCCGATCTCGCCACCGTTCACTCATATAAATTGATTTTAATATTCAAACAAGCTAAAATGACTCAACGCTCCCGGGTGTTTCGCGCTTTAGGACGCTTTTCACACGTTCGGTACAGCCATCACCAAGAAAACATTATAGCATAGTTGCCCCTTGTTGTCAACTGGCGTTTTCACCAAAAACAAGGGACAATATGATATTTATTTTACTTAGCCTGCTCAATAACCTTTACTAAACGCCATCTCTTATCCTTGGAGATAGGACGGGTTTCCATAATTTCAACGCGGTCGCCAATGTTGCAGATATTGTTCTCATCGTGAGCCTTAAGCTTAACAGTTCTCTTGATAGTCTTCTTATAAAGAGGATGCTTAACGCTGTCTATGATAGCAACAACGATCGTCTTATCCATTTTGTTGGAAACGACCTTGCCGACTCTTGTTTTTCTAAGATTTCTCTCATCAGCCATCTTCAAAACCCTCCTTCACTTACTGCTGTACTTTGGAACGCTCAACAAGAATAGTCTTGATACGAGCGATGTCCTTCTTAACAGCCTTAAGACGTGTTGGATTGTCAAGCTGATTTACAGCGAGCTGAAAACGGAGAGCAAAAAGCTCTTTCTTGAGGTCAACAAGCTTGTTTTCAAGCTCGAGATCAGTCATTTCTCTAACTTCTGATGCCTTCATTATACGCTCGCCTCCTCTTCTGCCTGACGCTTAACGAATTTGCACTTGATAGGGAGCTTGTGAGCTGCAAGACGCATAGCTTCACGAGCCTGCTCCTCAGTAACGCCATTGATCTCGAAAAGAACTCTGCCCGGCTTAACTACTGCAACCCAGTATTCAGGTGAACCCTTACCGGAACCCATTCGGGTTTCAGCAGGCTTTTCTGTGATCGGCTTGTCTGGGAAAATCTTGATCCAAACCTGACCGCCACGCTTGATGTAACGTGTCATAGCGATACGGGCAGCTTCGATCTGGTTAGAGGTAATCCATGCAGGTTCAAGAGCCTGAAGACCGAAATCGCCGTATGAAACAACGTTACCTCTTGTAGCCTTACCTGTAAGTCTGCCTCTCTGTACTCTTCTGTACTTAACTCTCTTTGGAAGAAGCATTACTGGTTACCTCCTTCTCTTCTTTCTGTACGGTTTCTGCCGCCGTTTGTGCGGGGCTTGTCACCGTTAGCTCTTCTGGGCTTTCTTTCTGGCTTCTCGGGAGCTGTCTTAGCAGCATTGAGGTCGCCCTTGAGAACTTCGCCCTTGTAGATCCAAACCTTAACACCGATCTTGCCGTAGGTTGTGTTAGCCTCTGCAAAACCATAGTCGATGTCAGCACGGATCGTCTGAAGAGGAATTGTACCTTCATGGTAGCTTTCGGAACGTGCGATTTCAGCACCGCCAAGACGGCCGCCACACTTAACCTTGATGCCCTTAGCGCCGAGCTTCATAGCTCTGCCGATGGACTGCTTCATAGCTCTTCTGAAAGATACACGGTTTTCAAGCTGTGCAGCAATGTTTTCTGCAACGAGCTGTGCATTCATATCAGGTGTCTTAACTTCAACGATGTTGATAGCTACAGACTTACCGATCATCTTTTCAACTTTAGCGCGGATCTTTTCGATGTTCTCGCCGCCTCTTCCGATAACGATACCGGGCTTAGCGCAGTGAACATGGATTCTTACCTTATCAGCAAATCTTTCGATCTCGATCTTGGCAACGCCTGCTGCATAAAGTTCCTTCTTGATATAATTACGAACGTTGTAATCTTCTACGAGGGTATCGCCGAAAGTTGCTTTGTTAGCAAACCAGCGGGAGTCCCAATCTTTGATTACGCCTACACGAAGGCCGTGGGGATTAACTTTCTGTCCCATTTAGTTTACTCCTTTCGACTTATTCTTTTTCCTTTACCACAAGAGTTACATGAGATGTTCTCTTGAGGATGCGGAATGCTCTGCCCTGTGCTCTCGGCATGATTCTCTTCATTGTAGGTCCGGGGCAAACGAAGCACTCGGATACATAAAGGTTGTTCTTATCCATACCGAAATTGTTTTCTGCATTTGCGATTGCGGACTTCAGAAGCTTCTCCAGATATTCACAAGCAGATTTAGGTGTGTTCTTTAAAATCGCCATAGCTGTTTCAACGTCTTTGCCTCTGATAAGGTCAAGAACGATCTGAACCTTTCGAGGTGCTATGCGAGCATTTTTGAGGTATGCTCTTGCTTCCATTCTAAATTCTCCTCTCTGCCTTATTACTTACCGTTGTTGGATGTCTTTGAACCCGCATGACCCTTATAGGTTCTTGTTGGTGCGAATTCACCGAGTCTGTGACCTACCATATCTTCAGTCACATATACGGGAACGTGCTTTCTGCCGTCATGAACGGCAAATGTATGACCTACGAAATCAGGGAAAATCGTTGAAGCTCTGCTCCAAGTCTTGAGGACTTTCTTTTCACCTGCTTCGTTCATAGCAATAACTCTCTTAAGAAGAGCTTCCTGGACGTATGGTCCTTTTTTAATGCTTCTGCTCATTGGTTTTCCTCCCCTCTCAAAATCAGAGGCAAGATGTCGGGAGCATGATTGCTCCGACATTCCTCTTTACGATTCCTATGAGTAAACTTTCAATAAAATTTCTTATAAGATTACTTGCCGTTTCTTCTCTTAACGATGAACTTGTCAGTTCTGTTATGAGTAGCTCTGGTCTTGTAACCGAGTGCCGGCTTGCCCCAAGGAGTAACAGGTCCCGGACGGCCGACAGGTGACTTACCTTCACCACCACCGTGTGGGTGGTCGCATGGGTTCATGACAGAACCACGAACGGTAGGTCTGATACCTCTGTGGCGGGTCTTACCTGCCTTACCGAGGTTTACGTTTTCATGGTCAATGTTGGAAACCTGACCGATGGAAGCCATGCATCCTGCAGGGATCTTTCTCATTTCGCCGGAAGGAAGTCTTACGAGAACGTAGTCGTCTTCCTTACCCATGAGCTGAGCCATGTTGCCTGCTGCACGAACGAGCTGTGCGCCCTTGCCGGGGTAAAGCTCAATGTTGTGGATGAATGTACCAACAGGGATATTAGCAAGAGCAAGAGCGTTGCCCGGCTTGATATCGGAGTCAGCACCTGCGCGGATAACGTCGCCAACAGCAAGGCCGTTAGGAGCGATGATGTATCTCTTTTCGCCGTCCTCGTACTGAACGAGAGCGATGAATGCGCTTCTGTTAGGATCGTACTCAAGTGTGAGAACAGTAGCGTTCATGCCCTGCTTATCTCTCTTGAAGTCGATGATTCTGTATTTTCTTCTGTTTCCGCCGCCTCTGTGACGAACAGTGATCCTACCGTAGCTGTTTCTGCCGGCATTCTTCTTGACAGGTGCAAGAAGGCTCTTTTCAGGAGCTACCTTGGAAAGACCGCTGTAGTCAGTTACAGTCATCTGACGTCTTGAAGCGGTGGTAGGCTGGTAAACTTTAATAGCCATTGTAGTTCAAATCTCCTTTATAAATTTGCGATGTTTTGCGGAAGCTGTTTCCTTCCATACTTACTCAATGCCCGTGGGCTAAGGAGTAAAAGCCTTATTGGGCCTTACATCATACCGTCGAAGAATTCGATGGTCTTAGAATCTGCTGTAAGAGTAACGATAGCCTTCTTCCAAGCTGCTGTGTAGCCTGCGTTCATGCCCATTCTCTTATAACGTCCTCTTACGTTGAGAGTATTAACCTTTGCAACCTTAACGCCGAAGAGCTCTTCAACTGCCTTAGCAATTTCAACCTTGTTAGCGTTCTTGGCTACTTTAAAGGTGTACTTTCCATTCTGAAGACCGGACATGCTCTTTTCAGTGATGATAGGCTTGATTACGATATCCTGTGCTAACATTATGCGTACACCTCCTCAATTTTAGCTACGGCATCCTTAACAACGATGAACTTATCAGCGTTGAGAATGTCATAAACATTGATCGTGTTAACGAGAGCTGTCTTAACACCTGGGATGTTAGCAGCGCTCTTGATTACGAAGCTGTCATTTTCGGAAAGAACGATGAGAGCCTTCTTGCCCTCTGCTTCGATCGACTTGAGCATATTAACAACAGTCTTTGTCTTGAATTCCTCCATCTTGATGGCATCAAGAACGATCATGTTGTTGTCTGCTACCTTAACGGACATTGCAGACTTCATAGCAAGTCTTCTTAACTTCTTGTTTACTGTGAAACGGTAGCTTCTTGGCTTAGGGCCGAGTGCGATACCGCCGTGTGTCCACTGAGGAGCTCTTGTAGAACCCTGTCTTGCGTGGCCTGTACCCTTCTGTCTCCAAGGCTTTCTACCGCCGCCTCTTACCTCTGTACGGGTGAGAGTGGACTGTGTGCCCTGACGCTGATTAGCAAGGTAGTTAACTACCATTGTGTGCATAGCGGACTCGTTGGGTGTGATACCGAAAATTGCATCTGACAGCTCAATGTTGGAAACCTCTTTACCTGTCATATCGAGAACTTTCATATTAGGCATTGTTGCTTCCTCCTTCCATTAAGCTTTTTTCTTTACGCAGTCGCAGATAGTAACGATTCCGTTCTTAGGACCGGGAATAGCACCCTTGATTGCGATAAGATTGTTTTCTGCGTCGATCTTGACAATCTCAAGATTCTGGATAGTAACCTTTTCTGCACCCATGTGACCTGCAAGCTTCTTGCCCTTGAAGATACGGGAAGGCGAGGAGCAGGCACCCATGGAACCTGCCTGTCTGTGAACAGGGCCTGTACCGTGAGTTTCCTTGAGTGAGCGCTGGTTGTTCTTCTTGATTGTACCCTGGAAGCCCTTACCCTTTGAAGTACCGCTTACATCAACGATGTCGCCTACTTCAAATGTATCAGCCTTAAGGATAGCTCCGACCTCGATAGCCTCTGCACCGTCAAGTCTGAACTCTTTGAGAGTTCTCTTGAGAGGAGCGTCAGCCTTTGCAAAGTGACCCTTTACAGGCTTGTTTGCAAGCTTTTCTCTGAGATCGCCGAAGCCGAGCTGTACTGCGCTGTAACCGTCGTTCTCAACTGTCTTCTTCTGAACGACTACGCAAGGGCCGGCTTCTACAACTGTCAAGGGGATAACCTTGTTAGTTGCTTCATCGAAAATCTGTGTCATACCGATTTTCTTACCGATGATTGCCTTTGTCATGATTTTTTCCTCCTATTGGTTATTGGTTGTGTTTTTGCACAACATGACCTGCGGATCGATATTTTCGGAAATGGCAGGCTCTCGCTTACTTGATTTCCATTACGATATCAACGCCGGCAGGAAGTTCAAGACCCTGTAAAGCTTCAGTTGTCTTTGCAGTAGGTCTTATAACGTCGATGAGTCTCTTGTGGGTGCGAAGCTCGAACTGCTCACGGCTGTCCTTGTACTTGTGTACAGCACGGAGGATTGTAACGATCTCCTTGTCTGTTGGGAGCGGGATAGGACCCGAAACTCTTGCACCGCTGCGCTTTGCTGCCTCTACGATCTTAGCTGCTGCTGCATCTACAACCGCATGGTCAAAGCCCTTGATTCTGATTCTGATTTTTTCATTGACTGCCACTTAGAATCGCCTCCTTAAGCAAATTTAATAATGTAGAGGGGACAATGTAATGTTCAACGCTACCGTGTGTATCGCAAGCTTCACATAAAAAAATCCGAAAAACACAGGTGTTTCCGGAAACGTCAGCTTTTATACACACAAAACTTACCTATCGGCATAAAAATGCCAACGGTTTAAGCACACACAGTGTTGATATTACAGCCGCCCGGTTTAAAATCGGACATACTCCATGAAAATTCCCCGGCAAACCGCCGGCCACCTTTCACTTCAACGCATATCTTGTTGCAGTCACGCAAGTAGTATTATAACACACTAATTCTGTCATTTCAAGGGTTTTCGCGATTTTCCCGAAATTTTAAAATAGAATTTCGCCCCGATTTCCGATAAATTTTTATGCACTTCCGACAAAACAACGCTTTTTGTGCATAAAAAGTGTGTTTTCGTGGCAAAATAAGGGTTCTTATCCCGAATACGGTTCAAATTTTATGTCCATACAGTAGTCACAGCCGCCCAGTAATTCGTTTTGCTTTTGAATATACCGTTCATAGTCGTATTCAGTATAGCTGCCAATGTAAGCGTGGTGAAATTCATTGGTATCACAGTCATAAACCGCATCAAAAACACTGTTTCCCAACGGAGATATTATCTGTACCGTTTCATTGATACTTGATATCTGCGGCTTTTCTATTCTGTCGGTAATCTTGAACGCATATTCGGAATCGGAGCATCTGTAAACCTCTATTTTTGTCTGAGGGAAAAGATCCGCCATAATTCTTTTATCAAATAAAATATCCGCATTCCGAGAATCCATTATCACAAATTCAAATTGTGCATACAGCGAGTATAGTATCACCCGGTCGTCATAACCGTCATTGTTATAATCGAACGTCGTCCCGAAATATATATCCGTCACCCCAAAAAGCTCGTCCGTGCTGTCCAGCTCCGCTTTCTTTTCCTCGATAACTGCGGCGATATCTTTGTCAGACTCGCAGTTTTCCGATACCGTTTCCGAACAGCTGCTTGCTGTAATTTCTCCCGTCAAACTCTCCTGCACATTGTCGGCTGGCTTTCCGCAGGCGGTCATCGTAAGACAAACTGCGCATAAGAGATATATTGCTTTGTTTTTCATAATATCGCCCGAAAGATCAAGTTTCATCATCACAATAATAGGTATCGGAGAAAAGCCCAAGCTTATTTTCCAAAGAAATATCAAAATCACCGCAAAGTTTTCCGTCAGCGTTTAAAGTGAACGAAAAATAAAGGTCGTCATCATCTTCCTCGGTCGTTTTTGCAAAGCAGTCGTAAGTAACACTTCCGTCGTCATTTTCGGTATATCCTATAATGTGAGCGTGTTCATTGCGCATCTGATATATAAAAGTCGGTTCATTTCCGTTTACATAAATGCAGTTATCCTTGCCCGTAAATAAACCACCAATTAAATAATTCTGTTTGAATTCTTCAAACAATTCATCTGAATAAAAGCTTTTGATATAAGCTATAAGCTCATCGTAAGTATAATCAGTGATCAATAATTTGTAATACGGTATAGGGTCGAAGGTCACGCCCTCGGCAGCAGGCATATTTTCGTCATCTTCAAAATAATTGCCATCGCTTTTATCGTCAAAATCGAAATACGGTGTATTCAAATAATCTTCCCAAGCCGCACCGCAAAGATAATCCCAGTACATTTTGGCATAACCTTCCGCAAATTCCTGACCCCTGACAAGGATCTCATCATTTTCATCAAATGTCGTTTCGGGTGTTGGTCTTGTTGTGGTGGTGACCGTCGTTTCGGTCGGTGCCGTGGTTATCGTTTCGGAAGCCTTTTCGGTTTCCGTTGCCTCTGAAATTGTTGTTATTTCCTCTGTCAAGCTCTCCTGCTCATTATTTACTGTCTTTCCGCAGGCTGTCATTGTAAGGCAAACTGCACATAAAAGATATATCGCTTTGTTTTTCATAAACTTCTCCATTCAATTCAGCCATTCGACCCTATGCGATGTTTTCTTATATAATTCGGAAAAATAGTCATCGGATAAGATAGCATTTTTCTCTATGGCGTTTGTCGGTATCCCGATAATAAGCTCGGGTTCGTATTTGTCCAGATATGGAAGAGCGTAATTTACCGCCTCAAGGTTTCCCGTTTTGCATACGTTGATAAGAACCTCTGTCAGCTTGCTGTTTTCTTCTGCTTTATCGAGTTTGTCAAAACGCACAGTATGCCATTCACCGTTTTCATTCTTGTATGCAATAAGAGTTGTTTCGCACACAACAGCCATGCAGTCAGCATCTCCGTAATCGGCAAGCCAATCCGAGCTTGCAAGCGGTTCAGTTTTGAACCTGCATACAAATTCGTCACCGATATAAACATAATTCACATCGCAGGCGCACCAAGTATGCCGCTCGCTTCCAATACCCCTCAATAGCTGCCATACGTCATAATCGACAGTCATAACGGACGGCTCTTTTTCAAAAACCGCTTTTCCGTGATAAATTCCCGTAAAAACATTTGCATTATTAAAGCATAGATTCAAAACATAACATAAAACAACACAGCCGACCTCAGCCGAAAACCGCCGCTTTTTCACCTGCTCCCCATGTATCGCACCGAATATATTTGAAACAGATACAAATATAAGCGTTCGCATGAAAACTGAAACAATGCCGTATATCTCCGATGCACTGTTTATATAGTATTCAAAGTTGGTGCGAAAATCGGGTAAAGCATCGGGAGAATAGCTGTCCGCTATTATTTGGTCAATATTGTATTTGTAAACCGTATCATTGATAAAATCGGAAAGTATCACGCCCGAAACCGCCAAGCAAACTATTCCGACCGACAGCAAAACAGCATTGACCGCAAGCTTTTTTCCGTCAAGACTTTTTTTCGGCTTCCAAACGACCCAAATCACCGCAAAAATTATAAAAATATGCAGAACGTGGAAAATATCCCATATAAATTTGTTGAAAAGCGGCTCTGCGGAAAGCTCGTCCGTCCGTATAGTAGCATAATATGACACAATATCCGATATTATCTTCACGGACAGCAGTATGACCGCAGCTTTGAGCAGTTTTGTCTTCTCGACTTTTAGCTCCGTCATTTTTAAACAGAGAAAAAACACCGCAGCATATTCAATGAACTGCATAAGCAGGTGAATTATATTCTCCGATCCAAGCACTGACGGCGGAATAAACGACTGCAGCACAGTATTTGTGTCAAAAATGTAAAATAAGAGTTCAAAGAAGAATATATAAAGGTATTTTGTGACGGTCACTACTTCACTTCCAATAAGTATTTTAATTAAAATACCGCCTGATTTTGTCAGATTTCTGGAAACTGCACCTTAAACCAATCGCCGACCATTACCGCTATAATGATCGGCGATCAATTAATTTATTCTCCGAACGAAACCCCAAGTTCCTTTGCCGTAATGACAAGCTGGTTGTCGGGGGTCACGAATTTTGTCTTGCCGGCAATGTCGGAAAGCTTGTTTTCGGTGATCTTTCCGTCTACCATTGCTACTGTGTAGCCGTACTTGCCCGATTTGATGAGGCTTGCGGCTCTTACACCGAACTTTGTTGCGAGAACTCTGTCATAGGCTGACGGACTGCCGCCTCTGAGCATATGTCCCGGAACACAGACTCTTGCTTCGATGCCCGTTTCAGCCTGAACCTGTGCGGCAAGTCTTGATGTTGCGGTTGTGATGCCTGCTTCCTGTCTGCGCTTTGCGCGCTCTTTCTTTTTGAGCTTTGCTTCTTCCTGATCGAATGCGCCCTCTGCCACTGCTACGATAGAGAAAGTCTTTCCTGCTTTCGATCTCTTTTCGACAGCTGCGCAGATGCTTTCCGTATTATATGGTATCTCGGGGATAACGATGATATCAGCACCGCCTGCGATGCCAGAATAGAGTGTGAGCCAGCCTGCCTTGTTGCCCATTATTTCGACCATAAGGATTCTGCTGTGCGAAGCAGCTGTGGTGTGAAGTCTGTCGATAACATCGGTAGCAGTATCAACAGCTGTGTGGAAGCCGAATGTTACGTCCGTGCCGAAGATATCATTGTCGATAGTCTTTGGAAGACCGATAACGTTAAGTCCCTCTTCGGAGAGGAGATTTGCAGTCTTGTGTGTGCCGTTGCCGCCGAGGGTGAGCAGGCAGTCAAGCTTCTGTGCCTTGTATGTGTCTTTCATAGCCTTGACTTTGTCAACGTTGTCCTCTTCGATAACGGACATCATCTTGAACGGCTGACGCTTTGTGCCGAGGATAGTTCCGCCCTGAGTGAGAATACCCGAAAATTCGGACGGCTTCATCTCTCTTGCGATGTTGTTGATAAGTCCGTAATAGCCGTTCTGGATTCCGACGATCTCAACGTTGTCCTCTCCCATTTCCTCGAAGCAGGCTTTCGCCACTCCTCTGATAGTTGCGTTAAGACCCGGGCAGTCGCCGCCGCTTGTAAGGATACCGATTCTTCTCTTTGCCATATTGGACCAATCCTTTCAACATTTATTTTTATTCTTATTTATCTGCACCGACCGAGACGCTGTCGGGCTGTTCGGTAAGCTTTTTCTGGTCTTCGCGCTTAGCCTGCTCGGCTTTCATCTTCATAAATTCTTCAAACTTATCCGCAGGCATCGGCTTTCCGAAGAAGAAGCCCTGCGCAAGATCGCAGCCCGACTGTTTGAGTATATCCACCTGACCCGGAGTTTCGATGCCCTCGGCGATGGTCTCTATCTTCTTGGATTTTGCAATTCTTATAACAGCCGAGACGATCTCTCGTGAAATCTCATCATCTTCAAGATACATTACGAACGAGCGGTCGAGTTTCAGCAGCGTGATAGGAAGTATCTGAATGTAGCTGAGCGAAGAATAACCCGTTCCGAAATCGTCCATTGAAAGCTTGATGCCGAGCGATTTTATCTCGTTCATCTGCGCAACGGCATGGTCTATGTCTTTGAGTGCGAGCGATTCGGTAAGCTCAACATCGAGCCACTGCGGTTCCATACCCGTTTCTTCGAGCGCCCTCTTGATATTTTCGGTAACATTGGTCTGATAGAAATCAACAGCCGTAAGGTTTATCGAAACCGTTACCGGCGGATAGCCCTTATCCTGCCATTCCTTGTTCTGACGGCAAGCGTTGTAAAGAACGAAGCGGCTTATCTTCGTGATGAGCATTGAGCTTTCGGCAACGGGGATAAAGTTTCCCGGAGGAATGATAGTGCCGTCGGGCTTTACCCAGCGGATAAGTGCTTCCATACCCGTAAGTCTGCCCGTGTTGAGGTCGATCTTAGGCTGATAGTAAAGCACGAGCTCGTTGTTTTCGATAGCGCTTGCAAGCTCTTTTTCGATAGCGTTGCTCTTGATGATCTGATCGTGTATCTCGCGGTCGTAGCGGACTATGCTGCCCTTTGTATCGTCCGAATGTGAAAGTGCGAATTCCGCACGGTCGAGGACTTGGAGGAAGTCGTTTCCTCCGTCCGACATTTTGCAGTAGCCTGCGGAGCAAGTGATAGTCTGCGTTGAGAAATTCTCCTCGGAGAATGCGGCAAAGTCTTTCTGTATGCTCTTTACAAGTCTTACGGGAAGTTCGTCATCGCCATTATCCTTTACTATAATGGCAAAATTATCGCCGCCTATTCTTGCGCCGAGCGAACTTTCACCGAGAGTGCTGAGAGCTTTGTTAAGAATAGAGCCGAACTCCTTAAGGAGCATATTACCGTTCTGATAGCCGCAGGTGTCGTTGATGATATGGAAATCATCGATATCGAAAATGATTATCCAGTAATCGAGGTCCTGACCTTCAACGGAATCATAAAGTCGGAAGGTTTCTTCGCCCGTAACGATGAACTTATTGCGGTTGTAGATCTGAGTAACTTCATCGATATAAGCCATTTTCTCGATGATAAGGTCTTTTTCTCTGTCGTCGTTGATATCGATAACTGCGCCGCCTATCGTTGACATAAGGATATTTGCGCAGGGAGTTACTTTATATCGGTACTGGAGCCAGCGGTAGGAATCACTGTTCTTAGGCTTCATTCTGAATTCAACGGAATAGATCTCGCCCGACTTTGTGGGGGTCTGCGCCGTCATTGCACGTCTTAATGTTTCGACAACGAACCTGTCATCAGGGTAAATGAGCGATTTTAACTCATCAAAGCCGATATATTCCGAATCAAAGCCGCCCATCTGACGGAACTGCTCGGAAGTATAAAGTCTGTAGTCGTTGGCATCTTTGAGCATAAGACCTACGCCCGAATACTCCATCGCCATTGTGAAGCGGCTTTCGGACGAAGCAAGGGCGTGAGCATAATTTGTAAGCTCCTCTTTCATCTTGGCGTTCTCCGAAAGGTCATGACCTATCGAAAGGAGAATATATTTAGTGTTATTCTTGCCGTGCTTTTCAACGAACATAAGCGAGGTATTCCAAATAGTGCAAACTTTTGCACCCGTTTTTGAGGTCACGAAAAACTCCTCGTCACGGTTATTGATTATCGCCTGAAGGCTCGGTGCGAAAGCGTCCTTTGGAAGAAGCTTCTGAATGTTCTTTGCATTGTCGCGAAGATCGTCGGCAGTATAACCCGTGACGGTGGTAAGCTCGGAGTTTACCTCTATCTCATGGAAATTGCTCTCCCAGACGATAGCCATAGCGTTAAGACTCTGGACGATATCGGAAAGATAGCTTCTCTGCTTTGCTATCCTTGTACGCTCATTGCGCTTCATCACACCGCAGAGCACAACGACCGAAACAGCCGCCAGCGCAAGATACATCACAATGACTGCCGCCATATATTCGGGCAGGTTGACAGCCACGATAAGCGCCGCCATTACCGACGCTATATATGAAAGGGCGATGATAAGCCCCGTATAATTTTTCTTCATATAATTCTCCCCTTTAAGATGAAAGCTGCTCGATTGTTTGAAAAGACACAATGCTGAAAAAATTCGGGAAAAAAGCAGTTTTTAAATGGTAAATTATTGCACAATAAGTCAATTTTGCCATACTATTCTAAGATAATGATACTCTTATTTTTGCATTTTGTCAAGGCAATGACAATAAAAGCTTAAAAATACGCTGAATTTTCACATATCTTTCATATTTTCGTGGTAAACTTATTTTTAAATTAAAATGGCAGAAAAACGCTCGGAAAAGTCGTGGAAAACGGATAAAATATATGGGTTTTATATGGCTTTTCGGTAAAAATCAAGGAGATGACATTATGCAGAGAATACTTGTTGTTGACGATGAAAAAATGATACGAAATGTTATTAAGGAATACGCCGAATTTGACGGTTTTGAAGTCACAGAGGCTGAGGACGGAATGGAAGCGGTCGAAATTTGCCGCAAAGAAGACTTCGACCTTATAGTTATGGATATAATGATGCCAAGGCTCGACGGATATTCGGCGATAAAGGAAATTCGCAAGACCAAGCAGATACCCGTCATAATGCTTTCGGCAAGGGGCGAGGAATACGACAAGCTTTTCGGCTTCGAGATAGGCATTGACGACTATGTTGTAAAGCCTTTCTCCCCTAAGGAGCTTCTTGCAAGAATAAAAGCTGTCCTCAAGCGCGCAGCCGCAAAGGAACAGCCAATGGATATTATCCGTTACGAGGGTCTTGAGATCAACGTCACGGGCAGAGAGGTCAGCGTTGACGGCAAGCCTGTTTCGCTCACGCCAAAGGAATACGACCTGCTCTTCTACCTTGTGCGGAACAAGGGCATCGCACTTTCGCGTGAAAAGCTCCTCGAAGAAGTATGGGGTTATGACTTCTTCGGCGATGACAGAACCGTTGATACACATATAAAAATGCTCCGAAATTCCCTCGGCGAATACCGCAAGTTCATCAAAACTCTGAGAGGAATGGGATATAAGTTTGAAACAACATAAAAGTATCTTGAACCTCAAAACGGCGATATGGATGTACTTGGTCATCTTTATAACGGGTATTTTTGTACTGCTGTGGTTCACGTTCGGCGTGTCGCTCGAAGCGAACTACAAGAGCAAAAAGACCAAGGACATCGTTTCTATCGCTTCGTATATTCTCAAGGGCTGGAACGAGGACGGACTGACTACCGAAAATCTCGACAATACGGCATACAATAATAATATGTGCATCCTTATTCAGGACGCCGACGGCTACACGGTATATTCCTACGATATGATGGCGAACAACTGCCTTATCCACGGCGTTTACAGCCTGAACCTTTTCAAATACCGAAATCAGGCTCTTGCGAGCAGCAACGGCTATTATTACGCCGAGGTCAACAACCCGCGCTTCAACACGAACACACTGCTTTTCGTTATGGTCATAGGCTCGGTCGATGACCCCGAGGGCTATATTTACCTCAACACCTCTCTCGCACCGCTCAAATCGACCGCTGATATTATCAAGCGGCAGATATATTGGATAGGTATTATCCTGCTTCTGCTCGGACTTATCATTGCGTATTTCCTCGCGTCCGTTATCGAAGCGCCTATCGTCCGCATTACAAAAACCGCGAAGAAAATGGGCGAGGGAAACTACAACGTTGTCTTTGACGGACACGGATATGAGGAAACGGAAATTCTCGCCGATACTCTGAACAGTGCGGAGGAAGAAATCTCAAAGGTCGATACTCTCCGCCGTGACCTTATCGCGAACGTTTCGCACGATCTGAGAACGCCGCTCACAATGGTCAAAGCCTACGCCGAGATGATACGCGATATTTCGGGCGATAATCCGCAGAAGCGCGCTGAACATCTGAACGTTATCATCGAAGAGAGTGACCGACTTGCAAAGCTCGTCAATGATATCCTTGACCTTTCCAAACTTGAAAGCGGCAACTTTGAGATAACCGAAACGGAATTCTGCATCACCGACACGATACGAAGCATAATGGAGCGCTATACCCTGCTTTCCGAGCAGAAAGGCTACACCTTTATCGTTTCTGCCGAGCAGAATTTCATCGTCAAAGCCGATGCTGTTAAAATTCAGCAGGTAATTTACAACCTTATCAACAACGCCGTCAACTACACGGGCGAGGACAAGACCGTTTATATCACGCAGATAGTCAAGAAGAAAAAACTCGTCCGAATCGAGATAACCGACACGGGCGCAGGCATCGACCCCGAGCTGATACCGCTCATCTTCGACCGCTACTACCGCACGGAAAAGAGCAAGCGTGAGGTCATCGGCACGGGACTTGGACTTTCCATAGTAAAGCAGATACTCCAGCGCCACAACTATGAATTCGGCGTTCGTTCCGAAAAAGGTGTCGGAAGCACATTCTGGTTCGAGATGCCGGGACATCTTGAAGAATAATGCGTAATTCGTAATGCTTAATGCGTAATTATTTTGTTCCGCAGGTTTACGGTGAGAACCCTATCTTCATAGGGACGGGTTTATATTCGACTGTTTTCCAACAAAAACTCTTGACATATCAGTTTAAAAGTCTTATAATATAAATACAAAGAGGGCACACCGATAGACGGTCACTCCCAATATTTAGGTTAAGAAATAACCGTCCAAGTTTGGTCGCTCTGGGCGGTTATTTCTTTTTATTGTTGCAGCAATTCAACACTATCTGTATGATATTGCATATAAGTATTCCTAAAGATACAACTTCTGTGATACTCATATCGCAACGCCCCCTTTCAGGGAGCAAAGATTGACCGCCTACCGTTTCTGGTATGCCCATAGATTCTATTTTATCTTTTATGTTGAAATTTGTCAATTATTTGAAATAAATACACTTTTTTGTTGTTTTAAGCATCGACAGTTTACAATTGATAATTTTGTCGGAAACAAAATCAAAAACAGCTCTTGACATATCATTTTAAAAGCATTATAATATAAATACAAAGAGGGCATACTGATAGACGGTCGCTCCCAAAATTAGCGAAAAAAAGTAATCGCTCCGGTTTGGTCGCTCGGGCGGTTACTTCTTTTTATTGTTGCAGCAATTCAATACTATCTGTATGATATTGCATATAAGTATTCCTAAAGATACAACTTCTGTGATACTCATATCGCAACGCCCCCTTTCAGGGAGCAAAGATTGACCGCCTACCGTTCAGGTATGCCCATAAACCTTATTTTATCATTTAAATAGTATTTTGTCAATTATTTGAAATAAATACACTTTCTTGTTGTTCTTATAGTAAAAATAAAATCTGCACATTAAATCAACAGACCTGTTTTCGAGGATTTTTCCTTGAAAACAGGTCTGTTCGTTTATTTCATAACACATTGCGGCGCAGGATGGGCAACCGTCCATTGTAGTTTCGTGGGTCGCTAACGGGCGGATATGGAATCCGCCCCTACGGAATTCAGCCTTTCGTAAAATATGCGGAGCAAGAATAATTGCGCATTACGAATTACGCATTGAATTAATTCCGCATTCCGAATTCCGAATTTAAACCAAGTATTATCCTACCGCATTTATACTCATAGTATAAACCGCTTCATCATTATCCATATCATCGATAGCCGCGTGGTAGTTGTATATCCGCGCAAGTGCGTTCCATGTCGCGTGATTGAGATCACCCGTTACGGGCAGACCCGATATCGCTTGGATTCGGCGTATCTCCTCGGCGGTTTCGCTGTCATAGATCCCGTTTATCGCCGCACCTTTAAGATTGTCGTAAAACTGCGCGATAGTGTTTAGCATCACCTGAATGATATAAACGGGATAGCCTGCCGAGCCTGTCGTTAGTGGAGTTTCGCTGACCGCGCGCGGATTTATGCTTTCAAGCTCGGCGAAGAACAGTGCCGCTTCTTTATACAGCTTATAAAGTTCGTCCCATGTCCTCGGATCGATCTCCCCCGTTTCGGGCAGACCTCTCTCACGCTGAAATGCCGCAACTGCGTCCCTTGTGTCATCACTGTAAGTTCCGTCTGCGACAGTCATAGGGATATTGGGGTTGTATTTCGATATCGTCCGAAGATAACGCTGTGCCTCACGAACGTCCGAAGCTTTGTTTTCTGCCATTTGATTACCCTCCGTATTATATCTGATAAATGTACATTATGAAATAGTGTAACCCGGGTTCTGCCCTGCCTGCTTTACATAGCCGAATCGATGCTCGCTGTATATCTCGGAGATCTTGTTCCAGGTATCAGCACCGACAGCGCCGTTCTGCGGAAGTCCGAAGATGCGCTGGAACTCGGTCACGCCCTGCTTCGTCAGCGGCCCGTAGAAGCCTGTCGGCTGAATTTCGGGTATTGTCGGATAGAACCGATGCAGATAGTTCAGATACTCCTGCAAAATCCGTATATAAGGATTTGTCATACCCTCGTTCAGGATAATTCCGGGGAAAAGCACGGGGTTTTCGCTGTTTTCATTGAGCGGAACGTTCTCAACAATGCCGAGGTAAGCGTCCTCGAGCAAATTCCACGTTTCACGGTCAACAACGCCCGTCTGCGGCAGACCGAAGACCTGCTGGAATGAGCGGACGGAATTCTCGGTCGCAGTGTCAAAAGTTCCCGTTATCGTGACGGGCAGGACATTATTATAGTACGCCCCGACGACTTCGAGATAATACTGCAGATAGCGCACAGCCATTCCGCTCTCGCCGAATGAAAGCCTTTCGGGGAAAACGACCGCCGTTTCTTCGAGAGTAAGTCCCTCGGACGCAAGCTGGGAGAGCTTTTTCACGCTCGTATAAATATAGTGTATCCGATACCATGTCGCCTTATCGACAACTCCCGTCTGCGGAAGATTGAAGATCTTCTGAAAAGCTCGCACAGCCTCTTCCGTTGCACTGTCATAAACTGTCCCCTCAGTCGGGATTTTCGGTATCGCAGGATAATTCCGTGAAATTCGGTTGAGCTCACGGCGAATTCGGACAACATCATTTCCGCCGTCGCCAAGACTTAGCGGCTCGCCGGGATAGGACGGCGCATTCGTCCTTACGTCTGTATTGGTCACAATGTCAATATCATCTCCATAAAAGCGTGTCAGAATATCATACGGTCCAAGACCCTCACGAGCGAGGGCAACTGTCCCCCACTGGGTCAGACCTCCGCAGTCGGCAACATCTCTTCCGTCACAATAGACCGCAAAAAGCGGTTCAACTCTCCCTTGGCGAACGATATATTCGTTGAAAATTTCGTCAACTATCTGAGCTATCGGCTCGTAAATATCTCTGTCCTTGAAGAAAGACTGGTCGAACTGAATGGAGTTCGTTATATCGAAGTCATAGCCCTGCGAGGGATACCATTCGGTAAAAATGCGGTTGAGCGTGAATGAGATTATCGCGTAAATATTTGCGCGAAGTGCGGCTTCGGGCCAAGTCGGATAAAGCTCGCTCGATGCGACATTTTTTATATAGTCGGGAAAGCTCACGGTCACATTCTCCGCAGAAGCGTCATTCGGTCTGCCGAGGTGGACTGTGACAGTTTCGGGAATAAACGGTTCAGGCATCATTCCACCGCCTTTCAACCAAGCATGGATCTGCCATCATCGCTCGATCTTGGGATAAGCGCGATAGGCTGTATCGACTTCACGCCCGAAAAAACGGGGACTTCCATATCATTTTCGGCGTAAAAGCCGTCAGCATAGGCACTTATATAATAATCGGCGAAAGGCTTCTCGGTCGGGTCGGGCGTTTCGGAAAACGAAACGTTCGGCGCAGGCAAAGCCACCGTTTCGGTCGAGCCGCTCTCGTCCGAGATAAGCATTTTCAGCAGGTAAGTTTTGCCGTTTTCCTTTTTCGTGATAAGAACGACTGCATTTTCGATTGGAACAGCACCGCTGCCCGTTGTGACCTCTGCCTTTATGTAGCCGATGCCGTCTTCATCGGACGTTTCGTCCTCACCTCCGCTGTATCTCGGTTCAAGAGGGTCGGAAAGGTCGGAGAACTCCTCGGAGTTATAGTTTCCCTGAAAATTTTCGGGTTCGGAAGTCATAATATCACGGGGCGAAGTCATTTCGGGACGAAACTCCCCTGCCGACGGCTCATTCCGCCCCCCGTCCGAACCGTTATTGCCCGACATAACTTCATTCACGAACCTGTTTTCCATTGACGCCTCGAATTCCTCGCGCATTATATCCTCGGGCGAGGGAAATTTTGAGTTGGTCTTTGGCATCTCCTGCATTTGCGGCGTTTTCGGCTTCGATTTTACGCTGTCAGCATTTTCCGACATCAATGATGCTGACGTTGGAACTGCTTTGGGGATAATGCTGCGCTCATTTTTGGCAGAAAAAAACTCTGCAGCTGCTTTCGGCTTTATCGGCTGAACATTTTGTGCAGATTGTGCAGGCTGAACCGACTTTGGCGGCACTGAACTTTGCACGGAATGCACAGGCTGAACATTTCTCGGCGGAGATATCGTTTCAGCCGCTCCCCCACCCGTTTTACTGCTCTGTTTGTACATTCGCAGCATTTCTTCCTTATATTTTCGTGCCATTGCTTCGATTTGAGCTTTGCTGTCCATTTTTATCCTCCTTGAAGTATTATTTTTCCTTTAATTCTATTCATTTGAGGATAAAAAAATACCTCGGAGCTTTCGTCCGAGGTATAGAAGATCCAATCGCATTATGGCGCAAGCGGGTGACATCCGAGGGGAACAGAGCCGTTCGTGAAGCGCGCATTTACATCATTATATGAATACATTCCCGTGAAGTCAGATGCAGAAAGCGGCTGATCGCTCCATAATGCGTATGAAGCGCCCGTTCCTGCTGTATCTGTCACGAACCCAAAATAGCCTCTGAAATTTTCACCTACATAATCTGTGATATCGCAGACATCGCCGCTTGTCTGTCCCACACATTCAGCGTCCCCGTCGGCAGAATTAAGAAAAAGCTCACCTGCATTGAAAAACTGCCCTGCATTATAGTTATCCGTGATAGCAAGCTGTGCTCCTGAAAAGACAGTCTTGGCATTTGCATTGAATTGTGATATTCTCGATTTTTTCACATATCCAAGCATTGATGGCACGAGTATTGCTGCCAGTATACCAATTATCGCAATTACTACGATCAGTTCAATCAATGTAAAACCCTTTGTTTTTCCCCTCATAGCATTGTCCCCTTCCAAATGTAAAATAATCATATATATTTAACTGAAATTATTATACTTTCATAATATAACAATTTCTATATTTTGTCAACAGCAAAGCAAATTTGTAATCAAATTGTAATATTCATTCTTTCCAAATCTCCCAATATCTCAGAATTTCGGGAGAAAACTCATCAAATGCCCACGTTCTTGCACTTTTTTCGGGATTTGCAGGGTCATTGATGATGAATCCTGTTTTATCATAGCCGCGGATTACAAATGCGTGGCTTCCGAACGTATCACCTTTCACGTTCACAATAAGCGGTCTGCCTTTATCAAGAATATCTTTCATTTGCTTTTCATCGGGTTTGCCGTTTCCGCCCTCATCGGGGTCAAAGTTGTAGCTGTTGTATTTCAGACCGACAGCCTCGCAAATGTTTCCAATCTCGCTGTTCCTTACACCGCCCATAAAACCGCTCGCGCCTAAGTCTTCCGCTACCCTCGAAACCCTCACGGGATCATAATAGCCGTCACCTGTCAAACCGACATCTACCATTGAAATGCTTACAACTGCGCAGCCGCCCGAAAAGATATATCTACCTCCGATCGTTTCATACGCCCAACGGTAATCATCCATATAAAAATTCGGAATAGTTCCGCTATCGAGCTCTTCCTCGGTGAACGACATCGTTTTATAATCGTCCTTATGCTCAACATAATTATAAACCATATCAATAAATTCATCGTTCATATAGTAATAGTCGAGCAATGCCCTGGGGTATTCGTCAACGTGTTCAAGAATATATGCCGATCGTTCGTCCGTTTCGGCATTTTCCGCAAGCTTTCCATACTGTTCGTGCAGCTTTTGTTTTTTTTCAACCGGTATGAGCAGGAGCAGCACTGCGACAACTGCAAGAATTACCACTATTATTATCATAACCTTCGTTTTTGTTTTCATATTGTCCTCACAAATGACTTTATAAAAAAACAGCAGCAGAAAGGTCTGCTGCTGTCATTTTCAATTAGTCGCTCAAAGTCGATTACGGATTAGAGCTAGAAGTGCCAAGGGAAGGAGCAGGGTATACACCGTAAATGTTACCAGCCTTAGCGTCAGACTTCTGATCGCCCTCTGTGATAGCCTTAACATCATCGGAAGATGTCTTAGTGCTGATTACGTTCCAACCCTGTGCTGTTGTTGCATATACAGCAACGGAAACAGAGTATGTACCAGGATTGAAGAATGCTCTGCCGTAGCCTGTGAATTCTTCGCCAAGGTAAGCAGCAAGGTCAACGTCAGCATCCTGAGGTGTGTTATTAACGTTATTCCAAGACACAGGAATAACACCGTTGCTAATTGGGTTATCAGTTGTATTTACTGTGAGGTAACCTTCTGTTTGTGTAGTGCCAGACCAAGACCAGTTAGCGATACCGAGCTGTGTAAGAGCGGAAGCACATGCTGTGTGAACCTGCTTAGCACCGGAGTTAGCGGAAGAAATTCTTGCGTTTCTAACGTAACCGAGCATAGAAGGTACGAGGATAGCAGCAAGAATACCGATAATCGCAATAACTACGATAAGTTCGATAAGGGTGAAGCCCTTAGTTTTTGAATTTCTCATGTGGAAATTCCTCCTTTTCAATATTTAAAATGTTTTTTTATTAAAACCGAACCATGCGGTTTTATACGTTATTAAGTGTAGGAAACAGTTGTGGAATTCTCAATATCCGCATACAACGGATAATATCCAACTGCTGTTCCTGCGGCTTTTCCGAGGAACGTGCCGTCATCAAGAGTTTTTCCGGAATATATTCTCTTCTGTGAATAAATGTCCTCGCAGAAAGGAATCCTTCCGTTTGAAGCAGTCATAATGTTTGTGCTGCCTGAACTTTTTGTCTTGAACATTGGAACAAAATCAGCAATACCGTTTGCTGAATTCTCGACTCTTTCATAGTCTTCGGCGAAGACCACACTGTCAACTATCCAATCTTCCATATCGATAGCTGCATAAACATAACCTGTAAAGTCCATTGCGAGGTTATCGGTCAGATACTTCGCAAGCTTACGGAATTTCTTCTCCGTATTGGTCGTTGCCGATGCTGCATCCGGATAATTGTATGAAAGAGTTGCTGTTGTTGTTCCATCATTAATAACAAGACTATGCGAACTTGTCATTATTCCGTTATCCATTACAAAACTCAAGGTAACATATTTGGAAAATGTTCCGCCTGCACCGTATGTAGTCGGGTCAAGCAAATCGCTTTCCTGCTTTATCTCTATCTGTATGAGTGCATTCTGAACGCTTGTATAAACGGTCTGTGCTTTATCTCTTGCTGTTTCAAGCCTTGAATCACGCACAAGTCCCGTTGTAAGTATTGAGATCATTCCTGCAAGTATTGCAAGTATCGCAATAACGATCAGAAGCTCGATGAGGGTAAAGCCCTTTAAGCTTTTTGCGGAGGACTTACCGCAGTTTTTATTACTGTCCATTGGGATCTCCTCCTAATAAGTTTCACACATTTTATGTAGTGTTCTCTTACTGTTATTATTATATAGCGCGAGTATCTTTTTGTCAATAGATTTTGTAATATTTCTGCACTAAAAAAGTGAATTTGTGTATAATTTCTTTTTATCACTAAAATTGTGATTATTTTTTGCCATTTTGACTAAATTATTAATAAACACAAACGTTTTCTTATACTCTCGGTAAAATGCATATAAGTTCTGCCAAAGTATGCACTTTTTTGTTGAAAACGTTTATGTAAAATCACACTTTTTTCTTCGGCATAACTTTTTTATTATCAGAAGCGGTTCATACCGGGAGCGCCGCCTGCACCCTTGAGGTAACGCTCATATTCAGCGATATCAAGGCTCTTTTCACGGGCATTTGCGTCTGTGATAACGCCGTCCTTAACAAGTCGTGCAAGCTCCTGATCGAGGCAGACCATTCCTTCTTTTTTACCTGTCTGGATAGCTGTCTGGATAAGATGTACCTTGTTGTCACGAACCATTGCCTTAACGGCATCGGTAGCGTTAAGAATTTCGAGAGCCGCAACACGTCCCGTACCGTCAGCCTTAGGGATAAGGGTCTGGGCGATGATACCTACGAGAACTGTTGCGAGCTGTGAACGGATCTGGTTCTGCTGATGTGCAGGGAAAACGTCGATGATACGGTTGATAGTATCGGCTGCACACGTTGTATGAAGTGTGGACATTACAAGGTGTCCCGTTTCAGCGGCGGTAACAGCGGCGTTAATGGTTTCAAAGTCTCTCATTTCTCCGACGAGGATAACGTCAGGGTCTTCACGGAGTGCGGCACGGAGGGACATTGCAAACGATTCAACGTCGTCGCCGATCTCTCTCTGGTTTACCATACAGCGCTTATGCTCGTGAACGTACTCGATAGGGTCTTCAACGGTGATGATATGCGCCGAACGGTTGATATTTACATAGTCGATCATAGCTGCGAGGGTCGTAGATTTACCTGAACCTGTAGGACCTGTTACAAGGATAAGTCCACGGGGACGCATTGCAAATTCGCCGAGGATAGGAGGAAGATCGAGGTCAGCAAGGGACGGAATATCGTTTCTGAGAAGACGGATAGAGATAGCCGTGTTGCCCTTCTGGTGGTAAACATTGACTCTGTGACGGTAGCCTCTCTTTGTAACGTACGAGAAGTCGGTATCGACCTTGTTCTTGATATTTTCAAGCTGTCTGCCGTTTGTCATCTGTTCAACGATCTTCATGATAGCGGCTTCGGTCATCTCGGGGTAAGATGCAAGTCTGCGGAGCGAGCCGTGAAGACGAACTACAGGCGCGATCTTCGTTGTGAAATGCACGTCGGAGCAGCCGAGAACTCGAGCTTCGTCAAGAATTTTGTTGATGTTGATGACTACTTTTTCGGGAGCTTTGGTTTCCATTTCTGCCATTTGATTCAATTCCTTTCAAGATTATATGTTTGAAAAATATATAATAGTATATTTTATACTGCGTATGTAACTCTGACGAGTTCGTCCATTGTGGTCTTGCCCTGCTGAACGAGTTCCGAAACGTTGTCACGGAGGAGCTTTGTACCCTGCTTAGCTGCGAGTGCTGCGATAGCGTCGGTCTTGCCGCCGTTCGCGATAAGGCTGCTCATTTCCGTTGTGCAGGTGAGAACTTCATGGATAGCGGTACGTCCCGTGTAACCCGTGTTATTGCACTTCGGGCAGCCGCAGGCATCATAAATAGTGATAGGTGCGCTGATTCCCATAAGTTCGTCCTCTTCGGGGGTAGACATACGCGGCGTACGGCAGTCTTCGCATATCTTTTTAACAAGTCGCTGTGCAACGATACCGATAAGCGAAGTAGCGACCATGTACGGTGCAACGCCCATATCCACAAGACGGGTAACGGTCGATGCGGAGTCGTTTGTATGGAGTGTCGAGAGAACCATATGACCGGTGATAGCAGCTCTGATAGCGATCTCGGCTGTTTCCTGGTCACGCATTTCACCGATCATTACGATATCAGGGTCCTGACGGAGGATAGAACGGAGGGCAGCGGAGAATGTCATACCTGCCTTAGCGTTTACCTGACACTGATTGATGCCTTCGATATCTTTTTCGACAGGGTCTTCGACCGTAACTACGTTTACGTTAGGCTTTGCAAGCTCACCGAGAGCGGCATAAAGGGTGGTTGTTTTACCTGAACCTGTAGGTCCTGTTACGAGCATAACGCCCTGCGGAACTTTGATAAGTTTTGAGAATCTCTGATAGTTATAATCGGTCATACCGAGGTCTGTGATCTTACGGAGGGCAACGTTACCCGTTGAAAGGATACGGATAACGACCTTTTCGCCGTTTACCATCGGGAGGTTAGATACACGGACGTCGAGCGTTGTTCCGTCAACGACCTGCGAGAAACGTCCGTCCTGCGGCACACGCTTTTCCGCGATGTTCATACCGCTTATGATCTTAAGTCTTGTAACGAGTGCATTATGTACAACGTTTGAAACGTTCATAAGCTCGATAAGGTCGCCGTTAACTCTGATACGGATACGGGTAAAGGTCTTGAACGGCTCGATATGAATATCCGTTGCGCCTGCACGGAACGAGTTTTCAACGATAGTCGTTGCGAGTTTAACGATAGGAGCGTTGTCGATTCTGTCTGCGGATTCGTCATCGACGCCGTTGAGGTCATCATCGGCGAACTGGCTCGTAACGCTGTCGAGGATAGCGCCCGTGTTCTGCATCGAATAGCATTTGCCGATAGCCTTTGTGATAGCTTCCTTTGTTGCGAGGACAGGAACAACGTCCATTCCCGTTGAAACCTTGATATCTTCAAAAATATAGAAGTTTACAGGGTCGTGCGAAGCAACGGTAAGTCTTTTGCCTGTTACCTTTATAGCAATAATAGTATGCTTCTTTGCGAGCGCTTCCGGTATCTTCTTAACGGCTTCGATGTCGATGTTGACTTCGGGGTCGTTAAGGTCAACGAACGGAACGTTGAGCTTCTTTGCGAGGATCTGTGCGAACTGAACGTCGGTAACGTATCCAAGCTGGATAACATAATCGCCGAAGAATTTACCGGGGACATTTTCCTCTTTCTTAACGTCAAGAACGTGCTGGAGCTGTTCTTCGGTAATTACGCCCTCATTGACCATATATTGTCCTATTGGGATATTCTTCATATATATTCTCCGTTTCTCCGTGACTAATTTTTGTGCCGCTCACGGTGCGGATTTTAAAATTGCTATTGAAAAATTTAAAATTATATGTTAAGATATTGTTTAAGCAAATATCAAATTTTCACTGTAAAGGAGTTTTGCAAATGAACATTGCCTTTGCCGCATCAGAAATGATCGGCTTGCAGATCGGTATCTATGTAATGGTGTTCCTTTTCGGGATCACGATCGGAAGCTTCCTGAACGTCTGCATATTCAGGCTTCCTGAGGGCGAATCGCTCATCAAACGGAATTCGCACTGTATGACCTGCGGCGCGGAGATAAAGCGATATGATCTTATCCCGCTTTTCAGCTGGCTCATACTCGGGGGAAAATGCCGTTCCTGCGGAGCGAAGATATCGGGAAGATATCCGCTTGTCGAAGGATTGACGGGTGTGCTTTTCGTACTGGTCTACACACAGTATGATCTTATCACCGACGGACTTATTTATCCTGCTGTTGTGTGTCTTTTCATTGCAGGCATCATCGTTATCGGATTTGAGGATTTTGATACGCAGGAAATGTCGGTATGTGTGCTTGTTTATCTCGGCATTGAAGCTTTTCTGACGAGAGTTCTTTCGGTGCTTCTTCCGACTGCATTCAGAGGAAACGATGTTCCGCTCGTTGACGGTATCATCGGACTTTTTGCAGTAAGCGTTCCGCTTCTTCTCATCGGTTTCGTGTTCACGCCGCTTATTTACATATTATTTATAAGTGAAGATCACAAAACTGTAAGAAAGCTGAAAAAACGTCTTGCAAAAGAGAAGCTGAGCGAAAAGGAAGCCGAAAAACTGACCAAGCTTCTTAATGAAACTCTTGAAAAGATCAAGGAAAAAGGCCCTGTTTACGGATTTGGAATGGGCGATATACTGTTTATGGCTGCAGGCGGCTTGATGTTCGGCTGGAAAGCAGCTGTTGTAGCGCTTTTCATCGCAATAATCATCGGAGCGGTCGCTGCCGTTGTTATCAAGATCAAAAACAAGGACAAAGAGGACGCTGACAACGCATTCGCGTTCGGTCCGTGCCTTGCAGTGGGACTTGTCTGTGCATCATTCTTCGGAACGAAGCTTTTCGATATGTACTGGACTGCTATGACTGTTCCGCACGTTATGTGATTTGACCGATCATATCGGGGGTGTGCTTATGCGCACCCCCGAATTTTTTAATCTTTCGGAAGAGTAAAAATGATATAGGTATTTGCGTTATTTGCTGTTGTGCTTGCTCCTGCGTAAAGAGCATCAGTTGCTCCATTTATGGGAGAACTCAGATTCAAGCAATTTACCTCACCATCCGTCGAAACAAATTTATAACCTGAAACATCATTTGTACCAACGGTTGTTCCTGCACGATTCACTTGGTCAAGTGAAGATGGTAGAAGACTCGAAACAGTAATCTTCAATCCGTCGAAGGTTTTTCCTGTCACCTTCGACGGATCAGATGGGTCATCATGCTTTGGAACAATATTAACCGGTACAACATTAATGGAGTAAGTATATTTTCCGTAGTAAGCCTCACCAAGAGCAAGACGTGATGTCGTTCCGGTGGCGGTCTTGCTTCGGAGGATACGTCCGTATGAATCTGCGTCGTTGTACTTATACTGCGTCTTGTTGTCAATCGTGATAACATTAAGATCGCCATCTGTTGCAGAATTGTAACCGGTTGCATTTGTAAACGCTGTAATAGCGTCTGAAAGATTGTTGATCGCCGTTGTCTGCTCGTTGTATATTCCCATTTTGGTAGCATAGCGTGTACTTTCCGTAATGTATGTCACAATGCCGCTTTGGGTATTGCGCTGAGCTTCATAATATGTCGCATCAACGTACGTGTTTCTTATCGGCTTCATCATCTGCATTATACCGACCATAAGAATTGACATAACTGCCATTACAACAATCAACTCAATAAGGGTAAAGCCTTTTATCAATTTATTTTTCATAAGAGCCCCCTATCAATTGCTGTGACCCACTATGTATTTATAGCGGAGCGAGATATCCTTTTCAGCCAAGCCGGTATATGCGGGATTATCCACCCAAGTACCCGACACAAGTGTTTTAGATGGTACATCGTTATTAGGATTGTTTTTGTCGTGACTGCGGCTGAGAAGAACATAGATATCAACAGGGTAGCTGTACATTTCACCTGTAAGGTTTCCTGCACTGTCGTATTTTTTGATCTCAATATAATTTTTCTGTACGGAAACGTCCGTAACCTTGCTTGGAGGGGTGCAGTCACCGCTTTTGCTTGCACTGTGGTTATCCGCAACCGATGTAGCAGATGTGCTGCCATAATAGATTGGTATAGAATCCGTTCCTGTAGCATCTTCAACAATTTTCATCTGGTATGACAAACTTGCGTTAACGTTATGGTTGTTCAAATTTGTACGGCTTACATCTGCATAGATCTGAGCCATTACCAGTGAAGCAATGCCAAGTATCGCAAGAGCAATAAGACATTCAATAAGGGTAAAACCTCTGAAACTTTTTTTCATAGCATTTACCTCCTTAGTTTCTCGAATACTGGTATGACTTGAAGTCATGAATCGGATCACCAGCCTGACCATTATCACCTGAGCTTTTATCGAGGTAAAGTATGCCTGACTGGTTGCTTTCGCTAAATTCCTGACAAAGAAGTGAACCTATAATTGCAGCGTTTTGAACGTTTGTAACTGCTCCATTACCGTTATCGTATGCAACCGTTCCTATCTTTCCACCATTATTAAGATAAAGGAAACCTGTAGGCATCATAATATATCCGCAGATAAGGTTCTGGTTGCCTGTATTAAGGAATGAACCCGTTCCGCCATAAATATCAATGGAAGGCGCCTTTGTTGTACCATTTGTAATTGCAGTCGTTGCTGTATTGACATCGTCTGTAACAAGTATGCAATTGTCAAAGGTAGTTGTTGCAGACGCTCCTACAAGCGCTGTGTTGCTATCTTCAGGAAGTAACAGAATAAGTCTGCCATTATCCCCTGTTACTGTCCAGCGGCAGCCATAATATGCGTTTCTATCAAGTACATAATACTGGTCACCGCTACTCAAATCAAAAGTGTAGCTGCCCGTAGGCATCGACTGAACATTTGGAATTGTACCATCGGCAATCATTGATGTAATGGTTCTGGGTCCTGCGCCTGGAGTGACAGGATCAAGCTCAAGATAATCGGCAAGCAAGTCAGCCCCCGAATTAAGCCATTTTATTTTGTTCGTTTGGCTGTAAATATTAGAATATGCATTGTCTGGATGAGTTGGATCTGCAACTGTCGGATTGTCAAAATTCTTTAATTCACCTGTGGACTCATGAAAAGCACCATCTGCGAAATAATCATTGAAATATGCCTGAGCAGTTGGAACTTCAATGGTGTTGCTTCCGTCAATCTGAAAAGGAAGAATATACTGTTTAAAAATCCTGTCATTTGAATCCTTTACTGTAGAATAATCGTTAATATCAAATGGATCTGTTGATGTTTCCGGAAGAACAATTGCTCCATTTATTGTGAAAACACAAGTGTCCATAGCTGTTGCTCTTATTCCGGTTGAATCAGAAATTGTAAAGTTTCTGCAAAGTTTTAAATTTGCATTTGAATACTGATTAAGATTTATTGTTACTGTAGGCCAAGTCGATGTATCAATACAATCATCAGGCAACACCAAATTTTTTACATAAAGACTTCCATCGTTTGTATGGACCTTACCAGGATTTGTGTCTTGAACTTCAAAAGTTGTAACGTACGCATCACCATAAAAGTTTAAATCAGTAGCACTTGTTTTTACTATTTGATCTGCGATAACATTTACTTTATATGTATTATCACCGAACGTACCGCCGTTGTTGAGAACGCTTGTTCCCCCAAGGAATACATAGCAGCCATCACCTGTTGCCTTGACCTTAGTCGGGTTTGAAGATGAAACAATACCATCCATTCCAACTATAGAATCACCTGCATTGATAACCGTGTCAGCAGATGAAACCCACTGTAGGGAACCAAGCGAAAATACAGAACCTGACATATTGTTACCATCACCTACCGCAGATGTTCCAATATCCATGCTTGCTACGCCGCCCGCAGTCCTCACCTGTGCACCGCCAGCGCCTGCAAAACTACCGGTCGTTGTAAGTGCATTATCAGAAGCCGGAGGATCTTTCTGGTTTGTATCATATATAAGCACAGCTGTGCTTTCAACGTCCATAAATGTTACAGTAGACGTTATTTTAAGACGCATCTGGTCCTTGCCTCTGGCACCGTTTTCAAACGCCTCAGGACCATCGGAGCTTGCAAGAAGAGTAGCTCTGTCCGCATAGGTTCCATCAGTTATCTTACTTTCATCAATATCATATTTTCTGTCAAGAACTTCGACTCTGATAGTAGCTTCTATTTGGTCGACGCCTCCAACTTTAGAAGTATCGACCATTTTACCGTAGTTGTCAGAAGCACTGCTCACCTGTGGAAAAACAGTGATACGGTATTCAATATACTCATTACCTGTTGTGGAATCAGTCTGAACCTTTGTGTTGTCAGCTCCGTAATAATGATGATATTCGTCCTTTGGCGTTGCAGGCGAATAACCATTTAAAGCCGTTTGCTCAATATTATCACCACTCTGAGAATGAATATTGTACAGATCAAGCTGCAGCGCAAGACCCTGCTTCATTTTATCTGTGGTAACATTGTTGTCATGTATATACGTTCTTACACCGCTTGAATCATAGGCATAATAATCCTTGTCATTAAGCAGGTTGTTCGTAAACACGTCCAAAGCCGACCGCGCGGTATAATACGCCTGGTTTTCTTCATATTTGGTATAGTATCTGTTCTGCGCCGTTGAAACAACGCTCAGTGTCGCCAACAGCATTATGATCAGAACAAACATTACCGTAACTACCATGATAAGAACAACGCCGCTAAGGCTTTTTTTCTTATCGGTACTGATTTTTGCCATTTTTTCCACCCTTTCTTAAAATTTTATGCCGGGGTATGAACAAAATCTTCTCTTCTTTAAAATATTTTCTCTATATGCCACTTATGCCGATGAAGAAAGGTTTCTTCATCGGCTGCGGCTTTTTTGATCACTCTGCTGTTTCTTCGGTTTCAACGAGGCTTGGGTCAAAAACGAACTGGTCGCTTTCTTCCATTACCTTATCGATATTCAGAGGATAGATGGAATAGATCTTAAGATTTATTGAGCTTTCTACCTCTGCTGCACCCTGTTCATCTTCGCCCTTATTGAATTCGGTGACGATAATAGTCTTGCCGTTTTCCTTTACAGCGTCAATAAACTTATAAAGTCCGGAATAATCCATTTTATCTCTGTAGTCAACGGTCATAGATGTAACGCCGATGATGCTGCTGCCGCCTGTGCGCTTGTTTGCCTTATTATATGCATCATAAACTTCCTGCGGAAGTTCATTGTAAAGGTCGCTGTCGATGAAGATATCGCAGGCAGCGATATTCTGCGCATTTACGACATACTGTTCAATATCGTCAGCGGATGTGTACTGAGTGTTCATTCCGCGAACTGTTACGTTATTTCCGAGGATCTCACGGACATACTGTTCGTTGAGGTACGGATCCTGCTCAGGCATAAAATATTCCTGGATCTCGCCAACATCCTGTGCTGCGGATTTAAGTGCAGCAACAACATCAGGGAGGGTGTTTATCTTAGCTTCAACATCAGCCTGTTCTGACTGTTTTGCCTGGAGTGCGCTCTTTGCATAATTCATTTCCTCAAACTTAGGCTTGATGAAAACGAAAATACCTGCAACGATAATAATTATAACGATCGCTGCAACAAAAATTACTTTATCTCTGTATGAAAGCTTCATTCTTATTCAGCCTCCTCTGTTGTTTCTTCGGGAACGACTTCCTTTATCTGGACAAAGATCGTGAAATCATATACTTCCTTTACCGAATCCTTATCCGACGAGCTGCTGTAGCCTGTGTAGGTTATATTGGAGAAAGCATCCTGATCGACAAAATTCGTAACTACCTTTGCAGGTGTCTGGTTGTCATCAGCACGGCACTGGAGAGTGATCGCACCGTTGGAATAAGTGTAACTGAGTATCTTTGCATCTGTGCCCTTGAAGTTTTCCTCGAGGGTCGTTTTAACTTCTGTTGTGAATACAGGAAGCGAATCGAAATAGCCCTTAGCTTCTTCAAGGCTGCTGCGGAACGAATTTACCTTGTCGAGCTTTGCCTGAGCTGTGTCAACAGCGGCAGTCTTCTGTGCTGTTTCGGGACTGTCGAGCCAAGCCTGGATCGTTGCGGTATCGTCCTCATACTGGCTCTTTACAACGTTTGCGCCGAGAGTAATACCTGCAACAAGAGCGATCGAAGCAAGAGCTGCGACTGCAACGGTAACAACAAAGGAAGCACCTGCAGCGGAACGTCCCGATGTTGCGTCTGTTTCGATAAGGTTGATTCTTTCGGAGTCCTTGTTGCTTCTGAGCATAGCGCCGATAGCGTTTGCATAAGCCTGGAACTCGAAGTTTTCATAGCCGCCGACGTTGTTCGGAACACCGAGGAGGCTCGTTACGATATCAAGGGATTCAAGAGCATTTGTAAGGCGGATATACTCTGTTGTATCACCGTAGAAAACAACGTTCTTGATAGGATCTTCGGGATTTCTCGATCTCTGGAACTGGAACATACGGGAGATGTTTTCGGTAACAGCTTCGTAGATGTAATCCTCGGAGTTGTCATAGTCAACAGGGTCGATCGATGCAAAACGCGAGAATGTAAGCTGGTTGTTCTCATAGAGGTTAAGGCTTACGAAGTTCGGGTCGATCTGAACGAGGAGCATAGGCATTTTTGCCTTCATCTTCGGATCGGAAATGATAAGTCTTGAAATAGTGTTGCAGGCAACGGCTACGGAACGAAGTCCTATGCCGAGCATCGAGAACACCTTTCTGAAGCAGTCAACGACTTCAAACGGGCAGGCTGTTGCAAGTATCTTAAGAGCCGCAACGCCATCCTCTTCGATCTCACCTGCAATGGTGTAGGAGATCGAATAGTCGTCAGCAATACCCATTGTATGCTGCATCTGGTTCTGGACCATTGAAAGGAGCTGAGCGCCCTTTGCCTTAGGGATATGTAACTCCTTGAAGATAACAAGGTTCGAGGAAATGCTGATAACAGCTTCCTTGTCAGCCATCTTCTTGTTTTTGAGTTCTTCGTTGATTATTGTTGCGATTTTAGGTATATCTTTAATGTGACCATTAACGATAAGACCTTCTTCGAGATCGATAGCAGCAGCAGCGGAAACCTTGATCTTGTTGTTTGCTTCTGTACCACGAATAATTCGAATATGTCTGTCGGTAATATCAAATGAAAGCATACTCGTCACCTCACTGATTTATTTTTTAAATAGATTTTTATTTTTACTGGATATTTTCGAACGAACCGTAAAGAGCCGGAAGGATACCTGCAATAACGAAACCGATCGCAGTACCCATAAAGATGATCATTACAGGCTCGATCATACCGACAAGACGTCCGATAGCAGCGTCCGATTCATCTTCATAGAATTCAGCGGACTTTGTAAGAATGGTATCGAGCGCACCGGATTCCTCACCAACATAGATGATAGAAACGAACATTGACTCGAAAATGCCCGTTCTCTGAATGGAAACGGAGAGCTGTTCACCCTGCTTTACTTCATCAACGACTGTTTCAAAAGCCTTTTCGATATAGTCATTGTTAAGGATAGCAGCCGAACGTTCAAGTGCTTCGACCATAGGGATACCGGAGGAATAAAGCGACGAAAGTGTTCTTGCGAATTTACCGGTATAAACCTTTACAACAAGCTTTCCGAAGCCGGGACCTTTACATTTCAGTTTATCCCATTTATAATGTATCGACGGAACTTTAAGAGCATACTTTACTGCAAAGATAACGCCGAGGATAACAGCGATGTAAACATACCAGTAGCCGATAAGGCTGTCGGAGAATGCAAAAAGAGCACCTGTGATACCCTTCATATCCTCTTCTCTCATCATATCCTTGAATGTAGGCATGATAAATGTGAAAAGGAGAACAACGATCGCTACGCAGAGAACAGCAAGGATAATAGGATACATCATTGAGCCTTTTATCTTGTTGTTGAGTTTAGCTTCCTTTGCGTAGTTATCTTCAAGTCGCTTTGAAATAACGTCAAGAGAACCCGAAGCTTCACCTGCCTGAACCATCGAGATCATAAAGTTCGGGAATGCACCCTGCTGCATTTTGAGAGCGTCCGAGAAAGACGAACCCTTCTGAACTTCTTCGTAGATCTCCTGATAGATCTGCTTCTGCGCTTTCTTTTCCTGCTCTTTATACAGGATATCGAGCGCCTTGACGAGTGTGAGTCCCGATGTCAGCATTGCGCTGAGCTGTCTGCAGTCATTGGAGAGCTCTTTTGTCGTGAACTTATGAAGAGTGTTTGTCGTTTTGGAAGAAGCTTCCTTGTAGCTGGAGCAAAAAAGCCCCTTTTCGTGGATCTTTTCCAAAAAGTCATTTACATCCTCAGCCGTCATTCGAGCGTTCTTGACAGTATTGCCCTGAACGTCTGTGGCGGTGTAGATAAATGTCTTCATATAGGATTTACACCTCCGGTTGGATAAAAAAGATTTAAGGGCACACCCTGCCCCAAGATACTACCCCTATTATAACATTTTGGTTACAAATTGGCAATATGTTATTTTCAACAAAATGTCTAAAAATATTGTACGTTTATCACAAAGCTTTCAACAACATCTATGTTTTAAGTCTAAAATATGTCCTGATTTTGTATTTATTTCATCTTTTTGATATACTATTCTTGTCCTCCAAAAACTTGCACAGCAATAGTGCTTTTTCCTGCAAAAACTCAAAAACAAGCCTCTGCAATGCAACTTATCTTTTAAAATCCTGCATCATTACGTCATATTGCTCAATATTTATGGTCAAATATTGTAAACCTATAAAAAATTTGATTTTTTGGCAAAAAGCTCTTGCAAACCAAAGATGTATAGTGTATAATAGAAACTGTAATGTTCTCCGTAACGAAAAAGCGGCGGAACGAGAAGCTGTGAGTGAGTCATCAGCACTATATACTATTATTAATGGGAGGAAACCAAAATGGCATTCAAAAACGCATATCTCCAGAAGGTTTATGAAAAGGTTGAACAGCGCAATCCCGGCGAAAAGGAATTCTTACAGGCAGTAAGAGAAGTTCTCGAATCCTTTGAACCCGTTGTTGAAAAGGATAAGTCCTTTGAAACAAACGGCATCATCGACAGAATCGTTGAACCTGAAAGATTCATCCAGTTCAGAGTTTCATGGGTTGACGATAAGGGCAACGTTCAGGTAAACAGAGGTTACCGCTGCCAGTTCAACTCCGCTATCGGACCTTACAAGGGCGGTATCAGACTTCACCCATCCGTATGCGCATCAGTAATCAAGTTCCTCGGCTTCGAGCAGATCTTCAAGAACAGCCTTACAGGTCTTCCTATGGGCGGCGGTAAGGGCGGCTCCGACTTCGATCCTAAGGGCAAGTCCGACAGAGAGATCATGGCATTCTGCCAGAGCTTTATGACAGAGCTTTCCAAGCACATCGGCGCAGACACAGACGTTCCTGCAGGCGATATCGGTACAGGCGCAAGAGAGATCGGCTTTATGTTCGGTCAGTATAAGCGTCTTCGCAACGAATTCACAGGAGTTCTCACAGGTAAGGGTCTTTCCTACGGCGGTTCTCTCGCAAGAACAGAAGCAACAGGCTACGGTGTTTGCTACTTCACAAACGAAATGCTCTCCTGCATGAAGAAGGACAGCTTTGAGGGCAAGACAGTTGTTATCTCCGGTTCGGGCAACGTTGCTATCTACGCTACACAGAAGGCTACACAGCTCGGCGGCAAGGTAGTTGCACTTTCCGACTCCAACGGCTATATCCACGATCCTGACGGAATCGAACTCGACCTCGTTAAGCAGATCAAGGAAGTTGAAAGAGGCAGAATCAAGGAATACGTTGCAAGAACAAGCCACAAGAACGCTACATATACAGAAGGCTGCAAGGGCATCTGGACTATCAAGTGCGATATCGCTCTTCCTTGCGCAACACAGAACGAACTGGACGGCGAATCCGCCGACGCTCTTATCAAGAACGGCGTAATCGCAGTTGCAGAGGGCGCAAATATGCCTTCCACACCTGAAGCTATCGAAAAGTTCCAGGCTGCAGGCGTTCTCTTTGGACCTGCAAAGGCTGCAAATGCAGGCGGCGTTGCAACATCGGGTCTTGAAATGTCCCAGAACAGCGAAAGACTTTCATGGACATTTGAAGAAGTTGACGCTAAGCTCAAGAACATCATGATCAACATTTTCCACAATGCATACAATGCATCTAAGGAATACGGTCACGAAGGCAACCTCGTAATGGGTGCAAACATCGCAGGCTTCCTCAAGGTTGCAGATGCAATGAAGTGGCAGGGCGTTTCTTACTAATTCGGAATTAGGAATTCGGAATGCGGAATTAGTTTGCTTCGCAAATAATTTTAAATCGTTGGGGCGGATTCTATATCCGCCCTTTTCGTGTTTAATTGCTAATTGGATTTTCGATATGCGAATAAACAAAGACAGACCTGTTTTCAAAGAATTATCCCTTTGAAAACAGGTCTGTTCGTTTATTTTATACTAAACACCAATTAAAAACTATACAAAAAATCAAGCAAAAGCTCGTAGCTGTTATAACAGCTTGATGTTGAAAACAGGTTTATATGGCTTTTGCGCCGATTTTTTGTCTACACTTTGATTAAAAATTAGTATTATAACGCCTTGCGGCGCGGGACGGGAAACCCGTCCCCTACAGTAGTTCCGCTGTAATTCGTAGATTGCATCGGGCGGATATGGAATCCGCCCCTACGAAAATCCGTTTTTTCGCCGTAAATTTTCGGAGCAAAATAATTCCGAATTCCGCATTCCGAATTAATCCTTAATGTTTTCTATAAACTTCGTCAATTCCCCTGCCATTTCATTGTGTTCCGCAAGTCTTGGGTGTCCGGGAGTTGCCGCGCCGTTTCTTGTAAAGAGGTTATGGTATGCTTTTATGCCCATTTCGTTAAGCTCGTTCTTTATCTCCTCTATTGCGTTATCCCATTCGGCATCGTGCATCAATATTGTCGTTGTGAGGACAAATTTCGGCGAGGAATACTTTTTATCGAGGTCGCGGACCATTTTGATATATGCGGTCTTCCACACTTTTCTGTACTCGGGGTCGGAGATGTTTATATCGTCGCTGTCCGTTCTGCCGTTATGCTTATCGTTCTGACCGATAGCAATTACGACGATATCGGGGATATAACGTGAGAAATCCCACTGCGAAAGTCCGCCCTCGGGGAAGTAACAGAGCTTATCATAGACGCTTTCCAGTCCGATATAATCGGGGTGGTGGAAATATCCCGTTCCGTCAAAGAGCGCGATGCCGCCCTGACAGATATTATGTATTTCCGCACCGATATTGCGCGCGGTCTGCATCACAAAGCTGTTCCAGACGTTATCATAGCGGCTATTGTGATTTTCTGGGTCACATTTGCCGATATAATCTGCGGCTTCGATGACCTCACCTGCGCAAACGCTGTCGCCGTAAACTTCCATTTTAAGCTTCGGCTTTTCGGGCGCATCGAGCATTTCGCCGTCTATCTCAATACCTTTGAGGGTCAAAAGCTGGTTTGCGGCGTGCTGCTTGTATATTGTGACATTATGCTCGGTGTTTTCAAGGTTTTCCGCTATAACAATATCGATATCCCTGCCGTTATTTTCGGCGGAAAGCTTCACACTGCACTGTTTTCCGTCAACGACTGCGCCGAGGGAAAGTTCGCCCCAATAGATAACGGTGTTGATCCTGACGGTGAGTGCTGTTCCCTTGAAGCGGAACGAAGCACTTGAACCTGCGTAGTAAAACACGGGTGCATTTTCATCACCGAAATTTATTCTTCCGCTGTATGATATCCTTTTATCCGACATTTTTATGCTGTTCATTTTTTATCCTCCTAAAACCGGAAATGAAAACATTTTCATTCCTACTGTTATAATATTTTAACATACATTCTCGGTATGTTCAAGCAAAATCATATAATTTTTTCAAAAATATACAGAAAATCCTCATTATAAACTCATTATGGAATAGTATAATTAAGGTAGAAAGAAGTACACTTTATCATTCCGATAGGCGGTGAAGACAATATGAAATCAAGGCTTTTTATCAACCAGCTCGGCTATGAGCTTTACGGTCCGAAAACGGCTGTTGTCACGGGCATCACCCAAACAGAATATTTCAGCATTGTCGATTGCTCCACTGAGAAAACTATGCTCACGGGGCAGCTTTCCAAGCCGCTTTTTGACGAAGCTTCGGGAGAATACACTGCCATTGCGGATTTCTCCACGTTCCGTCTTCCGGGAAGATATTACATAAAGGTCGGCAGGAAGCACTCATACGAATTCGATGTGCGCGAACGCCCCTACTGCAACCTTAAAGCAACGCTGCTCCGCGGATTTTATTACAACCGCTGCGGCGAAGTGAGCGATGAGAATCCTGCAATTATCCCCGAATATGCTCACCCGAAATGCCACTGCGAGCCTGCGGAGCTTGTCGAGAACCGTGAAAAGATCATCGATGTTTCGGGCGGCTGGCACGATTCGGGCAGCTATGTAAAGGCTGTCCCGAGCGCCTGCATTGCCCTTGCTCAGATGCTTTATGCTTATAAAATGTTCCCTGCCGAATTTTGCAGCAGGGACAATATCCCCGATTCGCCCAAGGGTATGCCCGATATCCTCGCCGAGTGCAGAGTCGAACTTGTATGGCTGCTGAAAATGCAGACGAGGAGCGGCGGAGTTTACCACAAGGTTTCGACACCGAACGTCAGCGTTTTTGCACGTCCCGAAAATGACCACGAGCTTCAGCTCGTTGCGCCCGTTTCGTTCCAGGCGACCGCCTGCTTTACGGCTGTTGCGGCGCTCGCAAGCAGTATATACGAAGAATTCGACAGGGACTTCGCCGACCTGCTCCAGTCTGCGGCTTTCAGCGGTTGGATATGGCTTTCCTCCTGCGAAGAACCTCAGCAGTTCGTCAACTCTCCCGAATTTACACATTCATCGAGCGGCGATATCAAACCGAGAAGCCTTACGGATACGCTCTTCTGGACAGTGTGCGAGCTTTATTCGCTCACGGGCGAAGAATCGTTCCGCAGGAAGATACATCAACTCTATAAAAATGTCTGCGCAACGGAATTTTCCTGCTTCGGCACGGGCGGCTTCGGCGCACTCGCCTATATCACGACCGACAGAGTAAAAGACCTCGAAGTGGATCGTCATATACGCCTCCAGTTCCGTATCGAAGCCGACAATATCATCGGTCTTTCCGAGCATAACGGCTTTGAAACTGCGCAAGCACCCTCGGAGTATAACTACTTCACCAATATAAATGTCCTTAACCGTGCAATGGTGCTTATCGTTGCGAATATCTTTTTCCACAGCAGAGAGTATGTCAACGCCGCCGCAAGCCAGTTCGACTATATCCTCGGAAAAAATCCGCTCGGGCAGTGCTTTATCACGGGCGTTGGCATCAACCCAGTAAAAAATCCGCACCACAGACTTTCGGCATTCTCCGAAACGGACGACCCCGTACCGGGACTTCTCGTCATAGGCGTATGCGCGGACGACGATGCAAAGGATTCATTCGCGAAATGGAATATCCCGAGAGGAACACCGCGCGCGAAATGCTACTGCGACAACAAAGTATGCTATTCGACAAATGAAACCGTACTCTTTGCAAACTCGGCAATGCTGTTTGTTACGGCGTTTTTCGACAAAATGTGATAGTTTAATGCGGAATTAGGAATTCGGAATTATTAGCATAGCTAACATTTGCCTGGTATTGCGAAGCCAAGCGAAACTTTATAAACCAACAATCAAATAGCGTGATATTTAGCAGATCAAAAGCGCAGTTCACACGATAACGGAAAACGAAATTCGTGATCTTTAATGTGAATTGCGCTGTTCTGTTTTTCCGAAACAAGCAAACAGCTTATACATAATGTTAGAATATAACAACGCGTCAAAGCAATATGCCGCAGGGCTATTTACTTTTATATTTTTTACGGTATAATTAAAAATCAGAGCATGGACCCACGGCAATTCCGAATTCCGCATTCCGAATTCCGAATTTATCATAAGGGGTATTTTTTAAATGAAAAAGGGCTTGAACTCCAATGCACTTAAAATGATCGCCGTTGCCGCAATGACGATAGACCATATCGCATGGCTCGCTTTCCCCGATTATCCGCACGAAGCTCTGCCCGTTATCCTGCACATCATCGGCAGGCTGACCTGCCCCATTATGTGCTTTTTTATCGCAGAGGGATATCACTACACCAAAAATATCCGCAAATATACCTGCCGATTGTTCGTATTTGCGTTCATCTCGCATTTCGCATATATTTTCGCATCTGCGGATTTTGTCGATTGGAAGTCATTTATCCCGTTTTATTACGGAAATATCCTCAACCAGACGAGCGTTATCTGGCCTCTCGCATGGGGGCTTGTTATGCTGCGCGTAGTCAACAGCGAAAAGATACGGAAGCAATGGGTCAAAACCGTTCTTATACTGCTGATATGCCTTGTGACATTCCCGAGCGACTGGAGCTGCATCGCAAGTCTTTGCATACTCGCATTCGGCACGAACCGCGGCAACCTCAAAGCGCAGTCGCTTTGGATGATCTTCTATGTTGCTATCTATTCAGCTGTTTATTGCTTCACTATCGACTGGGTATACGGACTTGTGCAAATGGGCGTTGTCCTCGCGATACCGTTCATAAAGCTTTACAACGGCGAAAGAGGCAAAAACCCTCGCACAAACAAAGCTATGAAGTGGATTTTCTACATATACTATCCGCTTCATCTTGCAATTCTCGGCTTTATCCAGCTTGCTTTGCGATAAAACCTTATTAATTTGGTGAGAAAAATGAACAAACAAGAAACCTACGCTTTTCTAAAGGAAAATAACATAGAATTTGAAGCTGTCGAGCATAAAGCCGTGTTCAATATGGACGAACTCGGCACGATCGAGCTTCCCCACCCCGAATGGGAAGCGAAAAACCTTTTTGTCCGTGATGATAAAAAGCGGAACTACTACCTTATCACCGTTAAGGGCGACAAGCGTGTCGATCTAAAGGATTTTCGCCAAAAGCACGAATTAAGACATCTTTCGTTTGCCTCTGCCGATGACCTGCTCGAAATTATGGAACTCACCCCGGGCTCGGTAACACCGCTCGGACTGCTTAACGACAGCGAATGCAAGGTGAAATTTTACCTTGATGCCGAATTTGAGAGTGGAATGATCGGTGTTCACCCTAACGACAACACCGCGACCGTTTATATGAAAGCCGATGATGTTCTGCGACTTATCATTGAACACGGCAATGAAGCGGAAATGACCGAAATATAAGGAGTTACATTTAATGATATTGAATAATCGGAGAATTCCGATATTAGACCCAAGAACCTGCCTTGAAAACCGAATCTAAAAATTTTCAAGGGAGAAATGTAAATGAGCAATCCAATTAAAGAACTTACAGCAAAGGAATGGGCGCTTTGGCTCTGTTCTCTGCTTGCGGTAATAGCTTCAAACCTGCTTGCGGGAAATGTCGATATCCTCACGCTCGCGGCGGTATGCATCGGTGTGACTTCACTTGTATTTGCCGCGAAGGGCAATGTCTGGTCGCAAATACTGATGATAGTTTTCAGTGTCCTCTACGGTATAATTTCGTGGAGATTCCGATACTGGGGCGAAATGATGACCTACCTCGGAATGACCCTGCCAATGGCGGTCTGGTCAACGATAACGTGGATAAAAAATCCGTCCGAGAACGGAAAAGAGGTCGAAATACAGAAGCTCACCAAGAAGCACGTCATAGGACTTGTTTTCTTCGGGATAGTAACGACAGCCGTGTTCTATTTTATATTGAAAGCACTCGGCACACCGAATATCGCCTTCAGTACACTGTCGGTAACAACGAGCTTTTTCGCCGCATCACTCACAATGCTCCGCTCGCCATTCTATGCGCTCGGATATGCATCGAATGATATCGTGCTCATAGTTTTGTGGGTGCTGGCTTCGATGAATGACCCTCAGTATATCCCCGTTGCGGTCAATTTTGCGATATTCTTTTTCAATGATATGTATGGATTTGTCAGTTGGAGAAAGAGAGCGCAGGTTCAGAACAGTAATCTGTCGGAGAAATGCGAAGCTGAATAAAGTTAAATAAAATTTAGCAGAGTGTACGAATTTCGGCAGGGACGAATTCCATATCCTCCGGATAAACGCACGATTTTGCTCCGCAAAACAAATATTGCAGGACATTGTAATATAAACGAACAAGACCTGTTTTCATTGGAATTTTCCTTTGAAAACAGGTCTGTTTTTATAATTATTTCCGACACTTCGTGCGCCGAAAAATCACTTCGCGATTTGGGACAGGTGCCCCGCCCCTACGGAGTTTATGACAAATATACGCAATACAAATAATTACGCATTGATCTCAGTTCCGCCAACAGGACGAATGAAAAGCTTGTGGCACGAACCCTCGCCGAAGACAGCGTTTTCTGCCTTGATGAATTCGTCAAGAAGCTCGTTCGGAACGAACGCCTGAATAGTGCCAGCGAAGCCGCCGCCGTGTACACGCGATGCGCCCTTTCCGCCGAGAACGCGCTCTGCGGTGTAAAGTCCGACCGCAACGCCCTGCTCTTCGGGGTTCTTGTTCGCATAAACATTCTGCAGGAATTTATAGGAGCTGTTTCCGCTCGCGTTAATTGCTGCGAGGAATGTGTCGATATCGCCCGATTTGAGCGCTTCTGCCGCTTTTTCCACGCGGTTGTTCTCATCGAAGAAATGCGCCGCACGGAGAACTGCTCTGTCACCGCACTTTTTGCGAAGTTCGCCCATTTTCGCGAAGAACTCCTCTTCCTCGACCTCGCGGAGAACGGTCTTTCCGAGTGCCGCCGCAACCGACTTCATCTCGGCAGGGATAGCCGCATATTCGGGGGTAAGGTCTGCGTGGCTGCCCTTGGTGTCAACGATGCAGAGGGTGTAGCCGTACTGATTGATGTTGAACTCGATCGGCACGATGATAGGATACTGCGTTTTCTTGAAGTCAACATAAACGAAGCCGCCGACCGAAGCCGCCATTTGGTCAAGAAGTCCGCTCGGCTTGCCAAAATATTCATTCTCGGCGAACTGTGATATCTGCGCCGCCTTAACTGCGCTCACGGTGTTGTCATTGTAAAGTCCCGAAAGTATGCTTGCAACGAGGACTTCAAACGCTGCCGAGGACGAAACGCCGCTTCCTTTCATAACGTCCGAGGTCATATAAGCCTTGAAGCCGCCTATTTTAAGTCCGTTTTTTGCAAAGCCTGCCGCAACACCTCTAACGAGCGCAGGAGTTGTGTCCTTTTCGTCAGCCTTGGCTTCAAGCTCTTTCGTGTCAACGGTGAAAAGTGGATAGCCCTCCGATTTTACGGTGATGATGCCGTCATCGGTCGGAACGGTGTATGCGATGATGTCAAGGTTTACAGCCGCCGCAAGAACCTTGCCGTTGTTGTGGTCGGTGTGGTTGCCGCTTACCTCTGTTCTGCCGGGGGCGGAGAAAATTCTCATGCCGCTCTGCTCGCCGAATTCCCTGACAAAGCTTTCCTCAGCAGCCTTGTAACGTGCTTTCTGGCGGTCAAGCTGATCTTCGCCGTAAAGCTTTATAAGCTCATTTTCATTGATATTCATAGTTTTATTCTCCTTAGCTTTCCATTATTGCAAGAATTGTGATGCCCTTGTCCTCCGAACCATCGGCAGGCTTTATTTCAACAGTGTGCTTTTCGGTGTCCTTTGCAAGAAGAACCTGCTTCGGGAAAGCGTAATTTCCCCAGCCGCCCGAGAAGTCGCCCTCGAGCTTGCCCTTGCGCTCGCCGTCAACATAAACTTCGTAAGTACCGCTCTTGCCGTCCGTAGTTTTGAGGTAAAGTATGCCGATGTTCTGACATTCAACATCGAATGAGAGCGTTCCGCCGCCCTCCGTTATCCAGTTTTCGGGGAACTGTGAGTAGACCTTGTTCTGACCGACCTCGAAGCCGTCGGCAGTATATTCGATCTGCGAAGCGTTGACAAGCTTTGCGTTTTTGTAGTAATCGTTTGTGTAGCCCTCTGTGTCGAATGCAGTCACTTCAGCGGCAAGAGAAGCTGTGTCGGAATCGTAAATTCCGTCAAGATAGCGGGAAAGAAGCTGACCGATGATGCCGTGACCGATATCGTTCGGGTGAATGTTGTCGGGCGAAATGTCTTTCCAGTTGATAGTTCCTGCCGCAACCTCGGGATAAACGGCTTCACGGTAGCTTATCATTGGCAGATCGTAAGCCTTGCCTATCTCCTTGTGAACGTCCTGCAGGCTCGTTCCGTCCTCCTGCGTGGTGAAAAGGAGAATGACAGCAGGCTCGTTTTCAGCGGAAAGAACCTTGCGCACAAGGCTGTCGTAGGAGTATTTGTTCATGGTCTTGTCCGTGTCGTTTACCGAGAATTCGATAACAACAACATCGGGGTTGTAGGAAAGAAGCTGTTCGTCAGCGCGGTGAACGCCAAGATAGGAGTCCGTTCCGCCGATGCCTGCATTAACTGTGTTGACTTCGCACTCGGGGAACTTTTCCTGCCACCAGGAGAAAAATCTCGAAGCATAGCAGCTGTTAGTGCTTGATGCCGCCGTTCCCTGCGTGATAGAGCCGCCGATAGCCGCAACGGTGATGCTTTCACCCTTTTTAGCCTTTTCCATAGCCGCTGCAAGACGGGAAGTGTTGCCCTCGTTGAGGAGTGCGCGGTTGTACATCTTGTCGGTAACGCCGCCCTCAAGGTCGAACGGTACGCTCGGGTCAACAGCGTTTTCATCTACCGAAACAGCGGTGGTAACAACCGTCGCCGCCTCGCTCGTTTCGGAAGTGCCTGCATCGTCAGTCTTGTTTCCGCAGCCGCCGAGCATCGAAATGCATATAAGCGCCGCGATAAAAGCGGAAATGCGCTTTGTATTCTTCATATATTATCGTTCCTTTCCGATTTTTAGGAAAAATATTCAATGTACTAATTATACCAAACTTTTGCTGTAAATGCAATAATGTTTGAGGGATTTTATTAATGCTTAATGCGTAATTCGTAATGCGTAATTATTTTATTTCGGGAAATTGTTGTTTCGCCGTAAATTTGCGGAGCAAAATAATTACGCATTGCGAATTGCAAATGTTATACCCTCTATAACTAATTTAAATATCGCAATATTTATAAATTAATAAAAAATCGGTTGACTTTAAAAGGGAATAATATTATAATAATAAGTATATTTATTATGTTTGGAGTGATTAGGATGACTGAGAAGATCAAAGCCGCCGAAGCCATGGTCAAGTGCCTGGAGCAAGAGGGTGTCAAAGTCGTCTTCGGTTATCCCGGAGCTGCTATCTGCCCTTTCTATGATGAGCTTTACAAAAGCGATATACACCATGTCCTTGTAAGACACGAAGCAAACGCAGGTCATGCCGCTAACGGCTATGCAAGAATCACCAACAAGCCTGCTGTATGTATTGCCACATCGGGTCCGGGCGCAACTAATCTTATTACCGCGATAGCTACCGCTTATGCCGACAGTATCCCGATAATCTGTATCACGGGTCAGGTTTCCACCGACCAGATCGGCTGCGATGTTTTCCAGGAGGCAGACATTACGGGTTCTGCGATGCCGTTCGTAAAGCACAGCTACCTTGTCAAGAACGCAAGCGACCTCCCGCGAATTTTCAAGGAGGCTTTCCATATTGCAGGAACGGGCAGAAAAGGTCCTGTCCTGATAGATGTTCCGATCGATGTTCAGCAGGCTGTCATCAAATATGAGCCCGTTGAAGAAGTTTCGATGCGCACATACAAGCCCACTTTCAAGGGCAACACAATGCAGGTAAAGAAGATCGCAAAGGCTCTCGAAGCTGCCAAGAAGCCGCTTATCTGCGCAGGCGGCGGTGTTTTTGCCTCCGACGCTGCGGACGAGCTTATCGCTTTTGCCGAAAAGTCGGGTATCCCTGCTGTTTCGACAATGATGGGCATAAGCCTTTTCCCTACCGACCACCCGCTTTATATGGGTATGCTCGGTATGCACGGCGTTAAGACCGCTAACCACGCTGTCAGCGAGTGCGACACGCTTATCCTCATCGGCGCAAGAGTTGGCGACAGAGCTGTTACTTCGCCGAGCTTCCTTGCCGAAAACAAGAAGATCATACATATTGATATAGACCCTGCCGAGATAGGCAAGAACATTGAAACGGATATCCCGCTTGTAGGTGACTGCAAGGCTATCCTCACAGAGCTCACCGACTACATCGAGAAGAAAGACCGCTCCGAGTGGCTTTCCGAGCTCAACGAGGTAAAGAATTCCATTCCTACCGAAAACGAGACTGAAGGTTACGTCAACCCGAAGATGTTTATCCGCAAGCTTTCTAACGCACTCCCCGACAACTCGGTATGCGTTGCCGATGTCGGTCAGAACCAGATCTGGGCTTGCAACAATTTCAACATCAAAAAGGGCGGCAGATTCCTCACGAGCGGCGGCATGGGAACAATGGGTTACTCCGTTCCTGCGGCTGTCGGCGCGAAAATGGCTGCACCCGACAAGGAAGTTGTCGTTATCTGCGGCGACGGTTCGTTCCAGATGCAGATGATGGAGCTTGCGACTATCGTTCAGGAGAACATTGCCGTAAAGATAATCATTATGCGAAACAACCGCCTCGGAATGGTTCGTGAGCTTCAGACAAAGGCTTATAAAGATCAGCAGATAGCAGTTCGTCTTACGGACGGAAACCCTGATTTCGCGATGCTTGCAAAGGCTTACGGCATTGATTCTATGTCCGTTTCAAATATGTCCGAAGCGGAAGAAGCTATCGGAAAGCTCGCAGCTTCCGACAAGCCGTTCCTGCTTGAAGTCAACGTATTCAAAAACGAAAGCACTTTATAATAGGGAGAGAAAAATATATGAAACACACTATCTCAGTCCTTGTTGAGAACCATGCAGGCGTTCTTTCCAGAGTTTCGGGACTTTTTTCAAGAAGAGGCTTCAACATCGACAGCCTTGCAGTAGGCGTTACCGATGACCCCGAAATTTCAAGAATCACCATTGTTGCCGACGGTGATGAACACACCGCTCAGCAGCTTGAAAAGCAGCTCAACAAGCTCATCGATACTCTCAAAGTCAAGAATCTCAGCGAGGGCGAGTTCATTTCAAGAGAGCTTCAGATGATAAAGATAAACGCAAACGCTTCGCAGAGAAGCGAAATTCTCACCATCTGCGAGATCATGGGTGCAAAGGTTGTTGACCTTACTTCCAACACCGTTACGGTCGAAATCTGCGACACAACGCCGACTTTGAAGCGCTTTGCGGAGCTTGTTCGTCCTTACGGCATAAAGGAACTCGTAAGAACGGGTGTTATCGCTATCGAAAAGGGTTCGGATAGCCTTAAGACCAAGTAATAATGTTTCTGATTCTGCGTCAGAATTTTTCTGCACAGTTCAAAAAATGGGTTTGCTAAAGTTTGAAACACGGATTTTGGCACTTCCCAAATAAAAAATACATATATGGAGGAAATTAAAATGAATAAGATCTTTTATCAGCAGGACTGCGATCTCGGCAGACTTGACGGCAAGACAGTTGCAATCATCGGCTATGGCTCTCAGGGCCATGCACACGCACTCAACCTCAAGGACAGCGGCGTAAACGTTGTTGTTGGTCTTTATGCAGGTTCCAAGAGCGCTGCTAAGGCAGAGGCTCAGGGTCTTAAGGTAATGTCCGTTGCAGAAGCTACAAAGGCTGCTGACGTTATCATGATCCTTATCCCTGATGAAAAGCAGGCTGAAATGTACGAAAAGGAGATCGCTCCAAACCTCACAGCAGGCAAGACACTTGCTTTCGCACACGGCTTCAACATTCACTTCGGCTGCATCGTTCCGCCTAAGGACGTTAACGTTATCATGATCGCTCCTAAGGGACCTGGACACACAGTAAGAAGCGAATATCAGGCTGGCAAGGGTGTTCCTTGTCTTATCGCTGTTGAGCAGGACGCTACGGGCGACGCACAGGATATCGGTCTTGCTTATGCTCTCGGTATCGGCGGCGCAAGAGCAGGCGTTCTCGAAACAACATTCAGAACAGAAACAGAAACAGACCTCTTCGGTGAGCAGGCAGTTCTCTGCGGCGGCGTTTGCGCTCTTATGCAGGCAGGCTTTGAAACACTTTGCGAAGCTGGTTACGACCCAAGAAATGCTTACTTTGAGTGTATCCACGAGATGAAGCTCATCGTTGACCTTATCTACCAGTCCGGTTTTGCAGGAATGAGATATTCTATCTCCAACACAGCTGAATACGGCGACTACATCACAGGTCCTAAGCTCGTAACTGAAGAAACAAAGAAGACAATGAAGAAGATCCTCTCCGATATTCAGGACGGTACATTCGCTAAGGAATTCCTCCTCGATATGTCCCCTGCAGGCAAGCAGGTTCACTTCAAGGCTATGAGAAAGCTCCACGCTGAACACCCATCCGAAAAGGTTGGCGAAGAGATCAGAAAGCTCTACAGCTGGAACGGCGAAGACAAGCTCATCAACAACTAATTCGGAATTAGGAATTCGGAATGCGGAATTATTGGTGATTTGTACATTTGTCACGAAACGCCAAAATTTCGTACCATAAGGCATTAATATAATAACAAACAACCCTGTTTTCAATGGTTTTATCCAAAGAAAATAGGGTTGTTTTTGTTATTATTCAAGATATTGGGTACACATAAAATTGCTGACGCAATTCGGGACGGAAATCGGTTCTCGCCATAAATTTGCGGAGCAAAGTAATTCCGAATTCCGCATTCCGAATTCCGAATTAATATAAAATGTTTCTCTCCAATTCGTCCCAGTTAAGTATTTCAAGCGCCGCATCAATGTAATCATCACGGTGGTTCTGACGGTCGAGGTAGTAGCTGTGTTCCCATAGATCGAGAGCGCAGACGGGACGGATATTTTCACCCTCGGGGAGCGTATGATTCGGCGTTGACATTATAAACAGTCCTCCGCAGCAGTCCTCGCAGACCCATGTAAAACCCGAGCCGTAGACCTTTGCGGCGGTTTCTTTTATCGCTTTGAGAAATTTCTCCACACTGCCAAACTGCTTGTTCAGGATCATTTTCAAATGGTCGGACGGCTCTTTCCGATTCGGCGAAAGCGACTTGAAATACAGCTCGTGTCCGAACACTGATGCGGCGGCTCTTGCGATATCGATATCTTTCCAGTGAGCAAGGTTTTCAAGGCTGATATTCTGCGCCTGCGGCTGTTCAAGCACCATTGCATTGAGCTTTTTCAGCGTCGGCAGATAATGCTCATTATAGTGAAAAAACACGGTGAAGCGCCCGATATTCGGTTCGAGCGCATTGTCCTCATACTCCAATTTCAGTTCCGCAAAGGGATAATATTGTTCATATACCATAGTCGGTCTCCTTTATATAAATAGATTTGAAATGCCCGAAACTGCGGCGCAGAGTATAAGTCCTACCGCCGTCGGGAGTGTCGCACCAAGCAGTGTCCACTTCAGACTTCCCGTTTCCTTTTTCATCGTCATAAGCGAGGTCGAACACGGGAAATGGCAGAGCATAAATATCAGCGTACACACTGCCGTAACGGGTGTCCAGCCGTTCGCGAGCAGGATATTTTTCAGCGAATCAAGGTTCTCGTAGTCGGTCATCACCCCCGATGAAAGATATCCCATAAGCATTATCGGGATAACAATTTCATTCGCAGGAAAACCTAAAATAAACGCAAGCAGGATAACTCCGTCCATTCCGAAAAACCGTGCGAAAGGGTCGAGTGCACCCGAGCATATCGAAAGTATGCTTTCGCCGCCGATTTGGACATTTGCCGCAAGCCATATAATAAGACCTGCAGGAGCGGCGGCTGTCACGGCTCTGCCGAGGACGAAAACCGTTCTGTCGAGCAGTGAGCGAATGAGTATCTTCCCTATCTGCGGTCGGCGGTAAGGCGGAAGTTCAAGCGTGAACGAGGACGGTTCGCCTTTCAGTAACGTTTTTGACAGCAGTTTCGAGATAAAGAGCGTCAGCATCACGCCGAAAAGTATAAAAAGTATCAGAATTCCGACCGAGATGAGCGAGCCGCCGAAGCCGCCCGTTCCTGCCGCAAAAAATATCGTTATTATTGCGATAAGCGCAGGAAAACGCCCGTTGCACGGGACAAAATTGTTCGTGAGGATAGCAATGAGCCTTTCCCTCGGCGAATCGATTATGCGGCAGCCCGTTATTCCGACCGCGTTGCAGCCGAAGCCCATTGCCATTGTCAGCGATTGCTTTCCGCAAGCACCTGCGCGCTTAAAATATCGGTCGAGGTTGAATGCCGCCCTCGGCAGGTAGCCAAGGTCTTCGAGCAGCGTGAAAAGCGGAAAAAATATTGCCATTGGCGGCAGCATTACCGAAATTACCCACGTCAGAATACGGTAGATTCCGTCTAAAAGCACACCTTTCAGCCATTGCGGAGCGGCGGTCATTTCCATAAGTGCGCGGAGCTTTTCCCCGAGCGCGCCGAACGCCGATGAAAGCAGTGCCGAGGGGTAATTTGCGCCGTAAATCGTTATCCAGAATATGACGGCGAGCATTGCCGCCATTATCGGAACGCCCCAGACTTTGTGGGTTAAAACACGGTCAATTTTGCGGTCGCGTTTAAGGCAGTTTTCGTCGCCGAAGTGAACACATTCCGCAGCGATATCTTCGCCCTTGCGGACGAGCGTTGTAACGATAGTATCGCGTATCTTCTGTCCGTCATAGCCGACCGATGCAAGGCGTTCTTTTTCCGCTGAAATAACAGTAAGCGTTTCTTCATCGGCGCTTTCGAGAAATCTCTGCGAAAGCTTTTCGTCACCCTCCAAAATGCGCAGAGCAGCAAAGCGTCCGCCGCCGTTTTCGCCGAGCCTTTCGGATATCACAGCCGCGGAGCGCTCTATTTCTTCGTCATAAGTACAGCGGAAAGCCTGCTCCCTCGTTATGTCTTTTATTGCGGAAAGTCCGTTTGCGAACGCTTCCATACCCTCGCCCGAACGTGCCGCCGCAGGATAGACGGGTACTCCGAGCAATGTCGAAAGCTTTTCGCAGTCAACGGATATCTGCTTTTTCCGAGCCTCGTCGATAAGATTCACGCAGACGACAACGTGCGGCGTTATTTCAAGTATCTGCAGAACAAGGTTGAGGTTTCGTTCAAGACAGGACGCATCGCATACGACCGCAACACCCTGCGCGCCGCCGAAGCAGATAAAATCGCGCGCGGCTTCTTCCTCCGCCGAGTGCGCAAGTATCGAATATGTACCGGGGATATCGACAAGAGTATATGAATTCCCGCCGCAGGAAAAGCTTCCGCAGGCGTTCTGCACCGTTTTTCCCGTCCAGTTTCCCGTATGCTGATGAAGTCCCGTAAGAAAGTTGAAAACCGTTGATTTTCCGACATTCGGGTTGCCTGCAAGCGCAAGAACGATGCTGTCCGTGTCGGAAATATGCTCGATATCGCCGCAGCATTTGCCCGTATTTGAGGCTGTAAGTCCCATACGCTCCCTCCTTTTATTGATTGACTTGATACAAGTCTATTCAGCGGCGGCAAGTCCTTATTCGTTACGAAAAATTATTTTAAAATGTTAAAAAAGTGTAAAAACACTTCAAAATCTCTTGACTTTGAGCCAACTCCAAGTATTATAATGTAATCAGAAAAAAGGTGGTGATCCGAATTTCCCGAAAAGCGTGATTCGGGAGATCAGAAGAATATGACTATTAAAGAAGTAAGCGAAAAATACGGACTTTCGCAGGATACTCTGCGATATTACGAAAAAATCGGCGTTATCCCACCCGTTACAAGAACTTCGGGCGGTATCCGAAACTACACCGAAAAGGATATAGGCTGGGTCGAAAACGCCGTTTGTATGCGTAATGCAGGACTTCCCGTTGAAGTCATAGCCGAGTATTGCAGGCTTTTCAGCATGGGCGACTCGACTATCGACGCACGGCTCGAACTTCTCACCGAGCAGCGCAAAAAACTCATTGAGCAAAAGGAACAGCTTGAAGCGGAAATTTCACGCCTTGACTACAAGATAGGCAGATATGAGATAGCCGTAAAGACTGGCGTTTTAAGCTGGGAAAAAGAATAATGAAAGGACTTGAAAATCATGTATATTGAAAAGATCAACTCTCCAAGTGACGTTAAAAAGCTTGACCACGATGAAAGGATCGCTCTTGCCGCTGAAATGCGTGAGGCTCTTTTGAAGAGAGCAAGTATTCACGGCGGACACTTCGGCCCTAACTTCGGTATGGTTGAGGCTACTATCGCTCTCCACTACGTTTTCAACTCGCCCGAGGACAAGATCATCTTCGATGTTTCGCACCAGAGCTACCCTCACAAGATGCTCACGGGCAGAAAGGACGCTTATCTTTACCCCGAAAAATATGACGATGTTTCGGGCTATACGAACCCAAACGAAAGCGAGCACGACTTCTTCGAGGTAGGTCACACCTCCACTTCGATAAGCCTTGCCTGCGGTACTGCAAAGGCTCGTGACCTCACGGGCGGCAAGGGCAACGTTATCGCTGTTATCGGCGACGGCTCACTCAGCGGCGGCGAGGCTCTCGAGGGTCTTGACATGGCAGGCGAACTCAACACGAACCTTATCATCATCATCAACGACAACGATATGTCCATTGCCGAGAACCACGGCGGACTTTACCGCAACCTCAAGGCTCTCCGCGAGGGCAACGGCAAGGCTGAAACCAACCTTTTCACTGCAATGGGTCTTGACTATGTTTTCGTCAAGGACGGAAACGATATTGACGCGCTCATCAAGGCTTTTGAAAGCGTTAAGGACACGAAGAAAGCTGTTGCCGTTCACATCGTAACGCAGAAGGGCAAGGGTTATGCTCCTGCCGAAAAGGACAAGGAAAACTGGCACTGGCACATGCCTTTCAACATTGAAACGGGCGAATGTACTTTCAGCTTTGACGGCGAAGATTACGGCGCAATGACCGCTGATTATCTCCTTGACAAGATGAAGAAAGACCCTGCCGTTGTTGCTCTCACAGCAGGCACTCCGACCGTTATGGGCTTCACAAAGGACAAGCGTGAACTCGCAGAAAAGCAGTTTGTCGATGTCGGCATCGCAGAAGAAAACGCAGTTGCAATGAGCTCCGCACTCGCAAAGTTCGGCGCAAAGCCCGTTTTCGGCGTTTACAGTCCGTTCCTCCAGCGCACCTACGACCAGATCTCACATGATGTCTGCATCAACAGGAACGCTGCAACATTTGTCGTTTTCTCTGCCTCCGTATGGGGTATGAATGACGTTACCCACCTTGGACTTTACGATATCCCGATGATATCGAATATCCCAGAGCTTGTTTACCTCGCACCGACCTGTGCAGAGGAATACTTTGCAATGCTCGACTGGGCAATTGAGCAGAACGAGCGTCCCGTTGCGATCCGTGTTCCCTGCAACGGCGTTACCCACTCGGACAGAAAGTTCCCGACCGATTACAGCGCGCTTTCTTCCGAGGTCGTTGCAAAGGGCAGCAAGGCAGCTATCATCGCACTCGGCGACTTCTATCAGCTTGGTGAAGAAACTGCAGCTATCCTCAAAGAAAGCGGCATAAATGCAACTCTCGTTAACGCACGTTATGCAAGCGGAGTTGACGCAAAGCTTCTTGACGAGCTGAAAAAGGATCACTCGCTCGTTGTTACTCTCGAAGACGGCTCGCTTGAGGGCGGCTTCGGCGGCAAGGTAGCATCATACCTCGGTGATTCGGGTGTCAAGGTCAAGAATTTCGGCATCACGAAGTCGTTCTACGACCGCTACACCCCCGATGAACTTCTTGAAAAGCTTGGCGTTACACCTAAGAACATTGCGGAATACATCATTAACAATGCGTGATACGCATTGTTAAATTCGGAATTCGGAATGCGGAATTCGAAATTATTTTGCTCCGTAAATTTATGGCGAGAACCGATTTTCCGTAGGGGCGGATTCTATATCCGCCCGATAAACGCACGATTTTGTTCCGCAAAACGGAATGTAAAGGACGTTTTTCCAGTTCCGCGCCGCAAGGCGTTTATACAATAAAAACAACCCTGTTTCAATGGCTTTTAACCGATGAAACAGAGTTGTTTTGTTATGCGGTAAACCATACCGAAATATATGCACCGAAAAATCGCTGGCGCGATTCGGGACGGGCAACCCGTCCCCTACAGAAAATGCGCCCAAATATAGATTTTGCATCGGTCGGATATGGAATCCGACCCTACGATTTACGGCAATTTGCGGAGCAAAAATAATTCCGAATTCCGAATTCATAATTCCGAATTTAATATCAGTAGTCTATTATAAACACAAGAATCCTATACTGCGAATAATAGTCTGTCCAGCTGACATTGAGTTTGACGTTCATCTCGGAACTTATGTCGGCTATCCTGCCTTTGAGGTAATCTCCCCCGCTGCTTGCGCTGTCCATCATCTGCCGAACGGTCGAAAGCATCATATTGTTCGTGCTGAACTTTACCGAAGCGGTGTGTTTGCCCTCGGATATTGCTTTTCGCAGGGCGTTTTCTATCGTCTGCTCGGTCGCTTCCTCGCTTTCGACATACAGTCCCTCTTTGATGAAGTAGTTCTCCGTTGTACCGTATGCTTTCGGCGGAGGCGAGATTATCGTCCATATCGTGTGGTTGTTCTCTATGACCGAATCGGTGACGAGAAAATACTGATACATCACCATATCGGGATACATTTCGGCGATCATTCCGTCGGGTTTATCCCATGTCACATCGACGTGATACCAGTTTCCGTCGATCTTGACCATATTCCACATATGGGCGGTATCCGTTTCGCCAGTGACGATGATATTCTCTATCCCAGCTTTATTGCAGAGGTAGGAAAAGCTCTTCGCATAGCCTTCGCAGAGCGCCTTTCCCCTTACGAGCGCACCATAGATAGTGTTCGCATAGACATCTTCTGAGTCGCTATCGCAATGGGTGATAAGGTAATCGTGGAAATATTTCAGCTTATCATAGGTCGTCATTTCGTCGGTGACACCGCTCATTATCTCATTTGCGGCTGCTTCCGCGGCTCGGTTCATATTGCTCATTTCCTCGCAGGAAAAGCGATAGGTGAACTCAACGGGAAAGTGCTGGGTTTCGGTATCGAAATTGCCGACCTTTCTGTCTGAAACATTGCCGAAGCCCATTTGCTCAACTCCGATAAGATTCAGGATCTTTGTATAGGTCACGCCGTCCGATTCCATAGGCACGGACGGTTCTTCGTTGCCAATAGCTTCAACGAGCGAATTATATATTTTCTTTTCATCGGAGGAAAGGAAATTCTGTCCGTACACCGTTTCCATATCCTCGGGAAAATAGATAAGGCTGTTGCGGACAACTGACGATGAATCTTCGATAAGTATCGAAGTTCCGCCCTCTATCATGTGATAGCTGCCGTTATAGGTCATATCCTCTGTCGGGTCTTTTTCCGAACCGCACGAGGAAAAAGCCATAGTTACCGTTATTGCCGCTGCGGCAGCTGCGCAGCGCTTCGGTATAAGTTTACGCAAGGTGATTTACCTCCAAAGCCTTTCAAAACAATGGATAAAGGATTCAGCTGTTATCATTGCTGAGATACTGAAGGAAAAGCTTTATAACTCTTGTCTTTGGGTCACTGTGATACTGTATAGAGTTCAGGTTGTATTTATTTTCCGCCGAATCGTAGGTGTTTTCATAGATGTCGATAGCGTGGCGCTGTTCGGGGTCGAAAAGATAGAAGATAACGTCCTCGAAAGTCGTATCGTCTGCACAGGCGAACTGGACTGCGGGTATTTTCGCCGCCGAAGCCTTTATGATCTCCTCTGCGATAAGTGCTGCCGCATCGGGAACATCTCTCGCAATGAGGTTGTTATAAACGAAGTAGTTGTACTTTTCGGAAGTCGCCTTTGGGTAGTCGAACGGCTGGTCGTAAAGGACGTGATACTTGTTTATTATATCGTCCGTAACGCAGAAATAGTCGTATCTTATGTATGGGAATTCGGTGTTCGTTGCATTGCCCGAGGTTACGTCAACGTGATACCAGTTCCCGTCTATCTTGACCATATTCCACATATGCGGAGTTTCGTTGAAGTCGCCGAGGGTCGTAATGGTTTCGATGCCGACCTTTGAGCAGAGGTAGGAAAATGCTCTTGCATATCCTCCGCATACTGTCGATTTTTCGACGAGTGCACCGTAGATATCGCGGAGATTTTCGGCATTTTCGTTGTATTCGACCTCGGAAGCGAGCTTATCGTAGAAAAACTTCACTATCTCATATTCCGACATTCCGTCCCAAAGCTCGGAGATGATCTTATCCGCAGCGGCATCGACCTTTTTCTGCATATCATCGACCTGCTCGGAGGTGTAGAGGTAGGAAAGCTGCGCAGAAACGACATTTCCCGTGTTTGAAGCGCTTGTATAACGGATATTTACGTCAAGATCAAAGATGCTGTATTCAAAGTCATATATAAGCTGATAAAGTTCGACATATTCATCACCCGAGATCTTAACTCCGTCTGGGATATCGAATCTGTCCTTATGCGCCTTGATCGCTGTGAGCATAGCGTCATAGGCGGCTTTTTTGTTGCTGTCGAGAGTGTTATAAGGATAAGCTTTTTTTATGGGCGAACCCTTGACGAAGACATACTCCCCGTCTGCGCGCTTTACGGGCGCTGCCGTGATTACGGTTTCGGTCGTGACGAGCGTCGTTGTTTCAGAGGAAGTTACGGTCGTACCCGTTGTCGGGACGGTCGTAGCGGCAGGTGATGCGCTTTCCGAAAACACCGTCGTATCAGGTGCAGTCGTTACCGATGATACAGGTGAAAAGGACGATCTTTCTTCCGATGTTTCGGGCGGAGCGGTCGTTGTTGCAAGCTCCGTGCTTTTCTCCGTTGTCGTCGTTGTTTCGGGAACGGATATCGAAATCGGCGGATTGGTTTCCGCTTCGATAACGGAAACTTCCTTTTCGGGCTCGGTCGTAATGGCAGAGGGAAGCGTATCTTCCCAGTCGGCATCACTGCCCCCTCCGCAGCCCGAAAGCATGAGCGCAGCCGCAAGCAGGGCGGCTATGAACGCGCTGACTTTATTTTTATTCATAATAAACCTACAGTCCTTCCCGGTTCTGGCGTAAAAAATTCACAATAGGGAGGAAAATCAGCCGTTTCGCACCGAATTTCGCCATAATGCGACGATATCGGAGCAAAATGCGGCATTTTCCGCTGATCTTAGAATATCAATGATATATGGATCACATAAAGCGAACTGTTTTCAATATGGTGAGCCGAGCTTATTTTAAGCCCGTCATTTGCATTCAGTTCCTCGATGATCTCTTTTAGACCCTGCTGATCGTAAAGATACGAACAGACCTCGCTGAAAGCTTCTTCGTTATCGAAGCGTATCTCCGCTTCTCCGCTGCCGTTTCGGGCGGCTTCCTTTATCGAAGCTGAAAGTCCCGCAAGTCCGTCTGTATAATTATCGAAATAAAGTCCGCTTTTGACGAAATAATTTTCACTTCTGTCCGTACATGCCACCGACGGAAGATACTCGGTGTCGGGGAAATGCGAGATGCCGTTTATCTCATCGTCCGATACGAGAAAATAGTCGTGCCGCAGAAATTTTTCGTTTTCATCTTTAAGGATAGGATCGTCCCATGTGCAGTCAACGTTGTACCACTCGCCATTGCAGACAGCCTTGTTCCAGAGGTGCGGTTCGCCGTTTTCGTTTGAGCCGCTTACAACGTAGTTTTCGATGCCTGCCGCTGTGCAGAGGTAAGAAAATGCGAACGCATAGCCTTCGCACATCGCCGAGCCATCAACGAGCGCGCCGTAAGCAGTGGCGGCGTTGTTTCCGTCCTCGGAGAAAGTGCAGGAAAGGACTATCGCATCGTGTATCGCAAGGAGCTTTTCATAATCGTCCGTATTCTGACCGAAGCCTGCGATAATTTTGCCTGCTTCAAGGTCGAGCGCAACGCGCATACGGTCGGTCTGCTCTTCGTCATAGCGATACATAAAATATAACATTCGCTGCCCGTCATCGCAGTAGAATCTGCTGTCGAGCCAGAAGATACGTTCCTGCTGGGTATAAAGAAGAGTGAAAAGCTTTCGCATTTCATCGCTGTCAAAGCCCTCGGGGAACGGAAATTCATTTTCGCGTCTGTTCACCGCTCCGATCATATCGGAATAGGTTTCCTTTTCCTTATCGTTAAGGGTATAAAAGACATAATCGAGCTGTTCCGCCGCAGCTTCGGTGCTATGACCGCTCTGCGGCTGCGAAACGCTCTCATCAACGGCTTTGCAGGACGTCAGCAGCAATGCCGCTGCCAACGTCACGGAAAAAGCCGCAAAAAAACCGATCTTCATTCTTTATCAATACTCAATAACGAGCTGGATAACACGGAGGCTCTCCTTGCTGCTGTCCTTGATCTTCTTGATCTTGGAATTCACGCCCTTGAGCTCATCGCGGTAAGCGCTGTCATTCTTGAGCGCATCTTCGATCTCGTTATAGAGCGAGTCGGAGCTTACCATGATATGTGCAACTACAGTTCCCTCGGAAGCTGCCTTTTCGAGTTCAGCCTTGAGAGCCTTATCTGCATCGGCACGGTTATCGTAAACATAGCCGTTCTTTACGAAGTAGTTCTGAGCTGTTGCTGTTGCCTTTGGCGGTTCATAGTATGTTACCTTTTCGCCGCTCTTGAGGCTTACAGTGTTGATATTGAAGTGTGTCTTTTCGTTTATCCATTCATCGGGTACGAGGAAGAATGTATAACGGAGATAGTTTGTGATAGGAGTAGAAAGTATCGGATCGTCCCATGTTGCGTCGAGGTTATACCATTCACCCTCAACCTTTACCTTGTTCCAAGCGTGGGAAGTTCCATTTTCGTTTGTGCCTGTGATGACCATGCAGTCGATGCCGACCTTATCGCAGAGGTACTGCATTGCCTTTGCATAGCCTGCGCACTGGATATTGCCCTGCTTTGAAGTGCCGCCCGAGAAAGCATTGTAAATAGTCTGATTGTAGTTGCCTGCTTCGTCGCTCTTTTCAAAGGTGGAATTGAGAACGAGGTAATCGTGGAAAACTTTGAGCTTATCGTATGTAGTTGACTTTGTGTTTGCTTCCTTTACGAGGCTGTCAACAGTTGCATCGATCTCTTTCTGCATTGCAGCGATCTTGTCGGTATCTACTTCGTTATAATAAAGTCTGCCGACAACGGATCTGCCGTTGAGCCAGAAAAGCTGAGGTTCCTGGTTGTAAACAAGACCGAATACCTTTGTCCACTCAGCGCTGTCGAGGTTCTGTGCGCCGAAGATTCTTGTTGACATATTGGAAGCTGCGCCGAGGATAGCGTCATAGAGAGCCTTTTCGTTATCGGAAAGAGTGTTGTATGCGTATCTTGTAGAGCTGTCCACCGAGGTATCAACAACAGGAGCGGCCTTTGTTGTATTGAAGATGCTGTCTTCATCATTTGCTGTCGGAGCAGTTGTTACTGCAACGGTCACAGGCTCGCCCTGAGCATCGGTAACGACATTTCCGTCGCCGTCAAGAACGGTTTCCGTACCAGACGGTTCGGTATCTGCAGGTGCTGATGTTGTTTCGCCGTTTTCATCGGTCTGTACATCACCGTTCGGTGCTTGTGTGATAACATTTGTGACAAGCTCTTCGCTGTCGTCTGTCTTATTTCCGCAGCCTGCTGTTGTGAGTGTAAGTACAGATATCATAGCCAAAGCAGCGGCGATAGTTTTGAGGTTTTTCTTCTTCATTTTTATTCCTTTCCTAAGGGGTTCTCTAAAAATCTCCCTCACGGCAAATTTTCTACGACTTTGCACATCTTCCGCGTTAGCGAAACTTGGAATACATCAAGTATTCACTACGTTTCGCTGCCTTGAAGCTGCGCAAAGTCCCGACGAAAATTTGCTCGTGTTCCGATTTTTAGAGAACCCCTAATCCAAAATCGTTACGGGCAGAATCGGGGAAAAGCTCCCCGAAATATCCGCCCGCAAATAAATTACTTATAGATTATATCGTACTGAACGACCATAATGCCGTCGTTGTACTTTTTGAGCTGTGAAAGCTTCTGAACATTTTTGCTCTTGGACTTTGCATAGTTCTGAAGTTCACGGAATGCTGCTGTGGAGTTCATCTTGTTCCAAAGCTTAGCGTCCGTAACACGGATAGTTGTTGCAACAGAACCCGACTTGATAGCTGCATCGATCTCAGCCTTCATACCTGCGATAGCTGCATCGTATGTGCTGAATTCCTTATTATATACCTTATAATAGTTTGCGCTTGTCTTTGTGCAGGAAGGTTCATCGAAGAGCTTGATGGTAACGCCGTTGCCTCTGAAGAATGTGTTCGGGCTGAGGTGGTCGTTTACTACCCATGAATCGGGAACGAGGAAGAAGTTATATCTGATATAGTCTTCACCGTGCTTGTTGATCGGGTCGCCCCATGTTGCATCGATAATGTAGTAGCCGTTATCGCAGTAGACCTTGTTCCAAGCGTGAGTTGTGCCTTCGGGGTTCTTACCGATGATAACAACACTCTGGATACCCGAAAGGTCGAAGAGGTACTGCATTGTTCTTGCGTAACCTGCGCACTGGAGGTCAGCGCCCTTTGTAAGACCGTTCTTGATAGAACAGGTATCTTCGCTGTCGGAGGTGCTGAAGTTGCTGTTGAGAACGATCCAGTCGTAGATAGCCTTGATCTTGCTGAATGTGGACTTATACTGATTTACTGTATTGAGGATAGTCTTTACGTTCTTATCGAGTGCAGGCTGTATCTCAGCTACCTGATCTGCTGTGTAAACATACTTGATATTGAGGTTTCCGTTGATGTTTACGGGGATAGAACGCGGCAGCCAGAAAAGTTCGGGTTCCTGATTGATAACATTAACGTATGTCTTGATAGTCTGATTAACGCTGAGGTCTTCCGGAACTGCGACCTTGGTTTTGAAGTTCTTCGCTGCTTCAACGATGTTCGCATAGAGCTTCTTTTCCGATGATGGGAGCTGCTTGTAAACATACTTTGTCTTATAATCAACGTTGTATGTTACGGAGCTTGAAGAAGATGTATTTGTCTTTGAAGTTGTTGTGGTCTTCTTGGTTGTTTTCTTTGTTGTGGAAGAATCCTTTTTGGTAGTCTGAGCTGTGGTCTTCTTTGTGGTAGAGGATTTCTTTGTTGTAGTTGTTTCCTCATCGTCGAAGATCTCGTCGATATCATCATCGACTGTTGTTGTAACAGCGCCCGGCTTAGTATCGCTCAAAAAGCTTGAATGAATGAACGAACCGTCTTTAAGCTTGTAATAGCCTGTATCGGTAGCGGCAACGACAGTTACCTTTGTACCCTTTGTGTACTTGGAAACTGTTTCAGCACCTGCAGTGGGGACTTTGCGTGAGAAGCAAGCCTGAGTTGTGTACATTATCTCATTGATCTGAGTTTCATTCCAGGTGTTTTTCGCTTCAAGCTCTGCTCTTGTAAGTGCAGCGCTTACGATAACTTCCTCGGTTTCAGCCGAAGTTTCTTCGGAATAAGAGCTTTCCTCGGAATAGGAAGTATCGGCGATAGAAACATCAGCCTCTTCCGTTTTGCCGCAGCCTGTTGTGAGTACTGCTGCCGAAAGAATGAGCGCCAAAGCCGCACTTATCGTTTTTTTAGTGTTCATCTTCATTGATCTTCTCCTTTTCGTTTTCATTATTTTCATTATCACGATCTTCTCCGTCGGAGCTGTCATCGTGAATTATTTCCGCTTTGAGCTTTGATATCCACATATCCTCGGTAACAAGGACGGTGAAAAGCACATTTTGATAACGCACCGAAGCGTGTTCGCTCTCCTCGGGGATATGTCCGAGCAGGCTGGTTACAAAGCCGCTCATCGTATCGGAATCATTATCCTCGGGAAGTTCAAGACCAAGCTCTCCGAATACATCTTCGGGTGAAGCGTTTCCGCTTATGGTATAGGTATCGTCCGATATCTTCTTGATGTCCTCTTCCTCATTGTCATATTCATCTCTTATATCGCCGACGATAGTTTCAACGAGGTCTTCCATAGTAACGATGCCTGCTGTTCCGCCGTATTCATCAACAACGATAGCCATGACCGTTTTTTTCTGTGAAAGAAGCTTGAAAAGCTCGCTGCAGTGCATCGATTCGGGGACATAGAAAACGTCCCTCATAAGGTCTTTCGCCAGAGTGCTCTGGGCAGCGTCCGAGCCTATCATGCAAAGCAGGTCTTTCACGCTTATAACGCCGACGATATGGTCAATGCTGTCCTCATAGACCGGGATTCTCGAAAAGCCGCTGCTTATCGAAGCATTGACTATCTCGGAAATGCCTGCCGTTGTTTCGACAGCGACGATATCCGTTCTGTGGGTCATAACATCGGAAACGTCCTTGTCATCGAAGCCGAAAACGTTGCTTATCATTTCCCTCTGCGATTCTTCGACGTTGCCCGCATCGACCATCATAAGTATCTCTTCCTCGGTAACCTCTTCAGCGTCCTCGGAAGTTCCTCCGAACACATTTATCACCGATGATGAGAGCATTGATAAAGGTGTGAGCAGCACGGTGAAGAATCTGAGCGCAGCCGAGCATCGAACAGCAGTATCCGCAGCGTTCTTTTTCGTCACAAAGCGCTTCGGCAGACCGCAGCCAACCGCAAGTATCAGAAGCGCATCGGCAAGAAGAATTATCACCGCCGAAAGAATGTAAGCCGCCGAAGCCGCCATAGCCTCTGCAAGTATTTTTGACAGCGCACCGATAAACACAAGTTCCGATATAACGCATATTATCGACGAAAGCGCGCCTTTTCCGACCGCAAAAGTGCGTTCCAGAGCGATCGGCTTTTTCAGCATCGAATAAAGCCGTTTTTCCGCAGCGTTTCCGTTTTCAAACGTCTTTAACTTTGAGTCCCCTATCTCAGCGACTGCATTTTCGCAGACCGCAAGAAATGTTTTTAACAAAATAAGTGCAAGGATAATAATACTCCCCGCAAGCCCGTCAGAATCCATAACCGACTTCCTTTCAAAAATGAGTTTGACCGTTCGGCAGAGGCTTTTTGAAGCAAAGCCGAGCAGTTCGTTTCGAAATTCTGCCAAACGCCGCAGAATCAGCGCTTTCAGCCTATAGAAACCGCCAAAAGGCATATTTTGCAGCACGGCAGATTTTAAATAAATTATTAAATAAAATTCAGAAAAAGTCAACAAACATCTTTTTTCCCGACAAAGCAATTTTTCAGCATAAAAAAGTCCGTTTTCGCAAGGTTTTACCGCGATTTGCGGCATTTGGCAAAGCCACCTCGGGAAAACGGTTTCCAAATTGTAAATGTATTGTAACTTTTACGGATTGTATATTTATTATATATTAAACGCTTGGTATATACAATAAGTGAACCTAAAGCTTTTCACTCTTTCTGCTATGAGAGAAATTTTGTTGTGGCGGTGAAAATAATTTCAGCAATTACACATTTATTGACATTTTACGCCATATATGATAGAATATTTTTGCTGCCGTTCCTGTCCGCTTAACTGTGGAAAGGAGGTGAACCGAGTGGGACTTTTATCGATTGCTATTTCATTTCTTATACTAGAGCCTGTTCACATTAAAATAGCATCAAAAATCATAGCTAAGGTAAGGTTA
>ERZ1026854.53-NODE-53-length-86447-cov-7.890360_pt1 | contig 86447 bp, 78 predicted proteins | sample MGYA00380157_ERZ1026854 | MGnify/ENA primary metagenome ERZ1026854 (study PRJEB33269, sample SAMEA4719793) | human gut metagenome | biome: human-associated habitat; feature: organic feature; material: feces | place: Cameroon | collected 2013-10 ...
CAAACTCCGTCTTTCAACTAAATTGCGGAAGAACCACTTTTTTCAGGGAAAGACATGTGCCTGATATATGTTGTGTCGATGATTTATTTTCAATAATTTCACCCAATACCAAAGGGTACTCTTGACCGTCCTATTATTTATGGTTTTCTTCAACACTTGACCGTAAGTTTTGACGTTTGCTGAATGTCTACATTGTGTACAATATCCTTTTCTCTTCAATTATTTGATGACTCTGAATTTGTTGTGCCTGGGGATATTACCTGAAGTGCGGTTGTGATAAGGACACCACTAAAACGCCATAACATCTATGCCTATAAGATTAGCAGCAGGACTCTACTGTTTTACATGGAAAGTCACTGGATACAGCACTTTCTGGAATGCAATAGCAAGTTAACAAATTGCCGCCGACGGACGAGTACAAACTTTGCAGAACAGGTGGAACTGACAAGGGATAGATTCAATAATGAATCGATGTTCTTTTCTATCGACAATTACTCATGACAAACAATCAGATCTCTCGAAAAGTTCAGCGGGAGTATGTATAGACCAAAATAATATGTATCTTTGATTGACGATATATTAGTCTTTCTGCGAGTTGCTAAAAAGCACGTAGATAACACGATGAATTATTAAACCATATATTTGGCTAACATAGTCTATGACAAATAAAACATTATTAGCATTTCTTGCATCCATAGCGACTATTACACTTGGAGCACAAAACAGAACAATCAAAGGAACTGTCATCGACTCAGAGACTGGCGCTCCAATAGTTGGCGTAGCCGTTATCGTTGGAGAGACAGGAGTTATTACGAATTATGATGGAAATTTCAGCATTGGAATTGATATTGGAGACAAGGAACTGAAATTTTCATGTTTAGGATATGAGGATAAAACAATCACTCTGAGGAATTACCCAACAGTTGGAAGGGTTTCTCTTGTTCCAGAAGAGTATAAATTATCTGATGTGATTATTTCGGGACAGTATGCGGTATCAAGAAAGACACCGGTGGTTGCAAGCAACGTCCGCGCTATTGAAATTGAGGAAAAACTCGGGAATCAGGAATTTGCAGAAATCCTTAAATACACCCCAGGAGTTCATGTCAACAGGCAAGGCGGAGGATGGGGCGATTCTGAAATTTTCATGAGAGGTTTCGATAACTCAAATGTAGCTGTAGTCGTCAATGGTATCCAAGTTAATGACTTGGAAACTGGAACGATGTACTGGTCAGACTGGGCAAGTTTGAGCGATGTCACGGCAGTGATGCAAACCCAGAGAGGCATCGGCGCAAATAAAATTGGAACATTTGCCGTGGGAGGGACTATTAATGTTATTACCAAAGGAATCGAGGCTGAGCGTGGAGGTGCAGTATCATACGCTCTTGGTAATGACGGTTACAATAAAGTAACCTTTTCAGTCAATACTGGCCTTTCAAATAACGGTTGGGCGTTAAGCATATTGGGGAGTTATACATCAGGCGATGGCTATGTTCAAGGCGCTGATTTTAATGTATACAACTATTTCATGAATCTGTCAAAGAGGATCGGTGATAATCATCAAATTAGCCTTTTGGCGTTTGGCGCACCCCATAAGCAACACTCAAGACAGAATGCACTTACCAAATCAGAATGGGAAAAGGTCAGGACTCTCTATACTGTTCCTAAAGGTTGGTCCAGATATAATCCGGACTATGGGTTCAATGGAAGTGGGATACGAAAATCGAACGAGTATAGCGAATTTCATAAGCCGTTTATTTCACTTAATTACACTTGGAAGATTGACGAAAAGTCGGCATTAAGCACGAACGTCTATGGAGCCTATGGATATGGAGGCGGTTATTCAGGCAAAGCAGATGATAATGAATATTCAGAATATGACTGGTATAGTACAGACTTTGGTGTTCTGAATATGAAATTCCGCAAAGATGACGGAACTTATGATTACTCGAAGATTGAAGATATTAACAGCAGTTCTGCTGTTGGCTCGAAGTTGATAATGACACAACAAGTTGGCACTCAGAGTTGGTGTGGACTATCATCTACATACACCACATCTTTCCTTGGTCATCTTGATTTTCAGGCTGGTATTGATGTAAGAAAATATAAGAACGGACATGTTAACCAGATTATTGACCTATTCAGTGGGCAATATTACATCGATCCATGCAGAAGTGAGGTTAATAGTTCCAACAATTCTCTAGCGACAAGCGAATGGAAGAACGCTCATCTCGGTATTGGAGATGTGGCCTATAGAGACTATGACACCCACATAATGCAGGGTGGAGCATTTGGACAGATTGAATATAGCGGCTATTCAATAAATGCATTCCTTGCAGGCTCTCTTTCCCATACAACGTACTGGAAATACGACAAACTCTACTATGATGCTGAACATGCCCGTTCTCAAAACATCGGGTTCTTAGGAGGCACTGCAAAAGGCGGTATCAACTGGAACATAGACCGGCACAGCAATTTATTCATGAATGTCGGTTTCATCTCCAGAGCCCCTCAATTTAAGTCCGGAGCCTTCATGTCTCCAACGTCATCAAACGTGACTAATAAGTTGGCAAAGAATGAGAAATCAGCTACAATGGAAATTGGTTACGGTTATCATAGTGACTATGTCGCTTTCAACGCATGCGCATATTTCACTGAATGGATGGACAAGAGTATGACAAAAAAAGGCAAGATTGCCGAACAGTACTATATCAACATGACAGGCGTCAATTCACGCCATATGGGGCTTGAATTTGAATTGAAGTCAACTCCTGCCAATTGGGTTGAGTTAGGGGCAATGCTCTCGGTAGGAGATTGGAAATGGGACAGCGACAAGGTGAAAGGATATGCCTACAATGTGGCTGGACAAGCAATCACGTCGAGTGGAGCCATCACCACCCCAGGTTCGGACAATCACGCATGGGCTGTCATCAATATGAAGGGCGTCAAAGTCGGAGGATCTGCTCAGACAACGGCCGCAATTGATGTTACGTTCAAGCCTTTTACAGGATTAAGGATTGGTGGAGGATATACATTTTTCGACAGGAATTATGCCTATTATTCCCTCTCCGGAAGCAGTCTGAAGTTGGGAAAGGAATTATATGTAAATAATCCGTGGAGGATTCCCGCCAGTGGATATATGGATCTCAGGGCATCGTATCGGTTTTATATCGGCAATTTCAAGGCAACAATATCAGGACAGATGAACAATATATTTAACAGTCTATTTATTGAAAAAGCCTGGAATCCATCCACTGTAAGTTCGTCTAAACAAGCTGTCAATTCTGATGATGTTTATATGTTTTACTCTCTTGGCCGGACATGGAGTGTAAGATTAAAGGTCGCTTTCTAATCCAATATGCATTTCCTAAGACTCCTTGGAAGATTCATTCCAAAATTCAAGTGGAGAATACTTGCCTACATTTTCCTGAATGTTGTCAGTTCCATATTCAGCGCGTTCAGTTTCATGGCAGTAATACCTCTCCTCAAAGTCCTTTTCGGTCTTTCTAAAGAGACTTTTGAATACATTGATTTCTCATCTGTAAATTCTTATGGTGAAGCTGTGAATTTGCTGGTGAATAACAGTCTATATGCCCTCCAACAACAGATTAGCATACATGGCTCCGCACGTGCGCTTCTTCTGATTGGTGCATTTATAATCATGATGTCTTTACTCTCAAACGTAATCTCATATTTCGCATACTGGGTCAGAATTCCTATAAGGACTGGTATATCGAAAGACCTGCGCCGTAGAGCTTATTCGCAGATACTTCATATGAAGACATCATCCTTCACCAATGAGAATAAGGGAGATTTCGTATCGAGAATGACAAATGACGTGGAGGAGATAGAGTATGGCATAGGATCAACCCTGGATATGCTTATCAAGGACCCTGTGAAGATAATAGTTTTAGTGATAGCCATGATGGGGATATCAAACTCCCTTACTGTGTATGCTCTAATCCTAACTGTCGTCTCCTCAATAATCGTATTCCTGCTTGGAAAGAGAATGACTGCGATTTCCTTGAAGGCGCAATCACTGCGAGGAAAAATATTGTCAACCTTTGAACAAGCTGTAGGGGCATTGCCTACTATCAAAGCCTTCAATGCGGAAAGAAAGTTTGAAATTGCGTTTGCCTCTATAAATGATGAAACCAGCCGAACTTTTAATAAGCAAAACAGGTACTACTCTATAGCATGGCCGAGCATGGATTTCTTTCTTACTTGCGCTTTGGTACTTATTTTATGCATCGGTGGTGAGATTATCTTTGAGGGAAAAAGTTCACTGCAGGCAAGTGAGTTGATAGGATTTCTTATTATTTTCCAGTCCTTAATTAGCCCTATGCGCGACATGTTGAAATGCACATTCGGCATTCGCAAGGCAATAGCTTCCGCAAATCGTATCAAAAAGATTAGCAATGTAGAATGTGAAAGCACATCAGGAGGTAAGATTAATCTAGAAGATTCTGTTTTCGCAATAAGATTTGAAGGTGTCAAAAAATCTTATGACAATATTCCTATTCTAAATGATGTAAGCCTTTGTATAAGAAAGGGAGAGAATGTCGCAATCGTTGGTAATACTGGAGCGGGTAAAAGCACAATCGCAATGTTGATAACAAGGATGATTTCACCCGATAGTGGAAAAATCCTCATCGGAGACATAGATATATCATGTGCGAGCATTGAATCTCTACGATATAATGTATGTTACATAGGTCAGGACACAACTCTATTTAATGATACAATATTCAATAATATCACATTGCTTTCGGAAGCGACTAAGGCGGATGTTGTTAAGGCGGCTAAAGCTGTAGGTATACATGATTTCATAGAGGCTCTTCCAGATAAATACGAAACCATAGTTGGTGATAGAGGTCTCAAGTTATCAGGAGGCCAAAAGCAATGCATAAGTATCGCCAGAGCAATACTGACAAAGCCCCAAATTCTCATTCTTGATGAATCAACTGCCGCTCTGGATGCGGGAAATAGACTAAGGGTAGATAATGCCATTCGTAATCTTATGCATGGCAAGACAACTCTGACCATATCACACCAGTCGGGAAGCATCATGTCTGCGGACAGGGTTATCGCCATCGCAGGTGGGCACGTTGTAGAAGAGGGAATTCCAACTGAACTTCTCGCTATAGATGGATATCTTTCTGCAATATCAAAACTTTGGTGAACATGAGAATAGCACACCTGTCTGATTTACATATTGATTCACAAGCCGATGTCATTTACGGTGTTAATCCAATTGACAATCTTGAACGTGCCGTTTCGATGCTTGAGAAAATTCAGGACATTGATGCAGGAATCATAACTGGTGATATCTCCAATGACGGAGAAGATGACTCACTAATGAAAGCTGACCAAATACTATCATCGCTAAACTTTCCAATCTACATATTGGCAGGTAATCATGATAATGTTGAAAGAATGCACAATCTGTCGCCATACTTTAAGAAGATGTTAGTTAAAGACACCTTCAAAATTGATGAATATTTATTCATTATGCTCAACTCAGTATGGAAAGACGGAGGGAATGAGTCAAGCGGCCTGTTACCTTCAGAAGAACTCAATAGGATTCAGTCTGCAAAGAAATATCAAGGAATAATAACACTAGCCTTGCATCATGCGGCAATAGAAACCGGTAGCTGGCTTGATAAGAGGATGCTCAGCAATCGTAATCAACTGAAAGCTGTCGTCAAGAAGTTTCCAAACATTAAGTTGGTCCTTTGTGGGCATAATCATAGTCCGGCAAAGGAACAGATAGGGCAATGTCTATTCTGTACGGCTCCCGCTGTTAGCACTTCTTTCTCGCCAGCGAGAAAAGCATTTGAGGAGGCATATTCACCTGGTTTTAACATAATTGATTATAATTCTGATACTATTTCTGTAATTACTCATTACCTATAGATTGAGATAATGGTTTCCAATATGACGCAGGAAACATTAACAATGAGAGCAGACGACAATCTCAAAAAGGATTTTGACAAGATATGCGTAAGCATTCGAGGAAGTACGTGCGTCATATAAAGTTTGACTGCAACTTGCATCAGTGTGATGCCGGTTGCAGTCTTTTTATGGGGATGTGATATCGGTTTGAGTTACTTTGCAGACCTGTTCTGCTATATAGACGGTCTTCCTGCATCAAAATGCGACAGCAGGGTGGCTCCCCCTTTTCCTGTTTTCCGCCTCCTGTATCCACGGGGCGCAGAAAAGGCGACCTGTGCTTCCCCTTTGCCTCTGCTATTGTTGGGACAAATATTGTTCGACTGTACAAAAACACCGTCCAAACTATAGCTTAGGTACAACATCAATTATTCATTTTGCGTATTCTGTCAGTTTTGTCATTGTGGGCGGTTTTTCCATTCTATCGCTCGCTCTGACAGTCGATATTGCTGGTGCGGATGATTTGGCGTTTCTGGATATTTCCGCTCTATCATTCCGTTCTGTAAAGCCGGGAGTATGTAATTTTCTCTAAATTTTTTGCGATTTCTCTTTCCGCATATTTCCATAAGTTGCGAAACTGAGCAATATCCGGTAGGCATTATGGTGACTAACTCTGCAATAAGTGAAGAACTTGGGGTATGCTTAGCTCCTACTTGGGTCCTACTTGAGTCCCACTTAGGTCCTACTTGGGTCCTACTTGAGTCCTGCTGTCCTCCTACGGAAACATCAGCCACATAGTCGTGCCTTCGGAAAGTCGCCTTGAAACATCCTCCGGACATCTCGAATTCCGGCCTCGGGACACCTGCGAGTGTACACTCGTCATTCATCAGTTCAATGCCGCGGCCCCAAGTCTCAAGATATTTTCCGTAGTACATAATCTGCGCGATAAGCGGATTCTGGGCGTGTGAGATGTGTGGCTTCATCATATCGTCAAGAGTGAAACCTGCCGGTAGAGTTCCGAGATTTTCAATCTCAACGCGGTCGTCATATATTGCTATGCTCACGAAACCTGACGGCGAATCGTATAATCTATGTGCCAGAGCGTTCAGAAGACACTCTCTCAAGGCCTTGTATGGGATTGTCAGGGACTCGACCCGCTCCGGTTGTCCGTCAACAAATGTTCCTGATATATTCAGATGCTTGAAAAGGAATGCCATACCGTCATCGTAGAGATGGAAGATATTTCCTATTGAACGCCTATTATCTATGAACTCCCTCTTGTTCGTACCTTTAAATCTGGCCAAACGGATATGAAGTTGGATTGGTGCGTAATCTTCCTTGGTAAACAAAGCTACCGCGGCATTCTTGATGTGTCCGTTCTCGCTCAACTTCATCTTGTCAAGGATTTCCGGAATAGACTTGATACGCATACTTTCCGGAATTCTTCCGGCCTGAATGCCAGAACTGACAAGCCGTCTCACAGATTCTTCGTCAAGGCTGTCCACACTAACTTTGGTATCGATTTCCTCTTCCCATTTCCTCTTGCGTATGTCTCTTTGCAAAAGAAGTTCCTGATACATAGACTGCGGCATCAATGAAGTGGTGCTCTCGATCCTATAGTATGGCCTTCCATCGTACACATACGGACGGTTTCTGTCCGGCTCTGTCGGTATATCAATCACGATGACATAGAAGTCAGCCTTCTCGTCCAACTCAATATAGTTCACATCCAATGAGACCGCCGGCTCAATCTTGGTCAGTTCACGGGCAATCTCTCTGCGTGTGTTATCGGTTACCTGCTGTCCTATGACCTGCAAAGAACCTGGCGCTATGCCAAATAGGAGCTGACCTCCAGCGGTATTGAGAAATGCGCATATAGTATGCATCGCTTCCTTTAGTTCCCCAGTAGTCTTTTTCAGTTCAAGAGTTCTCGTTTCGTCCTTCTTGATGAGTTCCTGTATTTCAGCAATAGTCATAATCGTCATCTCCTTTGTATTTGCAAAGTTATGAAAAGTTACGAAAGATTCTAACAGAAAAAACCGCCTTCACAAGCGGTCCTTTCTTTTTTTTGCCTTGCGGCAAATCTCATAAAAATGGCTAAACGATTATTGATGTTGCAAAGGTAGTGAGGGCGTGGGAAGCGGACAATACCAAGATGTCGGTATTTTGACAGTCTGTCATCGCTTAGTGACAATATTGCAGGGAAACGGGACGAAATGTCGCGACAAAGTTCCAATAATCCAGAGGTTTCACATTATGATTGAATGGCACTTGATTTGCTCCGAATTTCTGTGGTTTTGATGTTAAACTTTTAAAACTATAATATTATGATTACAGAAAAACTTCAGAAAGAATTCAACGAGCAGATTACCGCAGAGTTGTGGTCTTCACAGTTATATCTCCAAATGGCATTCTTCCTCAAGAAAGAGGGTTGGAACGGTTTCGCACATTGGATGGAGAAACAGTCCGAGGAAGAGAGAGGGCACGCCTGCTCTATGGCTGATTTTGTAATAAAAAGAGGCGGTGAGGTCAAGCTTCAGATGATTGACGTCGTTCCTTGCGGTTGGGGCAGCGTTCTTGAGGTTGTCGAGCATGTCGCAGAACACGAACGCCATGTGTCAAAACTCATTGACGACCTTGTTGCCGTTGCCCATGACGAGAAAGACAATGCGGCTCAGGACTTCCTTTGGGGATTTGTCCGCGAGCAGGTCGAGGAAGAGGCTACTGCCGATGCTCTCGTTGCCAAGGTAAAGCATGCAGGAGAAGCCGGGCTTGCATGCATTGACGCTGAACTCGCAAAGAGGTAGACGAATACCTATTCGGAAAAAGCGGAAAATCTTTTGGGTAGCCGCCCGAGGATTTTCCGCTTTTTTCGTTTACCGTTTTCTCAACGAAAAGAAGAACTGAAGACCGTGGGGAGCACGATTGACGACGCGAATTTCGCCACCATGGAACGCGATGGCGTTGCGCACGATGGAAAGCCCGAGGCCAGAGCCTCCGTCATCGCGGGTGCGGCCTTCGGAAATACGGTAGAAACGTTCAAAAAGACGAGAAAGATGTTGCTGAGGAACTCCGCAACCGGTGTCATAGTAGCTCAAGTGGATCATGTCTCCCGCTTTCCTCCTGTCTTGAGGCACATCATCGCGGCATTCGACATGGATTCTCACGCCGTCTCCGGCATATTTCAGGCTATTCTCAACGAAGTTACGGAATATCGCGTGAATCAGCGTCCTGTTGCCATATATCATAAGATCTGAAGGCAATGCATTCTCCATCACATCACCTCTCTCAGACAGGCATTCAGAGAATTCAGAACTCACCTCATCCACTATTTCCTTAAGATTAACGCTCTGGCGGACAAGTTTTTCGGGAGATTCTTCAATCTTGCTGATGAGCGACACATCACGGATGAGGTCCGACAGGCGCACGGACTGGACATAGGCCCGGTGTATGAAATTCCGTCGGCGCGCCTCGTCCATGTCCGGACAGGATTCCAGCGTTTCAAGATAGCCCATTATGCCGGTCACAGGAGTGCGGAGCTCATGGGAAATGTTTCCCGTGAGTTGCTGTTTCAGAGTAGCTACTGCCTTATCGCTGTCCCGAACATACTGCGTCTGAAGCCTCTGCACGTCTGAACCGAAATGGGAAGAAAGGAGGATGATCGCCAGCAGGGCGATGGCGAAAAGCAGGGCGGACGCCAGAAGGAAGATATTGTTAGGCCGCAGGCGTGGCTTCACGTCAGCATCGTATGGAAGTGCCACACGGATAATCCTGTCCCCGTGAATCTTGGAATAGTAGAGGTATTTCGTTCCCGTCGTCAGCGACACTCGAACCACAGTTGCAACCGAATCACGCAGCGAACCTGTAACCTCAGGACGGTCGGAGTGATTTTCAAGGTGAAGTTTCTCGATGCTGTCGAAAAGGACATTGCCGGCAGTGTCAAGCACCGTTGCCCGCAGGTCTTTGGGAAACAGAGTTGTCACATAAGCGTAATCGTCTGTCTTCGCGAGAATTCCAGCATACGATGCAAGATCGTTTTCTACATATTGAGCCTTAGTCTGTGTGTCGATACGGACCTGAAACACAACGAGAACGAAGGCAAACACGGCAAACGCCGCCGCAAAGCTGACAATCAGTTGGCGGCTGTAAATCCTCCTGATGGAGCCTGTAGTCCTGTCTTCCGTCATGGCAGTGGATGAAAACTATATCCGAATCCGGAACGGTTGGTAATGCACGATTTCATCGGGCCGAGTTTGGCACGTATCCTCGCAATATGCACGTCAATCGTCCGGTCAAGCACATACGGTGCGTCTTTCCACAGCCGATCTATAATTTCTTCCCGCGAAAAAACCTTTCCCGGATGGGCAGCGAGAAGAGAAATTAGTTCAAATTCCTTCTTTGAAAGCGTTACCGGTGTGTCTGACACATACACCATCTTGGACTTCGGGTCAATCTGGAGACTCCCCGTTTCAAGGACGTCCGTATGCTGTTCTCCCGAAGGAGGGGAACTTCGTCTCAGCACGGCCTTCACCCGGGCCAGCACTTCTTGAATGGAGAAAGGCTTGCTGATGTAGTCGTCACCGCCGGCCGAGAATCCGGTGAGCATGTCATTTTCGGTGCTCCGCGCCGTAAGGAATATGATTGGTATCTCCAGATGCCTTTCCTTCCGGACAACTTCCGCCATTCTGAATCCGGACATTCCGGCCATCATCACATCAAGCAGAATCAGCCTATGTTCCGGCGTCAGTTTTTCCAAAGCGTCCTCCGCCGACGATGCCGTATCAACGACATACCCGGCATTCTCAAGATTGAATTCAAGAATTTCACAAATGTCTTTCTCGTCATCGACGACAAGAATTCGCGCTCCCGTTGAATTTGCAGCCTCTGCCATATTCCGATGAAATGTTAACTTGCGCAAATATACGCAGTTTTACTTTTTTCATGTGCCAAGATTACGGATTTTTCGACGATGTAACAGAATTTTAACAATTACGTAATATACCCCCAACATATTAGGAATATTTTTGCAGTCGAAAAAATATACATAAACATATGGATCTGGTATATCTGGGCTTCGTCATCTTTCTTTTTCTGCTGGCAATTTCGGACTTATGGGTTGGAGTCAGCAACGACGCGGTCAATTTTCTCAATTCGGCAGTGGGTTCAAAGGCTGCCAAATTCCGGATAATCATTATGATAGCTGCCGCCGGAGTGTTTTGTGGGGCAGTGATGAGCAACGGAATGATGGATGTAGCGAGACATGGGATTTTCCGTCCGGAACAATTCGCGTTCAGTGAAATCATGCTGATATGCCTCGCGGTGATGGTCACGGACATCGTACTTCTCGATGCATTCAATTCGCTCGGAATGCCAACGTCCACAACGGTTTCGCTTGTGTTTGAACTGCTTGGCGCGACGTGTGCGTTGACGATGATAAAAATGAATGCCGCAGGAAACGATGCCTTGGGATTTTCCGACTATATGAACACATCTAAAGCCCTGCAGGTTATTCTCGCAATATTCATCTCCGTGGCCATAGCATTTGTTGTCGGAGTGTTTGTGCAATGGGTTGTACGCCTACTATTTACATTCAACTATCGGAATCGTTCGCTAAAGTGGAAAATCGGACTGTTCGGCGGCATTTCCGTGACAGCCATAATCTATTTCATGCTGTTCAAAGGGTTGTCGTCAATGTCATTCATGACAAGCGGGGTCAAGGAGTGGCTTGAGGCGCATACTCTGGAGGTGTTGGGGTGCTGTCTGGTATTCTTCACGCTGATGATGCAGGGGCTCCACGCGCTGAAGGTCAACGTGTTTAAAGTGATTGTCCTGGTCGGCACATTCGCCCTCGCGACAGCCTTTGCAGGCAACGACTTGGTGAATTTCATCGGTGTACCTCTCACGGGATTTGCGTCCTATCAGGACTGGATTGCATCCGGGGCCGGAGATCCATCGGCACACACTATGGAGGTGCTGAATGGGCCTGCACAGACTCCAGTGACATTTCTGATTGCGGCCGGCATTATAATGGTGCTCGCTCTCGCAACTTCAAAGAAGGCGCACAATGTGACGAAGACGGAACTTAACCTCGCCAAACAGGAGGAGGGAGAGGAAATGTTCGGGACATCATGGGTGGCACGCAGCCTCGTCCGCTTCGGAAATTCTGTGGCCCATGCGGCCATCGCAGTCACCCCGGAACGATTCCGACTGTGGGTCAACAAACGCTTCGACCGCAGCCATATCGAAATCGAGGACGGAGCCCAGTATGACCTTGTGAGAGCATCAGTGAATCTCGTCACGGCATCGCTTCTGATTGCGCTCGGCACGTCTCTTAAACTTCCTCTTTCCACGACATACGTCACATTCATGGTCGCGATGGCGACATCGCTCGCCGACAGGGCATGGGGACGTGAAAGCGCCGTCTACCGCATCACCGGAGTGCTTTCAGTAATCGGAGGCTGGTTCCTGACGGCCGCGATAGCCTTTGCCGCTGCATTCCTGATTGCGCTGATAATGCACTGGGGAGGCATGGTCGCTATGGTGATAATCGTTGTAGCCGGCCTGCTTGTCATGATTCACAGCAACATACGCTACAAGAGCAAAAATGACGAGGAGAACGGAGACAAGATGTTCCGCAGCATCATCCGCTCAACCAACCAGGAAGAGACCGACAAGCTTGTATGTCAGTATGTTGCAGCAAATGAGAGCCAGATTCTCAGCAACATAATCCGTAGTTACCGTAACGTCACCGACGGGCTTCTTTCAGAAAACGTCAAGTTGCTGCGCAAATCCGGGAATGAGCTTATGGACAAGAAGGGAAAGCTCAAGAACATGCGTCGCAAGGAAACCGTCTGCGTCCGTCATCTCGACCAGGAAACGGCTATGCGCAAGAGTGCTTGGTTTTTCGCATCTTTCAATGACCTGGAACAGCTCTACTATGCAATCCGACGCATCTGCGAGCCGGCCTACGAGCACATTGACAACCACTTCACACCAATTCCGGGACGATACGTCTCCGAGTTCGTGCCTGAAAGGGATCGTCTGATCGGCTATATGGACGAAATCATGATGCACTGCGAAGACGGGGAATATGCAGCACTGAAAGAGGTGGAGGAAAAGTTGAAGACCGTACAGAAAGATTTTTCAAACATGCGAAAGTCACTGATGGAGGACATAAGGGCAAACTCCGTAAATATGAGCACCGGCTATCTCTACCTTAATGTCCTGCAGGAGTCCGAGCAGATGGCGATAGTCCTCAAACAGATGGTGCGTTCATCACGAAAGTTCCAGCTGTCATAAAAGGGTTAAGTAATCGTGAAAAAATAAACAGATTTTGCGTAAAAAGTTTGCAGGTAAAAAATTTTTGTCTACCTTTGCAATCCCTTTCGGGAGCATAGCTCAGTTGGTTCAGAGCGTCTGCCTTACAAGCAGAGGGTCGGGGGTTCGACTCCCTCTGCTCCCACAAGTTCTTTAAAAGTTTTTTAGCGGCAACGCAGCAGTCGCCAAAAAGAAACGAAAAACGGGGGTATAGCTCAGTTGGCTAGAGCATCTGCTTTGCAAGCAGAGGGTCGTCGGTTCGAATCCGTCTATCTCCACAAATAACGCCGGTTTTCAGCCGGTCATTCCACAACGAACAAATTTACGAATCAAGAGTAGGTTTGTTCGTCTTTTTAAAGGGCAATTAAGGAGAGGTGCTCGAGTGGTTTAAGAGGCACGCCTGGAAAGCTTGTATACTCCTAAAGGGTATCAGGGGTTCGAATCCCCTCCTCTCCGCCAAATAGGTCTAATATTCTGATTGATACGGTTTTACAAGAATCTTCAGAACAAAACGGGACAAATACGGGACACAGTCTTTCGCCCCCTGACGACAACCTCTATAGGGTCTTGTCAGAGTTGTGCGGAAGAAAAAATCAGGAATATCTCGTCATCTGCATGCTCTGTTACTGTTGTCTGATGCGCCCGAAGGAAGATACTTCCGCGAGAATCAAAATAAAAGGGGTCGCGGTTGCCCTTGACCCCACGCCGTCAGACGAAGTACATGAATTGCTGCGATACAAAATCAGACAAATCTGACGGCCGATAATTCTTGACTGAATCTATGCACACCGTCCTCTATTTTCTTGGCTGTCTTTTGGGACGGATGCCTATAACCGCTGATATAGTGGCCGAGCTGTTTCTGGTTCACGCCGGTGATGCGCTCAAGTCCGGCGAGAGAGATTGTCTTGGCGTAGTACTGGAGGAACGAAGCCACATCATACTGGTACTCAAATTCAACCTCCTCGAATTTTTTCCCGGTTTCAGCATAATACTGCTTCATATCCTCATACCCGTCCTGAAAGACCTTGAGGGCTTCTTCTACGGTCTTGCCCGTGCCGGTAACAAGATATGACATATCGTCCGCATCCATATAGATGCTGTAGTTTCCGTCTGATGCCCTTTCAATTATTGCCTTAACCTTTCTCATTGTCTCTATGTTTTTTGGAAAAGCAGGGGGATTAAATCCCCGCTGCCCTTTTGATTGCCTTTAATGTTCCTGTCGCAACTTCTTCGGAACCGTGGTTGCTCATCTTGAACTCTTTTCCTGTCTTTGGGCTGAACCACAAGGGGTGTCCGTTTTGTTGTCGTCCGGTATCGTAGCATTTCGCCTTTTTCAACAGTCGTTCCAATTCATTGTACTTCATATCCGTGTTTTATATCGCACTACAAAGATAGTAATATTTCTAACAATTGCAAAATTTTTCCAGCAAAGTCGACGAAGATTTTACCGGAAATATGCGTGAAGTCACGGACTAAAATAATACAAACGTGCTGCTTCGCGACAAATCTCACTACTTCATTTTCTATTGTGGCCATAATCTTCTGGTTTTCGGCAAAAGTAGGCCGCCGCCGTGCATAAAAAAGGACAGCCGAAGCTGTCCGATTCAGAGTTCTATGTCATCGCCGTCCGAGTATCTGCAAAAATATCCAAAGATGAACTTGATGACAAAATAGCTTGCGTTGGTCACGATGACGAAGAGTAGGGCTCCAAGGAATTTATATATATCCCACACAAAGGAAACCAATATCACGGCATCAATAATCAACATGACCTTTGTCGATTTCGAGAGCTTAATTTGTGCCATATCAATTAAGTTACACTCTGATACGTTCCCAGATGCAGTCGGGAATTAGGCGCCAAAGGAAAATGAGGATGCGATAGCGCCAGTCTATCGTTATGATGCGGCGACGGCGGGAGAGCCCTCGAACAATGTGCTCGGCGACATAGTCGGGACGCATCTGCATCGGGTAGTCGTGGTGGATGAAATCCGTAGAGACAAAGCCTGGGCGGATGTCGGAAAAGGAGATGTCGAGGCGCTCGCTGCGGGCAAGCTGGGAGAGAGCCTGAAGATAGGTCCACTGGAAGCGTTTGGTGGAGGAATATGATGCGGATGGCGCGAGTCCCTTGCAGCCGGCAACACTTGTTATGGCAGCAATGTGCCCCCTACAGCCTCGTTCACGGAACCAGCGGAAAGCTGCGTCGACCATCATGGTGAAACCCATGACATTCGTTAGCACCGTACGCTCCTCGATTTCACGATCAAGTTTACGATTCTGGTTGCCGTAGCCCGAACTCAGAAGGAACAGATCCATGCCTCCAAGTTTATCGATCAGAAGGCCCAGACAGTTCTCAGCATCCTCCTCCGTCACATCGATAACCTCCGTCACGACACGTCCGGGATGAGCCTCCTCCAATTCTTGAAGCAGTCCCTCACGACGTCCCGCCACGCCTACCATCCAGCCTTCACGCACGAGAATGTGCACGACTTCCTTTCCCATTCCGGAAGTCCCGCCAATTACAATCGCCTTTTTATTCATACACAATCTATTCTTACAACATTTCAAGTTTCACAAGTATTCTAACTTCTTGCGAATATTAAACCTATCTCATCTATCAAACTCTCAAATCCCACGCACTTTTTTCTGTCCACGTTACCCCTCTCCTAAATCCTCTCCCTCGGGGAGAGGACTTACCCTCGCCACAAGGGCTCAAAAGTGGTGTTTCGCACTTGCGAAACTTGAGTTACAACATTATACACATACAACAGGACGTCTGAAATCAGTCATTAAGATGGATGAGCGAAGCCACAGGGGCAATCTTCGAGAGGCGGTCGGCCCCATGCAGATCATCAATCTCCACAAGGAAGACGAACTTCTTCACCGCGACACGGAACGTCACCCCGTCCTTCACAATTGGAGTACTGATGAGCGACTGCGCGAGCGCCTCGGCAGTACCTCCTGTCGCGAGGATGTCGTCAAGGATGGTGACTTCAAGAACATTGTCGGTCAGCGGACCGGCCGCAACGTCGCTTTTGCGATAGAAAAGCTTGTCAGCACCATATTCCTTCATGATTTCAACTCCGACAAGGTCACCTTCTGAAAACGGAAGTTTCCCGGACTTCCGGACCGGAATAACGTTGCTCACGGCACCATCCGTCATAAGAAGTGGCGTGCCGAAAAGAAATCCGCGGGCTTCAGGGACCGCAAGGTTGGGAGTGTCCACAAGGGCATCAAGTTCTGAAATCACCTCGCGGAAAACATCCTTCGAGTAAAGGAATGGCATGATGTCGATGAAATTGATACCTTCCTTCGGAAAATCCTTGTAAAAGTTGAGTTTATCCTGTAACATATTGATTATTGTTTATTTATTATTATCAATAACATCAGCCTCCTGTTTCCTCCAACGTCTGCGGACTTCCGCCGCAATGTCGCGAAGCTGTCTGTCACGTCGGAAACGGATGTCGGAGACGGAAAGTCGTGCAGCCTTGAACCAGTCGTGCGCAAAAGTGTAGGCAGGACAGAAAAGCAGGAGCAAAAGTGAGCACAGCCACCACAGATGCCCCGGGAGTTGCGTAAAGAGCACAGCAGCATAGGTGCACCAAAGCAGCGGAAGCGCGAACGCGGCAACGGCATAGAGGAGCGATATAAAGAACGCGTGGTCCTCCTGAACGCGGCAAAGAAGTTCTGCAGCAAGAAGGACCGGCGAGGTCACGGCCACAGAGAAAAGCCAATACGGAAAGGTCAGAACCATGACCGCTGCCCGACGAACTCCAGACAAGGCACGGCAATTCATAAAGCCAAGTCCGGAATCCACTGCCCCGGCGTATGACGCGGCACTTATATGCGCTCGCGCGCGCCTGTCTGCAGCTTCCTTTCCGAGACGCACAAGTTCAGAATATTCCGTCTGCTTCGCCACATCCCCGCTGTCCCTGAGGGCATACAGAGTTCCGGCAACGAGACAGTCTTCCCGCATCCGGTCATAAAGGCTGAACTTTCCGTCCACAACGGCATTCTTCAGCCTGCTTCCCTGTAGGCCGGCAGACCGTCCATCCGAAAGCAGCCGATCTTCAGAGACGATGCGGCAGACCTCCAGAACGCCGTCATAGTCAGCGTCGTCGTCAAGGCTCAGATAGAGAGCCTTCATCTTGGAAGTCAGTTCATCACGCATCGCGTTCATGAGGGCCGGCTGTGTCAGATCTTTGTTCGATTTACGGAACTCACTTACATTCATCGGTTTACCCACATTCACAAGCATAGATGTGCGGTAACGGTAGTAGCTTCCGTATTCTATGCCGACCGGTACAATAACCACCGGCATACGTCCCGAAAGTTTGTCGTCAGTCATTAGGGCGACCCTGAAAATGCCCTTGCGCAGAGGAAGCAGGGAGTGTTTGTCACGCTGGGTACCCTCCGCCATGATGCAGTATGGGATGCCATCGCAGAGCCTGTCGGATACGGCATCCATAATTCCCACATTTTCCTCAAGATGGCTGAAGCCGTCGCGTACGCGCATCACCGGTGTCACATATAGAGAGAGTAGAATCTCGCGCAGCAGAGGGATGCGGAACATATCGGCACGAGCGGCAAAAATCATCGGTGCGAGCGGTTTTCCAAGACTCATCGCAACAAGCGGATCCATAAGTCCGTTAGTGTGGTTCGGGGCGAAGATGAGTGCACAATTCTCGGGAATATTCTCGAGTCCCACATATTGTATTCTTGAATATGAAGCGAGGAATGCTTTGTCAGCGTATGCCCGCAGCAACCGGTATCCGAGTCCCGGCGTTTGACGAATCTTGAATTTTTCAGAGCCCCGTGTCATTCTTTCTGTTCATCAGCACAGGTGTGCAAAGATACGGGGTGTTTTATTCTTTTACAAATATTTTGTCGTAAATTTGCGAAATTATGAAACATGAAAAAAATAAACTGCTTCAGATTTGTCAATTATTTTCGAGTATAGATTTCTTTTGGAAGAAGGAGTGTACTGGAGGGTACACGACTGATGAGAAAAGAATCTTTTCGATAAGTGAGAGCAGAGCCAAGCTTGCTTGGGCTATGCCGAACGTAGAAAAGGGCGATGAAATCGAAATATAGACCGAAAAGAATGAGAAAGATGATGCAGGTTATTTGTTGAAGGTTTCTATGTCCCCGTACCGGGATATTACATAATATTCGAAAAATATGATTATCACTGACGACGAGCGCACTTTAGCAAGATTCGGAATGAAGTTGGCGATATCCTTCGGGATGAGCGGGGCAAGGGTGACGCTGAACAAGAGCGTATCGGACACATGCACCATGCTTGACGGGGAAATCGACAAGGTAAGCCGTAATGCGGATAGGGCGCTGACGTTCTGCCTGTTCGCAGAGGGACGCTACGGCACATTCTCGACAAATCGTCTTTCGAAAGACGCCGTCAGGGACTTCGTCGGCAAGGCCTGCGAGACTGTGCGCATTATGGAGGCGGACCCATGCAGGACACTCCCGGCTCCGGAAAGGTTGGCACGGGACGCCAAGACCGGACTCGAAGTTGGGCTGTGGGACGAAGAATATATGAAAATGACCGACGAGGGAAGGGTTGAACTTGCCCGGAGCATGACACTGCGGAAAAGGTGCGGGAAAGGATGGAATGTAGTCTCTGAAGAGAACGAATACACGGATTATGTCGACGAAATCTACCAGATTGACTCACAAGGATTTGAAGGACAACATTTCGAAACCGGCTTTTCCTGCTCATCTGAGGTGACTGTCGCGGACGCGGAGGGACATAGGTTCAGTTCATACTGGTGGGACTCTTCCGCATTTCTTTCCGGAATCAACCCCGCCGGATGCACGGAAACGGCCTTGAAAAGAGCCGTGGGCTCTATGGCTCCGGCCGCGATTGAAGGAGGCCTATACCGGATGGTGGTTGACGGGAATGTCGGTTCAAAGCTACTGAGCCCGATAATCAGCGCGCTCAACGCCTCCGCCATACAGCAGAAAATGTCCTTTCTCTGCGACAGCCGAGGGCAAAGAATGTTCTCCGGTGGGCTCACGCTGACAGATATGGCACGTGAACGCGGCAAGTCCGGGGCACGCCTGTTCGATTCCGAGGGTGTGGCGACAACAAACCTCCCGCTGATTGAGAACGGAGTCGTGAAGAACTTCTTCGTGAACACCTACACAGCAAACAAGACAGGTGAGGAGCCAACCGTGGAGGACATTTCACGCCCCGTGCTCAAGAAATGGGCAAGCGAAGCTATACTCGAGGAACTTGCAGAATGCGGAGAGAGTGCCGGTTTGGAATCAGGAAAAAAAGTTCTACCTTTGAAAGATATTTTGCGCGGGACCGGGGACGGGATTTATGTGACGGAATTCAACGGGGGCAACTGCAACCCTGTGACCGGAGACTACTCCTTCGGGGTGTCGGGATTCAGGTTCAGCAACGGAAAAATTGGCCGGCCTTTCAGGGAGATGCTGATTACCGGCAATATCCTTGAACTCTGGAACAGTCTGCTTGCAGTCGGCGATGACGCCAGGGAATGCGGGAGATGGAGACTTCCGACGACGGCATTTGACGGCGTCTGTTTTTCGGCATGACGATGGACGCTGAGGCGCGAAGAGGGCGAAGCCGCTGCTGCATCGGGCAGGACGTACTCATTTCGGCGAAGCCTTGTTTATTTTGAATTTATTTAAACTTAAAAAAAATATGAAAATAGAAAAGAACACTGTGGTGGCTCTCACATACGAGCTTGAGGTTGATGGGCAAATTGTTGACAAATGTACTGTGGAGAGGCCTCTGGACTTCATTCACGGAATGGGATACCTTCTGCCGAAGTTTGAGGAGGAGGTAGCCGGACTTGAGGCCGGGGACAAGTTTGAATTTACGCTCACTCCTGAAGAGGGATATGGAGTCGTTGACCCACAGAGGATTATCGACCTTCCGGTGGAGGCATTTTCCGATCAGGAGGGAAATGTGCGTCACGATCTGCTCGTTGAAGGCTCGAACATCACTCTCGTGAACCAGTTCGGGCAGCCGGTTCCGGCAAAAATCCTGAAGGTGGAAGCAAAGACAGTCAAGGTCGACGTGAATCACCCTATGGCCGGCAAGACGCTGAATTTCAAGGGCGAAATTGTGAACGTGCGTCCTGCGACAGAGAAGGAAATCAAGGAAGGTCTCCACGGAGAACTCGCGGGAGGCTGCTCCGGGTGCGACGGAAACTGCGGAGAAGGCGGCTGCGAAGGATGCGGAGACGGCAAGGAATGCGGATGCGGAGACAGCTGCGACTGCAAGTAAAAATGTGCGGCAAAGTCGGGAAATCTTTTCACAATGAAAATAGCTGTCGTCATATTAAACTGGAACACAAAGGATTATCTGCGGATGTTTCTGCCTCCGCTGCTTGATTCCGTGGCAATGTTCAACGGCGGCGTCTCCAGTTTGGAAACGAGCATCGCCGGAAACGGGGCGCACCAAGCCGACGGGCAGCCGGACAGAGCGGAAGTCATTGTGGCCGACAGCGCATCAACAGACGGTTCGATGGAAATGATGGCGAAAGAGTTTCCGTCAGTGCGCAGGATTCCTCTCGATAAGAACTATGGGTTCACGGGAGGCTACAACAGGGCGCTTAAAATGCTGTGCGACAATCCATCTGAAGATAGTGGCCCGGCATCCGGGGAGACTGCACGCAGCATTCCTTACGACCTGTTCATTCTGCTCAACTCGGACATCGAGGTCACGCGGGACTGGCTGCGGCCGCTCGCAGAATGGATGAAAGAGCATCCGGAATGCGGTGCTTGCGGCCCGAAGCTGCACAGCTGGTACGAGCGCGATATGTTTGAATATGCAGGAGCGGCAGGCGGATGGATCGACCGTTTCGGCTACCCGTTCTGCCGCGGGCGTGTTCTCGGAAAGGTTGAGAAGGACAGCGGGCAGTATGACACTCCGACCGACGTGCTGTGGGTTACGGGAGCATGCCTTGCAGTCCGTGCCTCGGTATGGAACTCACTCGAAGGGCTGGACGACAGGTTTTTCGCGCACATGGAGGAAATCGACCTGTGCTGGAGGATGCAACTTGAGGGGTGGAAGGTGACGGTGGTACCTGAGTCGACGGTCTATCACCTCGGAGGTGGGACCCTGCCGAAGAACTCTCCGCAGAAGCTCTATCTCAACTACAGAAACAACATCCTCCTGCTCGACAACAACCTCGCCCGGACGATAGGAAGGAGGAAAGCGGCGTTGAGGGTTTTCTGCAGAAAGCTTCTGGACGGATGCTCGGCGATGGTCTATCTTCTGTCGTTCCGCATGGACTTCTTCAAGGCCGTATGGAGAGCGCACAGAGATGCGTCAAGGCTCATCGCTGAAAAACAGCCGGGAAATGATGCGGCGCACGGCCACGGGAGACACAATGTCGCTGGGCTTTATGACGGTTGCATGATTCCCCGGGCGTTGTTGGGCATTAAGTTAAACGCTTACTAAATATTGTAGGTTATGCGGATAGTTATTGCAGGAGCAGGAGAAGTCGGTTCACATCTGGCCAAGATGCTGAGCAACGAATCCAATGATATAACGGTCATAGACAGCGACCAGGGCCGTCTTGACAGCTTGTCGGCAATCGCTGACATCGTCACAGTGAACGGAAACTCGTCCGAAATCGGAGTGCTTCGCGAAGCCGGTGTGCATGAGGCGGACCTGTTCATCGCCGTGAACCCGTCAGAGTCACAGGACGTGAACATTGTCAGCGCGATTCTGGCCAAGAAGCTCGGCAGCCGCAAAGTCACCGCCCGCGTCAACACCGAGGAATACCTGTCGTTCGAGAACAAGAACATATTTACGGAAATGGGCATCGATCTGCTCTTCTATCCGGAAAAGATTGCAGCAAATGAAATCGTTGATTTGTTGCGTCACAACGCATCCACTGACTCGATGGATTTCGCGAGAGGCAGGGTGCAGATGTCCGTGTTCAAAGTGGAGGATGACTCCCCTCTCCTGGATATGAACGTACTGGACTTGAGCCGCCACGCGACGTCTGAAGACCTGCAGTTCCGCGTCGTCGCCATATCACGGAACAACTCCACGATAATCCCTAAGGTTGACACAAAGTTCAAGTACCACGACCTCGTCTACATCATCTCCAAGCGTGAAGGCACGCAGATGCTGATGAAACTCATAGGGATGGTGAATCTCGAGGTGAACAAGGTCATGATTCTCGGAGGAAGCCACACTGCGGAGATGGTGGCGCGCCAAATCATCGGGAAGGTCAATGTCATAAAAATCATCGACAACAACAAGAGCCGCTGTCTTGAACTTTCTGAGACACTGGGAGACAAAGTTGCCGTAATCAATGCAGACGGACGAAACTCGGACGTGCTCATAGAGGAGGATATACGCAATTTCGATGCATTCGTTGCGCTCACCGGCTCATCAGAGGCGAACATTCTCGCCTGCGCTGCTGCAAAAAAACTCGGAATTCCGAGAACCATCGCGGAAGTTGAGAATATCGAATACATTCGACTTGCCGAGGGAATGGGAGTCGACGCCGTCATAAACAAAAAACTCATCACGGCCAGCCGTATCTTCAAGTTCACGTTGAGCGACAAGGTGCGTTTCATCAAATATATGAACGGGACGAATGCCGAAGTTCTGGAGTATATCGTCGTCAAGGACGCAAAGATAACCTCCGGCAGCCTAATGGATCTTGACTTTCCGAAGGACGCGATTGTCGGTGGAGTGATTCGCGGCAACAACTCGTTCATCGCTGTTGGAAGCACTCAGATTCAGGAATATGACCGCGTCGTGGTCTTCGCCTTGCCGGAGGCTGTGAGGGAGGTCGATAAATTCTTTAAATAGCGGGGCGCCTAAAAGGCGGTCTGCTTCGTTGCATGTGAATTTCAAATCCTCACAACCATAAGGTTGCTCCGGTGTTGAAATCCCCAGTGCGCCTTGCATCACATCCTTTTATGCATCCCCTTTCCTTCGGCTGCTTTATTTAATTCTTCAATTGTTTTCGAGAGGCGGGAATATGACAAAATGTCATTAATTGGGACGCGGCTTGCTCTTTGAGTTAGAGCGGGTGGGTCTGATATGCCCTGATGAGAATTCCGGGCGTATCGGGTCGTGTAATATGTTTGATAAAATGGAGAAATAAGATATGAGCAAGAACAGGAAACACAACGAGAAAGTTGAGAAACGGATTGAGGAACAAGAAGTTATTCCTGACGAGAAAGTCGCTGAGAAAACTTCCGGGAAGCCTGAGGAAGAGAGCAATGAGAATGAGGAAAAGGCTGCCGATGAAAATAACGAACTGGAGGAACTGAAGAAGTCCACGGCTGAACTGGAGAAAAAACTGACAGCCACAGGTGACAAGTTGGCCAAAACAGAAGACGCTTATGTCAGGCTGATGGCTGAGTTCGACACATTCAGGCGCCGTACTGCACAGGAGAAACTGGATATGGTGGCCACAGCGGCCGAAGACACCATCAAGGGAATTCTTGTGGTGCTGGACGACTGCGAAAGGGCGATGAAGGTTCTTGCCGAATCCAACGACGCGGCTGCGGCAAAAGAAGGCACGGAACTGATTTACAATAAACTCATGGCCTACCTCAAGAGCAAGGGGCTCACACCGATAGAGGCGATGGGCACTGACTTCGACACTGACGAGCATGAGGCTGTAGCCCAGTTCCCGGTTGAAGATCCCCAGAAGAAAGGAAAGGTCTTCGACGTTGTCCAGACCGGCTACAAACTCAACGGCAAAGTGATACGCTTCGCCAAGGTTGTTGTGGGAATTTGAGACTCCCATATGACATCAGTCAATTAGCGAGAAAATAGGAGAAGCGGCAATTATGGCAGAAAAGAGAGATTATTATGACGTGCTCGGCGTAGCGAAAACGGCGACGGCCGACGAGATAAAGAAGGCGTACAGAACGCTGGCAATAAAATATCATCCGGACAAGAATCCTGGCAACAAGGAAGCCGAAGAGAAGTTCAAGGAGGCAGCCGAGGCGTATGCTGTGCTCAGCGATCCGGAAAAGAGAAAGAAGTACGACCAGTTCGGTCATGCCGGCCTTGGAGACAATCCGGGACCTGACTTCAGTGGCGGGTTCGGAGACCTGAACGACATCTTGAACAATCTGTTCGGAGGCGCGTTCGGAGGGTTCTCCGGAAGTTTCGGCGGCGACGGGGGATTCGGTGGATTCGGCGGATTCGGTGGCGCCCGTCAGCAAGAACGCGTTTCAAGGGGCAAGGATATTAGGGTTCACGCCCGTCTAACCCTCGAGGAAGTGGCTCGCGGTGTCGAGAAAGAAATCACTATCGAAAGATTCGTGCCTTGTCAGGCATGCGGTGGCAAAGGAGCGAAGTCAGCTGCCGACATCAAGACCTGTCCGACCTGCAAGGGTACAGGACAATACAAGAGGGTCGTCCAGTCATTCCTCGGACAAACGGTCGCCTACTCGCCATGTCCGCAGTGCGGCGGTGAAGGGAAGATTGTGACAAATCCTTGTCCGAGCTGTGGGGGAAGCGGTCTCGTAAGAAAGCGCGAGACAGTGCGCGTGAAGATTCCCGCAGGAGTCGAGGACGGAATGCAGCTCAGAGTGACAGGGGCCGGAAATGCGGCCAAGAACAACGGAATCAACGGCGATCTTCTCGTTGTCATCGACATTGACGCACACAAGGACTTTGAGCGCAAGGACAACAATCTGTTCTACACTAAGGTGATTTCAGTGACAGACGCGATGCTCGGATGCGAGGTTGACATCCCGTGTCTCAACGGCACGTCACAGAAGCTCAGGATTGAGCCGGGCACGCAGTCCGGCACCGTGCTCACGATGCGCGGCAAGGGACTTCCGTCCGTGAACAGCTACGGCTGCGGAAATCTCTACGTCAAGATTGGTGTTTGGATTCCGAAGAAACTCAGCCGCGAGAGCAAGGAGCTTGTCGAGGCGCTCGGAAGGTCTGCGGATGTGGTGCCTAATCCTACACGAGATGACAAGTCTTTCTTTGACAAACTGAAGAACTTGTTCTGAAGGGGCGCCTGAGAAAGTTGAATTAGAATGTTAGAATCAGAGCCTGAACGGAGAAATCCTTTCAGGTTTTTTTATTCCCAATCGGTGAGCTTGAGACGAAATTTGATGCTGGTGGAGAGACGGCCTTCTTCGCCCTTGATGCGGGAGGGGAAGGTGCGACGGGATTCCTCAATGAAGCCGAGCTTGCGGAAGACGTTGCCTTCGGAATCGAAGCCTGAACGCAGAGGACGTCCAGGAATGGCTGTGGAGATGGCATAGGTCATTATGTCGTCAGGGTGGCGGTCGGTGATGAACGCGTCCAGAAGTTTGCCCATACCGCCAATCACACGAGTGTCATCAAGAGAGGCATAGCGTACCCATTCGTAGGAACTCACGGTTCTCCCCTGCTTTTCCCAGCGGCGGGCGTTCGAAAACGTTGCCACAGCCACAAGTTCCCCAGACGAGGACTCGACAGCCATGCGGCTATCACCAGAGATCGCCATCGAGTCCTTGCCGGAAAGCGAACGCAGTTCTGCGGCCCCCGTAGTTCGCCGGCGAAACAGGCCATAGCAGTCACGGCACGAGGCTTTTCCATAGACATGGTTGGCATCAAGGAATGAATCGGCAGTCTTCCTGTCGATCTTCCGGACCTCGCAGTTTCTGGCGAACACGGTCCGTGACGTTATTATCGGGTCATTATACTCCATTGCTGCCTCATATCCTCGTGGCAGCGGTATAATCTGCCATAACGGATTCCCACGCGAAGATATAAATGCTTTGCATATCCTCAAAACATAAAGACGAAAATCATTTTTTCAAGAAATATGCGTCCAAAAATTTGCAAAGTAAAATTTTATTCCTACCTTTGCAATCCCAAAACGGAAATGGTGCCATAGCTCAGTTGGTAGAGCAAAGGACTGAAAATCCTTGTGTCCCTAGTTCGATTCTCGGTGGCACCACTTCAAGGAGAGTTACAGAAATGTGACTCTCTTTTTCTTTTATATGGATTAAGGTTAAAATGGCTTGAAAATGGGGCTTTGTTTTCTCCAATGTTTTAACCAAGATGATAACAGTAGATGTGGTTTGCTATAAGTACAAACCATTGAAGAATGGAGAGTTACCTCTCAAAATCAAAGTATGCAAAGACAGAAAGACAAGGCATATCAACCTTGGTGTTTCTACCAAACCTGAACACTGGGACTTTGAGAACAACAGGCCAAAGGAAACCTGTCCTGACAAAGAAATGCTTGAAAGCCTTATATCTAAGAATATAAGTGAGGTCAGAAGCAAGATTGTGGAACTGAAGACTGAAAAAATGGACTTTACTGCAACTACCCTGATAGAGAAAGTCCAGAACAGGAAGAAGCCAGTGACTGTAGGAGCTGTGTTCAAGGAAGAGATTGAATCATTGAGGGGTGCAGGTAGGAATGGATATGCTGATTCTATAGAGCAGGTGTATAACTCCCTAATCAAGTTCAACAAGCACCTTGACCTGCCTTTTTCAGATATTGATATAATATGGCTGAAAAGATATGAAGCATGGCTCAGGAAGAAGAAACTGGCTGAAAATACCATTGGCATAAGGTTCAGGACTTTAAGGAGAATATACAATATTGCCTTGGAGAAGAAGATGGTCAAGCAGGAGTTCTATCCTTTCAAGGCATTTCTCTATAAAGAATAAAGAAAAGTGAATACATCTTCTTTCCATAGGCATGGTAGTATATTAACAATTATAAAATAGAATGCAGAAGAAATAAAAATCATTCAGGAATGGAAATAAAGACAATAGTAGATATAGCAGGAGCACTGCTTTCTCCAATAATATGTGCCATTCTCTTTGGAGACTGGAGAGATGACAAAGACAAGCCCATGTGACTTGCTTTTACTGTTGTGAGCCTTATTCATAAAAACTGTGGATAAGGCTCTTTTGCTGATTGTTAGGATTACCTTTGTACCATAAGGAAACACCCCACACCCATGTATGGTGAAGATTTGTCTTGATAGGCTGAAATATGGTCTCAAAATGATTGTCTTTTGCCCGAAAGTGCTAACTTTGTGGCATTAACAAAAATTTCAAGACTATGTAAAGTTTAACCAAGACATATCAGAAAGAAGTGTTTGCTTCTTACTTGTGACAGTCCCTAAAATTACCACTTTCAAGGATTATAATCACAGCAGTAAGAGAGTGAATGCTTACACCATATACAGGTGTGGGCTTCCTTATTGTGTGATTATGGGTGTGTGGTAATACCTGGGACTCCAATAGGAATCTCACACCTTTCTTTTTGCAATGTCTGCAAAGGGAAGATATATGACACAAGACAATACCACTAAAGCAAATGATTCTCCTAAACAAGGTGGATTTATAAGTAAATTAAAGGCTTATGCAGAAGTCCATCCTTGGAAACTTGTGGCTGGTTCAGCAAAACAAATTTCCTCAAAAGACCTTGATAGGGTCAAAAGGATAGAGGTTAAGCACTCAAAGAAATATGAGCACTTATATGTCACTGTTTTCCTTGATAATGGATATGTGAGTTGGAGGTTGGATGATAAATGTGAATGTAAAGAGGGTGATATGATAGACCCTAAAACATTTATTATATACCAACTGACAAATGGGGCTGCAACAATCACAAGATGTAATGGAAAGGTCATTTCAAATCTACAGAAAAGAATAAATGATTTCAGGAAAAGGTCTGTAGGCATCTTAGTCAGTGAACCAACCTTATATACTTATGGAATGTATCTTCTTCCTATTATAGACAATGGAAAGATTGGATTTATCAATCATGATGCAGAGGTTGTTATAAAGCCCATATATGATGACTTCAAGGGTGTTTTTGTTGATGAGTATGATTATGTATGTATAAAACAGAAAGGTAAATGGGGAATAGTAAACAGTCAAGGCTACTTAAGTTGTGAAATAGAGTATGACAATATAATTCCTGGTATTGTGAATTATAGGCAAAATTGGTTATATAGAGACCATCTATTTACGGTAAATAAGAATTATCAGTGGGCAGTAATAACTGGACATGATGACAAGTATGTGGATTTTGGGACATTTGACTGGATTGACGGTTATGACCATGGTCTTGCCAGAGTCAAAAAAGGAAATAAGTGGGGTATTATAGCCCATTCTGGAGAGATTGTATTGCCAGTTGAATATGATAATATCTATAATTTCTATGACAAGGATAATAGGGAGTCAACAAGGGTGGAAAAAGGTTCAGAATCTTTTGAAATAAAGTTTTCAGACTTGTACAAAGAGATTTATTATGATGAGAATGAGTATGACCCCTGTGATGGATATTATGATAGGAATGGACAGCTTACTGTATCTGATGACCCATTGTTTGATTCAGGAAACAATGATGATATAATGGATGCTTTTGAAGATGACCCTGATGCTATGTGGAATATTGATTAAAACTGATTATAAACAACTTAATAGATTTGTGATGAAAACAAAATTATTGATTATTGCTGGACTTATAGGTGTTTGCTGCCTGATAAGTTGTAAAAAAGAAGGTATGGACAATCATGGCAATTCCAATGTGGATGGAGACAAGACAGAGGACACTCTGCCTGAATTGGAAGAAGTAGATGATGTATGCACTAAAATGGATGACATCAATTTTACGAAGTATTGCTATGATAAATTTGATGTAAACAAAGATGGTAAAGTGTCTATGAAGGAAGCAAATGCAGTGAAAGTGATATTTTGCAGTAGCAGTGTCGTTTCTTGTGCGGGTATTGAATATTTCTCAAATTTAGAATTATTATCAATTGGAGGGATTGATTATGGGATCTTCTCGGAGGAACCTGCTATTAAAACTTTAGATCTGTGCTATAATAAATGTTTGAATTACCTTTATATACACAACGCAAAATGTATTCAGAGGTTGGATTTACGGCCTAATACTGAATTAAAGAGTGCTATTACCATTCAAAAATGTATAGAATTAGTGTCTGTATATCTTCCAAAAAGTATAGAAAAGATTCCAACTTTAGCATTCGATGGTTGTGATAAATTGTCTGTGGTGGATATGTCCCAATGTGTTAATTTAAAAGAGATCGAAGGTGCGTTCTATGGTTACACATTTCCTTCAAATATAGATGTGTTTTTAATAGGGGCAACTGTGCCACCAAAGACATCTGACCGCTCGTTTGAATATAATAGTATAAAAACATTAAAAGTACCAGCAGAAAGTGTTGAAGCTTATGAAAATTCAGTGTGGGAGGATTATGCTGTGAAAATCATACCTCTTGAAAATTAAGGAATACCAAGAATATAAACTTACTAATTCAGATTCTATATGAAAACTAAATTATTTATTGCAATGCTGCTTATACCACTCATATTTGGATGCAGCAAGGAGTCTAACACTATTATAGGAGAATGGTATCTCTGTTCAACTGAATATTCAGACAGCAGTGACCCTGAGGCATATCATTCAAGTACATATACCAAAGAAAATACAATTGGCATTATTTCATATACAGCAGATGGTAAAGGTGTCTCCAAAAGTCTTGATGAAGAAGACCATAGTGTGCTGTCTGAAATGAAATTTCATTGGACACTCTCCAATGATAAATTGACCATAACAATTGAAGGAAATAGTCAATCAAGCAGCAGTGATATAGTATTTGAGGGAAATAACAAATATTATACAGTTATGCAGCGTGGGACAGTCACTGAAAAGATGGGTTGGCAGGGAATGTAAAGGTCTTCAATAGTCTAATTTATTGAATCAGATGTATTCACTTCTTTAGGGATTATAATAGAGAAGTGAATACATTTTCTTTTAAAAACTATCTTGGTATTTTGAGGTAATGATTATATTACTTATATTTGCTTCTATAAAAAGAAAGATATGCCTACTATATTCATTTTATTTGGTTTCAGATTCCTGTTCTATGCCAATGACCATGAGCTAATCCATGTTCATGTGGTCAAAGGGAATATAAGTGCAGAGTTTACCTTGTTTCCAGAGGTGGAATTGGTTGAGAACAAAGGGCTGAAGCCGGCAGAATTGAAACTTGTTGAATCAGTAATTGAGGAGAACAAGGAGATTATAGCAGAGCATTGGAACAAATTTTTCAACAGGAGTATCTGATATGGTAAAGGTTGTAAAAATATGGCTGACTGATACTGAAATATGGATTCAGACAGAGGATGGGAAGACTGCAAGTGAAATGTTTGCAGACTATCCAAGACTGAAGTATGCTACTCAAGAGCAAAGGAAGAATTATACAACTGATGACTTTGGCATTCATTGGGAGGACCTTGATGAAGATTTGAGTTTTGAGGGGTTCTTTCAGAAGAAGAATGAAACTCTGCTCTACAGGCTGTTCATGGAGCATCCTGAACTCAATGCTTCAGCAATAGCAAGGAGAATGGGTATTTCCCAAAGCCTTTTTGCCCAGTACATCAGTGGTATAAAGAAGCCTTCAGAAAAGAGGTTTAATGAGATACTTACTACCATGCAGGAGGTTGGCAGGGAGCTGATGTCAATTAAGTTAGAAAAACAGCCTTTGGTTACAGCATGATGTGCAAGTAGAGTAACCCCTATAGAAGCATTCATTGAAGAGGTAAAAAAATTGATTGAAAGTAGTTGTAATACTACAGAAAAGGATATATAAGTTTAACCAAGAAGACACTCTCTGTTTTCCAAAAAGTTTTGACCAGTTCATGGTTTTGCTTGTATAAAGTAGTGAAACTTAATTATATACTACTTTACCAGCAAAGGACTGAAAATCCTTGTGTCCCTAGTTCGATTCTCGGTGGCACCACTTCAAACCCCTCTCAGTACATTCTGAGAGGGGTTTTCTTTAAGATGTGTGCCTAATTGTGTCACCTTCAAGAATGACAACCTCAGTACTGAATGCGACAACTACACTAATAATAGTTACAGCTACAAATATGTTCAGTCTTTCTTTTGCTATTCTTGCCGTAAAACCTTAAATTTGCAAAGATGTACCGTATCGCTTATGATGGAAGAAACACATATTGTTGAGAATAAGACCATTTGGAAAGATGAATGGTTGGAGTGGATCTGCGGCTTTGCCAACGCGCAGGGCGGCATCATCAACATCGGCACAGCTGATGACGGTACACCGGTTGGCCTTGACGGCATCAAGTCACTGCTGGAGAAACTGCCCAACAAGATTATCAACAAGCTAGGCATCGTACCGGATGTCAATAAGCAGACTGTGGGTGGCACCGACTACATTGAGATAGTGGTTCATCCCAGCAACGTGGCCATCACTCTTGACGGCGTCATCTACTATCGTAGCGGCGCAACGAATCAGACTCTCCGAGGCGAAGCCCTTGAGCGTTTTCTTCTCTCAAAGATGGGAATGCACTGGGATGAAATGGAAGTGCCCAATGCCTCCATTGAAAAGGACATCGACCGTAAAGCGATCGACTATTTCCTGAAGAAAGCCGTCGAGGAGGAACGCCTTCCCGCAGACTCCCTGAAAGACGAGACCCTTACAATCCTCAAAAACCTGCACCTCATCTCTGAGTCCGGCAATCTACGTATCGCGGCCCTCATCCTATTCGGTTCACATCCCAAGGATTTTGTACGCAATATTGACTTCCGCATTGGCCGATTCATCAGCGACGAATCCGACCTCCTCTTCCAGGACATTATCGAGGGAGACATCATCCGGATGGCCGACAGGATTATGAAGGTCCTTCGGTCCAAGTACCTGGTTTCCTATATCGGGTATGAAGGGATGAAGCGCACGGAGCCGCTGGAGATTCCGGAAGCAGCTCTGCGCGAGATTATATACAACGCCCTCATTCACAGGCTGTACACCGGCACTTGGGTTCAGATGAAAGTCTATAACGACCGAATTTCCGTCTGGAACGAAGGTACCTTGCCGGAAGACTTCCCGGTAGAAATGCTGCTACAGGAGCATTCATCCCGCCAGCGCAATCCGCTCATCGCAAACGTTTTCTTTCTCGCCGGCTTTGTCGAAACCTGGGGCCGTGGCATCAAGAAGATACGCAGGGCCCTCCAGGGTGTCGGCCTGCCTGATCCCCTCTTTGAGGAAAACTGCGGCGGCGTGCGAGTCACAATCCAGCGCCCCCGTAACATCGCCAACCTTGGCGCAGTAAGTGGCGATGATTTTAACGATGATTTTTCTACTGAAAATCAGCGACTTAGCATTTTAGAGGATCAAATGAAACTGGACTTTGGCGATGATTTTGGCGATGAAAAACAGGTCTATACAGTTATCATTGCCTCACCGAAAATCAGCCAGCCTCAGATAGCCAGAATCACGGGCATTAGTGCTCGTTCTGTATCACGCATCATCAGCAGACTGAAAGAATACGGTTATCTCAAGCGCCTTGGCAGCGACCGTAAAGGTTGTTGGGAGTGTTTGAGGTAAACAATATCCCCATTTACATCACTTCCCTCATTTATATTGAGTAATAGCAACCCTCATTCATAAAGAGCATCTTAATGGCTCTCGAATTTGGCATTGTAAACGCATCATCTCAACCCAAGGAGGAGGTCAACCTTTAACAGTTAGCCTCCTCCTTGGTCTCATCATAGAGTCATGTTAAAGGAAATTATTGCTGTCCGCTAAAAGTGAGCGGGAGGGACTCGCGCCAAAGGCGTGGGAGGGATAGCACCGACAGGTGCGTACCCGTCCGAAGTCTCTTGACCATCCGGCGCTCCAAAGGCTTATCTACTACAAAGTCAGAAAAAAATCATAATCCCCAAATCGCCATTACAGCGGTCTGGGGACTTGATATATCATAGATATAGCCCTATCTATGTTGCAAATACAAAAATATACGTTTTATTTTATTTTCGTGCAAACTAATTGTATAATCCGTTAAATCACCACATTTCGACATTACGGCTTTTGCTTGTTCCGTTCCACCGGCGGTACAGATGTCAGGGTCGATAAGGAAAGCGGTACTTGCCCTTCTAGGAGGGTGTGGCCATCTGCTTTGCCCATCGAGGCGGCTACTATGTGAAATCCACGGAAGTCTTCGCCCCAATTCAGACAAGTATCGCATTAGTGGGAACTATTGGTATTGTGCCTTATTATCTGTGTTTTATGATTAAGATAGTCATTCGTGGTTGAGACATAGGCACGGCTCTTTCATTTAAAGTAGAAGTAAAAACATATTGCCCTTACCCGATTCATTGCGAATCGGGTATTTTCTTTGTTGCTATATGTCAGAAAGTTATGCTATTATCAAAATCTATTTTTTGTCATTTTTGGCGAAGAAAACGTAAAAGTTTGGTAAAGTCCATTGATACCTTTCTCATAAGTTCAGCCATTCCCTTTTTCTTGTCTTCCCTCTTTTTACGGAGTCCTTTCCATATAGAGAAGAGCGAGTGTACAATTCTTTGTATGGTATCAAGGTTTCTGGCAGCTCTTGCCGACTTGCGTTTTATCCTGTCTTGTAGCAGATTGCAATCCAATGTCCAGTGCATACTTTCTATCGACCAGTGATTGCGCACCAACGAACCCAATGTCGGCGTGTCTGTCGACAGACTGCTCACATACAACCTCTTCTCAGCGGTCTGTGTGCCAGACGACTTTTTTATCGTGTCGGATTCATATTCTATAATCGTCATATTTCCTCCCCATTTTTCCTTGTCGGCTATGATGTCAAGACCGTTAAGATACGATAGGTTCTGGTTTCGATTCTGTCATGCCCGAGTTCTGGTCCCTCCGTGTAGGAATACACGGGAGTGTGTCCTTTGAGTCTGTCTTCCACGCCATAACGTAGGGATGGCTGGTTCGCTTTTAGCTCTATAAGGAAATCACCCCCGTTCTCTCTGATTCTATCTATGATGCACTTTTGCATGGACATAGCATCTGCTGTGACTATTTCCCTGATATGTTGATTTTGTCGATAAGTTGCGGTATGGCTTTAATCTCATTGCTTTTCTCCCGGCAAGCTTCGGTCGCCAACGTGATGCCGGTATTGTATGAATACGCCGACACGATATCTGGATTGCGCCCATTGTCCAGCTCGGTACCGCGCTCGGCCTTGCCATCCACGCAGATTATTTCCTTATCTCCTTCAGACTTGTACAGTCTTCGGTGGAACAGCTCCACAAACTCCTGCATCCTGTCTGCAAGCGCCAGTTCATCGATGCCGTGTTCCACTCGAAAGAGGGTCGCCTCGGACGGCACACCATTCTTTAGCATACCTAATTGGCGGAATTTCTTAAGATTGTATCTGCCGAATTCTAGTATCTCGGCTCTGCCGACACACTTTGAGGCGCGGGCAAGTATCATCAGCATAATGATGTCATCGAGGCTGTGACGAAGGTTTCCCTTGTCTAATCTTCTGAAATCCGGCATGGATGAGGAGAATTCCTTCAGTTTATACAGAATACTATCTCGTGGACCGAATTTATTTACTACTTTTACGGTATGATTGTGTGCGTCCGCTGCAATTGGACGACTTGGCCGAGTGGATTGGTTTTCTCCATAACTATTTTATTATCAACTATAAAGCTACAAAAATCTGCTATTTGACCTGTTTTTATGCACTTATTTTGCTGAGAATCAAAGAAATACGTATCATGCGAAAGCATATCTTTCCATCATCGAATCTCCCCATAAATTATGAACCGCGCGAGCAAAAAGCGTCCGCATCATTCAAAGAAACACTCGCTATAAAATAACAACATTCTTAGGTTAACAACTAAATCTTAAATGAAAGAGCCGTGAGACATAGGGCACTTTTCTCCCGCTTCTCTTCAGATTTTCACAGCGATTGAGTAACTTTGTCGGATATGTTCGAAACCGGATTCATATCAGTGATTGTGCCGCTCAAGTTGGAGTGGGAGCCGGTTTATGCGCTGGGCGGAGCTGTAAAAGAGTTTTGTACCACTCACGGGAAAGAGTCAAGGGATGTCGCTGTCGGAGACAGAGTCCGGCTGCGTTTTGCGGGAAAGGAATATGTCGCAGTGGTCAGCAGAGTGAACGTCAATCCGACAACCGCACCGGATAAAGTGAAAACTGTGGAGGAAGTCCTTGACTGGCCTGCGGTGGGTATGGAAGAGATTGAATTGTGGAGACAGATTGCTTCCTATTATATGTGCAGCATCGGGGAGGTTTATAAAATGGCCTATCCGTCAATGAAGATGATTGCCTCCGGAATGTCCCGTAATGCAAAGGCGGAGCTTAGGGCACAAAGGGATTATGAAAAACATTTGTTGCGAATTGGCCGGATTAAGGAACGCATTGAACGACGAGAAGAACAGCTCCGCAGAGCAAAGAAAGAGAGCGTAATCGAGCGTCTCAAAGCCGAGATTGCAGAACTTAATGGGCAACTGAGTTCACTCTCAGATGCTGAGATTGCCGGCAATGGAGAAAAAATTGCTTCGGGAAGTGAAAATGCCGAAGCGCAGTCTTATGGTGCTACGGAAAGATTTGAGGATTCGGATACTTTGGTTCTATCTCCCTCACAACTGGAGGCCTACGGAAAGATTGAGGAGGCTTTTCAGGCAGGTAAACCTGCTCTCCTTCAAGGCATTACCGGCTCAGGAAAGACGGAAATCTACACAAAGCTTGCGCAGGAGGCCATATATTCTGGAAAAAATGTTCTCTATCTCGTGCCTGAGATTGCGCTGAGCCGGCAGCTGGAGGAGCGCCTTGAGAAATACTTCCCGGGGAAACTGCTCGTCTATCATTCGGGGCTTACACCGAGCGAGAGGCAATGCGTAATGAAATCAGTAGAGCACAAATCCGACGAAGCACAGAACCGTAAAAACGGGCATATTCTGCTCGGAACACGCTCCGCCCTTTTTCTTCCCCACCACGCCCTTGGGCTCGTCATCGTCGACGAAGAACACGACAGTTCCTACAAACAGGACTCCCCCGCCCCGCGCTACAATGGACGGGATGTAGCCCTTATGCTTGCCGCAGAACATCACTGCAACATACTCCTCGGCTCGGCAACACCCTCATTCGAATCCCTCTATAACTGTGCCTGCGGCAGGTTCCGGCAAATCACGCTAAACGAGCGCTTCCACGGAAATGGGAATACTGACGTCGTGCTCATAGACACAAATGCGGAAAGAAAGAAGCATGGAATGGTAGGCTCCATATCCAGAAAACTCATAGAAATTCTAAAGAACACGCTTGAAACCGGAGGACAGGCAATGGTTCTGCGTGCGAGGAAGTCCTACGCGACGACGGTGCAGTGCAGCGAATGCGGGGCAATAATACGCTGCCCGCACTGCAATGTGAGCCTCAACTTGCAGAAATCTCGCGGTCGTCTCGTCTGCAACCATTGCGGCTACACGACGGCCTGGTCCGAACACATACCGCATCCGAGGCCTAACATGCCTGACGCCTCCGGTTTGGGGCACGCCCAGGTTCTGAACGGGAACGGTGCTGGTCAGACGAGGCAGCAACTGTGCAACGGCCGGCTTATAGCCTTTGGAGCCGGGACGGAAAAGATTGAGGAGGAACTCAAGGCGATATTTCCGGAACGGACGGTGGCCCGGCTCGACTCCGACACCAGCGCAAAGTCCGGATGGCAGAAGAAGGTGCTCAAGGACTTTGCCAACAGAAAGATAGACATTCTGCTCGGCACACAGATGCTGACCAAGGGGTTCGATTTCGACAACCTGAGTCTCGTGGCAGTCCTTCAAGCCGACTCGCTGCTTGGGCAGCAGGATTTCAGGGCGGATGAAAAGGCAATGCAGCTTCTTGAGCAGTTCCGGGGAAGATGCTCGCGGCGTGGTCAGGAAGGCACTTTCGTCATCCAGACCGCACAACCGGAACATCCTGTCTATCAAATGCTTTTAAGCGAGAATACAAGGACACCGTTCCAATATGAAAGTGTCTCTGACGAACAGTTTCCGACACCAGTCACAGCCGCAGACTACAAGACCGGACTTCTCGAAGAACGCCAGGCATTCCACTACCCTCCATACACCCGGATAATCAACATCATCCTGCGGGATGAAAAGTTGGAGCGTCTTGACAGGCTAGCAGGAACGCTCTCTCTGGTGCTCCGAGGTGCCGGGACATTCCCTGGTCAGGGCGTTGAGGTCACGCCTCCGTTTGCCCCTGCAGTCGACAAATTGCGCGACGAATACATCCGCATAATCAGAATCAGCCTGCCCAAGGACAGGTGTCTTTCGTCCAACAAGTCCGCGCTCGGCAGACTCATAAGGAGTTTCGCCGCCGAACGCAAATACGACTCCCACATCACGATTGACGTCGATCCGTCATAAAATCCCGCAGCGTCAGTTAAGAAGTCCAATTTTTCTGTTTCTTAGAAAGTTTCTTAATCAAGAAGTATGAAGCCGGCCCAATAGAAAGGCTCGGGAAACTTGTCGCGAAGGACTGTGCGGGCGCGTTGGAAGGCTTCGGGAATGGTACATCGCCCGGAGGTTAGGGCCGAGTAGAACTTCTTCATAAAGAGGGATGAGGCGCGGTCGCCTGATTCCCAGAGGTTCATCAGAATGTAGCGCACGCCTGACTTTCGGAACGCACGCTGCAGGCCATAGACACCTTCCGGAGTGACCTGTCCCTGCCCGGTGTCGCATGCTGAAAGGCAGACGAGAGATGTGCCAGAAAGGTCGAGAGCGGCAATTTCGGAGGCCGTCAGGAGATCTCCCCCAGACATCACAAAACCGGAGCGGTCCATCGCGCTGCCATAGCTTGTCATAGTCCCCGAGGAAACGGAGTCGTCCGAGGTATACCAGAAGCCGTGGGTCGCGATATGAATTATGTTTGGGGATCGGCCAGCGAGGGCGCGGAATGCGGCTGCGGTGCCATCGTGTCCGGAATATATGCGAGCCGTGGTCCGCTTTCCGAGAATCCTGGATATGTCGCGGATTTCAGTGGCGGTGGCCGGAAGTTGGGGATATGCCATCCCGTAATCCAGATTTCCGAACAAGGCGGCGGAAAGACGGCGTGTGGCGAAGTTGCCTGCGCGACAAATATCTACAACATCCCTCGCCGAAGAAAGGCGCACCACATTGAACACATCACCAAACAGCCGTCCGTCAGGAAGGGAAAACGACTCGAACGGCAGCAGATGGAACGCCCCGGAAGGCACCACATAAACATTTCCGTTCTGTGCACAGCTCTTTGAAATTAGAGAGGAAAGAGCGCCAGCAAAGTTCATAGCCTCGGGAGAATCAGTCTTGCGCCATACTCCCGCCGAGCCATCTTCCAGAAGCGCATCGGGAACCGAAGAGTTACAAAGATATACGAATCTGGCACACGGAGAATCGTGGGTGATTATATACGCGCAGTACTTGTGCGTGCCATCGGACGAATTAAAGTCCGTCATATCCACAATCACATCGCCCTCCTCAAGCGAAGCCCTCACGGCAGATGCATTCTTTTTCAGAAATGCTCCCACATCCCCATAATAGGCGCATTGTGCTGCCAGACGGGAGTCCGCGACAGCCAGTTGCCGGGCAGTTTCGGTAAGGTCTGAAGCATCGGCACAGCCCACGCGCTCAAGTTCAGAGAGCCTGCTTTGAAGGTCGCAGATTTCTGAATACAGTCTCCTGTCCTCCTCCGTTCCGTTACTCCGGACAATCTCCGAGGCACCGCGTTCCGAAGCGAGTAGTAGCCCCTTTGCCATCAGAAGCGCGTCCCATGAACTTTCCGTGAAGGCGTCGCATTCATGCCCAGCCTTAAGTCCGAACGCGGACATTCTGAATGCAATGTCCAGCATCTCGGACAAGCAGGCGCCGCGGGCTTCGCCCGGAAGAAAGCGCAGCCGCTCCGCAATTCGCGAAGTAAGCCGCCGCTCCACTTCCATATAGTCCCTGCTGCCGCCCTCAATGTCGCCAACAACAGCCTTCATGTTGGCCAGATTGCAGAGAGCCTGCATGGTCATGTCAGAAACTTCACCATAGACTTTCCTGCACCAGTCGAAACGCTCCGAATAAAGACGCAGACTGCCGGTATAATCGCCTGACTGATAGAGTGCTCCGGCAAGAATATACCGTACTCTCATCCTTTCCGACCATGTCTCCGCGCCGCAAAGGGCAAGGATAGAATCCGCGGCTTCATAAAGCCGTGCCGCCTCAGTCCATTTCCCGAATCTTCCGCGCATCATTGCCCGTAATTGAAGATGGCGGCTAGTCGAAATCATATCCCTATCATACAACGACATAGAATCGGAGGCAGCAAAGCAACGAACCGTATCCCCGGATTTCTGATAAACCTCGGCTATATTGAAATATTCAAGCCCGACATCACTGACTTCCGGCATTGATTCTGCCATTTTCAGCATTCTGCGACTATACTTCAAGGCGTCGTCATATTCTTTCGCATCAATGCTCAAGGCACGTAGTTTCCGCAGGGTATCATAAAGTTCACCATAATCAGTGTCCAGTGATATTCCGGAATCAAAATCACTGAGGATTTCAGAATACAAGATCTTAGCACTCACAGAATTGCCCCCGCGTTCAAACTCGTCCGCAAGCATCTTGCTGCACGAACGCCTTATGACGGGACTCTCCGTGGCTCGTTTAAGTGAATCGACACTGGCAATAAGATCCGGCATCCGGTCGTCCATTCCATATTTCCTATAGATGCGCAGTCGTTCTCTGACTACATCAAGCTTCTCCTTTTCCATTGTGCAGTCAATCAACGCATCCGCTGTCTCAAGACGTGAAAGCGCACCGGCAATATCGCCGCAATATTCTTGAATGAAGCACAACTGGGTGAGACACAACACTGACATAGCCCGTTCGTCAGCACGGGACATCCAGTAGAGGGACTGCTCGAAACTGTTCACCGAATCGGAGTAACGGTCAGCATTGAACTCTTCAGTTCCCTGATTCAGAAATTTCAGTCCCATATTCAGGCACTGTGCCTTGGAAAATGCAGTGGTGTCGGTAACCACATAGGATGATGGTGAGGATGCCGCGCTCATGCTGTCGATGCTCCCCAAAAGCAGGACGAGACCGGCAATTAAGGTTGAAAACTTCATTTCTTGACTTTGTTTTCCAGTTCGCCAATCCGGGCAATCACGTCGTCAATCAGCATCCTCTCGTACTCCGTGCGGGCCTTGAGGCTGTCAATCCGCTCGGCCGCAAGGTTGAGATTGCCGGCCGAAATCAGGGAATCAATCTGCCGCAGAGCCGTCTCATACGACGTTCCGCCACGAAGCACAGGCTCAGGAATAACTGGATTTTTCGGGTTTATGAAAACCGTCGTCACAAAAAACATCACGAGCACTGCGGCGCAGGATGCTGCCAGCACGCTCCATGCGACAACCCTCCGGTGACGGTAACGGTCCTTAAATTCCCCGTCCCAACCTTTCATAATGGCACGTTTCCCGGCCACATCACGCACGGCATCCCCGATTTCCTGTTCGAGGGTCGCATCATCTATCTGTCTATCATTCATATTCTTGTTAATTTTTCATAATTTGATGCCTGCGGTCCGGAACGTATCGTTCACACGAGCCTTGAGCAGCGTGAGGCATTTGGACTTTCCTGTCTTGAGAGCATTGTAGGACTGGCTTCCGACACGCCTTTCAAGGATTTCCTCAAGGCTCATATTCTTGTAGTAGAACATGGTGAGAATTTCCCGGCAACGGTACGGCAGAGCCATAAAGGACTGACGCACAATCTGTTCGCGCATAAGTTCCAAAGACTTGTCCCACCAGAGCGGCTCATCCGCAGCACATTCGTGCCATTCGTCAATCGCCTCGACACTCCCCTTCTCGCGCAGCCGTTCAAGGTAGAGGTTCCGTACAATCCTCATGAAATAGCCGGACAGTTCCGGGATCTCGGCAATAACACCACTCCGTCGCGCCGCAACCACCTTCCCGTCAGCGACATATATGCTTCCGTTCTCTATCTTTTCCCACATAATCACGAAAGCGTCCTGAAAAAGGTCGGCCTTTTCGTCGGCATCGATGTTACCGTATTTCGCGGTGCCGCGGTCGAACAGGCGGCGGCATTTCCGATAAAAATGCATCTGAATGTCAGAGGCACCGGAATGTATGCCCCGGACATAATCGATGTCCGAATATTTTTTCAAAATCAGCCTCATTGCATTCAATCTCTCTTCACAAATATATCCGAAAATCTGCGAATATCGGTCTCCCCTGTCATGATAGGAGCCTGAGGCAGGCGGGAACGAGCCTCATTCCTGTTGTAAAATTCGCTGATTTTGGCAAGCAGTTCATCATTTTCAAGTCCGCAGAGTTCCGCAGCCAGCGTGCACAGAGCCGCGGAAAGCCGTCCCGAGCCGTCCGGAAGTTCCTGATTCAGCTGGTAGTCGCGGCATGCGGAAAGGGTCAGCCACCGTTCACGGCGCCGAGCAGCGCGATGCCGTCCGGTCGAGGGAATGACGAACCCGTCATAGACACCGCGCACGACGGTATTTTGCTCCGGACGGCGTGTAGAATCCCCCGCATGACAGGCATCTACGGAAACTGCAAGCAGGCCATCCTCGCCAATTCGCTCGCGCACCGAGGTGAGCAGCACATTGATTTCGTCGTCACACAGATGCCGCTCTCCACGGTCACGAGGGCAGTATTTCCTACAGGCATCGTAGGGAATCCACGACTCGTCCCAGCCGTCGCTCTCGTCCCCATCGACATCCGTCATCAGCTGCCCGTGTCCGGAAAAATGCACATAGACCGTGTCCCCCGTTTCACAGCGTCCGGCAAGAAGTTCAAACTGCGCGACAATCGCAGCCTTGGTCGCCTCCCGCCCGACCAGCACGGAAAGGTCCCTAAAGCCGTTTTCCCGCAGCATCCCAGCAACCGCCCACGCATCCCTGTCCCCGTGAATCTGCCCCCATGCCGGATCCTCATATTCCCCGATTCCGATCACAAGCGCACGCCTCGTCCCCGCAAAAGAGCAGAGGCACAAGGCGTTCAAAAGAAGCATCGTCAATGTTTTCCTCAACAGCATTTTCAATCAGACACAGCCACAGTCCAGCCTTCAATTCAAGGACATAGATTGAACTGAAGCACAAAGGACGCGTTCATCGGGTCGGTGCTGCGGTAACGGGCAAGAAGGCATTTCAAGAAACCATTACGGACTTCTTTGTTCGGGTAGCCGAGAGTGTAGCTGTCAAACTGCCTGTCATAGCCCTTTATCGTAAGATAACCCGTCTGATAGAGCATCGGTATAACGTCATCGCTCAGTTCAGGAGAGACATCGAAAGTGTCAAGAGAGATGCCTGACATCCCGTCAAGTTCACGTTCATCTATTGACCGATGCTCCAGACGCTCTGCCAGATAAGTCGGCGTGCCTGAACCGAACCAATATGATCCCAGATGCCTGTCAGAAAAAGCATTCAGCAGACTAAACGGATTATAGATATCCTCCGAGCCTGCACAAAAATGATAGCCGTCGTAGTTCTCCTTCAAAAGTTCAAGCGCCCTCTCTTCGCTCACGCCTTCCGCTTCGGCAAGAGCCTTTATCGGTTCGACGAAATCCCGCTCAAGCTCCGACTGCGAAATTCCGCAGACGGCAGAATACTCCGGGAGCATCGATATGTTCTTTAGATTGTTCAGTTCGCTGAATATGCTAAGCTGCGCGAACTTGTTGATTCCTGTTATGAATACAAAGCGAAGATAGGGGTCAAGGCTCTTTATCGGACTGTAGAAGTTCCTCATTATCTGACGCATCTTCGGAAGCCTCTCCTTGTCATTCATCACGTCAAGTAACGGCGCGTCATACTCGTCTATGATGATGACGGCCTTCTCGCCGGTCTTTTCCGAAGCACGCCACACCAACCCTTCAAGACGCTGGTTTACGTTCAGGTCTTTCTCCCCACGACCATACACTTGTTCATAAACATACAGCTTCTTATCCAGCTCGTCAAGCAGCTGTTCCTCATTCATATGCTTTGCCGTAGACATATCGAAATGGAAAACAGGATGCCTTACCCATTCCGTCTCCTGTTCTCCGGCCTTCAGGCCATCGAAAAGCTCCTTCTCTCCGGCAAAATAGGAATGGAAAGTCGATGACAGCAGGGACTTACCGAAACGGCGCGGACGGCTAAGAAAGACATACTCAAACTTATTGGCAATTTCATACACATACGCGGTCTTGTCCACATATATATAATCGCCCTTGACAATCTTGTCAAAAGTCTGCACCCCAATAGGAAATTCTTTCATGCCTGTATTCATATCCGTCATTCTTGGTCCGACTACAAAGATACAAAATTTAAGTAGATAGCGCCATATCACCGTATTGATTTGAGAAGAGAATCAATACTCATATTCATAATATTCTGTCCCTTTTTATACAAAAACATGTTAAGGTTTCTGAGGTATCATCTCTTCACCACTACATAGTCAACAGCAGTCTCCGCCTTTCCAACGCTGTTTCGACATTCAACATAATAATAAATATAAGTGCCTCCGTTGTATCCGCCGTGTGACTTGTCAAAGACAATGCTTTCCGTCATCCCTTTCCGGGGGCCAGTGTTATGATAGGTCGCCACACCGTATTGACGCATGCTTTCGACCTTCTTCAAATCACCTTTCGATGGCTTCGCTGACGGTTTCTTGGCAAAGTTCTGCCAATGCACAGTCGCATCAATGTTGTCTTCCGCATCTCCCCCTGTTTTGAATCTCACCCTAATTGAGAATCCATCCAGATCCGTAGTTGACAAATACTTGTCAAACGATGGTTTAGTAACTTTGGACTTAGAGACCGTCGACATGCCAGAAGAAGATGATGACGTATTCTCAAGTGTCTCACAGCCAGAAACAATGCCGCAGGAAACGGCTACGGCAGCAAATATCATCAGTATTCTTTTCATTGCTTTTTCCCAGATATTTTCAAATTATAGATTTCACCGTCAATTTCAACCAGCGGATGATTGTACGTTATCCTGCCGTCACGATAAATTGTGATTGTTGCAGAACTGATGTCCTCATGGACTAGTGCACATTCTCCCTTGGCATCAGCCTTTACATAATAAACTGATGGTTCGGAAAAGTATTCGCAGCCATTGGATTCAGTCACATTCACCACAACTTTGCCTTGCGGCTGATTCGGCGCGGACTTTATCACAATCTTTATATTCGAATACGACTCAATGACATCATTCCCTTTAAAGAGTTGGCCGCTTCCAGTATAAGATCCGGAAACATCGGCTTTCTTAATGGAATGGGCAGACTTTGACGTTGAAGTCTTTCCCGAAACAGACCTGTTTGACTTTGTGGTCTTTTGCGCTCCGAAGACAGACTTTGACGGCACCTCAGAAGTTTCCGTTCCATACGCTGATGCTCCTTTCGCTTTCGGCCTGTCTTCAACATAGTCCATTACAGGTTTGGTGAGGTGCAAATCTGTGTTTGCATTCTGGACCGAGGCATACTCGAAATGATATTTCATTTGCATGCGCATTTTAGGAATGCCGCCTGCCGCACCCAATCCACTTCCTATCAGTGCAGAAATGCCGCCGCCGGCAAACAATGAGGGACCGACGCCTTCGTCACCGGCGCCCAATGCGATAGTTCCTGCAAGCACAGGAATCAGACCTGCCGCCGTAAGTCCCATCCCAGAATACTCCATCACGTCGAGTTCGGCGTACCTCCTGTCTTTATAATCCAAGGCAAAAGGAACTGAAACATCGGAATCAAATGCAGGTGAAGCCCACATATAGGCATAATATGCGTCACGTGGCAATTTAATAGTAACATTTCCGCTTTCTGGAACTACCCACGTCTGCGCCCTTGAAGGAGTGCTTACAATTGTCCCTGGCTTGGCTTTCACATTTATCTGTTGATATTTATATGCGGCGCACGAAGAAATCACAAGTGATACGACAACACACGAAAGCGCACCAACAAGTATATTACTTTTCATCATCCTACTCATATTTCTTGAAAACATTATCACCACGAATCAAATCATATACATTATTGCCCTTCACGTTATTCCTGAAATACAAAATGTTACATGGTTCCGACAATGCGTCCGGCTTTACTTTTAATATATGCCGGAGCGCATCATTTACCTTTCCCGTTTTCTGAACGTGAGAAGTCATATATGAGTTGGCATAAAAATCGGCTTCCACCGTCTGGAAATTCTTACCCCCATCAAGAGAATATGAAATGCAAACACTGAAACGGACGCAGGAATTGTTGGCTGTCATTCTTGGACTGAATGTCAATCTGTTTCCCATCTCCATATATCCAACACCGGAAATCTGAAAAGCCTTCGATAAAGCAATGCAGCCTTTAGGTCCGATGCTGACCTGTGGCAAATCAGATTTTGTAACAGTAGTTGTCATCGAATTGGCATCAGTCGACGAGCCGCCGACATTGACTCCGCTAAGCAGCATCCCCACACGCCCGCCGACTCCCAACGCCCCGGCGACAGCACCGAGATTGACCGCAGTTCCTCCTATCGAGCTGGAATAATTTGTATTGGATGTCACGACAACTGTCGGGTCATAGTAAGAAACAGACTTACCATCATTGATGAAAAATGACTTTGTCTGGTCTATAACCATTATCTCCGGTGTCAAATTCTGGACCGCTACGCCAAGCGTGCCAGACTCAGAAACATAGCAGGTCAAGCAGATCTTCGCCCCCGAAGGGCATTCCCTCTGGGGGTCGACTTGCCTTATCGACTGATAGATTACATCTGACGTATTCAATTTCGTCACAGCACAAGACGTCAAAAAGAAGCCTACGAGCAAGGCAGTTACGATATGTAGGTTTCGCCTCATTATAAAGAAATGCATAGCAAGTTACAATCAGTCTTTCTCAGAAACATATTTCTCCCATTCAAACACACATGTTTCCGTTGCCGGTTCAGGAGATATTTCGCTTGACCAGATGGCTTTCATCTCCTTGACATATCCGTTCGCATTTACTTTATAGCTATACACAATTTCCTCGGAGCCGTCTTCATCCACCCCGGAAATTCTCTTGACAAGACACTGAGGAACGGCCGTGCCCAACAGTCCGGCTTCAAGAAGAGGCATCTCAAACCATAACATTACATCTTGTAGATTATTGGACCAATACTGCAGCGGAATTGTCTTGGCTGGGATTGATGTATATTCTATATTATATTCACATCCACAGTCATTGTAAGCTACAAGGTTGGAACTGCTATCATAAGAATACGTCCAAGTCTGATAAGACGGTGCGGCATCACCGTCACGATAAATGTCTGTCTGTTCGACAAGTCTGCCCTTAGAATCATACTCAAACGCGAATGTATCATACTTGTCAAGTTCAATATCCTTGATATACCCATCTTTATTCAAAGACATTTTGATGCAATCGTCACCGGCATACAGATAGACGTATGACGGCAGCGCGTAGACAAACCGACACTTCAGAACATCTTCGCCGTCCCCATACTCGAACGATTCCAGCACAGGGCGCTCACACCAGTCAACCGAGATGTAGGAAGTTTTGCCAAACAATCCATACGTTTCGGATGTGGCGTTTTTCTTTTCCGAATAGGTATCGACTATTGAAGACAACACATAACAAACGGTCGATTCCGGCAGTTCAGGCGTCACGTTTTCTCCATTGCCGCCGGTCTCATTTCTATTGCTCTCGCCATCAGAAGGAGCGACACTGACACAAGATAGTGCCATTAACATTGCTACTCCGAGCAACACGATTTTTTTCATACGCCAATATTTTCGTTGATTATTTTTCAGACAGATGCCATTGCACAAAAGAAGGGACAGAAGATTTCTCCCAAGTGAAGTTACATGTCACAACTTCAGGGTCAGTCCAGTCGGATGCAGAACTCACAGCCGTCATTTCAGAGACATACCCGTTTTTATCTAGCTTATAGCTGAACAAAGACATAATGTCGTCATCAAGATCTGTTACTGTCAGGCTCTGAATCAGCAGATGCGGGAATGTATTGCCCAAAAGCCCTGCCTCCATTAGTACCCACTCGTTAGGTTCAAAAATTTCTTCGAATTCGAACATATCTCCGACTAAAAATTGAAGCGGTGCTGTTTTAGCCGGAATGTCCGCATACTCGACGGAATATTCCCATTCTTCGGGGTTATTATTATATTGATAGTCAACCTTGATATGACTAATATTGCCAACTTCTGAATAAGTAAAATTATAACAAGCGCTCTCTTTTCCGTCACTGCCCCGATATGTTTTCTTCTTAAGGCGCGAGAACTCATCATATTCATAGTAATATGACTCCGCATTGAAATCGTTTATACCATTGATACTAATGTCGGAAACAAGCCCGTCTGCATTTAATTTGATTCTGCATTTAGCCACTTCATCACCATAGACATACACGAACAACGGCAAAGCGTACATAAAACGGACCGTCCTCTTATTAGGAGCATCATAGAAGGATTCCAAAAGAGCATTCCCTGTTCTGGAATCAGCTGTATAAACAGGAGATGTAAAGAAAGCGCAAGGAGACTTACCCGTCTCCTGCATGACAACGGAAGCCAGACGGAAATAATTGCCACCGGCTGTTTCCGTATCCCCAGATGGAGCCAACGTCTTGCAGGAGCAAGCCAGCAGCAACACGGTAAAGACAAAATACAATTTTTTCATATCACTTTACTTTTTTGTATGCACGGGCGGATTCAGAATAACGGTCACAAATCAATGTCATCCTTGTTTCTGACAGATGCTGAATTACATAGATGGCCGTATATGCTCCATTGTTTCCAGAAACGGCTCTTATGCTGACGACAATCGTCCCCGATCTTGCATCATAGGTGTATTCACCCCATCTGTCCGAGGCATAAGCAAAATCTTTCTGATATGTATGCCAGTCTCCGTTCCTGCTGATTTCAAGAATCTCGGGGTATGAGGCATTCCCAACTTCCTGCCAAGTTCCGACAATCCCATTACCGTCACCGGACTTCTCACATGATGTTGCTATGCAAAACATAGAGATGACGGCTATACAACACTTTATTAACGCCTTCATTTCAATAAATTTATTTTTCATTTTAACAGCCCTTTTATTCCATCCAGACAAGGACAGGAAAACCGTCCTTGCCGAATTTCCAGTTACAGAAATTGTATGCAGGATATACTTCCTTCAATTCAGCAACATTAGCATTCAGTTTATCAAGGAAATCCTGCGATTTCATTTCTTCCGGCTTCATTGACAGAACATCGGTCTGTGGACATAGTGAGCTATTGGCACCCACTGCGCTATAACTTGTACTCTCCAAATAATATCCATGGCAAAGTTTAGTATAGTTGCCGGGACCTGCAGAATTATCCTTGAAATATGTTCCGACCAATGCTCCGATTCCAGAGACACTCTTCAATACCATCCCATAATTCACAACATTAATTACGACTTGGAAACGGCTGAAATAGCTTGCTATGCCACCAACTCGCAAGTTCTTCGATGTTCGACACGATATCACGCCCAAGTTTACACAATTCGCAATCTCATATGCAGAACCCGGAAAAATGGCCACTATGCCTGCGACCCAACTGCTCCCATCGACATTTCCATAATTAAATGAATTTCGAATACGCTTTGCGCGTCCTGCGACTCCAGCGGCATTTCCGCCATAAACTTTGCCAAAATTTCCACAGAAATCAGCCAAAAGCTCTATGTTTCCAGCAATTCCACCCGTATATTCTCCTGAAGAAGTATTTTTTACCGTAGCATAGTTCACACAATTAATCACACGGTCAATACGTCCAGCAATGGAGCCTACATACTTTTTACCTTCAAAATAGCTGTCTTTGATTGTCAAATTTGTCACAGTCATACAATTACCAAAAAGACCAACATACTCGTAAGAACTATCAGTACAAACTATCCCATAGATAGTGTGTCCATTTCCATCAAAGTATCCGCCAAAAGGAGTACAGTAGTCTTTTCCAATAGGAACCCATTGTTCAAATTTCAGAACAATACCATTTAGTTCCCCGTTTTCATCCAAGACATTCTTATTAAACCGGATGTCATTTTCAAGCCGAAAATGCACTTCGCGGTAATGAATCCCCTTTGCGCAATCGGCTGAAAGTTTCCGCAACTGAGCCGCGGTTTTTATCTGGTACGGATTCTTCTCTGAACCGTCACCGCCGGCAAACTCCTTTGCAATCGTAAATTTGTCGTCTGGATTCACCTCCTGATTATCTCCAGAGTTTCCACCGGACGCTCCAGTATCGCCCGTACTGCCGGAATCACCGGAACTGCCTGAACCTTCGGTATTGCCCGAGTCTCCATCAGTTCCACTATCATCTTTCCCATTATTGGCAGAAGAGCCGTTTCCGGAGCCTCCAGTCTCTGTGTTTGATGCGTTATTATTACCCTTTTCATCAGGAGACAATTCCGGGCCACAAGCCGTAAGCACAGCCAATATTGCCGCCAAACTTATTATTCTATTAATTGATTTCATTCCAAACAACATGTTCTATTGTATATCAGTTCATCCAGTCAAGAACAGGAAAGCCATCCTTGCCAAATTTCCAGTTACAGAAATTGTATTTCGGATATATTTCTTTCAGTTCAGCGACATTAGCATTCAGTTTATCAAGAAAACCCTGTGATTTCATTTCTTCCGACTTCATTGACAGGACATCGGTCTGCGGACATAGTGAGCTATTGGCACCCACTGCGCTATAACTTGTACTCTCCAAATAATATCCATGGCAAAGTTCTGTATAGTTGCCGGAACCTGCAGAATTATCCTTGAAATATGTTCCGACCAATGCTCCAATTCCAGAGATATTCTTCAATATCATCCCATAATTCACAACATTAATCACAGCTTGAAAACGGCTGAAACAGCCTGCTATGCCACCTACTCGCAAGTTCTTCGATGTTCGACATGATATCACGCCCAAGTTTACACAATTCGTAATCTCATATGCATAACCTGGAAGAAAGGCCACTATTCCTGCGGCACAACTGCTTCCCTCGATATTTCCATAATTAAATGAATTTCGAATACGCCTTGTGCGTCCTGCGACTCCAGCTGCATCTCCGCCATAAACTTTGCCAAAATTTCCACAGGAATCAACGAAAAGGTCCACATAACCCGCAATTCCCCCCACATATGTGTCTGAAGAAGTACTTTTTACCGTAGCATAGTTCACACAATTAATCACGCGTTCCATAAATCCAGCAATGGAACCCACATGCTTTTTACCTTCAAAATAACTGTCTTTGATTGTCAAATGAGTAACGGTTCTGCATACACCAAACAGGCCAGTAAATTCATAAGAATCATTCGTACAAACGAGCCCATAAATAGTATGTCCATTACCATTAAAATTACCACCAAATTTCAGACTGATATCTTTTCCTATCGGAATCCATTGTTTAAATCTAGACTCATTTCCGTTCAACTCCCCATTTTCATCCAGTACATTCTTATTGAACCGGATGTCATTCTCAAGCCTAAAATACATTTCACGGTAGTGAATTCCCTTTGCACAATCGGCTGAAAGTTTCCGCAACTGAGCTGCGGTCTTTATCAGATACGGATTCTTCTCGGAACCGTCGCCGCCGGCAAACTCCTTTGCAATCTTGGAGTTGCCGTCTGAGTCCGCATTGCCACCTGCCCCTGAACCTCCACCAGAACCATCATCCTCTTTCCCATTGTCCGAAGAACCATTCCCGGAACCGCCATTCTCGGAACTTGATGGGTCATTCACCGCCCCGGAAGAAGCCAAATCTGGTCCGCATGAAGACAACAGCATGATTGTCATCAGCAGTAAAGCCATCGATTTTATCTGTTTCATCATTTTTCCTGGCATTGAAACACCTCTTAAAAATAAAAATTGAGTGCCAGATTGCCGCCGACCCTTCCGGTGACGAAATTCACTGTACTGCCCGTCTGACGCTTATAGTTGGTAGTGCCGTCAATAAAACGAGACTTTGTCCAGCTACCGTTCAAACCGAGATCCACTGTTGCACTAAGAGAGACCGCCTTCCACACGAAGAACTCGACTCCAACATTGGCAACTATTCCAAGAGCATTTGTCGGACTTTCATCCACAGAACTCGGATTGTCGGTAGATTCAGTATGGTCATATCCCTTGTTTGCATATGCGTACATGACTCCGGCCCCAAGGACAGGCTGAAGTCTCTTGCCAGGACGCATAAGGTACTGTGCTCCAATAACTGCCAAGAAGCTGTTTGTTCCACTTCTTTGAATTTCAGATGGTTTGGTTGCCTTTGAGTCTGCATAAGAATAGTCTCCCTTGCCTTGGCAATTAAATCCGAACTGTGTCGTAAGAGCCAAATTGTCAAGAAAATAATATTTTCCAGACATTGTCACACCATCATAATATATGGAGTTCAGTCCTCCAAGGCCATCAAATCTTTGGGATGTCGTGCCATTAAACATATTTCCCACGAAGTTCAATACCGGCGCAGCGCCGAAAGAGAGGGCAAAACCTCCCGCCTGAGCGCCATAATACACATCTGAAGTGTCTACGGAATTTACTCTGTTTTTCTTTGCACTTGCCGTAAAAGGAATGCAAATTGTCAGTGCTATGGTCGCAAGATAGGCAGCCATACATTTCATAGTAGTTTTCATACTGAAGATTTATTTTTTACACAAACTTATTTTTTCACACAACGAAGCTGATAGCTGGATTCTTCATCCTGGTCAACGCCTACCTCCGGAGCATCTTCCGATCCTATATAAAGAACTTCATAAGCTCCGTCTTTTGTCGAAGACCAGTATATTCCCACAGAGCCTTTAAGCCGAAGAGTTCCGGAGGATTCCTTGTAGCCGGCAGCAGGGAAGAACACGGCAGACACAGATGATGAATAGGATTTCTTTCCCGACAGCCAAATGCCTTTCAGACCTTTATATATCGAAAATTCAGAAGCGTTAGAACAAAGTGAACGAAGTTCCGCACTTGTCGGAACACGCCATCCGGACGGGCATGCCGTCATGAACTCATCAGCGGAGTAGTACTTTCCTTCCGGACTGCTTGTCGTTGCTCCACAATTTGATGTTGCCCAGACAAGTCCATCAATTGCCCCCTCAACGCTGCTCGGCGGAGTCCCGTTTCCTCCATTGCCGGAGCCATTTTCTGAATTTTCGCCAGCCCCATCTGCAAGTTTAATGCACGATACTAGCCCTACCGTTGCGGCAATAAGAGCCGCAACAACCATTTTCATAGTTCTGTCTTTCATTTTGATATTATTATAAGTTTTGTCATTATCGCTGTACACAAACGAAAGTGTGGAATCCTGTACATTCATTCGTCTGAAGGTTCTGACAAAACCCGAATAAGAATAAACGACCGGACTCCACACCTGTATGTACAGAGCCGGCGAATGAAAGTACACACGCTGCTGCAAGACACAGCTACGGCTTGATACACAAAGGAAAAGGAGTGCTGCCCGAATCCTCTTATTCGAAAGAAAACTGTCAGATTTTCAGACGAGGATCGCGTAAACACACTTCCATATTTACTTGCCAGATTGCTCCGGCGCTGCAAAGGTAGAAAAATGTTTTCACTCTCGGAACAACACTCCTGTTATTTATTTGGAGCGCCGGATGTTCTCCCAGTTTCCGTCTGAGCATTTATGAAAGAACGGACAAAATGTAACCCTTGGATCGGAAAAAACGGCTCTGAATTGGCCATTTTTTTATATCTTTGTCGGTCAAGACACATGAAGGACAAAACTATGACATCGTACAAGCTCATACCTTACGGAGTCTCGAACTTCGAGCAGGTGCGCAGAGAAAATCTCTATTACGCGGACAAGACCGAATATATCCCCAAGATGGAGAATGCAGGAAATTTCCTGTTCCTCATAAGGCCGCGCCGCTTCGGAAAGAGCCTCTTCCTGTCTATGCTCAGGTATTACTACGACATTTTGGAAAAGGATAATTTCGGAAATCTGTTCTCCGGGCTCTGGATTGAGAAGAATCAGACACCGCTGGCAGGAGGTTTTCAGGTGCTGTATCTGGACTTTTCAAGGGTCGGAGGAGACATAGAGACGTTGTCGCAGAGCTTCGATGTCTATTGCAGCGCCGTAGCGGAGGACTTTGCAAGAAGGTATGAAGCGTTCTATCCGCCAGAGTATCTGTCCGAGGTGCTCAGGCAAAAGACATTCGTCGGCAAGCTGAACGTAATCGACCTCTACGCAAAGAGAATGAAACGGAAGCTCTATCTCATCGTCGATGAATACGACAACTTCACCAATGTGGTGCTCAACGTCAAGGGCGAGCAGGTCTATCACGCGATGACCCATGCCGAGGGATTCTACCGGAGCGTGTTCAAGCAGTACAAGGGTATGTTCGACCGCATCCTCATGATGGGAGTAAGCCCCGTCACGATGGACGACGTCACCAGCGGCTACAACATCGCGACCTCGCTCACCCTCGACCCGGACTTCAACATGATGCTCGGATTCAGCGAGACGGAGGTGAGGGAGATGATTAGGTACTATCAGGGCGTGGGGGCGTTGAAGGCCGACGAGGACGCTCTGATTGCCGAGATGAAACCTTGGTATGACGGATACTGTTTCAGCAGGCGGGCGATTAAAACAGATCCGAAGATGTACAACACCGACATGGTCAGCTACTATCTCCGCAATTACATCAATCATGGCGAGGCTCCCGAAGAGATGCTCGACCGCAACACTGCCACCGACTACAACAAACTCGACAAGCTCATCCGCCTCGACAAACTCGACGGAGACCGCAAGAGCGTCATTCTTGAGGTGGCGCAGAACGGCTTCACTCTCGGCGAGGTGCAGCCGTCGTTCCCTGCGCACAGACTGATTGAACCGGACATGTTCAAGAGCCTGCTCTACTACTACGGCCTACTCACAATCGGAGGGACCGACGGGATGGACACCATACTCAGCATTCCGAACAACAATGTGCGCAAACAGTTCTACGAATACCTCGTCATCGAATATTCGAAAATAAAGAACATCAATGTCTCCGAACTGAACCGCCATTTCAAGGCGGCAGCTCTTGACGGAGACTGGCGTCCGATGATGGAATACATCTGCCGGCAATACCACGACACGACCTCAGTACGTAGTCTCATTGAGGGCGAGAGGAACATCCAGGGATTCATGACAGCCTATTTCAGCCTCAACCCCTACTACCTCACGAATCCGGAGGTGGAACTCAGTCACGGCTACTGCGACTTCTTCATGATGCCGGACTTCCACCGCTGCACTACGACCGCCCACGCCTACATCGTCGAGCTGAAATATCTCAAGCCGGACGCGACGAAGAAGGCTGCCGGGAAACAATGGGAAGAGGCCGTTGAACAAATCAAGGGATATGGTGCGGGGAAAACTGTCTTGGCACTTGCCGGGAATGCGGAACTTCACCTCATCGCGGTTCAAATCAAAGGGTATTCGCTCTACAGAATGGAGGAAATCATTCTGTAATGACTTCGCCAGTAAGGACATTGATCTGACCGGGGAGACGGTCTACGGAAATAGGAATATTGCCGATTACCTCGCCGTCAACCTCGACACGGACGCCCGGGCCGTCAAGAGGCTCGACGGTCAGGTTAGCGCAACGTGCGAAGATGAGCTCCGGATTGGAAGAAAGGAGCTTTCCAGAGAAAAGAGTTGGAACAGCACGGATAATCTTGAAGATAGGCAGGACCGGAATGATGGTGACATCGAGAAGCCCGTCGTCCATGACGGCGCCCGGGACCTGCATCATCCCGCCTCCCGAATATTTCCCGACACCCATCGCAATTGAAAGAGAGTCTCCTTCAAAGATTGTCTTCCCGTCGGCAATCACGCGGCAGCGAAAAGGCTTGCAGCGCAGCACATTGGAGACAAGAACCTTGAGATAGAGAATCTTGCCGCTCTTGCCGGAATTCTTTTCGAAATTTACCTGATGGCAGATGTTCGCGTCAAAACCGACCCCGCCGACATTCGCCATGTAGGAAACCACATCAGTAGAAGTCTCGTTGTCACGTCCCTTTATGCGGAAGACATCCTGCTTCCCGAAATGTTCATTTTTCAGAAGACGCGTTATCTCTATAGGATTCTTAGGAACACCGAGGGTCCGTATCCAGTCATTGCCGGAACCCACAGGAATGACGGCAAGAGTAAAATCGGAAAGCGAGGGAATATGTGCACCAGCCTCGAAAGTGGCTGCCACAGAGGACATTTCGATGAAGCGGACAATACCCTCAAGCACCTCATGCACGGTACCGTCCCCGCCGACGGCAAGAAAACGCCTGTAGCCGGATTCACAGGCCTTTATGGTAATTTCTATGGCCGCCCCGCTCTGCCATGTCGTCCTGTACTCGTACTCGATGCGGCTCTCCTTCAGCACCGTTTCCGCCTTCGGCCATTCCGTCACTGTCTTTCCTGAACCCGCATTCGGATTCACGACGGCATACCATATTTTTTCTATCGGCAACATACTGCGTTTTCAAAATGAACGACAAAAGTAGTAAATTCCGAACAAGGAATGAAAATTATTTCGTATTTTTGCAAAATGTGCGAGTTCTCGACCAATGTCGGAGTGTTTTTGCGCAAAGAATGTTTTATATATGGGAAAAGTCATAGCCATCGCGAATCAGAAGGGCGGAGTGGGCAAGACCACGACCGCCATCAACCTTGCCGCTTCTCTTGCCGTGCTTGAGAAGAACGTCCTCATCATTGATGCCGACCCACAGGCAAACACGACGTCCGGACTCAATTTCTCTCCGGAAAACGAAGAGAAGAGAACACTCTACGAACTCATGATTGGAGAACGATCAGTGGAGGACGTGCTGATACAAACGGAGATAGCAAGGCTTCAGATGATTCCGTCGAACATCAACCTCGTCGGCGCGGAAATCGAGATGCTCGGCACGGACGAAAGAGAGTCCATTTTGAAGAAAGCCCTTGCCCCGGTGCGTGACGACTATGACTACATAATCATAGACTGCTCGCCTTCCCTCGGCTTGATTACGGTGAACTGCCTCACGGCGGCCGATTCTGTAATGATTCCGGTGCAGCCGGAGTTCTTCGCGCTTGAGGGGCTTGGCAAGTTGCTCCAGACGATACGCCTCGTACAGGGCGGAGTGAATCCGTCGCTGACCATCGAAGGCTTCGTCGTGACGATGTACGACGGCAGGACAAAAGTTCACAACCAGGTTGTGGAGGAGCTCAAGGACCATTTTACGGACATGGTATTCAACACCATAATACAGAGAAACATACGTCTAAGCGAAGCTCCATCGCACGGCAAACCGATCATTCTCTATGACGTGATTTGTAACGGAACGACGAACTACCTCAACCTCGCAAAGGAGGTTCTCGAGCGCAACGGGGACACCGTGAAAAAATAGACATTACAAGATTTTATAGAATATAGATATATGGCGTCTAAAACTCAGAGAGGATTGGGAAAGGGCCTCGGGGCACTGCTCGGAGAGGCAACGGATTTGGAAAACATCCGCAAGCCGGTCGGATATGTCAACAAGGTAGTCGTAAGCACCGAAACGGCTGAACAGCCACGTAGTTCGGCGGACATACTTATGATTCCGATTGACATGATCGAGCCGAACCCGTTCCAGCCACGAATGACCTTCGACCAGGATGCACTTGCAGAACTGGCCGAATCCATTAGGACTCTCGGACTCATCCAGCCGATTACGGTGAGAAAGAAATCCTCTGACAGATACCAGATTATCAGCGGTGAGCGGCGCTTCAGGGCCTGCAGGCTCGCGGGAATGGAAATGGTTCCGGCCTACATCCGCAACGCAGACGACCAGGGTATGCTGGAGATGGCGATTGTGGAAAACATCCAGAGAGAGAACCTCGACCCGATTGAAGTGGCGATGAGCTACCAGAGGCTGATTGACGAGTGCAACCTGACCCAGGAGCAGATGGCCCAGAGGGTCGGCAAGAAAAGGGCCTCCGTCACGAACTACCTTCGTCTGCTGAAACTGCCGGCAAAGGTGCAGCACGACCTCAAGGTCGGACAGGTCAGCGTGGGACACGCCAAAGTGCTTCTCGGAGTGGAAGACCCTGAGGTTCAAGAACTTCTCTGCGACCTCGTCGTAAAGGACGGACTTTCCGTGCGCCAACTTGAGGACAGGATTCACCGCCTTGCGAAGGAAGCCGAAAATGGAAAAGCAAAAGAAGGGGATGAAGCCCAGGACCTCCCGGACGACTACTTCAAAGTGCTTGAAATTTTCGGAAAATACTTTAACAACAGCATCAGTCTCAAGCGGTCTGGAGTTGGAAAGGGCACGATTACGATTCATTTCTCTTCGGACGATGAAGTTAAGAAGTTTCTCGATGCCCTCGAGAAGTCAAACCTTTAGCTTGCTGGGATGGGACGGTTTCGTGTTTTCATAGCTGTTCTTGCTGCCGGTCTTTGCCTATGCTGCGTCAACGCACACGCGCAGTTCAAGGATCAGGCATTTCAGCAGAATTACAATGACTCCACGACGACTGAAAAGGCCGACACAACTGACAAGTTATTCTCATTCAAGGAACTCTTCCAAGGTCTCGGGCATAAGAAGGAGATTAAAATCGGAACAGTTTTCGGAGGCTCGCTCATTCTTCCCGGAAGCGGTCAGATCTACAACCGCGACTATTGGAAACTGCCCGTAATCTACGGCGGTATAGCGGCTTGCTCCGGAGTAGGAGGCTACTACACAAGCCAATACAAGAAATCAGTTGCGGCAGGAACGCCGAACGAGACATACAAGACTACCGCCACCTGGCTCTATGTCGGGGCCGGACTGGTCTATTGGGGGTCGATGCTCGACGCCGCTGCCTTCTACCCCTCCAACGGGAAGCCGAACCCGGGGAGGGCAGCCATATATTCAGCCTTGCTCCCTGGTCTCGGACAAGCCTACAATGGCGAGTATTGGAAAATCCCGGTCTATTACACCGGGCTGATGACGGCCGGATACTTCGTCTGGAACAACAACCTCAACTACAACAGATTCAGGAACATATACAAGGAAGCCACAAGTGGGGAGACCCCCTACACCGGACCGATTACCGCAGAGCAGGCCAAATACTACCGAGACTCCTACCGACGCTTGAGGGACTACTCCATAGTCGCCACCGCACTTGTCTATGTTCTCCAGATCATTGATGCCAACGTCTTTGCATTCATGTATGACTTCGAGGTCAGCGACGACATATCGATGAGCGTCGAGCCTGCAGTGCTCGCGCCGGACAACGTCTACGCGATGAGGACGCCATCATCATACGGAGGGAATGCGGTCGGGATGAAGATTGGCTTCAGGTTTTAAAGAATTATGATGAAAAAGGAATTTATGATTATGGCTGCGGTGACTGCCGCGGCACTTTCTTTCGGGATTCAGGCTCATGCACAATATTTTGACACAGAAGATATTGTGGAAGAATCAGCCACATCTGTCAGAGACACGTCACGCCACCACACAAAGGAGGACAGCATAGAGACGGCATTTCTCGCAGACAGTCTGCAGGGACAGCATACTCTCGACAGCCTCCTGTTAGCGTTCTACGGGAAGAATCAGAGCGTTGAGTTTACCGCTCTCAACGACCTCGACACAGCTGCCGTCCGCTACACATCCCAGGTTTCGGACTCGGTCTTTGTCCGGAGACTCAACGAAATACACTCATTCATCCCGCTTGCCTACAACGACATCGTAAAAAACTACATAATCCTCTATTCCGAAAAAATGCCCGAAAAGATGGGGCGCGTCATCGGGCTTGGAAACTATTATTTCCCGATTTTTCAGGAGACGTTCAACCGCTACGACATTCCCGAGGAACTTCGCGCCATGGCAGTGATCGAGTCAATGCTCAAGTATGACGCGATGTCGAGGGTTGGTGCCCGTGGCATCTGGCAGTTCATGTACTACACCGCAAAGAAATATGGACTTACCATCAATTCATTCGTGGATGAAAGGCTTGATCCGGTGAAGGCGGTCGACGCGGCTGCAAGGTATCTGAAGGACTCATACGAGATTTTCGGCGATTGGTCGCTCGCCATTGCCTCCTACAACTGCGGGCCTGGCAACGTAAACAAGGCAATAAAACGTTCAGGGAAGAAGGATTTCTGGGACATATACCACTATCTGCCGCGTGAAACAAGAGGATATGTGCCGGCATTCGTGGGAGCGCTCTACGCCTTGAACTATTATAAGGAATGCGGAATTACTCCGGAAGAAGTGAATATGCCGACCCAGATTGACACCTTTCATGTAAACAGAATGTTGCACTTCAAGCAGGTGAACGAGCTTACCGGTGTGCCTATGGATGTCCTGAAAGTGCTAAACCCACAGTACACCCACGACATCATCCCCGGCAGCGCGACAGATACGTGGATTCTACGCATTCCGGCAGACTACACAGGCAATTTCATCGCCGTCGAGGACAACATCCATCTCCACAAAGCCGACACACTGCTCAATCCGGTGACAATCAAGAAAATAAAGGACGGTGGAGACGGGCAGAGGATTGCCTACAAGGTGAAGAAGGGCGACTATCTCGGCAAGATTGCCGCACGCTATCACTGTTCAGTGAGCCAGATTCAGAAGTGGAATCATCTCAGGGGAACCAACATACGCGAAGGACAGACGCTGTATATCTACCGAGGCGGCAAACGATAACCAGAGGAGACCGGCACGTCAGAACCCCAGAGTCAGCATCAGCCGTCCCTCGGCCTTATCCGGCTTCCGCTTATCATGAGGCATGAATGGATAGGTGAAGTACGCTAACCTGGCAGACAGTTTTCCTGCACGGCAGAACTTCCAACTGAGGTAGAACGAGCCCCACACTCCCCTACCATAGAATGCCGGTACATTAAAGCGCCCCGGCAGGTCATGTTCATAAACATAAATCCGCCCTGCCCAATTATCCACACTGAACAGTCCGCCTCGAAGATAGGCAGTGAGTGTCCCGGTGGCACGACAACTTTCTTCAAGGAATGCCACCATTCCCCATTTCCCGCTGTGGCTGAAGCTAACGGACGCCACGCTTGCCCATATTTCCGAATATCCGACAGTCACGTCACCCCTACAACTGAACACACCACCATTTTCAACATTGCCAAGATCAATGTTTTCACGAAACCTCAAGGCGACAGCAGAAGTCTCGCCCCAACGGAAACGATAGCGGACATCTACGCGGCAGTCGTTTGTGCCTGGCAAACTTGATTTTGCTCCTTTAGCTTCTGATTGTCCGGAAGCCTTGTCAGAGGTATCACCGGCAGAGTGTCTCAGACGAAGCGACACCGCTGCGGAATGCCCGCTACGCGAGGTGAATTCGGACGTAAGCAGAGCGATATGTTTTGAGCGGGTGTATCTGAACGAAGCACCTGAGCGAAAATGCTCTGCAAACTGCGGAGATGTGGCGGAGACTAGTGCCCTAAAGGGCATACCGATGCCTCCCGCAAGCTCGGACGCGATGTCGAAGCCTCCGAAACAGCCCCGAAAATCAACGGAAAAATCAGCTGTACAAGATGCCACTGTCGGGGTTCCGGCAACCACGGAAGTGAGCCCGAGAGAAAAGCGGCGATGCCACCAATTGCAGTTAAGCAGTCCCTGAAATCCTGCTACATCGCTTCTCTTTCGCGATGAGTTTATCTGCCCAAGAAGCGCCCTTTTCAGTCCCGGTGCGGTCACAGCGGCGCTGAATGTGACCGGCCCGGCCTCAAAGGTGACGCCAAACCCTGTTTGGGCATAATTCCCTGTCAGCGAACGCGAAGCCTTGATGCCTGTCGGGCGTCGTATCAGGGAACTGACCGAGGAAGGGTCGTCAATGGTCATTGTATTCCAGGCGGCGAGTCCCTGACCGAATCTCATGTTGAAGTCTCCGGCATAGAGCCGAAGGCGGTTTCCGAGCAGTGACACTGCAGACGAGAGCGATAGCACAGACATTTCGTTCCTTACAGGCTGCCAGAGTCCCTCCCCAGTCCTCCTCCGGCTCCAGGTGCCTGCCCCGGCAAAACCGAATTCATATTTTTCTCCGCACGAGACACGGCAATCCGTTCCATATACCCCGAAAACGTCAGCCGACCCGATTCCGGAGGCCACAGTCCCTCCCGCACTCCATGCAGATGAGGCTCCGGAATAAAGCCGTCCGTCATAGTGCCAGCCCCCCTTCTCTGGCGCAGCACCGAAAGTGATGAAGAACGAAAGGGCTTCAGCCGTCTCCTCGTCAAATCCGTCAATGACAGCAAGTTCACTCCGACTGAGCACCGGGCCGGTCGCGGAGATATAGTCCAACAGAGCCACCACCTGAAAATCAGTGAACAATCCGCTCTCGGACAATGCACGGCGGGAAGCCGAGTTTATGTTCAGAGGATGGCCGCTCAGCCAGACAAACCTCTCAGTCTCATGTTCGTCCAGCTCCTCGGCCGAGGCCGCCCCGACAATCAGCATGATTGCCTCAATCAGCGTCATCACAACATTCATACATGTTAGTTTTTTAGCAACGGCCCACTTCAATTGTTGCACATCAAAGTTCGCGAAAGAGGCTAATCGGGCCTCCGAATGGCAATATTATGGACATTCGCGCACAAAAGTGTTGTATTTCAAAATAAAAACTCAAAAAATTTCTTTTTTTTGATGTTTATATGCTATTTTTGCGGCTTCTTTTTAAGAATTTCATATCGTTATGGATAAGATTTCGGTTTTGGACAAGACATTCGTTCCTTTCATTGGGCACGACGAGCTGATGAGCTGCATTGACAGTGTGGCAGAGAGAATCAACAAGGATTTTGAGGGGGCGACTGACGTTCCCATCGTGCTTTGTATTCTGAACGGAGCAATCATGTTCACCGGAGAGCTGATGCAGCGGCTGAACTTTCCATGCCAGCTGGTTTCGACAAAAATGACCTCATACGTAGGCACATCAACAACGGGTGAAGTCCAGCAGACAATGCCTCTGACGGCTTCAGTAAAGGGTCGCCGGGTCATCATAGCCGAAGACATCATCGACACCGGCCTGACAATCAGCGCAATGAAGAGAATCCTCGAGGACGAAGGCGCCACCGAAGTCAGGGTCTGCACCATGCTCTTCAAGCCGGAAGCCTACCGTACCGGCGAGCATATAGACTATGTCGGAAAGGAGATTGCCAACAGGTTCATCTTAGGCTTCGGCCTCGACTATAACGAACTCGGGCGCAATCTGCGCGACATCTACGTTTTGGAAGACTGAACATTTCGTCCCTAACTAAAGAAAAAAAAGATAAATCAGCATGAAATATTACGTATTGTTCGGCCCGCCGGGTGCAGGAAAGGGAACGCAGGCGAGTGCGATGGTGGAAAGATATAACCTCCACCACATATCAACAGGGGCATTGCTCCGAAAGGAAATTGCAGCAGGAACGGAGCTTGGCAAACAGGCACGCGAACTCATTGACAAAGGCTGCCTTGTGCCGGACGAAGTCGTTGAGGCAATGATTGTGTCGGAGTTCGACAAGATGAAGGATGCCGTCGACGGTTTCCTTCTCGACGGCTATCCACGCACTCTTGACCAGGCCCGCTCGCTCAACAGGCTTCTTGCGAAGAAAGGAGAGAAACTCACTTCCGTCGTTTCAATCATGATTCCGGACGAGATGATCTTCGACCGCATCCGCCACCGCGCGAAAATCGAAGGACGCGAGGACGACGCCAGCGACGACATCATCGCCAATCGCATATCCACCTATCACCAAAAGACCGAACCGTTGGTAGAATTCTACAAGGATGCCGGCAAATACACTGAAATCAACGGCACCGGCACCATCGATGACGTCCGCGACAACATCTTCCGCATCCTCGACACACACTGACGCAAATTTACGCTGTCTTTGCATCTGAAGAGCAAAGACAGCACTGATAGCAAACCTGGCTCAAAGGTATTGAGGCTGTGAGACTTATACCGACATGGTAAAACATTTTTTCGCTATCTTTGCGGTTGCTAAGTAAAAGATTATGGCATACAGCTCTACACAGTCTCCAAAGCTTCTTGACCATTGCAACATCCGCACGATCTAAAGCTACGCCAAAATTGTAGACGAAAACAAGCGCAAGGTAGTTAACCTCAGCCCGAAAATATAACCGAAGAACCGGAACTCACTATATTCGCAATATGAAGAACGAAAAAACAAGAGTCGTGAAAACTCACGATGTGCAGATTGACAGCAATTACATCCTATGGCTGAACGAAATCAAGTCACGCTACCGTAGTGCCCAGATTAAGGCAGCTGTAAAGGTCAACGCTGAACAGTTGCTCTTCAACTGGCAGTTGGGAAGGGATCTTGTAACTCGTAAAGCCGAAGAACGATGGGGCACCGGAGTCGTTGAACAGCTCAGCCTGGACCTCCAGGCCGCATTCCCTGAATCAAAAGGATTCAGTACCACGAACCTCTGGTATATGAAACAGTGGTACGAGTTTTACTCATCACAAGATGCCACGGAAAAACTCCAACAATTTATTGGAGAAATACAAACAACAGATAATAAATTCATTACAAAACTCCACCAACTTGGTGGAGAAATAAGTGAATCTCCAATAGTACCTTCTGAAGGTGCAGAATACCCATCCATCTTCAGTTTTGTACCCTGGAGACATCATGTCGAAATCATAAGTAGCTGCAAGTCCATCGATAAGGCTCTCTTCTACGTGAAGATGACTATTAAGGAAGGCTGGAGCCGTAACACCCTAATGAATTGCATCAAGGGGCATTACTACGAAAATCTCGGAGGAGCAATCACCAACTTTGCAGACAAGTTGCCATCACCGCAAAACGAGCTGGCACAAGCCATAACCAAAGATACCTACGACTTTGGCTTCATCTCGCTGAAAGATGGATACAAAGAAGAAGCCCTCGAAACCGAACTCGAAAAACAGCTGACTCGCTTTCTGCTCGAACTCGGAACCGGCTTCGCATATATGGGAAGGCAGAAACAGTTGATTATCGCAGGCAAAACCCGCAAGCTTGACATGCTCTTCTTCCACATACCGCTCAACTGCTATATAGTAATCGAGCTCAAAGCCGTACCGTTCCAGCCGGAGTTTGCAGGCAAACTAAACTTCTATGTAAATGCTGTTGATGATCTCATTAAGACCCCTGCCCAGAATCCAACCATCGGCCTTCTGATCTGCAGCAACAAAGATGAGACAGAAGTGCAATACGCATTCAACGGTATCACAACCCCTATGGGCGTTGCCTCATACGACAATGTAAAGAGACTGCAGGAACAACTCCCTTCAGTGGAAGAACTCAAGGCCCGCATCCGTTTGCTCGAAGAAGAACTTGAAAAGAAACAGGACTAAGACAATACGGAGTTTTTCGTTTAATTTGCTTTATTACGCCTTTTCTTATCCCTACGTAGCGAAAAATTCTTAAATTTGTACCTATTTGTGCAGATACCATGCACAGGTAGTACGTACCTTTGTACCAGGAACTGAGACAAGGGTATTAAGGAAGAGCAAGACAATAACGAAATACGACATATTTTCATGGCTAAAAAGACTAATAGCCCATACTCCGCGTCGTTCACGGGAGCGACCTTCATGTTTGCAGAATTCAACGCCTTTGGCGAATAATGGATTGAAATAATGGATTGAAAAGCCCTATGGTTGGCTAAATCTTGCTATCTTTGCAGTTAGTTCAAAGCTGATTGATAGCCCAATAGGTCAAAAAAATGAAAAAACTGCTTTAGAGTTGATAGGTCATTGGCTAAGATTAGAAACACTTAAAACATTGATATTAAATATTTATGGCAGATAGCAATTTTATAGATTACGTCAAGATTTTCTGCGCTTCGGGAAACGGGGGCGCGGGGTCGATGCATTTGAGGAGGGAGAAATATGTTCCTAAAGGAGGGCCGGACGGAGGGGACGGAGGACGCGGAGGAAATGTCATTCTGCGGGCAAATCCTCAGTTCTGGACATTGATTCATCTTAAGTATCAGAAACATATACGCGCGGAGCACGGAGAGGCCGGAAGCGGGGCACTTTGCAACGGCAAGGCTGGGAAGGATGTCTATCTGGACGTGCCGCTCGGAACTGTGGCTAAGGACGCGGAGACGGGCGAGGTTCTGCACGAGATGGTGGAGCCGGGAGAGGAATATGTGCTTGTCAAAGGCGGGCGCGGAGGATTGGGCAACGCCAACTTCAAGAGTCCGACCAATCAGACACCAAGGTATGCTCAACCTGGGGAACTCGGTTCCGAGGGCTGGTATATCCTTGAGTTGAAGCTACTTGCTGATGTTGGACTTGTAGGCTTCCCTAATGCCGGTAAATCCACGCTGCTTTCGACAGTGTCGGCAGCAAAGCCGAAAATCGCCAACTATGCGTTCACGACATTGGAGCCGAGCGTCGGAGTGGTGCGCTACTATGACGACCAGTCGTTCGTTATGGCCGATATTCCTGGAATCATAGAGGGGGCGCACGATGGCAAGGGGCTGGGAATCAGGTTCCTCCGGCATATTGAGAGGAACTCCGTGTTGCTGTTCATGGTTTCGGCCGAAGAGGAGGACATAAAGAAAAGCTATGAGATACTTCTCGATGAGCTGCGGGAATACAATCCGGAACTGCTCGTGAAGAACCGCGTGTTTGCCGTGACAAAATCGGATATGCTTGACGAGCATCTTGAGGCCGAGATTGAGCCGGCGCTGCCGGAAGGAGTGCCGCACGTGTTCATTTCCTCCTTCACCGGAGAGGGGATACAGCGACTGAAGGACCTCTTGTGGGAAAGCTTACATAAATAACGGAGGGACGCCTAAAAGACAGAACAATTATAACAGACAATATGATAGAGAACCTTACTTCAACCCTCGAACAGCTTGAGATGCTGGACAAAGAAGCGACACTCGCAATCAACACCAGCGGCGGAGCATTCACGGATGCCGTGATGCCTGTGTTCTCGCATGTAAAGGTGTGGATTCCGCTCTACATTGTCGTGCTCGGGATTGTCATCTACCGTATGGGCTGGAAGGCCGGGCTTATAGTCACGCTCGCTCTCGTGCTGAACGTTGTCTGCGCAGACCAGCTTGCAAACATTGTCAAGCACGCAGCAGCAAGGTTGAGACCATGCGTGGATCCGTGGATGACGGCGCATGGAGTCAGGGTGCTTGAAGGCGGAGGTGGATGCGGTTTCTATTCTGGACATGCCGCAAACGTGTTCTCCTTCGCGATGTGCTCGATGCTATGCCTGTCCTTCATAAGAAGCCGCAAAGGCGCGATGGGGCGAGAAAGCAGCCGGAACAGAAAAATATTTCTCGGGATATACGGAAGCGTAATCTTTCTTTGGGCAGCGGCAGTCAGCATCAGCCGCGTCTATTGTGGCAAACACTTTCTCGGAGACATCACAGTCGGAGCATTCTCCGGCCTCATCACAGGAAGCCTTCTGGCCCTCGCGGCGATAATGGCGGTCAAGTACATAAAGGCAATCCGCGAGTCCATCCGACCGGAAATAGCATAAAGAACTCTACAGTTTTGCCCTATAGTTTCGGAACTACCTTTTCCATCCTCGTACCGCGCGAACCCTTTATAAGTATTGCTGCGGAAGAAAACTCGGCCTCATGAGAGGCAATGTAGGCAGCAAGCTCGTCCGACGTGCGAAAACAACGCTCTGCCCCGGCTTTGCGGAACTCCTCTCCTACAAAATAACCTTCAAAGCCATAGTCCGCGACAGAATGAAGAACCTTTGCATGTTCCGTCACTGACTCATCTCCAAGTTCCAGCATATCTCCAAGCAGGACGATTTTTTTCGCCGCGTCAAAACCGGAGAAATTGTCCAGCGCCGCCTTCATGCTCGAGGGATTGGCATTGTAGGCATCGACAATAAGAATGTTACGCCTCGTGCGCTGCATCTGTGAACGGTTGTTCGAAGGCACGTATGACGCGACCGCTGCGATGGCTTCCGTTTCAGGAACGCCGAAGAAACGCCCAATACAGAGAGCCGCGAGAACATTGTCGGCATTATAGGAGCCAACAAGGTTCGTGTCTACCTCCCGTCCGTCGGCAAGGAGGAGACGGAGATAGGGATGCGCGGCATCGGACTCCAAGACGCGGGCTCCGGAAAAATGAAGCCCGTATGGGACAGCAAGCAGCTTTTTGGAAGCGCTTTTCCGACGATCACGCCCGAGAAAAGCCGCCCTGTCAAAGGCGCAACCCTCCGGCATAGTCACGAAGCCCCGTGAAGTTGCCATATCAACCAACAGCGGATTGTCCTGATTTATGAAGACGGTTCCTGCTCCACCGCCATTTTCTGCGATGAAGTCGTACATTTCTCCTTTCGTGGCTTTCACGCCCTCAAACGAGCCAAACCCCAGAAGGTGTCCCTTGCCGACATTTGTGATGAGTCCGAAATCAGGAGCTGCGATATCTACAAGTTCCTTTATGTCACCGGGATGGCTCGCGCCCATTTCGATGACGGCGATTTCCGTATCGGCCGGCATTCCCAAGATAGTAAGAGGAACACCTATGTTGTTGTTGAGATTGCCGCAGGTCGCATGGGTGCGAAATCTTGCGGACAGTACGGCATTGATGAGTTCCTTCGTCGTTGTCTTGCCGTTCGTCCCGGTAAGGCCCAGAACGGGAATGGCAAACCGGTCGCGGTGGTAGCGGGCAAGTGCTCGGAGCGCCAGAATAGCGTCCGGAACAGGTATGAGACGAGGCTCGTCCGCGGCCGCAGCCGAAACCGGAGAGTTCTTGTCAACGACAGCGTAGGCGGCACCTGCTTCAAGTGCCTCGAGAGCATACTCATTGCCGTCAAAATTCTCTCCCTTCAGTGCAAAAAAAAACTCTCCACCACTGATTTTTCGACTGTCGGTCGCAACCTTGCCCCCGCAGGTTGTGAATATATTATATAACTTGTCTATGTCCATATCCAAAAGTCTTTAGTCGAGACGAAAAATCGTCCACAAATGACAATGCGCCCAATGACAATCAGCGTCCCGTTGAACCGAGTCCACCTTCACCGCGGGACGTACTGTCAAGCTGCTCAACCTCCTCCCACTCAAAACGCTCATAACGCGCGAGTACCATCTGCGCTACGCGCTCTCCGGGATTGATAACAAAGTCCTTGTCAGACAGGTTTATGAGTATGACTCCAACCTCACCGCGATAGTCTGCATCTATTGTCCCAGGCGTGTTGAGAACCGTGATGCCATGCTTCGCCGCAAGACCGCTGCGCGGGCGCACCTGAGCTTCCGTTCCCTTGGGAAGCGCGATGCGAAGTCCGGTAGGCACTACAACACGCTGCAAAGGCGCCAACGTAATCGGGTCATCAATGTTAGCCTTAAGGTCAACTCCGGCAGAGCCTTCCGTCGCATACGAGGGAGCATCCCAGCGCGAATCGTTTATAATCCTTACTTTCATCTTCACATAATTTTAGACTGCAAAGGTAGCAAGAATTCCGCATCTTCACGCAAAACTCCGGACGAAACAAACGGATGCGACTACACAAATTCCACGGAACGAAGTTCCAGTCCAAGTTCGCTGACCATTGCGCTGACGCTCTCGTATGAATTGTCCGATGAAATGAACGTGTTCATGAGACTGATGATTGAATCTGTACGCATATCCCTAAATTTTTAATGTTTCACATCCTATTCTTCAGAGCAGTTCCAAAGACCTTTCCTCTGAATTACGATGCAAAATTAAAGTGAGCTTGCGCAAAACCATTGCACAAGCTCACTTTTTTATAAAAATTTCTCTGTCGTAGAAACTAATTGCTCCCTTTCCCCGGCTTGAGGTTGACGAGCGCCTCAACTACGTTCACGATGTAGTCCCCGATCTTCTCGCATTCGACGATCAGATCCATATAGGCTGAACCCGTCGCGTACTCATATTTGCCCTCGTTCAAGTCGATTATGTTCTGTTCCTTGAGATTGTTGCGCATCTCGTTGATGTTCTGTTCAGTGTTGAGCGTCAACTTGAGGTCACCGAGATGCTGGCCGTTGTCCTTGAGAATCGCGGCCATCTGGTCGAACGCAGTGCGGACGAGGTCGAACATTGCGGCGAAATTCTCGTTCATCGATTGCGTGAAGACGATATGGTTTTCGTTGCGGCGCTGCAGGATTCGAGCCATGTTGTAGTAGCTGTCACCGATGCTCTCAATTTCCGAAATCTCGCGGAGCTTGGCCTGGATGGAGTGCTTGGACTCATCACTCAGGCGTCCGTCAGCAACCCGGCTGAGATAGGCCGCAATCTCGACTTCCATGTTGTCGCTGATGTTTTCATATTTCTGAACCCTGAGGAACAGCGACGAAAACTCGTCCTGATCCGACTCCGAGAACATCTGCTGAATCATCTCGTGCATCCTGTACGTCCTGTCGCTCATGAGGACTATCTCCTTGTGCGCCTGTAGGATGGAAAGCTCTGAAGTTGACATGAGACCTCCGGATATGAACTCGAGATGAGACTTGCCGTCGTCCTCCAGATTTTTCTCTCTGCGCGACGGGATGAAAAATGTCACAGCCTTTACATAGAATTTGGTGAACCATATCATCACCCCTATATTAATAAGGTTGAAGACAGTATGAAACATTGAGAGACCGAAAGAGACATAATATTGCATCGCCGCAAAGTTCGCGATCAGCGCCTCGTTTCCGTCAACCGACGGGTCGAGACGTCCATCGGAAAGTGCAGCGACAGTCGAAGGATCCGCGGAGCTTGCGTAGGTATAGAGAGCATTCGGGTCGCCGACACAGCCGGTCGTTATCCATGATATGAGCTTCATGTAGGGATGATAGAGCGCAAGAGCCCAAACGGAGCCGAGGAGATTGAACATCAAATGCCCCGCAGCCGCACGCTTTGCCATGACATTTCCGGAGACGGACGCTATGATAGGCGTGATGCAGGTTCCGATATTGCCGCCAAGCACGAGAGCCGCGGCGAGGTCAAAGGTAATCCACCCCTTGCTGCACATTATCAGCGCTATCGCAAACGTCGCGCTGGAGGCCTGCACCACCATAGTCAGCACCATACCAACAAGCGCAAAGACCAAAACCGACCAGAATCCCATGTCAGACCAGCGTCTAAGGGCGTCAAAGACCACCGGATTCGCCTGAAGGTCGGGAACGGAATGGTTGAGATAGTCCAGTCCGAGGAACAGGAGCGCGAAGCCGATGAGGAACTCACCCCAGTTCGTGTAGACGGATTTTTTCATAAAAAGAAGCGGCACCCCGAACGCAAAGAGCGGAACGGCGAATGTCGCTATATCTACCTTGAAGCCGAAAAGTGAAATAATCCACGCCGTGAAGGTCGTACCCACATTGGCGCCAAAGATTACGGCCATTGACTGCTGGAGGGAAATAAGTCCGGCATTAACAAACGAAACAATCATCGTTGTCGTTGCCGATGAAGACTGGACAAGTGCGGTGATGAAGATACCGGTCAAAGCTCCGAGGAACTTGTTGTTGGTCATCAGCGCCAATATGTCTCTCAACTTGTTTCCGGCCGCCTTCTGGAGACCTTCGCTCATAAGTTTCATCCCATACAGGAACATCCCTACGGCTCCTATAAGGGTAAGAATTTCCAAAAACCCGAAATTCATATAATATTCAGTTTCTCTTGCTTTCCGCCGAGTAGACGAAGGCGTACAAGACGTTTTAGACCGCGAATTTACAATCTGATTTCAAAAAAGACAATGTTTCGAGCACATTATATGACGAAAAAATTACTTTTTTGTGAATATTTTCCGCTTTCTCAAAAAAAATATACTCCAACGAGGATTTTTTTTGTAAAAAAGCAAAAGCAATCCTAAATTTGCAGGATTTTACGGGGATATGTTTATCCATAATTATTTATACGACAAATGGCAGACAACAACACATTGCTTGCAAAAGTTCTCGGACTTAAGGACAAATATGAGTCGCTTCAGAACCAGCTCGCTGATCCTGAGGTGATTTCGGACATGAAGAAATATGTGCAGCTCAACAAGGAATATAAGGAGCTGTCGCCAATAATCAAGGCTGGAGAGGAGTACCGGAAACTCATCGAATCCTACGATATGGCTAAGGAAATCATCGCGGAAGAAAAGGACGAGGAGCTAAGGGAGATGGCGAAAGAGGAGATTGCGGAGATTGAGCCGAAACTTCCGGAGATGGAACAGAAAATCAAGCTCCTGCTCATCCCGGCCGACCCTCAGGACAGCAAGAACGCGATTCTTGAAATCAGAGGAGGTGCAGGCGGTGACGAGGCTGCAATATTCGCGGGAGACCTCTTCAGGATGTACAGCAAGTATTTCGAGCGTCGCGGCTGGAAGATGGAAATCAACAGCCAATCGGAGGGCGCTGCCGGCGGATTCAAGGAAATCGTCGTAAAGGTCATCGGAGAGGGGGTCTATGGCGTGCTGAAATACGAGTCCGGAGTTCACCGCGTGCAGCGCGTGCCGCAGACGGAGACTCAGGGCAGGGTTCACACCTCGGCAGCGTCGGTAGCAGTGCTTCCCGAGGCGGACGAGTTCGACATCGAGTTGAATATGAACGACATCCGCAAGGACACCTTCTGTTCATCAGGTCCGGGCGGACAGTCCGTGAACACGACCTACTCGGCAATCCGGCTCACCCACATCCCTTCTGGAATCGTGGTGCAGTGTCAGGACGAGAAGTCGCAGCTCAAGAACTTTGACAAGGCTCTTGCAGAGCTCCGCACGAGGCTCTACAATATGGAGTACGAGAAGTATCTTAACGAGATTTCCGCAAAGAGAAAGACCATGGTCTCCACCGGAGACCGTTCGGCAAAAATCCGCACTTACAACTACCCTCAGTCCCGCGTGACCGACCACCGCATCAACTACACGATGTACAATCTGCCGGTTTTCATGGACGGTGACATACAGGAACTGCTTGACCAGCTGCAGATTGCGGAGAATGCTGAACGTCTTAAGGCCGCAGGCGAAGAAGAATAGCCGGGGGTTAGGAGGTCCAAGAGGCAAAAACAAAGGGGCTGTTTTACAGTCCCTTTGTTTTTGCTTCGTCCCAAATCGCATCCATCTCTTGCAAGGTCATGTCGTGGAGATTGCGGCCTTCGCGGATAGTGTGTTCTTCAAGGTAGGTAAAGCGACGACGGAACTTGGCGCAGGTGCGTTCGAGAGCCGTGTCCGGGTTGAGTTTGTAGAGGCGGCCGGCGTTCACGAGAGCGAAAATCATGTCCCCGAGTTCCTCTTCGGCACGATCATTCGCTGCAGCCTTCTCCTCATCTGAAACGGCGGCGTCAATGGCATTCAGTTCCGTCTCAAGTTCAGATTCCTCCTCCTTAACCTTGGCCCAGACATCCTCTTTCTTTTCCCAGTCGAAACCGACTCCACGGGCCTTGTCCTGGATTCTATAAGCCTTTATCATTGACGGAAGAGAATCAGGAACCCCGCTCAAGACACGCTTATTGCCGTCCTTCTCCTTGGTTTTAAGCATTTCCCAGTTGCGCATCACATCCTCGGCAGAAGCGGCCTTCGTTTCTCCGAACACATGCGGATGACGATATATAAGCTTCTCGCACAGACGGTTGCACACATCAGCGATGTCGAACTCCCCTTTTTCGTCGCCCATCTTTGCATAGAACACGACGTGAAGCAGCAAGTCTCCCAACTCTTTGCAAATTTCGGCATGTTCGTCCTTCAGAATAGCATCGCTCAGCTCATACACTTCCTCAATCGTCTGAGGCCTAAGGCTTTCGTTTGTCTGCTTGCGGTCCCAAGGACATTTTTCCCTCAATTCGTCAAGAATGTCGAGCAGCCGCCCGAAGGCTTCGAGTTTTTGTTCGCGTGTGTTCATATTATTCGATTTATTTCTCTATGATTCAATATATTCGCCCTTCCGCATCCAATGGTAATATCCGTAAATCGCAGAAATTGCATATATAATATATAGTACAGCCATTGACATCATACCCTGTTCCCAACAAATCCAAGCAGAAACAGCATCGGCAACAATCCACAAAAGCCATTGCTGAGGATAGGATTTGGCAAGCCACCAGGTCGCAATCGCGCTGAGAACCGTCGCTCCCGCATCTGCAACGGACTTAGGGTCTCCAAGAAAACGAAGAAGGAAAAAGAGGACGGATGTGCCGGCAATCATAAGCAACGTGCTCAAAACTAAAGTTTTCCAGCCGAGACGTCGAAGATGAAGTTCATTGCCGCCGTTCCCCTCAGACAAGCATTCCCTTCTTTCGTCACACCCCTGTGCGGAATGACTCTCCACAGCCTCCCGCAATCTCCCCTCATCCCTTCTCCACTGCCGGAAGCCGACAAACGCCATCACAACATAGTAGAGGTTCAGCGCGGACGATGCGTACAGCCCGCCCATAAAGAAAGACACCATTGCGGCCGCAGCCGAAAGCAGCTGAAAGGCCCACATCCAATTGCTCTGCCTGATTTCGAGAATCAGGAACAGGACACCCGTGACGAGCGTGAATATTCCGAGAAAGTCAAATTCCATATATGGTCAAAATCCCTCTACAGCAGGCGAACAAACGCCCGATTTTTCCAAAACGCAGCAAAGATACCCACTTTCCGTGACATTTCGTCCGCATACGATGTTTATTTTCACGGCAATGTCATATTCACATTTTTATCCTTATTTTTGCACTCGGAAATAGGAAGGTTCGCCGCCGTATGACGGATGCGCGAAAGACGAATACACGAAATTTTGGGATATATGAAAACGATACGGAATGCGGAATTTGGAGGCGAACGTCCTCTGTTTGAATCACATGGATTGCGGCTTGAAAACATCGTCATACGCGAGGGAGAGTCAGCGATAAAGGAGTGCAGCGACATTGAGGCGGTCGACTGCCGTTTTGAAGGAAACTACCCGTTCTGGCACGTGCACGGCTTTCTCATTGAACGATGCTTTTTCGATGTGGGAGGGCGTTCCGCGCTGTGGTATTCTGACCATCTGAAGATGAGGGACACTGTGATTGCGGCTCCGAAGATGTTCCGGGAAATGAGCGACATCGAGATAGAGAATGTCGAGATGACCGATGCGGATGAAGTTTTCTGGAGATGCAACAGGGTGAATGTCAAGGGACTGAAACTACACGGCGGGACCTATCCGTTCATGTTCAGCAATGACCTTCACATCGATGGACTCATCAGCGACAGCAAATATGTATTCCAGTATGTGAAGAACCTCGAACTGCGCAACGCGAAAATCACGACCAAGGACGCGCTCTGGGAGAGCGATAACGTGACAGTTTACGACTCTGAACTCAGTGGCGAATATCTCGGCTGGCATTCTCGCAATCTCAAGTTAGTGAACTGCAGGATTTCAGGAACCCAGCCTCTGTGCTATGCGGAAAACCTCGTGCTTGAGAACTGCACTTTCGCCGAGGACTGCGACCTCGCCTTCGAGTACAGCAGCGTGCATGCCACCATCGTTGGAGGCATACGCAGTGTCAAGAATCCTCGGACAGGAAGCATTGTCGCTGACGAAATCGGTGAAATAATCATCGACAAGAATATAAAGGCTCCGGCCGACTGCGTAATTAAGACTCGATGAAAAATGGGAAAATACAATTTCGATGACATTGTTCCGAGGCGCGGGACAAATTCCTATAAATGGGATACGCCTGCTGAGGGCGTGCTCCCTATGTGGGTAGCGGACATGGACTTCAGAACTGCACCCTGCATCATTGACGCGCTGCGGCGAAGAGTCGAGCACGGGGTATTCGGTTATGTAAAAGTACCCCAAGCCTACTACGATTCCGTTATCAACTGGTTCAGCACCCGCCATGGAGCGCACTTCGAGCGTGACTGGTTCATCTACACGAGCGGCGTTGTGCCGGCACTCTCTGCGATACTAAAGGCTCTGACACGACCAGGCGACAAGGTCATCGTGCAGCCACCGGTCTACAACTGCTTTTTCTCTTCGATTCGCAACAACGGATGCGTGATGCTCCAGAGCCGCCTCGTTCAGAATGGTCTTTCATGGAGCATGGACTTTGATGACCTTGAGGCCAAGGCTGCAGATCCAGACGCAAAGGTGATGATTCTCTGCAACCCGCACAACCCCGCAGGTCGCGTCTGGACGGAGGAAGAATTGCGAAGGGTTGGAGATATATGCCTGCGTCACAATGTATTCGTGGTTTCGGATGAGATTCACTGCGAGCTGACATACCCTGAGCACGACTACACTCCGTTCGCTTCTCTCGGAGAAGAATTCCGGCTCCATTCTGCAACGTGCATATCCCCGAGCAAGGCATTCAATATCGCCGGGCTCCAGATTGCGAACATCGTCACCGCCAACAATGAAATCCGCGCACTCATCGACAAGGCAATCAACATCAACGAGGTTTGCGACGTCAATCCGTTCGGAGTCGAGGCCACCATCGCCGCATACTCCCCCGACGGTGCACAGTGGCTCGACGAACTGCGGGACTACCTCCACAAGAACTGGCTGATTGTGCGGAATTTCTTCGCCGCGAACATTCCAACCTGCCCGGTCACGGAACTTGAAGGCACCTATCTCGTATGGATTGACATACGCAACACGGGTCTCAGCTCTGACGAGGTCACCTCAAGGCTGCTCGACGAACAGAAACTTATGGTAAATTCAGGCAGCATGTACGACGGAGAAGGCTTCATCCGCCTCAACATAGCCTGTCCGCGAAGCCAGGTTGTCGAAGCTCTCGAAAGAATGGCAAAGGTGCTCGCTTAGCACTATTTTTATCATAAAGCGGCAGCGTATGCTCAAACTTGCGGCGGAGGGACGGTGCCGGAGTCGACAAGGTTGCGGAGGATGTCAAGAATCTGCTGCGGGATGGGGTCCTGAGCCGGGTTGTTGACAAGGCGTTTGAGGACGTTGAGATCGTAGATGCCGTGAAGATCTTTGTTTATATAGGTAGAGAGGCGGTTTGACAGGTCTGCGTAAGAGGGCGAGGCTGTCTCCAACGGCTCCCCGGCAGTCTTTTTCGCGCGACAGATGTCGCAGGTCCCGCAGTCGGAGGAGTCGGTCTGTCCGAAGTAGCGGAGGAGGTGACGGCTGCGGCATTCGGTCTCTTCGGAGACATAGTCAATCATCGCCTCGATGCGGTCGTGCTGGCATTTCTTCAGAAACTCATAGGTCTTCGGCTTGAGGTCTATGTTCTTTGGCATCAGGCGCTCGTGGTTAAGAAAGAGGACGTCGGAAACACTGCTCGGAATGTAGCGGATAAGGTGGAGCAGAGAGAGGGAGTAGAGCTTCTGGTGGAGTTCCGCTTCGGAGAGGCCAAGGCGGGCACAGATTTCGTCCTCATCAATTGAAACGGGGGCGCTGTAGATTCCGGAATATTTCCGCATCAGGATCTCGAGGATACGCGGGAGCACGGGGTCATCGAAATGATAGTTGTAGAATGCGGCGCGATCGACTGCAATCATCACCCGCGTCTTCACATCGACCGACTCGTTGAGTGTCCAGTGCCCGGCTTTTTCTATGTATTTTATTGCATACCAAGCACTTGTCTGACTAAGTTTAAATTGGCGACAGAAGGCGGCGAAGTCGAACTTATGTTGGGAGAGTTCGCCGTATTCGTAGGGAATGCCGAGGAAAATGTGGACTTTCTGGTATATATCCTCTATATATTGCGTGTCGGGAAACGAAACGGTTTCGGTCTGATGTAGCCGCCTCACGTCGGAACTGTTCCATAGCAGGACAGCATAGGAACGCCGTCCGTCGCGACCTCCTCGCCCAGCCTCCTGAAAGTAGGTCTCCGGAGAATCCGGAATGTCGTAGTGGAGGACGAAGCGCACATCGGGCTTGTCTATGCCCATTCCGAAGGCGTTGGTGCAAACCATCACACGGATTGCCCCGCTTTTCCAAGCTTCCTGCCTCTGCGTGCGGGTGTACGTGCCAAGACCGGCGTGGTAGAATGAGGCAGAGATGCCTTTCTGCATAAGAAACGCGGCGAGTTCCTCCGCTTTCTTACGGTTGCGCACATAGACGATGCCTGTGCCGGGAACGGACTCGCAAATGCTGACTATCTGACCGAGTTTGTCTTCGGTGCTCCGCACTATGTAGGAGAGGTTCGGGCGCTCGAAGCCGCTCTTTATCAGCAGTTTCTCCCGGAATCGCAAACGGGTCATGATGTCGTCGGCTACGGTGGGAGTCGCTGTGGCGGTGACGGCAATCACGGGAGCATCGATACAGTCCCTAAGCCGGCCTATATTCAAATAGTCCGGACGGAAGTCATATCCCCATTGAGAGATGCAATGCGCCTCATCGACGACGATGTAGGAGACATCCATGTTACGGAGGTACTGCTGGAAGAGGCGCGTGGCGAGACGCTCGGGGGATATATAGAGGAATTTGTAGTCGCCATAGGTGGCGTTGTTGAGAGCGAGGTCGACATCGCGTTTTGTCATTCCGGCATAGACGGCTATGGCGCGGATGCCGCGGTCGCACAGGTTCTGGACCTGGTCCTTCATTAGGGCTATGAGCGGAGTCACCACAAGGGCAAGTCCAGGCTTCATCATGGCCGGAACCTGGAAACAGACGGACTTGCCTCCTCCGGTCGGGAGAATGGCAAGCACGTCACGGCCTTCCACTGCCGCCTGCACTATTTCCTCCTGTTTGGAACGAAAGCTGTCGTAGCCCCAATATTTCTTCAGAACCTCTCTTGTTGTCATCACCGCTCACCCCCTCCACCACTACGACATTTCTTCTACTATTTTATCCGTTGTAGCCACGACATCGTCCCAGACCTTCTGACGGTCAGTTTCGTTGAGAATTTCGTGGCGCATTCCCTGGTAGAGACGGCCTGAGACATCGCTGTAGCCAACCCTGCGCATATTCTCGACCGCACTTTCAAAGGCCTTGGGAGAGATGAGGCACGGGTCGTCTGCACCGGAGATGAAGCGAACGGGAATTGACGGGCGTGAGACCTTCCAGCCCTTGGTGGAATAGCAGTCCTGCATGAGGCCGAAGAGGTTGCGGAAGCCGTTTGCGGTGAAGACATAGTTGCAGAGCGGGTCGGCGTCGTACTCCTTTATTATAGAAGGGTTGGAGCAGACCCAGCAATTCGGCGAGGTCTCACCCTTGAAGTTGCGGGAATAGCTGCCGAAAGCGATTTTCTGGATGAGCCTCGGACGGTGACGCTCCCCTTTCAGGCCACCGATTGCCTTCGCGAGCGCCTTGCCAACGCCGGCGCCAGAGTTGAAGCTCGGACAGCCGCAGACGAAGAGGGCGTCGAGTGTGTCGTCATATCTCTTTGTGTATGAACGCACTGCCATAGAGCCCATGCTATGACCGAAAAGAACGAGAGGAAGTCCCATCCAGCGGTCGTGCGCCCAGCGGTTGACGAGGCGGATGTCATCAATCATCGCCTTCCAGCCACCTTCGTAGAAATAGCCGAGGTCCTCGACCGACCTGACGCTTTCGCCGTGTCCGCGATGATCGTGAATAACCACTGCATACCCCTTCGACGCGAGAAATTCCATGAACGGAACGTATCTTTCTTTGTGCTCGCACATTCCGTGCACAATCTGGAACACGGCCTTCGGAGCGGGGTCATCCGCGCAGGTCAGCACGGATATTTCAAGACCATCGGATTCCGATATAAGTTTATGTTTCTCAATCATATATGTATTATATTTTTCAATACTCCTATCGTCAGCAGCGATTGCAAATTCCATACTTCTGAGCCACAAAACAGCAACATCAGAACAATTTTCTTCAAAATTATACATTTTTCTTCACGTGTGAAACTTTCACGTCTTTTCGGCTTACTTTTTGTTTTGAAAGTCGGCTGCAAATTTGTATTTTTGCAGGTTGAAATTAAAATTTAAGAAAAAGATTTGTGAAGGATTTTTGAAGATAGATTTCTTTTGGACGAGGGAGTGTACAAAGTGTATGTAACCAAGAAAAAAGGGATATAGATCAAAAAGACGAACAAAGATTGATATTATTTATTATAAACCATTTATAAACTATTTTACACTATGAGTAAAATTGATTTGAGCAAGTACGGCATCACGGGTGCGACTGAGGTTGTTTACAATCCGTCCTACGACAGCTTGTACAAGGACGAGCTTAACCCTGAGCTTAAGGGCTTTGAGAAGGGCAAACTCACTGAACTCGGAGCCGTTGACGTGATGACAGGCGTCTATACAGGACGTTCGCCTAAGGACAAATTCTTCGTAATGGACGAGACCAGCAAGGACACCGTATGGTGGACTTCTGAGGGATACAAGAACGATAACAAACCTGTTACCCCAGAGACTTGGAAAGCTCTCAAGGAACTCGCCGTTAAGGAACTTTCAAACAAAAAACTCTATGTTGTCGACGCATTCTGCGGTGCCAACCCTGCAACCCGCCTCAAGGTTCGTTTCATCGTTGAGGTCGCTTGGCAGGCACATTTCGTAAAGAATATGTTCATCCGTCCGACAGAAGAGGAACTTGCTTCATTCGGTGAGCCTGACTTCGTTGTCTATAACGCATCAAAGGCAAAGGTTGAGAACTACAAGGAGCTCGGACTCAACTCAGAGACTGCAGTTGTCTTCAACCTCACTTCTAAGGAGCAGGTGATTATCAACACTTGGTATGGTGGCGAGATGAAGAAGGGTATGTTCTCAATCATGAACTACCTCAACCCGCTCCGCGGCATCGCATCAATGCACTGCTCAGCCAACACAGACAAAGAAGGCAAGAGCTCAGCAATCTTCTTCGGCCTTTCAGGAACAGGTAAGACCACCCTTTCAACTGACCCTAAGAGACTCCTCATCGGTGATGACGAGCACGGTTGGGATGACGAGGGAGTCTTCAACTACGAAGGCGGATGCTACGCAAAGGTTATCAACCTCGACAAAGAGTCAGAGCCGGACATCTACAACGCAATCCGCAAGGACGCCCTTTTGGAGAACGTTACAGTTGACGAGGCAGGCAAGATTGACTTTGCAGACAAGAGCGTGACAGAGAACACTCGTGTTTCATACCCGATTTATCACATCGACAACATCGTAAAGCCGGTTTCAAAAGGCCCTCACGCTCATCAGGTGATTTTCCTTTCAGCTGACGCATTCGGTGTTCTTCCTCCGGTTTCAATCCTTACTCCTGAGCAGACTCAGTACTACTTCCTCTCAGGATTTACAGCTAAACTCGCAGGTACAGAGCGCGGTATCACTGAGCCGACTCCGACATTCTCCGCTTGCTTCGGTGCAGCGTTCCTTTCACTCCACCCGACCAAGTATGGTGAGGAGCTTGTGAAGAGAATGAAGGCATCCGGTGCAAAGGCATACCTCGTAAACACAGGATGGAACGGAACAGGCAAGCGTATCTCTATCCGCGACACTCGTGGAATCATTGATGCAATCCTTGACGGTTCAATCGAGAAGGCTCCAACCAAGAAGATTCCTTACTTCGACTTTGAGGTTCCAACCGAGCTTCCTGGCGTTGACCCAAAGATTCTTGATCCACGTGACACCTACGCTGACGCAGCTCAGTGGGATGAGAAGGCTAAGGATTTGGCCGCACGCTTCCAGAAGAACTTCGAGAAGTTCACTACCAACGAGTTGGGTAAGGCTCTCGTAGAGGCTGGTCCGAAGCTTTAAGACGGGGCGGGGCGCCTAAAAGGCGGTCTGCTGCGTTGGATGGCTTGTCAAAATCCTCACAACCATAAGGTTGCTGCGGTATTTGACTTCACCATCCGCCTTGCATCCCATCCTTTTATGCATCCCCGCCTCTCAAGTTATTTCTTGAGAGGATTTCTTGAAATGATTTCTTGAGAGGATTTCCTGAGAGGATTGCTTGAAATTTTGAGATTTCTATATTGGGTTGGTTAGGTTTTGCCTAACCAACCCTTTTTATTGTGATTTGCCGTGAGATTTCCTACATTTTTTGCATAATCTTTGCTACTGGGAGTCGCGACAATAATTTGAAATAATTTAGAACCTTTTCGATAAGCCGAGCGCAGAGCCAAGCTTGCTTGAGCTATGCCGAGGCGAGAAAAGTGGCGTATAAAATACGAACAAATCAAAACGCGATGAAACAGAACTATCTGGTGGCCGTGATTGTTGCCACCGCTTTATTTTTCACAGGATGCGACAAACAGGAGAGTGCTCCCGTTGTGCCGGACGGGCCTGAAACAGAACAACCTGAAGAGCCGAAACCGGAAAAACCGGAAAAGCCCGAAGATTTGGACGAAAACGATTGCATAATCTTCTCTGATGCAGTCTTGGAAAAAGGACTTCTCGCCATAAAGCCTTCGATTGACCTCAATGGTGATGGAAAAATTTCGCTTGGCGAAGCGGCCGAAGTGCGAGAAATTAATTTGAGTTTCGAAGCACCTCAAGACAGCGGAGAAAATCTTGTGGGAGACATATCCCAACTCAAATACTTCAACAAGCTTGAAAAACTCGGGCTTAAATATCATAAAGTCAGTGAGGTAACTCCAATTGAAGGGATAACAGCTCTCCGTGAGCTCATACTCATCGGGAATCCAATCAAAACCATAAATACTAAAGAATTGGGCAATCTTGAGATTCTCAGACTCTCGGACACAGATGTCAAGAGCGTAGACTTGAGCAACACCCCAAAACTTACTGAGCTCTACCTTTCGCGCACACAAATAGAGAAGCTTGAAATCTCAGGAATGGCAAATATTTCGGAAATACTTGCCATAGGTTGCAAAAGACTTAAAGAAGTAAAACTATCCAATCTTCCGGCAATTAACCGGGTGGACGCATTAAAATGTGACGTGCTAAGTTCCATCAGTGTCACCGGCTGCCCGGAACTCACTGAACTTCAAATGGACAGCAACCAACTTGAAGGCATCACACTGGAAAATCTCCCTAAACTCCAGAGGCTCAATCTATATAAGAACAAACTCACTTCACTTGATGTGAGCGCATTCCCTGAGTTACAATTCCTCTTCATTTTTGACAATAAGATTCAAGAACTCGATCTGTCAAAGAATCCGAAGCTTTTGGTGTTGATGGCAAGTGGCAACATGATGGAGACTGTAGACTTGAGCGCCAACGACAAACTTGCAAGGATCGAACTCGAAAATATGCCAAATATGAAGGTCCTCAACATCAGGAACTATTACTATGATGAAGAAATATGCGAGTACAGCATAGTTGAGGGCAACAATGCACTGGAAAAAGTCATTGCAGATGCCGGTCCAGAGTATAACGCTGTGGTCAATATGTTCAAAGGCAACAGTAAAGTCAAGGTTGTGACAGAATAGCCACCGCCTACAACACAATCAATCCGGAAGCTGATGTCCTGGGCAATGGACGCAAGGAAATTGCCCAGGATTCTATTTGGCCGGCCGCTTCCAGTTCGTCCAGAACAGCCCTGGAAGCTTCGTAGGCAAGGCGCGGGGTGTTGTTGTTCTCGCTCAAATGACAGAGAAAGACATTGCGCAGGGACGGATGAAAAAAGCGGTGCAGTGCGTGGGCGCACTCATCATTCGAAAGATGACCGTGACCGTTCATTATACGCATCTTCAACTCGTGCGTATATGGGCCGCCCATCAGCATATCCACATCGTAATTGGACTCGAAAACCACCGAATCGGACTCCTTCGCAAAGGCAATCGCCTCGTCGGTAACACGGCCGGCATCTGTCATTATGAAAAAATTGTGGCAACGTATTTCACCGAACCCTCCGAGCATCTGCGAAAGCGAAGTCCCTTCCGGAAGTTCGTCCAGGGGAATGCGGATTGCATAGCCAATTGTCTGTGTGGCATCGTGCGGGACGACGAAATAGCGTACACCGAAGCCGCACACATCGTTCCAGCCGTTTTCGACAAGTTTCAAGACAGTCGCTCCGAGACTTGCCAGTTTGAGAGTTCGACTGAGCAGAGCGTCAGCCAAGACATCCGAGGTCCAGACCGGTTTGTTGAGCTTCTTGCAGTAGGACGCGAGGCTACGAACATGATCCATATGGTCGTGAGTGATGAGAACTGCGCCGAAATCGTCTGTCGAAAGGCCATGGTCGGAAAGAACGGATTTTAGACGCTTCAGGCTCACGCCGGCGTCAATCAAAATGCCTCCGAGACAGTTCTCGCCGTCGAAACGCCCGAGAAAATAGCAGTTTCCGCTGCTGCCGCTCGAAAGGCTCAGAAATTTCACATTGATGTCACTCATTGTCTTCCCCTCGTTTCATACAGTCTAACGCCAGATCTCCTGTCACTCTAATTCTTCTCATCCTCACAGAACTTTTTGATGACCCCGTATGCATCCCCCACTCCAAGTTCACCGGCTCGGGAAAGGTCTATGCAGCCTTTTTCCTTGTCCTTCAGATAAATCTGGACGAGTCCCCGGTTGAAATATGCATCGCCGAGATAAGGGAAAGCGGCTATGGCCTTCGTGTAGTTCTCGATTGCCTTCACAAAATCCGATGACAGGCAGTAGAGATTGGCCAGATTATATAATATATAAGGTATGTTCCCGGCTATGGCATCGGCTTCAAGCAGGTCATCAATAGCCTCGGAATAGTCATAATGGCGCGTCACCTGATCTTTCACGCGGGCGCGCGTGTTGCCGGAGTCGTCCATCGAGAGAGACTGCACATTACTTTCAATGCTGGATATAAACTCAATCATGTCGGCACGGAGCACCCCTCGATTCATGTAGTAGAATGCCCGGTAGAGTCTCTCGACATCGGTCGCCGGAGATTCAGCGATGGCGTTGTCGTAGTGGGCTCTGGCAAGATTGTACTGTCTGTCACGGCTGTCGGCAAGAGCCAGGAGAAACTCTTCCCGAGCCGGCGAAAGTCCTTCGCCGCGAAGTTTCGTAAAGTCTCCTGAACATTTCACCGTCCCGGTGTTGTCGAGCGTCACAGCAACTGGAAGGCTGCGTTCGAAACGCTGTAGAAGCGGGGTTTCATAGACATGAGAAGTCATGTAGTTGCCCTCATCAGCGGCGTCAGCAGGGACAAAACTGAACATCGGACGAAGTTTGATGTCGACGTCGCGGTGCTGGAGCATCTCATCGTTAAAGTCCTTCTTCGCGAAGTCAGCCTCAAAGGCAAGCAGCGAGCTGTATTTCTTCGTCGTATCGGCGAGCGAGTTTTCATCGGTGACGTTCTTCGCACGATATTCCGCGACCTTGCGCTGCGCCGTCTGATAGTCAGCTTTCGACTCCTTCTGCATTCCGAGAAGATTCTTGACGTATGAGCGGTTCATATACGCCTTTGCAAAATCGGGATAGAGTTCAATCGCCCGGTCATAGTCTTCGAGAGCATCGCGGTACATTCCGAGTTCGATGAGCACTGAAGCCCTATTGAAATGCGCAAGGACATTGTCAGGATTGATATTCAGCACCCTGTCCAAGTCTTCGAGAGCCCCCTCATAGTCGCCCAGCTGGGCCATTATCAGACCGCGGTTGTAGAGGGTCAGAGCGTTGCCCGGCTCGTCCCGGAGCACGCGATTGAGATCCGACATTGCCTCGCGGTACTTTTTCTGCTCGTAGTACATCAAGGCGCGGTTGAAATAGGCAAAGGTGTTTGAAGTGTCTATCGCGATCGCCTTATCCATATCCTCTATCGCAAGATCCATCCGGTTCTGTGCCGCGTAGAGCCGCCCCCTGCGGACATAGCCTTCGGGGTCGAAACGGTCGAGACGTATGGCCTTGTTGTAGTCGGTCATCGCCTTGAGCGTGTCACCAAGGAAAAGATAGGATGCACCGCGATTGAGATATGCCGACGGGTCCTTCGGTTCTTTGCGGATGTAGCGGTCGAAATCCTTCACTGCGTTGTCGAACCGCTGTGAGAGGAAATAGGTGACTCCCCTGCTGAAATAGAGACCGGAATAGCCCGGACGAAGTTCGAGAGCACGGTTTATGTCGCTCAGCGCGGCATCGTAATCACCTGTACGACTTTCGGTGATACCGCGGTAGTGGTAGCCGGAGGTGAAGACCGGGTTGATGCGCACGGCGGCGTTGAAGTCCTGTTTCGCTCCTCGGAAGTCCCCGAGGTTGTATTTTGCGATGCCGCGGAAAAAGTAGTTTTCGTAATCTGCCGTGTCCAGACGCGCGAGGACGTTGAAGTTCTCTATGGCCTGGGAAAACTTGCCGTCGGCGAGAGCGGAGCGTCCACGATACATGAACATGTCCTTGTCGTACTGGGCGAAGGCCGGAACTGCCGCAAACTTCATCGGAAGAATGGCGGCAATCACGTAAAGTGTGGAATAAAATGCTTTTCCCAGTTTGCTCATCGCGAAAAAATCACTACTTTTGGCGGCGTTTTGTGCAATCGATGGCAGATGCGCCAGAACTCAAAGACACATAAACATGCAAAGATAATCATTTAGCGAGCATTTTAAAATAGATTCTATGCCCATTCGGTCAAATATGATAATTTTTTCCGGAATATCAGCCGGCCTACGAAGAAGATGCCTAACGTCGGCAGCCGCTCTTGTCGGGCTGTTTTTCGTCTGCATCAGCGCACAAGCGCAGCGTTTCCCGGCAAGAAACGTGGTGTGGGAAGCAAAGCTCAAGTGGCAGGTTGCCTTTCTTGCGGACAGCCTCTGCGACGGGCGGGCAACAGGCACGAGAGGCGGGACCGAGGCTGCTTTTTTCATTGAACGCAGGTTCCGCGAGGCCGGTCTTGATCCCATAGGCGAAAGCGGTGCGCAGGAAGGCTATGTGCAGTCGTTCAAGACGGAAAGCGGTGCTGTCGGGCACAATATCATCGGGTTTATGAACGGATCGAGAAAGGTTCACGAGAGCGAGTATGTCATTGTCGGGGCACATTTTGACCATCTCGGAAACTTCTCAGGCAAGATGTATCCTGGAGCGGACGACAACGCTTCGGGGGTCGTTACGGCAATCAGTCTCGCGGAGATGTTCCGGATTTCGAAAATCATCGGTAAGGCATATTTCAAAAACATAATTTTCGTAGCTTTCGACGCAAAGGAAAAAGGATTGTCGGGCTCAGTGGCATTCTGGACGGCACTCGAAAACGGAAGATTCCGAGATCCGTTTACTGGCAAAACAATCTGGCCGGAGATGGTAAGACTTATGGTGAACATCGACCAAATCGGATGCTCCCTCTCCCCTCTCGCATCAGGAAGGGAGGACTATCTGCTCGCGGTTGACGGAGGCACGCTCGGAAGCCGTGAAAGCGAACTTCTTGACTGGTGCAACCGCATTTTCGAGACCAATCTCGAACTCTGTCACAGCTACTACGGCAGCGAGAACTTCACCAAAGTCTTCTTCAAAATCACCGACCAAAACGTCTTTGCGCAGCACAAGATTCCGTCCGTGCTCTTCACTTCCGGCATCACAATGAACAACTACAAGCCCTGGGACAGCGCCCAGACCCTCAACTACGAGGTCCTCAAACGCCGCATCTGGCTCATCTGGCACTGGCTGGAGTATCAGCTTTACTAAGATGGTCTACTTTGGAAAATAATATCATCTAAAAATTATTTTCCGTGTTGTCATTTCCGGATTTAGATGGTTCTTCCGCAATTTAGTTGAAAGACGGAGTTTGTACTGTTAGCAAAGGAACC